>Ga0302319_10000914_pt1 | contig 66511 bp, 35 predicted proteins | sample Bog_T0_2_FD_203319 | JGI IMG/M metagenome (GOLD analysis project Ga0302319, IMG submission 203319) | Peat permafrost microbial communities from Stordalen Mire near Abisko, Sweden - Bog_T0_2 | ecosystem: Environmental > Terrestrial > Soil > Wetlands > Peat | place: Sweden: Abisko, Stordalen Mire...
TTTTTCGTGGTGGTGTAGGTGAAGCCGGCGTCAATGGAATCACTGATCTCCCGCACGTCGGTGGGATACCAGTTTTGCCCGACTGTGACCGGGCTGTTGTAAGCTCCCTGGCTGTTTGGCCCCGGCCCAAGCATGATGTCCTCGCCGGACAGCGTTTGCAAATGCCGGTAGCCGACGTCAATTTCCCAGTTTTTGATTTCCTGAAACAAACCCACCGACGCCATGTATTGATCGGCACCGACAGTATGTTCCCAGCGATACAGCGCATCGCCCCACACGCCAAGACCCGGCCAGCCGATGTGTTTGCGGATCAGAATGGACGGCTCAATGGCCACGCCGTGATTGCCGGGCGCGAACGCCACGCTCCGCGAATAGGAACCGGGCACAATTGCACCCGCGCGAAAAGTCAGCGTGGGCAGCCACGGATTGTTCGGGCCTGCGTCGGCTTCATTGAAAATTTGATAACGGACGCCAAAGGTCGGATCCATCACACCGGTGGTTTTCTCGATGTTGCCGTTGTCAAACGGTCGCCAGCCGACCGTGGTGGCACCGAGGTTGAGATCCGCCGCCCATTTTTTCGTGATGCCGTAATCGAATGTGAAATAACCTTGGCGCACGTCAATGCCGTAGTTTTCATCGTCAGTGCGATAATTGGCCGGCATCCGATTATTGCCCTGCTCCCAGACGTGATAGGCTTCGGACTGTTCGTAGAACGTGCCGAAAAGCAGTTGGCCGGGCGCGGGCAAATCCGCCCATTGGGCGAAAGGCCGGCGCGGCTCGTCTTCGCCCGCCCACAAATTTTGGGCCAGCGCCAGTGACATGGCAAGGCTGGCAATTTTCAAAACGGTTTTTTTCATACTTGCAAACCGACTGTCTTCAATTCTAGGAAACACCGCGAAAAAAAAGCCCGCTCGGATGCTCCGGGAATGTCCGTGCCAATTCAACTCAATTTATTCAGTCATTTTTTGATCCGGCTTTCTGCGCCCGTCGGCGCTTTGAACCGTCCGGCTGTTTATTCCAGGGTTGAAATCGGGTGACAAATGTGAAACATTTTTGCGAGCCAGCCGTCTTACGGAACGGACAGTCAGCTTTCGGGCTTGGGAAGGTCAGAGTGCGCACGCTTTACAACATTCTGTTTCTGGTTTTTTTCGCGCTGTCGTCGCCGTATTATTTTATGCGGATGCGGCGGCGCGGCAACTGGCGATCCGGCTTCGGCGAGCGCTTCGCGCGCTACGAAGCCAGCCTCAAGCAGGCGCTCACCAACCGCCACGTCATCTGGATCCACGCCGTCAGCGTTGGCGAGGTCAACCTCTGCACCCAGATCATTCAGGCGCTGGAGCCGCGCCTGCCCAACGTCAAATTCGTTGTCTCCACCACCACGACGACCGGCATGGCCGAACTGCGCCGCCGGGTGCCCGCGCATATCAGCAAGATTTATTATCCGATTGACCGGCGGCGCTACGTCAACCGCGCCCTCGCCACCATCAACCCGGAGGCCGTCGTGCTGGTCGAGGCGGAAATCTGGCCGAATTTCCTCTGGCGCGCGCAGCGGCTGGGCATCCCGGTTTTTCTGGCCAATGCGCGGCTGTCCGACCGCTCATATCCGCGTTACAAACTGCTCCGTTTCCTTTTTCGCCCGCTGTTCAAGTCGTTCACCGGCGTCGGCTGCCAGAATGACGAGGACGCCGCGCGGCTGCGGGCCGTCGGTTGCCGGCCGGACGCCGTCCACGTTGTCGGCAACCTCAAGTTTGACGCGGCGAAGCTGGCAGAACCGCGCCGGCTGGACGTGGCGGCGTTGCTTCGGCAAATCGGCGTGGGGTCGGACGCGGCGGTTTTGGTCGCCGGCAGCACGCATGATGGCGAGGAAATTCTGCTGGCGGAAACGGCCGCGCGGCTGCGGGGGAAATTTCCGAATTTATTTCTGGTGCTAGTACCGCGGCACTTCGAGCGCTGCCCGGCCATCGGCCAAAAGCTGCGCGCCGCAGGCGTGAAATTTGTTTACCGCAACGAAATTTTTCCGCACACACGGCTGAAGCCCGGCGAGCTGGACTGCCTGCTGGTCAACTCGACGGGCGAGCTGCGGTTTTTTTACGAGCCGGCGACGCTGGTGTTCGTCGGCAAAAGTTTGACGGCCATCGGCGGGCAGAATCCCATCGAGCCGGGTGCGCTCGGCAAGGCGATGGTGTTCGGGCCGAACATGCAGAATTTCGCCGACATTTCGCGGACGTTTGTGAAACGCGACGCGGCCATCCAGGTAAAAAATCCCGATGAACTGGAAGCGGTGTTCGCCGCGCTGCTGGCCGACAGGACGCGCCGCGCCGCGCTCGGGCGCAACGCGTTGGAAGTGGTCGGGGAAAATCGCGGCGCGCTGGACCGGACGGCGGACATGATCGTGGAGCGGCTCAAGGCGCGCGGAATTCGCGTCACGCCCAAAAATAATTTTCCGTTCCTCGCTTGACGCGGCGGAAACGGCTTTTCATATTCCCACCGGATTCGGTTGTGAACCGAACGTGAAGTATGCCGAAAACAAAGGTTGCCAAACCCGAAACGGATTCGACCCCGAAAAAAGGAGTTCGCCGCGCCGCTATCACAGCGAAACCCCGGGTGGAGCCGCCGCCAGGTCCGGCCAACGGCACGGCGGCGGACTTGGAGTTGGCGGCCAAAATCAAGGAGCTCGTCCGGCTCGCGCAGGAACAGGGCAATCTCACCTACGGCGACGTCAACGAAATTTTGTCCGATGATTTTTCGACGCCGGAACGGCTGGATCACGTTTTCGCCAAGCTCCGCGAATTGGAAATCGAGGTCGTAGACCAGGCCGAGGTGGATCACGTCAAAACACCCGACGCGGACGAGGAGGAGAAAGGCCGGTTCGACATCCTCGACGATCCAGTGCGGATGTATCTCAAGCAAATGGGCCAGGTCGCCCTGCTCACGCGCGAGCAGGAAGTGGAAATTTCCAAACGCATCGAGGCAGCGGAAGACGAAGTCCGCAGAATCATTTACAGCCTCGGCTTCGCCGGCAAGGAACACCTCGCGCTCGCGGAAAAACTCCTCGCCGAGCCGCCGCGCGAACGTTTCGACCGCGTCGTGCTGGAAAAAAAAGTGGACAGCCGCGAGACGCACCTGCACGAGTTGCGCCGGCTCGTCATCCGCGCCCGCAAACAGGATCAGGAAGTGGATCTGCATTACAACCGCTGGCGCGACTCGCATTCCAAGGACAAGCGCAGCCGCGAACTCGCGCAGTTTAAAAAACTCAATCAACAGCTTCAGGCCACCTTTTCCAAATTTTGCTTCAAGCAAAGAGTTGTCGAGGAAATGGCGCTCGTGGCCGAAAACATCCACGACAAACTGCAATACAGCCTGCGCGCGCTCGCCGACGCCGAGACGCAGCGAGAGTCCAGCGCCCAGCAGCACCTGGTCGAGGCCGAGCGCCAAAAAATCCTGGCGCTGGAGGAATTTGTGCGGATGCCGTTTGAAAATTATCTCAAGGCGTTTGACCGGCTGCGCGAATTTTCGACCCACGCGCTTCAGGCCAAGACCGAAATGGTCGAGGCCAATTTGCGGCTCGTCATCTCCATCGCCAAAAAATACACGAATCGCGGCCTGTCGTTCCTCGACCTGATCCAGGAAGGCAACATGGGTTTGATGAAGGCCGTCGAAAAATTTGAATACAAGCGCGGCTACAAATTTTCCACCTACGCGACGTGGTGGATCCGCCAGGCCATCACCCGCTGCATCGCCGACCAGGCGCGCACCATCCGCATTCCCGTCCACATGATCGAAATCATCAACAAGCTGATGCGCTCGCAAAAGCGGTTGTTGCAGGATTTTGGCCGCGAACCGTCGCCCGAGGAAATTGCGGACGACATGCAGATGCCCGTCGAGCGCGTGCGCAACGTCATCAAGATGGCCCAGCAGCCGATTTCCCTGCAGGCGCCGGTCGGCGACGGCGACGAGGCGAACTTCGGCGATTTCATCGAGGACAAGGCCGCCGACAGTCCGCTCGACCTCACCAGCTTCAGCCTGCTCAAGGACAAGCTGGGCGACGTGCTGTGCAGCCTGACCGAACGCGAACGGCAGGTGCTCGAACTCCGCTTCGGCCTCGGCGACGGCAACGCGCGCACGCTTGAGGAAGTTGGCCATCAATTCCGCGTCACGCGCGAACGCATCCGGCAGATCGAGGCCAAGGCCCTGCGGAAAATGCGCCATCCCACGCGCATTCGCCAGTTGCACGGGTTTCTGGAAATCGAGGCCGTGAATCCGGCCGCCGGCGCGAAATAGAAGTCTAATGTTCTCTGCCACCGGTGACGGGAATTGAAGCCGCGTCCGATTTTTTGAAGCTGACCACCAGCAGCGTCAGCAACGCGGCCAATCCCATGCTCGCGCCACCGAGAACCAGGGCATTCACCGGCTCGCTGTGCAGAAAATGTTTCAGGACATAACCCAGCAGGCCGGAGGCGACAATCTGCGGCAGCACGATGAAGAGGTTGAACATGCCCATCATCACCCCTACTTTTTCCCTCGGCAGCGAAGGCGCCAGCATCGCGTAGGGCATCGAAAGAATGCTCGCCCACGCGATGCCGACGGCGGTCATGGAAACCAGCAACTGATGTTTGTCCGCCATCAACGGCACGGACGCCAGCCCCAGCGCGCCGACCGCGAGGCAAAAAACGTGCATCAGTTTGGGGCCGGTATATTTCGTGGCCCACAGCAGCACGAAGGAAAAAACGAAGCACACGGCGTTATACGCGGCAAAACAAAAGCCCGACCACGAACCGGCCGCTTCCATTTGCGGCGAGCCGGCGGCGGCGTGGAAAATATTTTTGGCAACCGCCGGTGAAAAATAAACCCACATCGAAAACATTCCGATCCAGGTAAAAAATTGGACCAGCCCAAGTTCCCACATGCGCCGGGGTAGATAAAAAATGAGCACAAAAATGTCCACCAAGCCGAGCGACCAGTCGAATTTTCGCGCGCGCATGGCCGTCAGTTCGGATTCCGTTGGCGGATATTCTTTCGTGCTGAAAACCGTCCACAGCACCGCACCCAGAAAAGCCGCCGCCCCGATGTAAAACGAAAGCCGCACGGATTGCGGAATCCCGCCGCCGTCAGAAACCACCCCAAACCAATTCGTCATCATCCATGGCAACGCCGATGCGATGGTGCCGCCCAGCCCGATGAACAGCGACTGGATCGCGAAGCCTTGCGCGTTTTGTTCTGCCGGCAAATTATCCGCCACGAGTGCGCGGAACGGCTGCATGCTTGCGTTGATCGTCCCGTCCAGCACCCAGAGCAGTCCCGCTGCCATCCAGACCGACGGACAATTCGGCATCAAAATTAGCGCGATGGATGCAATAATCGCACCGCCAAGAATAAACGGGCGACGACGCCCCAATCGCGTCCAAATGCGGTCGCTGGATTGCCCGATCAAAGGTTGAATGATTACGCCGGAGACAGGCGCGGCGAGCCAGAGGATGGCGAGCTTGTCAGGATCCGCTCCAAGATAACCATAAATGGCGCTCATGTTTGCCATCTGCAATCCCCAGCCAAACTGGATGCCCAGAAAGCCGAAGCTCATGTTCCAAATCTGCCAGAAACTCAAACGCGGTTTTATCATGGCCTGGATTTTTATGAAATGAGCGCGGGAAAAATTTTACTTCACGGCGCGATGATAAATTCGCCATTCAAAGCCGTTCAGGTGAAACGCCGGCAGCGGGCCGCCGTCGGAACCCTGCACGCCGGAAATTTCCACCGGCGCAAAACCGTCCGCATTTTTCATGTCCACCTTGCCGGTGAGCGGCCGGTTGGAAAAATTAATGGTGACGAGCAATTCATCCTGGTCGTCGGAGCGCAGAAAGGTGACGAGCTTCGTCTCATCCGAGTTATGCAGCCAGTTCACATGTGAATTACGGAGCGCAGCATACTGGTGGCGGAGCTGGATCAGATCGTGGTAGATGCCGCCAAAGTCCGGGCGTTCCGCCCCATGCGGATGCCAGCAAATCGGGAGTTTATCAAAGAGCGCGGGGTCGCCGGATTCCGTGGCGTCGCCGGCCTCCATGCCGTTGTAAAGGAGCGGCACGCCGTCGAGCGTGAACATGAGTGCCGAGGCGGCCAGTGCGCCGTTGAACCCGTAGCGTGAGATGGCGCGTGTTTCATCGTGGTCGTCGGATACCCTCATGTGCAGCGCGCCCTTGGGAAATTGCGCTTTGCTTTCTTCCCACGAGCGGCGGATGTCGGAGGCCGGCGCGCCGTGGATGAGCACGCTGTTCATCGTCGCGAGCAGCGGCCAGGAATAATCAATGTCAAACGCCTTCACGAGCAGTTCGGGTTTGCTGGCCTCGGCGAGCAGCATGAGGTCCGGCTTGACCTTGACCAGCTCGGCGCGGACCTGTTCCCAAAAATCCGTCGGCACATTGTAAGCCACGTCGCAGCGGAAACCATCCACGTCCGCTTCCTTGATCCAATACTTGAGCATCGCAATCATGTATTTGCGCAGCGCGGGGCTGGTGTAGTTCAAACCGGCGACATCCGTCCATGCCGGCACGGGCGGAATGACGTGGCCTTGGGTGTCCTGCTTGTAAAAATCCGGGTGCGACATCATCACGCTGTCCCACGCGGTATGGTTGGCGACCAGATCCATGATGACTTTCATGCCGCGCTGATGCGCGCCGGCAACCAATTTTTTGAAATCGTCCAGCGTGCCGTAGTTCGGGTCAATGGCGTAGTAATCCTTGATGGAATAAGGGCTGCCGAACTCGCCTTTGCGAAATTTTTCGCCGATGGGGTGAATGGGCATCGTCCACAAAATGTTCACGCCGAGGTGGTGCAACTCGTCGAGGCGCGCGGTGACGCCGGCGAGGTTGCCGGCGGGTGAAAAGTCGCGCGGGAAAATTTCATAAATCGTCCCGCTGCGCAGCCAGTCCGGCGAAGACCGGGCGGTGGCGGATGAAAAGTCCTGGTCTGCCCGGAGGCGTGAAGAAAACAAAACGAGCGCGGCGGCAAACCTGATGACATTTCCGACCAGACGGTAAAAGTTCATGAATATGATTTAACAGTTCAAAATTATCAGCGGCAATCGCACGAATATGCAAAACAATTGGTCCCGGCGAAAGGAGATAGCGCCAATCCATTAATTTTGCGGTGTGTGCTGGGCGAACCAAGACTGGTCAGCCGCGTTCGAGTATTTGTCATTGGCCACGTAGCTTCCGCTGGCGGTCACCGGGATGACTCCCATTTTCATTTTGTATAACTCCGAATGGCCGTCCGCAAACGAAATGCCCATGGCCCCGCCGTGATTGCTGCCGGGCAATTCAAGGAAAGTGGGATCCGTGGGATTATAATAAAAGGCGCCGTCATCAATGCTGTCGGGATGTTGATCCAAAAAAAGCCAGCAATCGGACGGTCCCGGCGTGTGAAAGCCGGAAAATTTTGTGACATTATAGAACCACGAACTGCCGGCGTAGTATTTTACACCGCCGCCGATGGCGGCATCCATGGCGCAACTGCGGTCACGATAATTCCAGCCCGCGCCCCGCTGCGCACCACTCAGGAAATTGTCCGCCGGACAATGATAAACCGCGACGGTTTGGGCTACATAATCACCCATGGAGGAAACCTGACTATTGATGATAAACTGTGTGTTTGTATTATACGCATCCGTCCCCCACGTCAGGTATTGCGCCGGGGTTTTAGAACTGTAGACCCAGCTTGGGGTTGTCTGCACGCCGGTTGCATTCCGGTCGCCATTATAGGCCAGATTGTCCGCATTATCATTGGCATACATGTGCCAAGCCAGAGTCAGTTGTTTGTAGTTGTTCAGGCACGCAATGGCTTGTGCCTTTTTTTTTGCCGCCGCCAGTGCCGGGAGCAGCATGGCCGCAAGAATGGCAATGATGGCAATGACCACCAGCAGTTCAATCAGGGTGAAGCCGTTTTCAGGGTGAGTCTCAACCCGGCAATCTTTCCTTATTTTCATTTTTATTTTGCCGGTTTGAGGCAGCCGGCTGAAACCGGCGGATGCCCATCATGGATTCACGAGGCGGAAAAAAGTCAAACCGCCGTTCGCCGGCAGATTTGTGGCGCTGGTGCCGTCGGTGGCGTTCAAATCCACCCACACGCGGTTGATCAGGTTGGTGGTGTATTGCAGGTGGACGCCGGGCCGGCCGAGCCACGTCAAAGGCACGTTCGCGCCGGACGGTTTGCCGATGGCCAGGCTGCCAAACGACGGCTCGTTGGCAAGGGCCTGGTTGGTATTCTGAATTCCAAATATGTCCACGGGAAAGTTGTAGGCGCCGGTCGTACGGATATAACGCTCATGGTTTTCGGCGAACCCGGCCTCGTTGTCGGCATTGGTGTTTGCGTAGCCGGTATAGGCATGAATGATGCCATACTTGTAATTGACTTCGAGCGAGTTGCCGGCCGGGATCGTGAACGTGCCGCTGTAAAGCAGGCTGCCAACCGGATTGTTCGCGAGGATAAATTGCTGGTTGTCAATTCCGCCAATGACTGGGTCCGTCCAAATGTTCGGCCATTGAGGGTTCACAAAATCGCCGTCAATGATCACGACGTCGTTGTTCGGGTCAAAGGCATAACCAAAAACATCCACGGCATTGGTCATGTTGACGGTGAACGTGACGACCGTTGGCACCAGCAGGACATTGGCTGGATCCGCGTTGTTCCAATTTAACAGCGGCAAGGTCTGCGCCGTTGAGCCGAGCAGGAACGTGTGGTTGCCGACGCTTTCCCAGTTGGCGCTGTTCGCGTTGCCACCGGGATTGATCTGGAATTTGAACTGTTCGCCGGTTCCGGGCTGGTTGGCGTCAACATAAGTTCCAGAGTAGATGTTTGTGTTGGCCGCAGCCGGGTTGTTTGTGAGAATGAAAATTCCCGGTATCCAAACATTCGTCTGGAACGTGCCGGCGGCGCTCACGGTGTCGCCATTGCCGGGATTGAACGTGCCGGCGAGCAGCGGCGCGGTCATGTTCACCTGGAACGTGACGGGCGTGGAGTAGATGTTGCTGACGCCGTTGAAATAGGCGAGCGGGAAGGATTGGCTGCCGGCCGGCGTGTAAAAGTCGCGGTTGTTGCCGAATTCATAATTGTTACCACCGCTTTGCACGATGACATATTTGTAATTCTCAAATGAGCCGGGATAATTTCCGTCGGCGGTCGTGCCGGAATAAATCGTGCCGCTGACATTGGTCAGGACAAAGCCGCCGACCGTCCATTTCGGATTTTCCAGGGTGCCCAGCACCTCGATCTGGTCTCCATTACCGGGATTGAAATTGCCGAGATAAATCTGCGGCCCCAGGTCAATGGTGAAGGTCAAATAGTTGGTGGTGGCGCTGGGATTGGCAAATAGGTCGTCGAAATAGACCAGCGCGTTCGTCACGCCGGACGCTTTAAGAATGAATGGACGATTGTCCACGCCTTCCCAAGTGGTGCTGGCGTTGGCGACACTTTGGAAATTAAACTTGAACTGTTCCGCCGTGTTCGTCGGGTCGTAATCGGGATAGGTGCCGGAATAAATGTTGGTGTTGGCCGCCGCCGGATTGTTAGTCAGTTGAAAGCCCGTCCAGGCATTCGTTTGAAAAGTCCCGGCCGCATAAACGGTATCGCCGTTTCCCGGATTAAAAGCGCCGCTGGTAACCTGCGCCGTCATGTCCACCTGGAAGGTGACGGGATAACTCGGCGATGGCGGCGCGGCGAAATTGTAGGTGGCGAAGGCGGTTTGCGTGAACGGATAGCTTCCCTGGCCGAACGCCGAGTAATCATCGCCCGCTATGGCTTCGGTCGAACGATAAGCGGTCGAAGAAGTCAACGTGCCAAAAATTCTAAAACTGCTGCTCACGCCTGGAGTGAGTCCGATTTGCGATGCCTGAATCGTCAGGCTGAAACTGGCGCTGGAAGCTCCCGACTCTCCCGTTCCGGTGATGTAGCTGAAGCTTGCCGGATTGGCGAGACTGAACAAGTCCATGTAATTGTTTTGAATCGCAATCGCATAACTGGGGCGAAAACCATTGGTAAAGGTCATCACGCTGCGACTGCTGCCATTGTAACCGGCGATGGCATTCACGTCGGCGTTGCCGGTTGAGGTAAATGTGCTGGTGTCCGCATAACCGCCCGCTGCGCCGGTATCAATATAAATTGCCACCACGTCGTTCAAATTCCCCCCGCCGCGTTGCAGTGTGAAGATGATGTTGGTGCCGTCATCGGTGACACTCAAAGTCCCTTGACCGAGCGGACCGCCGAATCCGGTGTTGCCATTGCCGGCAAAGTTGGTGGCTTGGGCCGGGCTGGCAGCCAGTAAAAGACCGGCGGACAGCGTGGCGAGGAGGTGGGGGATTTTGTGGGTGTTGGTTTTCATACGGTACGACGATGCGTTTTGGGACGACAATGCGTTTTGCGTTATTTTGTCTGCGGGTTGTTGGGTCAAGGTAACACAGCCGTTGGTTCCTGCTATCGCATCTTTGTGCGGTCACTGATTAGTTGAGAATTGAGAGTCCGAGGCGGTGGATGGTTGAGAGTTCATGGTTGAGAGTTGAGGGCAAACCAAACTTCATCGCCGCAGACTCTCAACTCTCAACTCTCAACCATCAACCCTCAACTATTCCCATTTACCCGCGCAGGTATCTCACCACGGCCTCGGTGCGCGAATGGACGTGCAGCTTTTCATAAACCGTCCGCACGTAGCTGCGCACTGTGTCAATGCTGATTCCCATGCGGTCGGCAATTTCCTTGTAGGCGTAGCCGTGGGCAAGCTGGTCGAGAAATTCCCTTTCCGCCGGCGTGAGCCGGGCCAGCCCGGAATCGAGCGTGGCCGGTTTTGAAAAAAATTGCACGACGCGGCGCGCGAGTTGCGGCGTCATGGGCGAGCCGCCTTCGCAGACGTCGCGAATGGCTTCGAGCAGCCGGGCGGACGCGGTGCGTTTGAGCAGATAACCGCTCGCGCCGGCGCGCAGAGAATTAAACAACGAGTCGCTGTCTTCGTAAACCGTCAGCATCAAAAATTGAACGGCCGGATGCGCCGTCTTGAGCTGGCGCACACACTCGTAACCCTTCATGCCGGGCAGATTTATGTCCATCAAGACCACGTCGGGAAGGTTTTTGGGGATTTCCTGGATCGCGGTTTCGCCGTTGGCATATTCGCCGGTGAGTTTGAATCCGCCCGCGCGTTTGATGAGGGCCGAGAGGCTGCTGCGGATGCCTTCGTCGTCATCCACGATGGCCACTTTGATTTGCATAAATAATTTGCGGGAACCTTGTGACAATAATCCGGCGGCGGCTTTGTTCAACCGGGAAAATTCACATTGAACTCCACGCGTGTTCCCGTGCCCGGCTCGCTGGTCAACGCCAAGGTGCCGCCGACGGCCTCGGCGCGGCGACGCATGTTGCCGAGACCGTTGCGCTGTTCGCTGGCGGGGGAGTTGGCGTCGAAACCTTTGCCGTCGTCGGCGATGACAATTTTCAGGGTCCGGCCGTCGGTTTTGATCTGCAGATGCACCACGCTGCCGCCGGCATGTTTCAAAACGTTCGTCAGGGATTCTTTCACGATGAGAAAAATGTTGTGGCGCACATCGGGCGGCAACGGGCGCGTAGGCAAATCCTGCGGCAAATCCAGCCGGCAGCGCGTCGCGTTGCCCTCGAACAATTCGATGGCGAAATGCGCGATGTAATCCACGAGGCTTTGCAGCGTGTCGCTGCCGGGGCCGACGGCCCAGACAATTTCCTCCAGCGCGCGGACGGTCTGGTCGGCGGCCTGGGAAATTTTTCCGGCGTGCGTTTCGACCTGGCCGGGATTGCCCTTGTCCGTGTGGAGCAGTCCGCCCAGCAACGAAATGCGCGTCAGCAGCGAGCCGAGTTCGTCGTGGAGGTCCTGCGCGATGCGCGACCGCTCTTGTTCCAGCGCGCGTTCCTGTTCGGCGTGCCGTAACCGAAATTGATATTTTCGTTTCTCAAGAACGCGCACGGTGGCACCCACGCCGGCGAGAATGAACATGGCCACGAGTCCGCGAAACCACCAGGTTTGCCAGAAACGCACCACCACGAAATCATTGAACGAGGTGGCAATCGCCATATCGCTGAAAATCCAGCCGTTACCGCCGCCGTCGTGGCGCAGGCGGATCTGGTCGAACGATGCGTCCGCCTTGAATCGAGTGATGCTGTTCTCCGGCTGGTTTTCCACCGTGGCACCGTGCGTCAGGTTTGGATCCAGCCAAACGGTGACCAAGTCGTCGCCCCCGGGGACATATTGCACCTTGAAGACGATGGTTTTTTCATGGTTGTGATTGGGCAGTTCGTAAGGCAGGAAACCACCTTTTCCGGAACCTTCGGGATGCGAAGATTTGAGGTTGAATTCCCCGGCGGCGCGGTTTGACGGCCCGGTTTCCGAAACGTAGCACGCCGAATAGCCCCAGGCTTCGGGCGCGTTACCCACGGCGAGCCGGTGGGTGTCGCCTTCGTTTAATTGGAACAGCGCATAATACGGCTCGTTGGCCGCATCCGAAAGCGGATCCACATGAAACTTGAAATACAGCACGTCGCTGGCCGTGTCGTCCCGTTTCAACGCGCCGCCAAGAATGTCCGTGCCTTCGGGCGTCGCGTGAATGACCCGCGACGCCGGCGCGCTCCACAACACCGTCGCCCGCGCCGGCGCACAAAACAGCGTCGCCAGAAACAGCAACGGATAAATTGCAGCCGGGCGGGTCATGGGAAAATTATGCCGGTGCGCCGCTTCCGGCACAAGCCGGCAGGAAAAATTTCCGCGCACATGTATGCGATTGTCACCCGACGGCAACTCTGTCGCTGAAAACGCGCTGCCCTTTGGCGACAAACATGGCGCGCCCGCCGGGGAAGTTTTCCAAATGCGCCAACGTTCGCAAATGGCAACCGCACAAAGATGTGATGGAACAATGCGGTTATCCGGCGTATGTTCCGTCCGAATCCAATGCCCGTCCCGGTGCCTGCCCGCGATTGAGCCAGCGCCGTCAGCGGTGAATTTTAATTTTGCGTGCCAGGCAATTCCATTTGTTTTTCGTGAAACCGACTTACCCGCATTATTCCCGCAGGGCGTCAGGGCACGCGGTATTTGGATTGTTTGTTTTTTTCCTCTTGCTGGCGGCGCGCGAAGCGCGGGGCGAGGCGATGCTGGAATTATTCCAACTGACCTGGCCGCAGATAACTCAAAAAATGCCGGAGATCGCCGAAGCGGGTTACGACAGCCTATGGCTGCCGAATCCGGCCAAGGGCAACAGCGGCGCGTATTCCTACGGCTACGACCAGTTTGATCCGTTTGATCTGGGCGGCACCAATCAGCAGGGAAGCGTGGCCACACGCTGGGGTACGCAGGCGCAACTGGTCCAGATGGTGCAGACGGCGCATCGCTTCGGCATCCGCGTTTATTTCGACAACGTGATGAACCATCGTTCCAGCACCGTGCCGGGCTATCCCGGTTCCGGCACGGCGACGAATTATTATCCGGGTCTGATCCCGCAGGATTTTCATCTGCAGACCGTCACCGGCGGTTTCAACAACTGGCCCTCCATCGGCGATCCGTATTGGTGCACCACTTCAGTCGTGCAAAACCAACCGCTGCTCGGCTTGTGCGATCTGGCGCAGGAACCAGGCACGGTAAATTACAATTTCGGCACGAGCATCGGCAATACAATCACCAAGCCATACTTTGTCCGGTTTCCAGGGCGAACCGATTTGTATATGGACACCAATCTCCCGTCCGTCGGCGGAAACTTCCATCCGTTCGACGGTCACGGCCAGCCCGTGCCGGAATATGTGCAGGACTATCTCGACCGCGCGGTGGCGTGGACGCTCTACACGACCAAGTGCGACGGTTTTCGTCTCGACGCGGTGAAGCATGTGCCGGTCGGATTTTTTGGCAACGAAACCGGCCAGACGGATGATCCAAGTTTTGCCGGCTACACCGGCGCGATTCAGGCGATGTATGATTACGTCCACGGTTACGGCAGCAATGTCACCGGCAACGGCTATGTGGAAACGGACGGCAACCGCAACAGCCTGTTCAACACCGAAGCGCCGCGCAACGACGCGATGATTTTTGGGGAACACATTTCGCCCGCGCCGGCGTTTTATGATTATCTCCAGTCAGGCATGCGTTTGGAAAACCAGCCGCTCTACAATCAATTGAACAACGCGTTCAATGGCGGCTCGTCGCTCGCCGGCATGGACGGACGGGATTACCAGCCCGGCGGGTCGAACTGCGATGGCAGCGGTAATTATAGCATGGCACAAGCCGTAAATTTTCCTTTGGATCAAGACTACGGAACTTACGCAAACTTGGGACTGGAGGACGCCTACAATTTCATGCACGAAGGCCTGCCGATGGTTTACTCAGACGGTTTCAACCACAACACCTCCAGCGGCACGCCGGTCGTGAGCTACGCCGACTATCTCGGCGAATTTTCTGACAACACGATTCCCGACACGATGTATCTGCACAACCAGCTCGCGCGCGGCGGCACCTGGTCGCGCTGGAGCGACCAATATATCATCGCCTACGAACGCTATGATTATCGCGAAGGCAGCAGCGCCAGTCCGCAGACGCAGGACGTGGCGCTCTTTGCGATGAACGACAATCCCGGCTATCCCGGCGATGAAACGTTTGACGATGGCGTCACGCGCACGAACGATGGTTATTACGGCGGCATCACCGTTTCCAACACCAAAGGCCAGGGTCTCGCCGTCGGCTTCGCGCCAGGTTCCGTGCTGATGCAGCTCGCGAGTTCATCGCCGACCGGCGGGCGGGCGTATCAGAAATTGCTCGTGCACAGCGCGACCTCAAGCGCATCCGCTGCGGCATCCAGCGCGAATAATTCAAATCCAACGCAACGTCTGATTTACGTCGGCGGCCAGACGATTCCCAGCGGCGGCGGCGCGATTGAACTCAACTTGCCCAGCGGCGCGTGGGTGATGTATGGCTATCAATGGCCGGAAGCCAGCCGCGCCAACGTATCCACCAACGCGATTATTTTCCGACAGGGCGGCGTCGAAGTGCCGCACCTCACCGTCAACCGCAGCGACGGCCCGAACGGGGATGCCAGTTACAATCCGCTTTTCCCCTTCAAGATGCGTGGCCGCGTGGATCAATACGGTAACGTCCTCGGCGGCGTCAACGTTTCCAACCTGACTTACGCGATTGATGTGCCGGTGGTCACGAATGCCAATTTCGACATCCTCGTCCGCAGCGACGCTTCCTGCGTGAACACCCTCGTGAAGCTCGACGGCGGCCTGGACTTGAACAGCCAGATGGGACTCGGCCCGACTAATTTTCAGGCCGGCATCGCGCCGACCAATTTTCTTGATCTGCGCGACAATCCGCCGGGTTACGCGGACGATGTTTTTCTCGGCTACGAGCAGACCGCATTTCAATTTCGCAACGGCCCGGAAAAATTCGCCGCGCGAAATATTTTAAGCAACAACATCGTTTCATCCGGGGCGGAAACTTATTCTTATACCGTCGGCGGCCTGAGCAATATCGTTTCGGGTGCCGGCTACGGGCAAGGCATCACCAATCAAACCGCCAACTGGGTCTGGCATGACCCGACGAACAGCGTGACGTCTTTGAGCGCGAACCCCGCCACGCAGCGGAATCCGTTGAGTCCCGCTGCCGGTCAGTCGGTGGATTTATGGCTGAAAGTCGGCTACCAGTTTCAGATCAACACCTGTTTCATTTATTACACGACCGACGGCTCGAATCCCGACGGCGCGTTCGGCACGGGCAAAGGCTCGACGCAGGTGGTGCCGGGAAATTTCGTCAACCACGACAGCGCGCAGAGCAACATTGACTGGTGGAAAGGAACCATTCCCGCGCAGCCGAACGGCACGACGGTGCGCTACAAGGTCGGGTTGTTTTCCGGCGGCAGCGCGGGCAACGCGAGCATCAACACGATTTCCGACGCCGAAACTTCCGGTTCCAAACTTTACGGCCTGACGCAGGCGGCAATCACGAATTTCAATCCCACCACCGCCGTCGTCTGGCAGCACAATGATTTGAATCCGGCGAACATCGCCATCGGCTTGCAGTCCGGTTTTCACATCGTCCGCGCACGGACGTTTCTGCCGCGCACCAACCAGTCGAGCGTCTACAACACTTTTCTCCAGACGTTTTACTACGACGGCGCGCTGCCGACGGGCGTGCTGGTTTTTCCGACGAACGGCGGCACGCTCGGCAGCGGCAGCTACACCGTCGTCGTGCGCGCGGACAGCACGACGACCGGCGTGGATTTCAACATCCAGGACGGCAACTCAAACAATGACGACACCGTCACCGGCCAGTCAAACGGCAACGGCAACGGCACAAATGGTTCGCCGGTTTTTGTCGCTGCCAATTCCGTCACGCCCGACACGACTTTGAGCGCGACCTACCCGAATTTTCCGCAGGAGTTCCGTTTCACTTACACCAACGTCCCGAACAGCGGCACGGCGACCATCACCGTGCGGCTCAAGGAATATGCGACCGTCGTTTATACGAACCGGTTCACGCCGTTGTCCGCGACCGTCAACACGCTCGCGCCGACGCAGGTCGTTGAGTTTTCCAGCCCCGCGACCAACGGCACGGTGCTGATTTACAGCACGAACACCACTTACCTGGTGTCCGCGTGCTTCAGTTCTTCGCTGGCTTCGGCCACTGGCAATTTCAACATCCTGATCAACGGGGTGCTCCAGCCGCAGTCGAATTATATTTTGCGCCCCAGCGGTCCGTGTTCCGGCATGAAGGCGATTTTTTTCAACTGGAACAACCCGTCGCCCGGCACGAACTCGATCCAGATCATTTACACCAACGCCATCACGCCGATCGGCGATTCCCGGCTGGTGACGGTGTCGCCGCCATTGGTGATCTCCGGCCTCGGCAGCAACAACCAGTTGATTTTGTGGAACAGCGCGTCGGGCGTGAACTATCAGGTGCTGGCCACGACCAATCTGTCGCAGCCGTTTCAAGTCATCAGCGGCATAATTCCGGGACAGGGAATCACCACCTCATTCTACGACCCGAATCCGGCCTCGCAAAAATTTTATGAAATCCAGATGGTGCAATGACGCGGCGACGTTCCGTTTTTTCCGGGAACATACCGCACAAACGTGCGGTTTAATCAAAATGCAGTTTCTCGTAGTTTAGAAGCAGTCCACAATGGCCAAAAATAAGATGAATCTATGAAACCAAATCTGTTCACCGGCATTCTTTTTGCGGCAACATTTGCGACTGCGTTTGTGAATGTTCACGCTCAAAATCTCAACGGGACATTGAACTCCGGTTTTTACGGCAGCGCGCTGGCAGTCCAGACCGTCAACACCGGCTTCGGCGATGCCACCGGCGGCGATTCCGCCAACGGCTCGGAACTGGATGCCGCTTACGGGAATATCAGCGGCGGAAATCTTTACCTTTTCATAGCCGGCAATTTTCAAAACAATGGCAATCATTTGAACTTGTTCATTGCCGGCGGCGCGGCCGGTCAAAGCACCTTGAACACTTCCGGCGGCACGCTGGCCGCCATGAACGGATCCGTTTTCAGTCCGGGCTTTCAAGCAACTTTCGCCTTGGACATGAACGATTACAGCGGCACGTTGTATACCGAAGAATACAACTTGGTGGCAAATACCGGCGGTTACGTCGGCGCTTTGGCTGAAAGCTCCACGGGAATCGCCGCCGGCAGCGACGGCGGCGTTTCCAGTCTTTACCTCAACAACACGCACGTCAGCACCATGGGCGGCAGCGGCCTGGCCTTAAGCGGTGCCACCAGCGGCGCCAGCACGACCACCGGCCTAGAACTGGCCATCCCGCTTTCGGCCATTGGATACACCGGCGGATCAATCGGCGTGCTGGCCGACATCAACGGCGGCGGCGACAGTTATCTCTCAAATCAACTTCTGGCCGGTTTGCCAGTGGGTTCGGGCAACTTGGGAACAGCAACGTTTAATTTCGGCTCGACGCCCGGCGAATTTTCCACCGTGCCCGTGCCGGAGCCTTCCACCTTAGCTTTGTCCGCATTGTCCGGCGCGGCATCGTTGGTTACTTTCCGCCGTCGCAAATAAAATTTTCAAAACCGCCAAGGTATCAAGTCCCGGCCAAAAGCCGGGGCTTTTTTTATCGGTGGTTCTCCACGAGCAGGCTGCGCAGTTGCGAATTGAATTCTGCCGCGCCTTGCAATTGCTCCAACTTCAGGTGCATCCGGTAGCGCCAGTAAAAATTTGGGATCGCCGGCACGTTGATCCGTTCCGCCGAAAAATCCGCGCGGCGCAGGTGCGCGTCCAAGCCGAGCAAATCCTGCAATTGAAAAATGCTCCACATCGCTGGCGACGCGAGATGCTGCTGCACGACCGCGCGGTTGATTTGCGCGGAACATTCCGTAGGCGCAGTTCCGGACAGGCCGAGTTCGCGGTTGTAAAATTTCTGCGTCAGCGCGCGGTCTTCCTCCCACCAGCCGCGAATCGTGCTCATGTCGTGCGTCGAGGGCGTGACCACGCTCAAATACGGCGCGTCCGCCGGGCGCGAAAAATCCACGCCGGGCGTCTTTGGCATCCGCTGGATTTCGAGGCTTAACAGGCCGAGATCGCGCATCACTTCTGGCACGCACGCGGGCACAAGGCCGAGGTCTTCGCCGCAGACGAGCATGTTCGTCACGCGTTTCAGCGCGGGCAATTTCTGCATCGCCTCGCGCTGCCAGAAATCGTCCTGCCGCCGGAAAAAATAATCAATGTATAACTCGCGCAGCTTCGTTTGCTGGTCCGGCGGCAGATTTTTGAATGACGTCGTCTGCTCCATCGCAAAACGGAAATGATATTTTCCCGCGACTTCAAACAAAATCACGTTGCTGATCAGATCGAACAAGCCTTCTTTGAATTGAGGGTCGAGGGAAGAGGGTCGAGCGCTTGAAACGCCATCGGCCCCGGCCTTCGACGCTCGACGCCCGACGCTCGACCCCGCTTCCACCTGCCGCTGCGTGGATAATTCCGCTTTCAGTGAATAATTGCCTTTGTCCGCCGCAATCAAAAATTCGCGCCGCACCATTTTGGATTCGTCGCCGAAAATTTCCCGAAGCACCGCCTCGGTGATGAAAGGTTTCGTGAAACGCGCGTGGTCAAAATTAATTCCGCGCGCCGCAAATTCGCCCGGCTCGATGGCGATCGCCGGCACAAAATAGCCAAGGATGCCCTCGACCGCGTGCGCCGGGCTGCTCCAGATGCGGAAAAAACCGAGGATGTGGTCAATGCGGAACGCGTCGAAATAATTTCCCATCTGCGCGAACCGCCGTTTCCACCACGCGAAACCGTCGGCCGCCATGCGCGGCCAGTTGTAAGTCGGGAAGCCCCAGTTCTGGCCCTTGGCCGCGAACGCATCCGGCGGCGCGCCGGCCTGCATGTTCATATTGAAAAGTTCCGGCGACTGCCACGCGTCCGCGCCGTGCCGATATACGCCGATGGCGATGTCGCCTTTCAGCACGAGTCCGCTCGCGTGGATGTGCGCGGCGGCGTCCTGCAATTGCCGATGCAGATGAAATTGGAGAAAAAAGTGGAACGCGATTTCGTCGTTGCCCTTGACGAGCGCGGAAATTTCCCCGGCGTCAAATTCGCGATGTTCCGGCCACTGGCTGAAATCCGCCGTGCCGAATTTATCGCGCAAAAAACAAAACGCCGAATAGGGCACGAGCCAGTTTTCATTTTCCGCGAAAAACTTTTTGTATTCCTCGCTGCGAAACGTCACGGCTTTTTGCGATGGAAAAATTTGTTTCAAAAAGCCGAGCTTGGCGCGCATCACCGCCTCGTGATCCAGCGCGTCGAGCGCGTTGAGCCGCTGGCGTTCCGGCTCCAGATTTTGCAGCAGCTTTTGATTTTTCGTGTCCGCGACGGCGGCGAGGTTGAGATAAATCGGATGCAGCGCGAACGCGGAAATTGCCGCATAAGGATACGAATCCTGCCACGAATGCGTCGCGCTCGTGTCATTGACCGGCAAAAGCTGGATGAGTTTGAGGCCGACTTCTTTGCCCCAGTCGGCGAGCGGCTTGAGATCGAGAAATTCGCCGACGCCAAAACTGTTTTTGCTGCGCAGGCTGAAAACCGGGATCGCCACGCCCGCGCCGCGCCAGGTGTTCGCGGGCAGCACGACGAAGCCATCGTTGACGACGGTGTGTTTGCCCGGCGCGACGGCGTCGGACAAAATCCGGTTCGCGCCGTCCTCGTGGCGGACAAAAATTTTATTCGCGACATCAAACACGCCGTATTTGTAGGCGAACGGAAAAGTTTGCCCGCGCAAATCGAGCTGCGCGGAAAAATAATCTTCATCTTTTGCGCGGCTTAACAAAATGGGCGTGGCCGTGTTCCACCGTCCGAGCGCGTCGCCTTCGCCGAGCAGGCAAACCGTCTGGCCGGGCGCGAGCAGCGGCGCCTTGACGCGGAACGTGTGCGTGGGAATTGGCGGCGCAACGGTTTTGGCTTCCGTGAAATTTTTCGCGAGCAAAACTTTTTTGAACGGCTCGGTGTAAAACGCGTTTTCAAAAAATCCGGCGTCGTTCCACGAATCAATCACTAGCAGTTCATCGCAATTAAAACTGGCCGGCGGCAGCGCGCGGTCGCGGCCCCAGTCGGCGACTTCCGAGCCGTCGGCACAGCGCAAAAGGTAGGAATAATTCCATGTTGCAGCCGCAACTTCGGTCGTCAGCGGAACCGTCACCTGCCAGAATTCCTGATTCAAATATTGTAACGGCACCAAGTGCTCGGCCAAAGGCTGACTTTCAGCCAAATGGAGTGATTGGCCGGGTTGCGTGCTGAAACGGAGTCGGAAAGTCACGGTCATGGCATATACTTACCAGCCGTTGACGCCGATGCAAACCCGCACAAAAATGCGGAGCACTCAATTAATTTTTTTATCCGCCCCGGGGCAGGTTTGACAAGTGAAGCCGACAGTTGTTTTTATTGAGGCTTTCCCGAAATATCTTGCCCTCAATTTTTACTCGCCCAAAATAAGTGCCAGTGCTGACGTATTGTGCCAAAATTGGGAACTTTTGGAAATGGATGCTGCTCGCCATCCGGCGAGAGGCTTTCATCACATTTTGGTTATACGGATTTTGTATCCCGTCCTGTGCCAGCGGATGATATTGTCAAAAGCACCAACATATTTCGGGATATAAAGGTGGGATACGATCAAGAGTTTGAAGTTTGTTAAACACCGAAAAGCACTTTTTCAGTTTAATGGGCCCGTAGCTCAGCGGTTAGAGCAGGCGACTCATAATCGCTTGGTCCCCGGTTCAAATCCGGGCGGGCCCACCATCTTCAAACCATTCAGTCACCTGGCATTTTCTAGGCGGGCGTTCAAATTCACGCTGCTGCCGCGCTTCAATTTTATTTCCTGCGCCAGCAAACCGGAACGCACTTCGCAGACGGTTCCGCCAACGCTGCGGATGGTCGCGGAAACCAGCCTGGAATTTTTCCATTCCTCGTCCACTTCAAACCCGCCGCGCGCGCGCAGGCCTTTCACGCTGCCGTCCGGCCACGCGGCGGGCAGCGCCGGCAGCAGGTCGAGAATCCGCGCCTCGGGATTTTTGGGTTCAGTCAAATGACTTTGCAACAGCATTTCCGAAACCCCGGCGGTGAACGCAAAGTTGCCATCAATCTGAAACGGCGGATGCGCGTCGAACAAATTCGGATAAACGCCACCGCCCGCACCGTAACTCGTGCGCGCTTTGCCGCCGATGGGACGCAACAGGTTTTTCACGAGAAGATAGGCATGGTCGCCGTCGAGCAGCCGCGCCCAAAAATTGATTTTCCAGCCGAGCGACCAGCCCGTGCCGTCATCGCCGCGAATTTCCAGAACGCGTTTTGCCGCCGCGAAGAAATTCGTTTGCTCCGGCGTGATCTGGTGGCCGGGATAAACGCCAAACAGATGCGAGGTGTGGCGATGATGCACGTCTTCCTCCTGAAAATCCTGGAACCATTCCTGAATCTGGCCGCGTGAACCGATCTGGAGCGGAAATAATTTCGCGCGCGCCGTTTCGAGCTTGGCTACGAATGCTTGATCCGTTTTCAAAACGTGCGCGGCGTCAATGCAGTCAGTGAATAGTTCCCAAATGATGGACATGTCCATCGTGCAGGCCATGCTGACATTGGCGTGCTGGCCGTCCGGCGTGATGAAAGACAGTTCCGGTGAAACCGACGGCGTGGTCACGAGATGTCCTTTGCCGTCGTCCACCAGCCAGTCGAGATAAAATTCCGCCGCACCGCGCATCACCGGCCAGCCGTGTTCGCGCAAAAATTTTTTGTCGCCGTCAAAGGCATAATGCTCCCAAAAATCCTGGCTCAACCACGCGCTGCCCATCGCCCAGTTCGCCCAAACGGGATCGCCGCCGCCGTAATTGCCGACCGGCGCGGTCTGGCCCCAGATGTCGGCGTTGTGATGCGCCACCCAGCCGTGCGCGCCGTAATTCACCTCGGCGGTTTTGCGCCCGTGAACGGAAAGCATTTCAATAAAATCCAAAAACGGCTCGTGACATTCGGCTAGGTTCGCGACTTCGGACGGCCAATAATTCATTTCCGCATTGATGTTCAACGTCCAGTTCGCGCTCCACGGCGGGCGCATGGATTCGTTCCAGATGCCCTGAAGATTCGCGGGCAATCCGCCGGGCCGCGAACTGGCGATGAGCAGATAACGGCCATATTGATAAAGCAACGCCGCGAGACCGGGATCAGGCTGGCCATCAGCAAAACGGGCGAGCCGCTCGTTGGTGAACAATTTTTCCGCCGCCGGATTTTCGCCGAGATTGATTTCCACGCGTCGGAAAAGTTTTTGGTAATCGGCGACGTGCCGCGCGAGCAATTCGTCGTAAGATTTTTTTTGCGCGGCCTTCAGCGGACGCAACGCTTCGGCCACCGGATCGCGGCCTTCGCGGCCCGGCGATTTGTCCGCGCCGTTGAAACTGGTTCCCGCCGAGAGCAGCAGCGTCACGGCATCGGCGTTGGTGACGGTAAGAATTTTTCCATCGCACGCAACCACGCCGCCGGCGGCGAACGCGCGCACATGCAAATCAAACGTCATGCCCTCGGCGTTCGGGCCTTCGCCATAAATAATCGGATCCGACGAGTGCAGGTAACTTGGGTCAACGTGCGCCGGCGCCTTGCCGCGCAGGACGAGCGTGTTTGTCCCCTCGGTTTCGACCGTGTGATGCAACTGGCTGTCCGCCGTCGCGCTGAAATCTATTTTTCCCGGCTGGTCGCACGTCAACCGCACGACGATGACTTGATCGGGATAACTGCTGAAAATTTCGCGCGTGAACGTCGCCTTGCCGATTTTGTAACGCACCGTGGCGACGGCACGATCCAAATCCAAACTGCGTTCGTAGGAATTGGATGAAACATTTTCTGCGCCGGGAAAATCCAGCCGCAGATCGCCGAGCGGCTGGTAGGATTCGTTGTAAGGCCCCTGCATTTTTTTGCAAAGCTCGCCTGCCTTCACATAGTCGCCCGCAAAAATCGCGGCGCGAACCTGCGGCAGGATTGCCTTTGCGCCGGGATTGTTCCAGTCGCGCGGGCCGCCCGACCACAAAGTGGCTTCGTTGAGTTGCAGCTGTTCTTTGGCGACGCCGCCAAAAATCATCGCGCCTAGCCGGCCGTTGCCGACCGGCAGCGCCTCCGTCCAGCGACCTGCGGGCTGCGCGTAGCACAACCGCAGCGGCTCGTCCGCATTTGCGCCCGTAATGACCAAAAATAAAAATATGGTCGCGGCTAAAACGTGGGTTTTCATGGTTAATTAATGGCAGAATCCGGCTGCAAAATCAATTATCGTCGCGCGGCGTTTTGGGAACCGTGTTCGTGTTTAATATTTGCGCCTGCAAATTTATCCGCCGTCAAAAAATGGTCGTGATGAGGATTCTGATTTTCAAAGTTGGCCTTGCGGGCGGGACGTTTTCCGATTTTCAGGGCAATTGCAGCAGGTAGAAACTCGGCGCGTTGCCCGGGTTGATGGTGTTGGTGAAATTAAAATTGCCGCTGCCGTCAAACTGGTTCGTCAACAGCCGCGTCCAGTTGGCCAGCGGCGCGGCGAGGTTGGTTGAAACCAGAATGTAATAGCTTCCATTGGTAATGCCGCCTGTGCCGCTCAAAACCAGTTTGCCGTTGGCGAGGCGCGAGTTGCCGATAAGCGGCGGCGTTTCGGTGGCGACGCGGATGGTGGCGTCGGTTTTGAACGTGTTCGTGTTCCAATACAGGCCCGGCGTCAAAGCCGGTAGCACGAGGCTGCTGAAATTTCCGGCGATGCCCGGTGCGCTGAAAAGCTGAAACGCGTCGCCACCTTGCAACGGGCCGTCCACATTGCTCACGACGAGCGAACCGCCGCAAGTGAAAGCGCCGTTCACGCTGACGACGTTGTTGGTCTGCAAATCATGGCTGACATTCAAAATCGTTTTGCTGCCGGCGTTCAGCGTCAGCGAATTGCTGAAGCTCAATGCGCCAAGATCACTGTTGCCGGGCGCGAGCGTCGCGCCGCTGGCGAGGGTGAAATTGCCGTTCACAAAACCATCGCCGGAAATCGTCTTGCCGCTACCAAGTGTCATCGCATGACTCGTGGTTCCGCTCATGTCAAAGATTCCGCCGTTGGACAAATTGATGTTCGTGGAATTGGCGATGGAACTGGAATTGGTCAGCGCGAGCGTGCCAGCGGAAATGAAAGTCGCGCCGGAATAAGTGTTCGCCGCATTCAAAATCAACGCGCCGTTGCCCGCCTGCGTCAGGCTACCGGTGCCGCTGATGAGATTGGAACAAACCACATTGTCAAAACGATTGAAAATCAGCGCCGCGTTGTCGGTGACATTGGCCGTGCCGAGCGTGCCGGTGTTTCCGCCCGCGCCGATTTGCAGCGCGCCACCGCTGATGGTGGTCGCGCCGGTGTAAGTGTTGTTGCCGCTCAACGTCCACGTGCCGGTGCCGGTTTTGGTGATGGAATTTCCCGAAATAATGCCGGCGAACGTGGCGTCCGTGTTGCGTCCGCCGACCGTCCAGGCGGTCGTGGTCAGATACGAACTGGCCGAGCCGGAAATTTCGCCGACGGTCAGCGAGCCGCTCAAAGCATACGCGTTGTTTCCGTTGAGCGACAACGCGGCCTGCGGCAGGCCGTTCGCATTGTTGAACCGGAAATCCGAGCCGCTGGCGTTGATCTGGCCGGTGAACGCGGACCAGTTGCCGTCCAGTTCCATGCGAACGTAAGGCGCGTAATAATTCAACGTGCCGCCGCCGGTCAGCGTGCCGTTCAGGAAGCAGCGTCCATCGCCGTTCAGCGTGCCGGTGGAATTGGTCGGCACGACGAGGTTCCAATAAAACGTATTGCTGAACGGCGCGGGCGGCGAATTGTTGTCGGAATTCAAATTCAGCGTGCCTTGATCCAGCGTGATGTTGCCGGAACCGAACGCGGAAACATTGGCGGTGAAATTCGCCAGCGTGACGGTGGCTCCGCTGATGAGCGTGTTGCCGGTGTAAGTGTTGTTGGTCGCGAGCGTGAAGGAACCGGGGCCGACGTAAGTGACATTGTTCGTGCCGGAAATCGTTCCCGAAAAAGTCAGCGTGTGCGCGGTGGAATTATTCACGGCGATCAAATTGTTGCTGATCGTGATCGGCGCGGCAATCGTGTCGCCGGCGCTGGTGGCGAGTTGAACCAAACCCGTGTTGTTGTTTGTGCCGTTGGCGAACGTCAACGTCCCGCCGTTCGGTGCCAGCGTGTAACTCGATGACGCATTGGCATCGCCGATGTTGAGCCAGCCGAGCGTGATGTTTTGATCAAGATTGTTTGTTTGCGCGGCGGCGATGTCGGCGGTCACATTGACGACGACGCTGGTGGCGTTGGGATAAGTCGCGATGTTCGTCCAGTTGGCGTTCGCGTCCCAGCTTTGCGCCGCGCTGGTGATTCGGTTCGTCCAGTATGCAGTGGCAAACGCCAGCGGCGTGGCGACGGCTTCGCGCGAATTATTTCCCTCGCCGCCGGCGTTCAGCGAAGAGACGACGTAATAATAAGTTGTGCCATTGACCACGCCGGTGTCGGTGTAATTCGTGCCAGTCGTGTTCAACAAATTTGTCTCACTGCCGCTGCTGGTGCTGCGTTTCAAGTTGTAGCTGCCCGCGCCGGCAGACGCGAGCCAGCTCAAATTTATTTTTCCATTTCCCGGAATCGCCACCAAGCCGACGGGCGTGACGGGCGCGGGCGGCAAAAGCGTCGCCGCGCTCGCGGGCGCGGAGTAGGCGGAATTTCCCCAGCACGAGCGGAACGCCTGCACGCGATAAAAATACGTCGTCCCGGCGGAAAGCCCGGTGTCGGAACAATTGGTGACGCCCGCCGCGAGCATCGCGAGGAAACTGTAATTACCGCCGTTGGTGGAGCGTTCCAGGTTGAAGCCGTCTTCGTTGGTAGAGTTGTCAATCCAAGTCAGATTGATCTGGTTAGTCGCAATGCCCGTAGCGGTCAAACCACCGGGCGCGGCGGGCGGTTGCGCCGCCTGCGTGGAAGCATGGGCGGCGTTTGAAAATGGAGAATTGCCATCGGCGTTGTTCGCGAGCAGGCGATAATAATAAGTCGTGCCGGTCGGCAAACTGGTGTCGGCATAAGTGGTAAAATTATTTGCCGTCGCCCCGATCTGATTGAAATTAACATTGTCGGTGGAACGCAGAATTTCAATGCTCGTCGCGTTCGTCGCATTATTCGTCCACGACAAATCTATTTCGCAACCGGAAATGGCCGTCGCCGTCAATCCGCTTGGTGCGACCGGCGGATTGAAAATAATTATTTGCGGGCCGGTTTCCATTTGCAGGAAATCGTAAATCAATCCGCCTTGCAGCAACTCGGGATAGTAACTGCCGCTCCAACTGCCGGAGGCGCCGGGCTGGCGAATGGTGATGGTGAAAGTGTTGGTGCCGACCTTGAACAAATTGGTCGCAAAGGAAAATTGATAATACTGGTAGCGTCCAACCGTCACCACATCGCGATAAATATCCGTGCCGTCGGAGGTGCCCTGGCCGTGGTAGGTATCGGGTGTCACATTGACGCCGTTGAGATACATATAAAAATAAGCGCCGTTGCCGCCGGCAAAAGCAATCGTGGTCAGCACGGGGGTCGGCGGCAGATTGGTCAGGTTGAAAAGGACGTTCCACTGGGGCGACCAGTAAATGCCGTTGGTCTGGGTGTGGTCAATGAGGTTGGGAGAGGATTGCGGCGTGGTGGCCACACTGCATTGCGCGTAATACCAGTCGTTGGATTCCACGCTCTGGCCAATGACAAAATTGACATTGTTCGTGCCCATGTCATTCAAATAACGCCACCACAGACCAAACTGCTTGCGATAGTTGCCAAGGTGAAATTCGGCGGAGCTGTGATCCGGCGTGCCAATGCGCCAGAGCCGTTGCGATAGGTGTGGCGGATTCCAGTTGATGACGCCGAGACTGTTAGTCTGGTCGGGCAGGACAATGATGTTGGAGACCTGGAGTTCGCCCCAGATTCCCGGCACATAGGAAAAAAGCTGGTAGTTGCCCGGACGAACCTTGGGAATGGAAAAATTCCCGTTCGTGTCGCTCGTCGTCCAGAATAGAAAATTAGTTATGCCCTGATACATCCAGTCGCCATCGGTATAATCGCCGAGGATGACGACGGCATTGGCGGTTGACTCGCCGGTTTTGGCCTTCATGGTGCCGGTCACGGTGCCGCGATGACGCGGATAATCCTGCTCGCTTTCATCCAGCCACGCGTAAGGCCAGTTGGAAACCATGATGGCGGCCTCGTTTTGCGCGTTGGTCCAGAGCTGCAAATGATTGGTGCCGGTGTTGGCATACATGAAAAATGGGCCGATGACCTTGGTGAAGACTTGGCCGTCGGCGACTCCGGGATCGTTGACACTGCCCAAGCCGTGGCTTTCCGCATCATCATTATACATATAGTTGCCGGAAACGGAACCCTTCTGCTTGGTCGGGCCGCCGTTGATGAATTCGGCGCTGCCCAGAATGCTCCAGAGACCGACCTGATCCGTTGCCATGCCCCACACGGGGCGAAATGTATTGGACGCGCCCAGATAACTACATTGATCATACTTGGTGGTGGTCGGATACAGGTCGGACGTCAAACCGAGGGGCTGGGTGTAAATCGGCCAGCCCGGCTCATTATAATTCCCGGTCGGCTGCGAGATATAACTGGTTTTAGGCAGGATGGCCACCTCCCCGGGAACGGCGTCATTTGGCGGATTGGTTCCCAGCGACGGGAGGCTGGCGATGAGCAAATTGATCGGCACGTCCGACGCCGAAAAATCCCAGGCATAATTGACCGACCCGTCCGCATTTGTGGTCGTGTTGAAAATCGAGCCGCAGTATCCCTGCCAACTGTCGGCCCAATAATAGGCCGCCGGCTGGTTCGCCCAGTGCCGCCACACATGATAAGTGTAAAAACCCGCCTCACCTGCGCGCATCACGTGGTGTTCCGCCCAATCCCACTCGCCGTTGGGATACAAGGCCGTGTTGCCGCTCGCAATCGGGTTGCGAATCATGATGTCCACCATTTGCGGAGTGTTCGTCACCACACTGTAAGTTGACCCCGACCCGCCGCTGCCCACTGACACCCAGTAATCATTTCCCTGGCCGCCGATGTGAGTGAGAATCAAGGCATAATCGTTATTCGGATCAATCAGGTTCGTCGCAGACAGCGCGTTCAGCGCGAAATAAGAGACATCACCGCCCTTGCTGCACGTCATCGTCACGATCCCGTTGTTCATCGTCACCGTGCCATTGCCGTTGTCCGTCAACGTGACGACGGCATGAAGGGTGACGGCCAACGAAACGAAAAAAAACAGGAATAAAAAACGTCCAACAATGGCCGACTGGAACTGGCGCAGTTTCATGGTCAAAATCCGGGCTTTCTGTTTGGGGCAGATTCTTGCGCCGACAAGGGAAAGCAGCAATATGCTAGCGTAAAACAAAAAATCTGCAAATCACCAGAATTGGTGACGTCAGGCCGTTGCGCACCTGTTCCAAACCTTCGCCAATTCGCCGGGCCGATTTGGCCGCTCACTGCGCCGTCAACCGGCCTGCAATTTCCAACTCCGCGAGCGCGGCGGGCTTGCCGATGAACGTCACGCGCAGCAGATGTCCGCTGACGCCTGGCGCAAACGCGTCCATTCTGACTTTTTCGGTGCTGATGGTTTGCGTGTCATCGGCAGCCAGTGTCCAGTGCGCACCGTCGTTTGAAGTTTCAATTTTGTAGCGGTAATTTTCTGCCGACGAAAAATTAATTTTGACCTGCGCCATCGTCACGGCGCGTTCCAAGTCCACCTGCCACCAGGCATTCGTGTCATCGTCCTTCGCCTGCCAGAAAGTCGCCGGGTTGCCGTCGTTGCCAAAACTCGCCGCGTGTTCCGGCGTTTCGCTGCTCGCAAGAATCGGATTATTCAAACCGAAAATGGTATTCTGCGGCGTCGCCGAAAATCCCGCCGCCGAACCAGCGAAGCGAACATATGGATGCGGTTTTGCGGTCGGCGTTTCGCCCGGAATAAATTTCAGTCCGCCGAGCGTGGTGATGGTGAGCGTCGCGGCTTTGAGTCCTGGCGACGTGGCGCGGATGACCGTTTTGCCGGAATAGTAAGAACGAAGTTCCATCGCCGCTTCGCCGTCGCGGATGGCGATGTCGGAATCCGGCGCGAACGCAATGGACGGGCCGGTCGGAAATTCGCCCGGGCCGGATTCAACCGTCAGCGTGACCGGCGGCGAATTGCTCAACACGTTGCCAGCGGCGTCCACGACCGTCACGATGATTTGCGAATCGTCCGTTCCGTCCGCCGATTTCAAAGTCGTTTTGTCCGCAGAGAGTTTCAGCGCGGCGGGCGTGCCGCCAACCGGCCATTGCGGCGGCGGAATGTGAGCGTATTCGTTGCGATACCAATACCACCCGCGCTTCGGCAGACGAAAATAATCAACGATCCCGGTCTTGCCTTCGTCGCCGGCGATGCTGCCGTGATCGAACATGCACCACAGCACTTCGCCGCTGCGCCACGGATAACGCCAGAAAAACGGCTGCGTTTTGTCGCCCGGACCTTCGAGAAGATTTTTGAAGTCCGCCGCGTATTTGCCGGGACGCACGGCGCGGACGGAACTGTATTCGGTCACGAGATTCGGAATGCCGGGATTGATGAACAGCCGCGCGCCGTCGCCGTTGTAGCCCGCGATGTCGCCGAGCTTGTCCAAGCCCGCGCGCTGGCAGCCGCCGATGCCCGCCGGTCGCGTCGGATCAAGTTCATGCGTCAGCGCGACGAGTTCGGTGAGAAAATTTCTGACTTTGGGCAGCACGGATTTTTCGCTGAAAAAAACTTCATTGCACATGCTCCACGCGACGATGGACGGATGATTGCGGTTGATGCGGATCATGTCGCGCAAACTGTCTTTCACGCTTTCTTCAAACGCAGCGTCGTCCGCCGAATTCGTCGGATACGCGCTCGCGTTCCAAAAACCGTCCGGCGAACGGCCGCCCATGCCCCAGAAACAATTTTCCGACCAGAACAAAACGCCGAGTTGGTCGCACGCGTCCGCGAAGGCCGGCGCGTGCGGATAATGCGAGCCGCGAATGAAATCGAAACCCGCTTCCTTCACCAGATTCACGTCACGAAAAAATCCGCTGTCGGCCACGGCGTCGCCCCAGCCGGCGTGATCCTGATGCACGTCCGCGCCTTTGAAGTAAAGATGTTTGCCGTTCAAAAAAAATCCCTCGTCCGGCGTCCACTTGAACCAGCGGAAGCCAAACGGCGTGGAAAATTTGTCGGCGAGATTTTCGCCGTCAAAGATTTTGCTCACCGCCGTGTAAAGAAAGGGATGATCAGGCTGCCAGAGTTTTGGTTTCGTAATCGGCGCGGATGTTTGATCGAAAATGACCGTCGTTCCGGCGGCGACGGATTGCGTTGAAGAAATGCTCGCGACTAAATTTCCGTTCGGATTGAAAATATCAGTTTGCAGCACGCAATTTTTTCCCGTCGCGCCGTCATTGCGGATTTCCGTCTTCACATTCACCGTGCCCGATTCCGCCGAAACCTGCGGCGTGGTGACAAACGTGCCATACCAGGTGACGTGCAACGGCGCGGTCACGACCAGCCGCACGTCGCGATAAATGCCGCCGCTGAAAACGTGCTCGCCCGCGCGCGGCGCGAGCTGCGCGTTCCAAAGATTATTGAGCCGCACGGCGACAACATTGTCGCCGGTCTTCACCGCGTCCGTGATGTCGAACGAAAATCCGGTGTAGCCACCCTTGTGCTCGGCGATGCGCCGGCCGTTGACAAAAATTTCCGCGTCCTGAAATGCGCCGTCGAATTCGAGGAATAATTTTTTGCCCGACCAGTTTTCCGGCACGGCAAAATGTTTCCGATACCAGCCGTAGCCCGTGTAAAATCTCGACGACGCGAAATACGGCTGGCTGAACGAGTGTGGCAGCCCAATGTCCTCCCACGCCGCATCGTCAAACGTCGCCGCCGCTGCGCCGGCGTGGTCGCCCAGTTGAAATTTCCAATCGCGATTGAAGTTATGCAGTTCACGCGGCGGCGCGGCAGCAAACAACGCGGTTCCAAAAAACAGAGCGGCCAAAAGTGACAGCGGTTTCTTCATATGCGGTGTCCCAGAATACAAACGGATATGCAGCAAGTCACGCCGGTTCTAATGCCGCCGGAAAAGTGCCGAACATTTCTTATCCGGCATTGGCACGGATCATTGAATCACTTTGAACTTATCTTTCAATCTAATGTCGGCGGAAGACGCGCCGACCAGAATATCAAACGCGCCCGGCTCAACGATGAAGCCGTGGGTCGTTTCATCCCAAATCGCCAGCTTCGCCGCTGGCAAGTTGAACGTGACGGTTTTGGTTTCGTCCGGCTGCAAACTGATTCTTTGAAAACCGCGCAATTCCTTTGCCGGAACTTTCACGCGACTTTTTTCCTGATGAACGTAAAGCTGCGCCACCTCGTCGCCCACGCGCGCGCCGGAATTTTTTATTCGGACGCTGACCAGAACTACGCCGTCGGTTTTGATTTTGTCCGCCGACAATTTCAGATTGCTGTATTTGAACGTCGTGTAGCTCAAGCCATGGCCGAACGGAAACAGCGGCTCGCCGTTCACATACATATAAGTGAAACCGCGCGTGATGTCGTATTCATCGCGTGGCGGCACCTGCGCCTCGCTCGCATAAACCGTGTGCGGCAGTCGACCGGCGGGATTCACGTCGCCGAACAAAACATCCGCGATGGCATGTCCGCCTTCTTCGCCCGGCCACCACGCCTGTAATAACGCGGGAATATTTTTCGCGATCCACGGAACCGTCAGTGGCCCGGCGCTCATTTCCACGACAATGGTTTTTGGATTCGCGGCGAAAACGGCCTCGACCAGATCTTCCTGATTGCCCGTCAATGCAAGCGTCTTGCGGTCGCGCGCCTCCTGCTCAACCGCCGCCGTCGTGCCTACGAAAACAATCGCGAAATCCGCGTTGCGGGCGAGGTCAACGGCCTTTTGCAATTCCGCCTGCGGATCCGCCGCCGTTTCCGCCGATTCCATTTTCCAGCGGCCGGTCGTGTCGCCGCCGACCAAACCGCCGAGCGCGTGCGTCACTTCAATTTCCGCGCCGACGCGATCCTTGATGCCTTGCAAGGCCGTCACAGATTTGACAACTTTGCCGTTGTAATTGTTCATCACGATGCGGTCGGCCAGCGGCCCGATGACGGCGATGCGTTTGATTTTATTTTTGTCGAGCGGCAGAAAATCATTTTCGTTTTTCAACAGCACTATGGATTCCTGCGCGACTTTCAACGCGACCGCGCGGTTGGCGGAACTGTTGATCACGTCCGGCGAAATTTTGCTGAACGGCACGGCATCGAACGGATCAAAATCGCCAAGGCGAAAGCGCACGCGCAACAAGCGCGTCAACGCATCGTCCAATCGCGCCTCGGAAAGTTTGCCGTCGCGCACGGCGGACGGAATGTTGTCCTCAAATTCCTTGTCGGAAAAATCGCAGCCCGCCATCAGCGACTGCGCGACGGCATCCTCGTAAGTCATCTGTTTTTTCTCATGGCCTTCGACCATCGTGCGCACGCCGCCCAGATCGGAAACCACCGCGCCTTGAAAGCCCCAGTCATTTTTCAAAATGTCTGTGAGCAGCCAGTGGTTGATATTGTTGGGCGTGCCGTTGATCGCGTTGTAGCTGGCCATGACCGATTGCGCGCGGCCTTCGACCACCGCGTCGCGCCAGTGCGGTAGCCAGTATTCATGGAGCATCCGCTCGGAAACCGTCGCGTTTAATTTCTGGCGGTCCGTTTCAACATTGTTGACGGCAAAATGTTTCAGCGTCGCGGCGATTTTCAAATAGTGCGGATCGTCGCCTTGCAAACCTTCGACATAATTCACGGCCATGCGTCCGGTGAGAAACGGGTCTTCGCCCCACGATTCGTGGTTGCGGCCCCAAAACGGATTGCGCTCGATGTTGATGACCGGCGCGCGGTAAATCAGCCCCTTGTGCTGGCCGGGCGCGTTCGGGTCGAGATGCCAGCCGTTGTAAATCGCGCGCGCTTCGTCGGACAAAACGCCTGCCGTTTGGTGAACGAGATTTGTGTCCCACGTCGCTGCCATCGCGAGGCAAATCGGAAACAGCGTCGTCGGCCTGTCCCATTGCACGCCGTTTAAACATTGATTCCATTGGTCGGAACGGATGTTGAACCGCGCGACCGTCGGCCCGCGATGATTCAGCAGCGTGGCTTTTTCTTCGAGCGTCAGCCGCGAAATCAAATCCGCCACGCGCGCGTCCACCGGCTGGTTCACGTCGAGATAAAGCGCGGGCGCATTGGAATCCGCCGCGAAAATTTTTCCAAGAACCAGAATGCCGGCGGCTAGGCTTAAGATTTTTTTCATGGGGATTTTTTGCAAAATACCGGGAAAAGAATTTTTAAGCAATCACGTCCGCCAGTGACCAGTTGCCGTCAATGAGCCGCCACACTGTTCCGTTCGGGTTTTTATTTTGCAGGGCGGCGGGCAGGCGCGCGGGCCGGACATTGTCAAAACATTGCAGCATCGCAAAACGCCGTAGCGATGCGGGAATGCCGACGGCGGTAAATCCCGAATGCCCCGTCGCTGGAAACGGCCCGCCATGGTTCATCGCGGGCGAAACCGCGACGCCGGTGGGCATCTTGTCGTTCAGCAGACGCCCGACGCGCGCGCGCAGCAGCGGCGCCAATTTTGCGTAAAGCGCGTCGTCAGCGCCGCTCGCGTCCGAATAAAAGCCGCCGGTCAAATTGCCTTCGAGCAACGCGATGATTTTTTCCGCCTCATTTTCATCGCGCGCCAGCACAACTAAAGACGCGTTGCCGAACGCCTCCGTCTGCAATTTTTCCGGCGACGCCAGAAATTGCGCGCCGCTAACGCGCAGCAGCGTGTTCGCAAATTTATTTCCCGCCAGCGGCGCGCCGCCGGTGACGAGTTCCGCGCCCGCCGTCTGCAAAGTTTTCACGCTGCCTGCAAGATTTTTGGCGACGCCGGACGAAAGCAACGTTCCCGGCGGCGTGCTTTCCAGTTTCGCCTTCACGCCCGCGATGAATTGTTCCGACGCATCGCCGGAAAATAAAATCACCAGACCCGGACTTGTGCAAAATTGTCCGCTCGCCATCAGGCAGCTGCCGGTGAGTTCTTCGGCGATTTTCGCGCCGCGTTCCGCCAGCGCAACGGGCAAAATGACGACTGGATTCAAACTCGAAAGCTCGGCGTAAAATGGTTTGCCCACCGCGTCGGCGGCGGCTTTTAATTTCAAACCCGCCGCGCGGCTGCCGGTGAAGCCGATCGCGCCGAGCCGTTGGTCAGCGGCCATTTTCAAACCGTCCTCCGGCGCGAGGTTGTAAATCATCTGCACCGTCGCTGGCGGCAGGCCGGTTTCGCGCACGGCGGCGAACGCCTCTTCCGCGAGCAGCCGCGACGTGTTCGGATGGCTCGGATGCGCCTTGGCGATGACGGGATTGCCCGCCGCAATCGCCGCCGCAAAATCGCCGCCGGCAATTCCGTTGTAGGCAAACGGAAAATTATTCGGCCCGAAAATCAAAACCGGGCCAATGGCGGCGAGCGCGGATCGGATGTTCAGCTTGGCGTCAATCGTCGGCAGCGCCCACGAGCCTTCGCGCGCGGCGGCGGCGGCCTGGCGCAATTGATTGGTCGTGCGCGGCAATTCCACTTCGGCGAGACGCGGTGCTTTCGGCAAAGCCGTTTCAAGATTTGCCATTTCGACGATTTCATTTTTGCGCGCTTCAATCCGTTCGGCGTAGCGGGTCAAAAATTTTGCGATTTGCTCCGGCGAAATTGTCCGCAAAATTTTCGCGGCATCGGCGGCGGCGTTCAACGCGTCGTCGCAATCAGACCAGGCGCTGACGGGAAATTCCGCCGGTAATTGCGCGCCGGTCGCCGGATTTTCGGCGTGAAAAGTTGCCCCGGCGTTGGCCGCGCGCCATTGGCCGGCAATCAAAATGGGTTGGGCGGGCATGTTGATTTGGACTGTGAAATTATCACCGCTGCAAACCACCTTTGCCCACGCCGCCGGGTTCGTCGAGCAATTGGATGGAAGTCGCCGGCCCAAGGTTCGTCGGCTCGTTCCACGCGCGCAGCGCCCAGACGATTTTTTTATCAGGCGTCACTTCGATGGCTTGCACGGGCGGGTCGCTGGCATCCATTTTGCCCGACCATTGGTTGAACCAGTTGTTGATGAGCGTGTTTCCGTCCGGCAGGCGCGTGGCAAGCTGGAGGTTTGAAAATTTGTAATCCGGCGCGTCGGCGGGCGTCCATTCCCAGACCGTTTCGCCTTTGCGGGTCATTTCGCGCACAAACCTTTTGCTGCTGACGACAAGAATGTTCCCGTTCTTCAACGGCGTGGCCGACCAGACGCCCGGCACGTCGAGCGACCAAAGTTGCTTGCCGGTAAAATCATATTCCACGACTTTTCCCAAATCCATGTGCGCGACGAGAACTGTTCCCGCGTCCGTCAAACGCATGTGCCGGAACTGGCCGTGGATGCTTTTCGGATTGTTCACCGGCAGCACATATTCATCCTCAATCTTGCCGCTGGTTTGGTTGACGACGATGAACTTTGCGGGATTGGCATTTTCGATGAACGCCACGCGGTTGGTGCCGACGGGCTGCGCGGTGTGGATTTCCGTGTTCGTGGGCGCGTCGAAATTCCAGACGACTTTTTTGCCGGCGGTGATCTCGGTGACGCCGTGCTGGTGCGCGAAAAGAATTTTTCCATCCGGCAGCAGCGTGGCATCGCTGATCTCGCCTTTCGCCGGATGCGTGTAAGACCAGACAATCGCGCCGTGCCACACGATGAACATCCGCTCGTCCTTCGCCTCGCCCGCGTAGAAAAAATCGTGCTGCGCCAGACCTTGGCCCGGCAGCACGGTCGGGGCGTTCGGCACCGCGCTTTGCGGCGGAACCGGAACATTGGTGGCAACCTGATCGGCGGCGACGGCGGAACGGCTGTTCTGCGCGGCGAAAATGCCGAGCGCAACAATAATTGACGGCGGAAATAATTTCATGGCTTACAAGTTATGCGTCTGGCTTGCCGGCATTGTATCAATCCGAATCCGTGAAATGAATTTTTATTTTCCGAAAACCATGCCGCGCCGGCGCGCGTTAAAAAACCGGTTTCGCGGCGAACGCATCAGATGAAAATCTGATGCGTTTGACCGGCAGCCATGGTTTAATGCGCTAGAGCCCAATGCACACGCAGACCGGCGGACGAACCCACGACTCCATCATGAAACCGCCGTTCGGCAAATTTTTTTCCGCCCTGCTCCGGGCATTTTTTATTGTTTCAGTCGTTTTTTCAAACCAGATTGTCGGCGCACAGACTGGTCGCGCCAGTTCGACCGAACGGCCGGAGTTGATCTTCCGACCGCACGGGAATTTTTCTAACAACGTCGCCCGCCCGTTGCGCTACTGGCCGGTCAACGGCGATTTTGTCATCACCAACGGCGCGGAATTTTTCAACCGCCCGCTTTACTGCCTGAATTCTGCCTTCAGAATTGACGGCGGCGACAAGCCGGAATTTTCGCTGTATCTGCCCGGGCGCGGCGGCAACTTGCGGTTCGGAATCAAAACTTCCGCCGGCGTGAAATGGCTGAACGACGCGCAGCAAATCGTCACGCATTACCGCGCCGGATCGCTGATTTACGAAATTCAAGACCCGCTGCTCGGCGACGGCGAATTGATTTTGACCGCGCTGCCATTGAATGAAACGAAGGGCGTGATCGTGCGCGCTGAAATGCGCAACGCAAACAATCCAGTCGAGTTGATTTTTGCGTTCGGCGGCGCGAACGGAATGCGCGGCTCGCGCGACGGCGACATCGGCTGCGAGCGCGAGCCGGTTTCGGAATTTTTTCAACTGCGCGCCGAGCAATGCCGCGACGACAAATTTTCCATCGCGACGAACACATTCACGCTGCGCGATAATAAAATTTCCATCGCCGGCGTTGCGCCAGCGGGCGCAAAATTCTTTCTGGCCGACGCGACAGATTGGAATTCTCCGGACGCGTTGCTGAATTCGACAAGAACAGCAACGCCGCTGATCGTCAGCCAAGTCGCGCTGCAATCCGGCCAGCCGGTTTTTTTCGCGCTACAGCAATTGTCGCGCGACGGCGCGGACGAACTGCCCGTTTATCGCGACGTCAGCAAAAATCCGTTTGCCGACACGAACGGTCAGCCAGCTTCGATTTACGCGGAATTGGATTTGCCAAATGTTTTTGACAGCGCTGAAAATCATCGACGCGCGATCGCAGAAAAAGTGGTTGTCGAAACGCCGGACGATTTCATCAATGCCGCCGCTTCCGCGTTGAACATCGCCGCCGACGCGGTTTGGGACGACCAGCAGCACGCGTTCATGCACGGCGCGGTCGCGTGGCGCACGAAGCTGCTTGGCTGGCGCGGCGAATATGCGGGCGACGAACTCGGCTGGCACGACCGCACGGCAGCGCATTTCGCCGGCTTTGCCAAAAAACAAAATGTCAGTCCGATTCCAGAAATCATCCCGCCGCCCGACGAACAATTCAATCTCGCGCGCAGCGAAGCCGCGATTCATTCCAACGGCGACATGTCGCACAATCATTACGACATGAACCTCGTCGCCGTGGACGCTTTTTTCCGTCATCTGCTTTGGACCGGCGACACCAATTACGCGCGCGAAATGTGGCCGGTCATCGTGCGCCATCTCGCGTGGGAACGCAGATTATTTCGCCGCGAATTTGGCGACGACAAATTGCCGCTTTACGAAGCCTATGCCGCGATCTGGGCAAGCGACGATTTGAACTACAACGGCGGCGGCACCGCGCACGCGAGCGCGTATAATTATTTTGCAAGCACCATGGCCGCGCGCGTCGCAAAAATTCTCGGCGAAGACCCGACGATTTATCAACACGAAGCGGATTTAATTTTGCGCGGCATGAAGAAATATCTCTGGCTCGCGGACGAAGGAAATTTTGGTGAATCGAAAGACTTGCTCGGCCTGCAACTCGTGCATCCGAATTCCGGCCTTTGGACGTTTTATAACACGATTGATTCCGAAGTGCCGACGCCAGCGCAGGCGTGGCAGATGTCGCGCTGGATTGATGACAACATCGCGCACATCCCGATTCGCGGCGAGAACGTACCGGACGAAAATCTTTTCACGCTGCCAGAAACGAGCTGGCTGCCGTATCAATGGTCGCTCAACAACGTCGTCATGGCCGAGAACGCGCACACCGCGCTCGGCTTCTGGCAGGCGAACCGGCCGGAAACCGCGTTCCGGCTTTTCAAGGGCGGACTGCTCGACTCGATGTTTCTCGGCATGTGCCCCGGAAATCTCGGCTGCATGACGTCGCACGACATGGCGCGTGGCGAGGCGCAGCGCGACTTTTGCGATGCAATTGGCGTCAATTCTCGCGCGCTTGTCGAAGGGCTTTTTGGTGTGAAGCCGGACGCGCTCGCGGGCGAACTGAAAATCGTTCCCGGCTTTCCCGCGAAATGGGATCACGCGAGCATCCGCCATCCTGATTTCAATTTTGATTTCCACCGCGATGGTTTGACGGAAACTTATTTGGTCGAACCAAAATTTCCCAAGCCGATGAAATTGAACCTGCAAATCCCCGCGCTGCGAACCGACGCCGACGTTTCCGTCAACGGCCAGCCCGCGAAATGGAATTGGGTCGAAGATTTATTCGGCGTGCGGCGGATTCAGATCGAAAGTCCGGCGGCGGAAAAATTTGAAGTCATCGTGAACTGGAAAGGCGAATTCCCGTCCGAAAAAACCGGGCCGGAAGTCGCGCCCGCTGCGCCCGAAAAAATTGCGGCGTTTGACTGGAACCAAAAAATTTCCACAGATGAAAAATTTGAAACCGTCAACCTCGCGCCGTTTTTCAACGACAAGGTCACGCAGATTTTCCGCAATGAATACCGCACGCCGCGCTCGCCGTTTGCGTCGCTGGCGGCGCCCGATCACGGCATCGGCGGCTGGTGCGAACCGAACGCGAACTTTGACGTGGACGATTCCGGCCTGCGCGCGCTCGCCGCGCAAAACGGTGGGAAAATCATTTTGCCGGACGGAATTTCATTTGCGACACCGGGCGAAAGCGGCACGAAGAATATTATTTTCACGTCGCAATGGGACAATTATCCGCGCGAATTTTTGGTTCCGCTGTCGGGAAAATCCTCGCACGCATTTTTGCTGATGGCCGGCTCGACGGGCGCATTGCAAAGCCAGTTTAACAACGGCGAAGTCGTTGTGGCTTACGCTGACGGCTCAACTAAAAAATTAACGCTGCGCAACCCGACGAACTGGTGGCCGATTGACCAGGATTACTTCATTGATGATTTTGCGTTTCGTCGTGAAGGGTCGATTCCGCCGCGAGTGAATTTGCGGTCGGGAGAAATCCGTGTCCTCGACGAAAAAAGTTTCAAGGGCAAAGGCCGGAAAGTTCCCGGCGGCGCGGCGACGGTTCTGGATTTGCCACTCGATTCAAGCAAGGACTTAAAATCGCTGACCATACGCGCGCTGGCGAATGAAGTGGTGATTGGCTTGATGGGCGTGACGCTGGCACGATGAATTGATTGGAACCCATATTTTTTTAGAGACGAACAGCGCACGACTTTTTGCGGCGCGGTTGGCCTTGTTTTTCGCAGCGACGATGCTCATAGTTGTGGCCATGAACCCGCGCCGTAAAACAACAGTGCTCGCACTGCTTTTTGCGGTTTTGACGCAGCTGGTTTTGCTGGCGGCGCGGCCGGCGGCAGCGGCGGAGGAATATCTCACGGATGTCTGGACGGCGGACAACGGGCTGCCGGACAGTTCGGTCACGGCGATTGCGCAGACGCCGGACGGTTATCTGTGGATCGGCACTTACAACGGACTGGTGCGTTTCGATGGCGTGCGCTTCGTGACTTTCGACCCCGCGAACACGCCGGCGCTGGCGCACGCGCGCGTGCGCCAACTTTCCGTTGACGACCAGGGCACGCTTTGGATCAACACGCTGGACGGTTCGATGACATCGCTGCGGCGGGGAGTTTTTGCGCGCGAATGGACGGGCGTAGAGGGACTCGACCCGGATGTCACGCTGGTCTCATCGTCTGCGAAGCAGGTGACTTTTTTATTGCATCGCGGGATTTTGCGCCGCAAGCCGCTGGCCGACCCGGCGGGCGCGGGCTGGGAAGATTTGATCCCGACGAACCGGAGCGTCGGCACGCTTTGTGTGCAGGATGGCGCGGGGACAATCTGGTATCGCGCGCTGGACCGGCATTTGTGGCGCGTGGCGGAAACGAACCTTGAACTGTTGCCGGAAACGGGCTGGCCGGCGGGAAACCAGGTCAATGCAATGACCACCGATTCGCGCCGCCGGCTGTGGGTGGGCACGGACACGGATCTCGCGCGGTGGGACGGAAACCGGTTTCAAACCGTCACGCCGACGAACGCGGAGTCGCCGCTGGACGTGGCGTTTTTTTTCGTCGGCGAAGATGGCGGCGCGTGGGTGGTGGCGAACGGACGCGTGCGCAAGGCGATGGACCGCCGCTGGATTTTTGAGGCGGAACCGCTCAAGAATGTTTTCACCGGCAACTTGAGCCGGATCGGCGCGCACGGCGATCATCACGGCGGCGTGTGGCTTTACGATTATGGCCGCGGGCTTTCGCACATCGCCGCCGACGGCCAAGTGCGGCAGTTCGGTTCCGCCGACGGCTTTCCCGGCGACCGCGTGAATTGTTTTTTTGAAGACCACGAAGGCGACTGGTGGGCGGGCCTGGACGCCGGCGGACTGGTGCGGATTCGCGAGCGCCGGTTTCAGACCATTGACACGAGCGGCCAATTCTCGACCAAGCCGGCCAGGTCGGTTTGCGAGGAAACCAATGGCACTCTTTGGATCGGCACGCTGGGCGATGGCTTGCTGCGCCGGCAGGCGGACGTTTTGACGAATTTCACGGTGGTCGGCGAAGCGGGCAAGGGATTTGTCTTTTGCGTCTGCCCCGACGCGGCGGGCCGGTTGTGGGTGAGCGCGGGCGAAGAGGATTTGTTCGTCCATGAAAAAAACAGTTTCCGGCGCATCTCGCCGCCGGTTCATGGCGTGAAAGCCATTCTGGCCGACAAGTCGGGACGGGTCTGGGTCGGCACGAAGAGCGGGTTGTTTTTTTCGGACGAAGGTTCGCAGGAAAAATTCACCCTGTGCGAGGAAGTGGGTCACAACAGTGTGCGGTCGTTGTCAGCGGACGGGCGCGGCAATCTGTGGGCGGGCGCGGAAGACGGCACGCTTTTTCACATCGCCGGCGATTTAGTTGAAACATTTAACCCCGCCGACAACAAAACGCCGCAGGCCATCTGGTCATTGCTGGCCGAGGACGACGGCACGGTCTGGGCCGGAACTTTTCGCGGCGGACTGCTGCGTTTTCGCGACGGCAAATTTACGCGCTTCACCGTTGACGACGGGCTGCCGGACAACATCATCTGCCAGATTCTTCCCGACGACGCGGGCAATCTCTGGCTCGGTTCGCACCAGGGCGTTTTTCGCGTGGCGAAATCCGCGCTGGATTATTTTGCGCGCGGTGAAACCAATTCTGTTCCCGTCACGATGTTTGGCCGCTCGGATGGGCTGCCTTCGCTCGAATGTTCCGGCGGCTACCAGCCGGCGGCCTGGCGCGGGCGCGACGGCCGGCTGTGGTTCACCACCGTCAAAGGCGCGGTTTCGATCAAGCCGGAAAAAATCCATCCCAACCGGCTGCCGCCGCCGGTGATCATCGAAGAAATGCTGATTGACGGAACAAACCTGGACGCCGGCACGCCCGAAAAAAATTTCGCGGATGGAATCACCTATGACCGCGATAAAAAAATTCTGGAAGTGCCGCCGGGCAAACATCAATTTGAGTTTCGTTACACCGCGTTGAGCCTGGTCTCGTCCGACCGCGTGTTGTTCCGTTACCGGCTGGAAGGCGCGGACGCCAACTGGATCGAGGCGGGCATGCGGCGCTCCGCGCCATATCCTTTGCTGCCGGCGGGCACTTACCGCTTTCATGTCGTCGCCTGCAACAGCGACCGCATCTGGAACGAGACCGGCGATTCGCTGACGCTGAAAATCCGTCCGCACTTTTACGAAACGCTGTGGTTCCACATTCTCGCCGGACTGTTCGTGGTCGGGCTCGTCGCCGGCGCGGTTAGATATTCGGTCACGCGGCGGCTGCATTTGAAAATGGAGCAGCTCGCCCGGCAGCAGGCCGTCGAACGCGAGCGAGCGCGCATCGCGAAAGACATTCACGACGACCTCGGCGCGAACCTGACCTTGATCGCCGTGCTGGGCGATCTGGCCAAACAGGAGAAGGCCGGCGACCGCGTTGAAAAAATGGCGAGCACGGCGCGGCAGGCCGTCAAGTCGCTCGACGAAATCGTCTGGGCGGTCAATCCGCGCAACGACACGCTGGCGCATCTGATTGATTACACCGGCCAGTTCGCGGTGGATTATCTGCGCGCCGCCGGCGTGCGCTGCCTGCTGGACGTTCCCGAACACGCGCCGCCGCGCGAGGTGCCGACCAATGTGCGCCACAACGTTTTTCTCGTCGTGAAGGAGGCGTTGCAAAACATCGTCAAGCACGCCCACGCAAACGAAGTGTGGTTGCGCGTGAATGCCACGAACCACGGATTGCGAATCGCGATTGAAGACAACGGCGGCGGCTTCGAGCGCGCGCCGGAAAATGTCTGCGCCGACGGCTTGCGCAACATGCAGCAGCGCATGAGCGAACTGGGCGGCGAGTGCCGGATCCAAAGCCAGCCCGGCGCCGGCACAAAAATCATCGTCGAACTGCCGTGGCTGGCCGGTTGAACACTTCATACCTTCATCCGATGGCGCGAGAAAATTTTTCAGGCAAGATTGCATGACAACCAACCAACCCAAATTGATCACCATCTCCATCATCGAAGACCAGCGTGAAATGCGCGAAAGCCTGGCCGAGTGCCTCGGCAACGTGCCGGGCTTGCGCTGCGTCGGCGCGCACGCCTCGGGCGAGGACGGGTTGCGGGACATTCCCAAGGAAAATCCCGATGTCGTGCTGATGGACATCAATTTGCCCGGCATGAACGGCATCCAATGCGTGGCGCGGTTGAAGAAACATCTGCCGGGCGCGCAGGTCTTGATGCTGACCACCTACGACGACGGGGATTTGATTTTTGATTCCCTGCGCGCCGGCGCGAACGGCTATCTCCTGAAAAACATGCCGCAGGCAGAAATGGTCCAGGCCGTGCAGCAGGTTCATGCCGGCGGCGCACCGATGTCGTTGCAGATCGCGCGCAAGGTGATCAACCACTTTCACAAGGCGAAACCCGCCTCGGAACTGGAACAGCTTACCGCGCGCGAGCTGGAGATTTTGCGGTTGCTGGCCAAAGGCCACATGTATAAGGAAATCGCCGACCAGCTCGTCATCAGCATGAGCACCGTGCGCACCCACGTCAGCGCCGTCTATGAAAAACTCCACGTTCATTCACGCACCGAAGCGGCGATGAAGCTGGCCGGCAGAGAGTAGTTCACCTGAAAACCTTCATTTTTCCGGCACCACGGGCAACTCCGCCGGCGCAGGCAATTTGCAAGTAAACCGGCTTTGCCTCGGACAAACATCCGATGGAACAATCGGGTGAATGATTTATTGTTGTCCCAGCACCACCGACAGAACTCAACCAAAACAACCCTCCACCATCATGAATACAAAGAAAAACTTGAAAGTTGCATGGCTTTTCGCAGCGCTTTCCATCGCCGGTTGGACGATAACGCAGGCACAGACTACCGCCACTTGGGTAGGGCCCTCCACTGGTGGTGAATGGAACACTGCCGCCAGTTGGGATATCGGCATTGTGCCGGGCAGTGACGCCAATCAAATGACCAATGCGATTATCGGCAAAGGCACGAATGTTAATTATAATGTGCCCATGACGGCCGCCGCATTCGGCGGGTTTACGAACTTCGGCGTGCTGAATGTGAACGCGGCCGGGTATAATTGTTCCAACATATCAATGAGCCTGCCCGGTGGCCAGGCCAAGCTGTTTATCAACACTGGCGGAGCAGTCACGCTTACGGGCAACTTTGCCTATAATTCCAACTCCGTTGTCTCGGTGGCTGCTGGCAGTTCATTGACGGTCGGTGGATCTTTGATCATCGGTTGCGGTTCCACATTCGGCACCAGCGGTGCCAATGCAAACAGTTATGGATTTCTTACCAACAACGGCGGCAGCATCACTGCTGCGGCAACCAGTTTAAATCCTGGCAACGGCAGCGTCACGCCCAGTTGTTATTTCCTAATAAACGGTGGCACCAATAATTTGGGTGCCTTTTCGGTTGCCCGCGAACCGAATCCTCCCACGGCCGGGGCGAGTGGGTTGGTGGTCAGCAATGGATTGGTGAACATGACCAGCATTTCAATTGGAAATAATTCTTGGGGATCCATGTTTGTGAACGGCGGAATCGTGACCAACTCGGGCACTTTCACCTTCCATATGTCCGGCACCACCGGGCGGCCATCGCGTTTTTATCAGACGGGGGGGTTGTTTGTAACTCCCGATCCCAATCTAATCGTTTTTAGCCCGTCGGGAGCTGCGGCGGCGGAAAATGACTATTCTGTCCTCGGCGGCACGAATATCGTCGGCGGCTTCTCGTTTGGAACATCTGGTGCGCTCGGACTTGTGAAACTCACCAATGCGGCCAGCATTTATGTGGGCAGTCAGGGACTAGCCTGGCCCGGCCAAGGGACGACTACGGCGAGTGTTTCACTCCAAAACGGCGGTCTATTCGGAGCGACTGCGCCATGGGTGGGCGCAGTACCAATGACCAATAATTCCGGTGTTTTGGGCATTTTTACCTTTCAAACGGCTGATGCGTCAGGCAACCCGAATAACATTCAGCTCACCGGCGCGGTAGCGGGTTCCGGCAGCTTGAAAATAACCGGCGGTGGCACGTTGCTCTTGAGCGCGACCAACACATATTCGGGCAGCACGCTGATTAACGGCGGAACATTGGCCTTGGATGTGAACGGCTCGCTTGCCAGTTCAAAAATAATCGTTGGCAGCGGCACAAAGTTTGACGTGTCGGCCGTCAACGGCGGTTATGTTCTCACCAATCAAACGCTCGCCGGCTCTGGTGTGGTCACGGGCGCGGTCACGGTTGTTTCCGGCGCGACCATCTATCCCGGCAGCAATGCTCTGACCGGCACCTTGAGTTTCTCGAATTCAGTCACGGAAACGGGCGGGGTCGTCAACGAGTTCTCTCTCTCCGGCGCTCCCAATCCGAACAACGATCTAGCCGTTATTGCCGGTAATTTTAATGTGAGCGGGACGAATTATGTTTATATAAATGCCGCGTCGCTTGTGGCTGGCAGCGTCTACCAATTATTCAACTACTACGGCGGAACTTTCAACGGCAGCCTAACCAACTTCGTGATTCAAAATGCCGTCGGGGTTTTGACCAACGACACGGCCAGCACTATTTCGTTTATTCCATTGACCACTTTGCGCGGACCGACGAACACCATCTGGGTTGGCAACCCGGTGAACACCAATTGGGATGTGGAAACCACCACCAATTGGCTCAATGCCGGCGCGCTGGACTACTTTGTGCCAGGTGACAACGTCCAATTCACTGATGCCGGAGCCACTAATAATCCTGTCAATTTGGTCGGCACCCTCACGCCTGGCTCAATCTTGGTGAACAGTCATTCTAACTATGTTTTTGCCAGCACGAGCGGTGGTCTAATCGGCGGCACGGCAGGTCTGACGGTGACGAATTCGGGAACTCTGATCATTTTAACGACTAATACTTATAGCGGCATAACAACCATCGAAGGCGGTGCAACGCTCGTCGTGTCGAACCTCGCCAACAGTCTCAACCCAAGTGCGATCGGCGAATCTGGCAGCTTGGTGATCAGCAACGGAAATTTCGGTTATACGGGGTCTGCTGTGGCCATTGACCTCGGCGTGACCTTTGGGACGGCGTCCTCGGCCATCAATGTTAGCACCAACGGCAGTTTGACTTTGAACGGCAACTTGGGAGGCAGTGGCGGGCTGAACAATGTTGGCGCAGGCACTTTGATTCTCAATGGCTCCAGTTCGTATGCGGGAGCGACTACATTGAGTAATGGAACATTGCAAGTCAGTGGCATCACCGCCTTGGGCGGCAACATGGTCAACTTTGACGGCGGCGAATTGTTGTTGCCAGTTCCAGGAGCCCAGCAGTTTTATGGCAATGTTTTCAACGTGGCAACAACTGGCACGATATATTTTAGTGGTGCCACCAGCTTCAATGTCATCGGAACTACCGGCGGCAGCGGTAGTCTTGCCGGCACTGGCACCTTGAACATTGATATTCCCAATGCGGGTGGCTACTGCACATTCAATGAGAACCTTGAAAGTTTTGCCGGAACCATCCACCCGACCGCCGACAGTCTTGGGTTTGTCCGTTTCAACAGCGGCGGCAACTCGACCGGTGCCCAAATATGCACCGGCAGCACCAATGCGACATTCGACTTGGGGAATGGTGGTGCGGTGATCATCAATCGCAATGGCGGCGGGGCCAATTTCGGCAACTACGACTTGGGCGCACTGGCCGGAGACACCAATACCTTTTTGAAAGGCTGCGCCAGTGGCAGCAGCGCCAGCACTTATTCGATCGGGGCGAAGAACTTGAACACAACCTTTGCCGGCATAATTGAAGACGGCCCGGCTTCCGGTGCCGTGGTGGCGATCACCAAAATCGGCGCCGGCACCTTGACGCTTCTGGGTCAAAACAATTACAGCGGCGCAACCATCGTGAACAACGGAGTGCTGGCATTGAGTTACAATCCCACAAATCTTACCGACGGCACCATCAGCCCCAGCGCAAGCATTACCATCGCTACGGGTGCGGTAATTGACGTTTCCGGCCGGAGTGATGGAACCTTGTCGGTTGGCAACAACCTGCAAGGCAGTGGGACTATTCGCGGCATTCTGAACGCCAGCGGCATGGTTTCGCCCGGTGGCGGCATCACTGGTGGAATCGGCACACTTACTGTGACCAATACCGTCAATCTCGGCGGCACGGCATGGATGAAACTCAACCGCGCCGGCAGCCCGAACAGTGACCGCCTGGTATCCTCGACTGCCGGCGTCATCACTTACGGCGGCACACTGGTCGTGACCAACATCGGCGCGCCGTTGCAGGTGAATGACACCTTCACCCTGTTCAGCGCCGGAACTTATAACAATTCCTTTGGGACGCTGGTGCTGCCCAATTATTACACTTGGGACACCAGCCAGTTGGCGGTGAGCGGACAGGTTAAAGTCACGGGAACATCGCTCCCGGGCATCGCCAGTGTTGACTTCAGCGGGCTGGCGGGCGGTTCGATCACCATCAATGCCACCAATGGCGCGCCGAGCGGGCCGGTGGTCGTCCTGACTTCGACCAACGTCGCCCTGCCGCTGGGCAGTTGGACGCCGGTGACGACCAACAACTTTGACGGCAGCGGCAACTTGAGCCTGCCCATCACGGTGGATCCGACGCTGCCGCAAAGTTACTATTTGTTGCAGGTGTATTGATGAAGGACGCATGGCTCCGAAGCTAAAACAAAACGCCCCGCAGACTGCGGGGCGTTTTTTGGTTAAGCGAAAAAAATCGTGAAAAATAAAAAATTGGGCGGATTCACTTTGATCGAACTGCTGGTCGTCATCGCCATCATCGCGATTCTGGCGGCGATGCTTTTGCCCGCGCTGGCGAAGGCCAAGGCCAAGGCCCAGCAAACCGCCTGCTTGAACAACCTCAAGCAATTGCAGCTCGGCTGGATAATTTATTGCGATGACAACACCGACAAGCTGCCGAACAACCTGAAAAAGCCGGCGGCAACCACGGCCAACTGGGTGAACGGGGACATGTCTGTCGCCACTGATGCCACAAATACAACTCTGATCCAAATCGGCCAGATTTTTCCCTACACCAAAAATACGGACATCTATCATTGCCCGGCAGATGTCATCGCTTACAACGGGATTGCCACGCGCGTCCGCACTTATTCGATAAATTGCTATATGAATTCCGAAGATATCGCGTCCACCCATGCCGGCCTGCCGGCGGGAATTTATCATGTGAACGTGAAAACCAGCGAAATTCTTCACCCCATGCCGTCACTGGCCATGGTTTTTGTGGAAGAGGCTCAATTCTCAATTGACGACGGGGATTTTGGTTTTTCACCCAGCGGACTTCCAGGGAACGGGCCGGTCAACGAGTGGTATAACGTCCCGGCCATGGTGCATCGCGGCTCGAACTTTGCCTTTGCCGACAATCATGTGGAGTTCAGGCGATGGGTGGACGGCTCCACGAAGAGCATCTCGGCCATTGACTATAACGATCCCGGCCCCGACTACTCTGATCTTCGATGGGTTCAAAACATCACGGCGACAAGATGATGACTGCTCGTATGAAAATAAAAAAACAAACCGGATTTACGCTCATCGAACTGCTCGTCGTCATCGCCATCATCGCGATTCTGGCGGCGATGCTTCTGCCCGCGCTGGCCGGCGCCAAGCGCAAGGCATTGAGGACTCAATGTGTTTCAAATATGCGCCAAGTGTATGTCGCCTGCGCGGTATATGCCGGAGATTACACTGATTGGTATCCGATCTGGTATGACTCCAGCGGCCATCCGCTCAATGAGCTTCATGCGGAAGACTATGCCAGTTTCGTGATCGGCCCGCAAAGCCCCGGGTTGAACAAGGTGGAGCCGCCGTCAACAAGCGATGAACTTAACAATCTAGGACACGTGTATGCCTTGAATCTGATAGGCAGTGGCAAGGTTTTATACTGTCCTTGTTTTTCTTCCATGAATACCCGGGCGATTGATGCATATTCCACGCCGAGCTTTATGAGCACGGATGGTTCTCAAGGCGTTGTCAAGTCCACCATTCTGTTCAATCCGCGCGTGGTCAACGCGGCCGGTTATCAGGCGGGCAGTTCATCAGACCCGGCGTCGTTGCGGGCTTACCAAAAAACAAGCAGCGTTCGCAAAACAGATGTGTTTGCGACGGACTTCATGGATACGCTCGGTAATGCTGGAATGCAATATAATGCCACTTATTTTGCGCATTGGCCGTCAAAAGGCTGGGTGACGCTCTTCACCGATGGATCGGCTCAATTTGTCAACAGCCCGGCGGCATTTGCCATCGCCATGACAAATTCTTTTGTCACCGGACAAACCCTGTCATCGTGCGTTGATTATGACACTATCTTCACAGACCTTGTGAGCAGTCAGTGAAACATCCCGCGCTGGCAACGGAGTTCGCAACCACAAAACTTTCATTATCCTCGCGCCATTTATTCCAAACCGCCTTTGATTTCGACGGGTCTGGATTCAATCTGGGCGGTGGCCGGTTCAAGACCGGAACGCGATGCGGTCAATGTGATGTTGCCCGCCACGAGCGTCGAACGAATCGCCACCCGGTTGATGCCGCACTCGGTGTCGAGATAAAGATTGTTGACGGAACCGGGCTGGCCGCTGTTGTAGCCGCCGCGCCAGATGGCCGGGCCGGTGACTTTGAAGTCCACGCGCGCCTCGTCCGTCGGGCAGCGACGGCCTTGGGCATCCACCACTTCCACGTCGAAGAGTGCCACGTCGGAGCCGTCCGCCTGCAAACTGTTTGGTCCGGTGATCGGCGTGAGCTTGATGGACTTCGCCTCGCCCGCCGTTTCAATTTCGTCCTGCGCGACAATTTTTCCGTTCGCGGTGGCGACGGCGGAAATTTTTCCCGGTTCAAATTTGACTTGCGGGAATTCAAAAATGTAGCCGTTCCTCGGCGTGCTGGATTTGCCGAGCGATTTTCCGTTCACAAAAAGTTCCACCGCGTCACAATGGTTCGCGGCGACGTAAATCGTCTTCACCGTGTTCGCCGGATAAGTCCAGTGGCCGATGATGTGGATGTCCGGCGCGGAATTTTGCATCACGCGATAAACGAAGTAAGCCTGTTTCGGCAGGCGAACGGAATCCACCTTGCCACTCACGCGGCAGACCTCGCTGCTGTCCTGACGGCCATCGGCGTTCGAATCGGCCCAGTAGATTGAAGCGTAGCCGGACCATTTCGAGTGCGCGGGATTTTTGCTGGAAATGATGTTGCTGAAATAATCGTGATAGCGCGCGGCGGCGGCGATGCAGAACGTTTCGGAATTCCAATTGTAAGTGTCGTTTGGCCCTTTTTTGAAACCAAAAAACGGCGGCGAATAATCATCCCAGAAACGGCGCGCGGCCTCGTCGCGGAAATCTTCCGTCTCGATCAGCGGTGCGCGGTCGCGGCGTTCGGCGCTGTAGGCACGGAACATTTCCGTGGGGCTGGCGAGTTCATCCGTGCGCCGGTCCTGGCCAATCATCACGCCGAAATATCCGGCGATGGGCGTGGCTGAAGCTTCGTTCAACGTGCGGCAGCCGACGACGCGCCCGCCGTTCGGATCAAATTGTTTCTGCAAATCAATCATCTGCTGCAAATGCGGTGTCGTGACGCCGTTATTGCCGGCTTCCCAAAATAAAATGCTCGGATCGTTGCGAAAATAAATCATTGAGTCGCGCATGACTTCGGCGCGCTGCTCCCATTCGCGCGCGGCGGTGGCCGGTTGCAGGCGCTTGTCCAAAACCGGATCGCCTTCCTTGTCGCCGGCGGGACAGACTTCAATGATTCCAGCTTTGTCGCACGCGCGGACATCCACGGCCTGCGGCGAGATATGCATCCAGCGGATGTAATTCGCGTGCGTGCTGCGGACGAGCGCAGCGTTGTAATCGTGCAACCAGTCGGGATACGCCTCGCCGAGCCCCGCCCAATCATCGGACGAGCGCTGCGCGTAGCCGGTGAGCCAGACAAATTTGTCATTGAGCCAAACGCCGCCTGTTCCCGCGCCGCCTTTGAATTCAGCCTTGCGAAAACCGGTTTTAATTTTTTGCACATCCACGACTTTGTCGTTCACGGTCAAAATGGAATAAACGTCGTAAAGATTCGGAGTTTCATCGCTCCAGAATTTCGCGGCCGCCAACTTGCCGTTCGCGTTAAAAATTTCCGTTTCGCCGCTGACCAAGTCCAGCACGTCGCTCTGAAATTGCGCGCAGACTTTTCCGTCCGCGTCCACGACGACCGCCGAGAGGGTGATGGATTGCTGGTCGCCGCCTTCATTTTTCACCTGCGACTCGATGTTCACGTCGCACGTTTTGTTGCTGATGGAAAAATTGGACGGATAAATGTAGATGCCCGTCGTCTTCAAATTTTCAAAAAGCGGCAGCGTCTGATAAACTTTGCCGGTCAGGTGCAGCACGATGTCGTGGTTTAGCCCGCCGTAATTCGGATTGAACGCGCGGCCCATCCATTCATAGCCGACACCGGTGGCTTCCTCTTGGTAATCGTTGCTGTTGTCCACTTTCACGGCGATGACGTTTTCCGCGTCGCCAAAATTCACGAAGCCCGTCAAATCCAGCCCGCACGCGGTGATGCCATTTTCAAACCGGCCGACGAGTTTTCCGTTCACCCAAAAACGCCCGGCCTGTTTCAAGCCTTCAAATTCCAGAAATACTTTTCCATCCTTCGCGCCCGCCGGCAGCTTGAAATGTTTGCGATACCAGGTGATGCCCGTCCACGCGCGCCGGTCGCCGCCGCTATGGCTGATGAAGTCGGTGTAGGAATCCACGTCGTTGTAAGTGTGCGGCGCGCTGACGTCCGCCCACTTGGAATCGTCAAACGCGGGCTGTTCCGCGCTGGCGACATCGGCGCGGATGAATTTCCAGCCGGGGTTAAAATTGTAATCCGCGCGCGGCGAGGCCGGCGGGGTGTAAATTGTTCCCGCCGCGTGAAGCGGCAGGGCGGCGGGCGCACAAATCAAAATGGTTAGGGCGAGGATTTTTTTCATGGAAATTCATTGGATGAAACCGCTGGCCTGCTGGTTACGTTTATTTCACCATTTTCTCAATCAGCCCCGGTGTTAGCTGCGTTTGTGGCGATAAACCAAAAATCCGCTTCCACTTCACCGCCGAACAAATCGGCAAGACAAGACCGCGCGCTAAATCGCGGGGCATCATGGCGCGATGATGTCCCAGCGTTGCGCGTCGTCGCCGGTGAATGCTTTCAGCGTGACGCCACTGCCCGATTTTGTCTTGCCCGTCGCGGTGAGCGCCAGTTTGCCGGCCTTGGACGCAATGCGGTAGCTGCCGTCGGCAAGCTGGTCAATTTTCCAGAGCTGTTTGTCCGCGCCCGTGAACGGCGCGAGCACCGCCGTTTCGTCCGCCGCCGTCAGGGCGTTTTTTTCGGTCACGCTGATGAATTCGTCCGCCGCCGTCAGCGCGTTTTTTCCGGCCACGCTGATGATATCGTAGCCGCCGCCGGCGGGCGCAAAAATCCATTGTTGGTTGACGCGAACGAGATAGCTCGCGGTCGCAACGGCATTTGCCGAGAATTGCAGCACCGTGCCGGCGCGCGGCGCGCGGATTTGATACGTTCCGGCGCGGACATTTTCTCCGGGCTGCGGCCAGCCATCCACGGTCCAGCGCAGCGGGCGAATGTCCAGGATGGCACGCCCGTTTCCGCCGAGTTCGGCCTCGTAGTGGCAACTGAATTTTTCCACGCCGTCATCCAGCAGCAGACCAAAATGTCCGGGGCCGATGTCCCGGCCCTGCGCCGCGAGAAAAAGCGTGCCGCCGCCGTCCGCCAGTTTTTCACCATAACGGTCAAGATACGGGCCTGTGACTTTGGTCGAGCGCCCGACGCGGATGTTGTAAGTGCTGTTGCTGCCCTGGCAACAGCTTCCGTGATTCACGAACAGATAAAAAAATCCGTCGTGAAAAATGATGTCCGACGCCTCGCTCTGGCTGGCGATGATGGTGACCGGCGAATTGGTGGCGGGGCGCAGGCCGGTTTTCGGATCAAGCTGCACCAGCTCGATGTGGCCGTGATACGAGCCGTAGCAAAGCCAGAGCGTGTCGTCGGGCGCATGAAAAATTCCGGGGTCAATCGCGTTCAGGTTTTCACCTTCGACCGAATGGACGACCATCCCGCGATCCGTCCAGCGGTAATTTGGATTTTTCGGATTGAGCGTTGGATTTGTCATCAGGCCGATCGCCGAAACAAACTCATTCCAGGCCGACACGGCGTAATACAAATAGTATTCGCCGTTGAGCTGGATGATGTCGGGCGCCCACACGCCCTGGCCGTCGTTTTTCGGCACGAACGCTTTGACGGAGTCCGGGATGCGGTCAAAAACCCTTCCGCCGCGCCGCCAGTCGAATCCGTTGCTGGACGTGAGAATGGAAATGCCGCGACCAGTGCCGAAGACGTAATAATTTCCCTCGCACTTGATGACCGTTGATGGATCGTGGATGCCAATCGCACCTTCCAGCGCCAAGGCCGGCGAGCCGCCCAAGACGGCCGAAGCCAGGGCGAAAAAAACTGCCAGCCGTGCTTTACGGCAGGGTGATTTGGTTTGTGGGTGCATTGGAAATTTTTGTTTGATTTTTACCCGGTCTGAAATTTGGGATTTGATTTTTCCGGAGTATCGGAAAATTACGGCGGCTTGTCATCTCAACAAAAGTGGCGATTCTCTGGGAAGAAACGTTGACGCTGCCGCAATTGCAATTTCAGGACTGAATCTTACTTCACCGCCGGGCTGGTTTAATTCAGATTGCGACTTTCCTGTAGATTAAGGAACGCAAACGCCGCCGTTAATACCAGCCCCGACCCGCCCACCCCAAGCTCCAAATTGCCCAAATAGGTTCAGGGCTGGAAAATTAACGGCCAACAGCGCCAGTCAGACCGAACACCCTTCAGACCGGCGCATCATGCCCCCTACTTACTAATACGTTCCAAAAACCCGAATCTTTCAAAAAATCTTCAAAAGGATATTAACAGGCACAATTTTTGTTTAGCAGGAAAGTGCTTAAAAACGGTTTATCTCACTTAAATACAACTGGTTGAGAATTAAATTAGCCGCCGGCTTCGGGTGAAGAAAATTTTCAAAAAAATGTGGCGGCGGCGAACTGCGGAAAATATCACCCGCCTGCCGGATTAAACCACTTCTGCTTTCAATCTTTCGACTTCCAGCTTGATTTTTTCCGCCACGCGGTGCTTTGCCATGTAGACCTGCCCGACGGGTATCGAAAAAGTCATGGCAACTTTTTCCGGCGGCCACTCCTTGTTCACGCAGAAATCGAAGATTTGGTATTGCTGCGGATCCAAATGGCGCTTTGCTTTTGCGATGGCGGCTTCGAGCAAATTATTTTCCCACTCGGCGTCCCATATCTTGTCCAAGTCAGAGCTTGTCGGGATTGCCGCTTCACCTTCAGCCTCATCGTCCTTGTCTCCGGTTGCGGTCTGACTGGTGGCGGGTTTCCGATCTTCTTCCAATGGCATGCGCTTCCGAAACTGGTCGCGGATGCGCCAACGGGTCATGTTCAAGAGCCAGGATTTGAACGATCCTAAAGCGGGATCATACTTGAAAGCGGGCATGTTTCGGGCAACAGCAAGCATCGTCTCTTGCACGACGTCTTGCGCCTCCAACCTGGTGAGGCCACGCCGGATGGCGACGCCGTAGATGAGATTGGCGTAGGTATCAAAGAAGACCTGCCAGCTTGAATGATCCTGCCAGTCTTTGAGGCGTTCAATCAGGGTGGCGCGCGTCGGAATCAGTTCTTCAGGCAAAAGTGCCATTGAGGAAGTAATGGCGTCCCGCCTGCCGTTTGGCAAATAAAATTTAGCCACAAATAAATTGAACCGTCCCTGGTTTTTTGGGCACCTTATCCGCTGTCAGACAACCAGATTTGACGCCGGGGCGGAAATTTTGAATCCAACCTGCAAAATTGTAAAAAACGGGTTGCCGGTCGCGCTCTTTTTCCTAATCGCGGCTGGCACTGGAAAATGTTTTGGCCAGACCGCGACCGCGATTGCGGCCGCAAGTGAAATTCGCATCGTCGAAGCCCAAGGCGCGGTGGAAATTTTTGCTACCGGCGCAACCGCTTGGTTGACGGCGCAGACCAACCGGGTTTTGCACCCGCTCGACCGGATTCGAACCGGCGAAAACAGCCGCGTCGCGCTCCGCTGGTCCGACCAGAGCATCGTGCCGTTCGGCGCCTCGACGGAACTTGAAATTTTACCGCCGGATTCGCCCGACGCGCAGGCGGGCTTGCATCTCATTCGTGGCGTCATTTCATTTTTCCACCGCGACAAACCCGGACGCATCCGCATCATCACGCGCGGGGCCGTGGCCGGAGTTGAAGGCACGGAGTTCGTCCTCGCCGTGAACGACACCGAACGCACCACGCTGTCCGTCGTGGACGGCAAGGTGAAATTCGGCAACGCGCAGGCCACGCTCCTGCTCACCAACAACGAACAGGCCGCCGTCGAACTCGGCCAGGCGCCCGCGCGCACCCCCGGTTTCACCGCCAACAATCTTTTGCAATGGTGTTTTTATTATCCGGCGGTGATTGACCCGGACGAATTGCAATTCACGGCGGACGAGCAAAAAAGTCTCGCCGATTCGCTTGACGCGTATCGGGCCGGCGATCTGCTCGCGGCGCTGGCGAAATTTCCCGCCGGAAATCCCGGCTCCGATTCGGAAAAAATTTACCACGCCGCACTGCTGCTCGCCGTCGGTGAAGTTGAAAAAACGGAGGCTGAACTCGCATCATTGCCGAAAAATTCCGAACGTGCCGAACGCCTCGCCAACTCTTTGCGGCAAATCATTGCCACCGTCAAACGACAGCCGTCCGCCGCGACCGGTGCTCCGCAGTTCGCCTCGGAACTGCTCGCGGATTCCTATTTCGAGCAGTCCCGCGCCGTCCGCGAAACATCGCTGCAAAGCGCGCTGGATTTGGCAAAGCAGGCCGCGGTCGTTTCGCCAAAATCCGGCTTCGCATGGGCGCGCGTGGCGGAATTGGAATTCAGTTTTGGCCGCACACAGCCCGCGCTCGACGCCCTGGCGAAAAGCCTCGCGCTCGCACCGCGCAACGCCGAGGCGCTGGCGCTGAAAGGTTTCATTCTCGCCGCGCAAAACAACCCGCGCGCGGCGATTTCGTGGTTCGACCGCGCCATCGCCGTTGACTCCGCATTGGGCAATGCCTGGCTCGGTCGCGGCGTCAGCCGCATCCGCATCGGCAACCTGCCGGGCGGACGCGAAGATTTGCTCGTGGCCGCCGCGCTCGAACCGCAGCGCGCCGAACTGCGCAGCTATCTGGGCAAGGCTTACAACGCCGCCGGCGACGACACGCACGCGGCGAAGGAACTGGCGCTGGCAAAAAAACTGGATCCGAATGACCCGACGGCGTGGCTTTACTCCGCGTTGCTGGACCAGCAGAACAACCAGATCAACGACGCGATCCGCGACCTGGAAAAATCGCAGTCGTTGAACGACAACCGCGGCGTGTATCGCTCGCAGTTGCTGCTGGATCAGGACCGCGCGGTGCGCAGCGCGAACCTCGCGGGGCTGTATCGCGACGCGGGCATGTTTGACGAGAGCGTGCGCGAGGCGGGCCGCGCGGTGAGCGCGGATTACGCGAATTATTCCGCGCATTTGTTTTTGGCGAACAGCTACGACCAGTTGCGCGACCCGGACTGGAGCAGTTTGCGTTACGAGACGCCGGCCAACGCGGAATTCTGGATTGCCAACCTGCTGGCGCCGCCGAGCGCGGGCACGCTTTCGCCGCTCGTTTCGGAACAGCCGTATGCCAAATTGTTCCAGCAAAATCGTTTTGGCGTGGCTTCGGACACGACGTATTTGAGCCGGGGCGCGTGGACGGAGGCCGGGGCGCAGTTTGGGACGTTTGATAATTTCAGCTACGACTTCGAGGCGAAATATCTTTACGACCCGGGCCAGCGGGCGAACGATGACAACGAAAATCGCGACTTGTCACTGACGGTGAAAGACCAGTTCACGCCGCAGGACAGTGCGTTTTTTTCGGTCGAGCAGGATGAGATCAATCGCGGCGACGTGAACGAGTATTACAACCAGTCCGCCGCGTCGCCGGATTTTCGTTTCACTGAAAAGCAAAACCCAAACTTGTTTCTCGGCTATCATCACGAATGGGGTCCGGGCGTCCACACGCTGTTTTTCGCGTCGCGGGTGATTGACGATGAAGCCGCCGGCAGCGGTGATGTGGGGCAGTATATCGCGACTTTTTCCGGCGGCGCTTTTGACAGCGTCCGTTCGGTGGTCAACAGCGAAGTGTTGGGGCTGCACACGGAGGCGTATTCAACCGAACTGCAACAAATCTGGGAGCAGGCAAACCATTCAACCATCGTGGGCGCGCGTTATGAATGGGGCGATGCACATTATGAAGACTTTGAACAGGATGCCGGCAATGATCCTTATGAGCCGATACTTTTTGCCAATTATCCGTCGCTGATCAACCAGGATTTCAAACTTGATTTCCATCATTTCAACCTCTACGGCTACCACAACTGGCAGATCGCCGATTCGTTCGCGCTGACAGTTGGTTTGAGTTATGACTGGCTGCATCAGCCGGCGGATGCGGCCACGGCACCTTTTGTCAACCAGGATAAAACGACGGTTCAAGTCTCGCCGAAAATCGGATTCATCTGGACGCCGGCGGCCGGCACCACTTTCCGCGCCGCCTACACCCGCTCGCTGTCGGGCTTCGGCAGCGGGCAGAGCGAACGGCTGGAACCGACGGAAGTCGCCGGCTTCAACCAGGCCTTCCGCAGTCTGATTCCTGAATCCGTGGCTGGCGACACCAGCGGCTCGAGCTTCGACACGTTTGACGTCTCGCTCGAACAAAAATTTGACACTGGAACCTACTTGGGATTGTCCGGGGAAATTTTATATTCCAAGCTGGACGAACTGGAAGGCGACTTTGTCTTTCTGTCGGATTCGCCTCTCGCCTATTCCACCTTTCCGCTGGGCCTGAACAAAGCCTTGGACTATCGTGAGCGGTCCTTGACCTTCACTTTGGATCAACTGCTGGGCCGCCAATGGTCGGTCGGCGCGCGCTACCGGCTGTCGCAGGCCAGTCTGGATGCAAGTTATGTGGACGTGCCGGCCAATCTGCCCGCCGCGGATGTTGATCCGCCGTTTCAGGCCCGTCAAAACCTGGACAGCGTGCTGCACACGTTGAACCTGCACGCAAACTGGAACCATCCCTCCGGCCTGTTTTCGACTCTCGAAGGCAACTGGTATCACCAGCACAATTCAGGGTTTTCACCCGCCGAACCGGGCGACGACTTTTGGCAGTTCAACGCCTATGCCGGCTGCCGTTTCTGGCATCGCCGCGCGGAATTCACCGTGGGCCTGTTGAACCTCACCGGCCAGAACTACGCATTGGAGCCGTTGAATCTTTACGATGAAATGGCGCGCAGCCGGACGTTCCTGACGCGGCTCAAAATCAGTTTCTGACGCGGCTCAATGCCAGGTGACCTGCAAGTTGAGCAACTGGCCGTTGGTCGGCGGCGGCGGCGTATTTTTTACATAGGCGGTGAGCGCGTATTGCGTCGAGTTCGTGGCCGGAAACGTGACAGTGTTCGTGCCGCACCATGCCATCAAATCATTTCTGCGCACCACGCATGCGACCGAAACATAGGACGTGCCAAAACTCGAGGCGTCCGTGAACGTGCCGCTGCTCGCGTTCGTCGGCGGGGTGAACCACAGGGCGCTGCCGTTCGTCATTTTGGCGTAACCCGAATATGCGCCGGGACAGGGCGTGTTGGTGCTGCCGCCGGTTCTGATGGTAAAAGGAATGCCCTCGACATCTGCCCAGGCAACGCCCGCCGCGCCGCCCACGAGCACCAGTCCCGCAATGATGCCACCGATGTTTTTTTTGATTTTCTTTGTCATAGTTTTTGAATGTTGAATGTTCCAGCCCGATCGTTTTCAGATTTCCATTGAACCCCAGATGGAGAAGAGATCAATGTCCGTTGCGATTTTCGGACTGCTCCGGGAAAAATAAAGCAAAAAATTGTCCTCCGCGACCCGCCCGCTTACAATCGCCCACGCCCGCTGTGACCAGCCAAACCAACAGAATCAAACCGCCCCTCCTTTCCGCGCTGGGCGCGGCGGCGGCGGCGCTGTGCGGCCTGATTTTGTGGATGGCCCCGCCGGGTGATTTCTGGGTGGACGCCAGCTACGATTATTTGTTCCGCTTCGGTTCCCGCGCGGTCACCAACCAGGTCACGCTCATCCTGATGGACAACGCCGCGTTCGACCACTTCCACCAGACGCGCGGGCAGCCGTGGGACCGCGCGCTGCACGCACAACTGCTCAACCGGCTGGCCGATGACGGCTGCGCGCTCGTCGTGCTGGACTTTTTTTTCCGCGCGACGAACAACTTGGAAAAAGACAATCTGTTGGCGGCAGCGATGCGACGGCAGCGGGCCATCGTCCTGATGGCCGAACAGTCCCAAGTCACGCATCCGGGTCTGGCCGGCGCACAGCCGTTAAAACCGGCGGAACTTTTTTTGACGGCGGCGAAAACCAACTGGGGCATCGCGTGCCTTGATCCCGACTCCGACTTTATTGTGCGCCGGCAATGGCCGTTTTCACCCGAACCTTATCCTAGTCTGCCGCAGGTGGCCGCGCGCGCAGCGGGCGCGAAGTTGGGCGAAGCGCCGCCGGAACGCTGGTTGCGCTATTACGGGCCGAACGGCGGCTGGACGCGCATGAGCTATCAATACGCGCTGACCCAGCCGGCAAATTATTTTCGGAATCAAATCGTCTTCATCGGCACTGAGCCGCAAACCTCCGTGCCCGGCACCGAGACCGACCTCGACAAATTCAGCACGCCCTACACGCGCTGGACGGGCGAGGCGTCCGGCGGCGTGGAAATCCTGTTGACCACGTTCCTGAATCTGTTGAACGACGACTCGCTGCAAAGACCATCCGGGTGGATCGAATTTTTTTTGTTCACCGCCACCGGAATTTTTTTGGGCGGCGGACTGTGCCGGCTGCGTTTGCGAATTGCACTGGCGGTCGCCACCGGAATTTTTTTGGCCGTCTCATTGTCGGCGGTTTTATTGAGCTACTACACCAATTATTGGTTTCCGTGGCTGATCATCGCCGGCGGACAGTTGCCTTGCGCCCTGCTCTGGACGGCGGCCACGGGAATCCGCCGCGCACCCAGCCTTGCGCAAACGGTTTTGCCGGAAACCCTGCCGGACACTCCCGGCTATGAATTGATTCATCCGCCGTTTGGCGAAGGCGCTTACGGCAAAGTCTGGCTCGCGCGCAACCCCGCCGGGCAATGGCGCGCGCTGAAGGTGATTTACCTCGCGAAATTCGACGACCATGCCGGCCCGTATGAACGCGAGTTCAACGGCATCCAAAAATACCAGCCCGTTTCCGACCAGCATCCCGGCCTGTTGCGCGTGGAATTTGTCAGCGAAAAAAAGGACGGCTATTTTTTTTACGCGATGGAACTCGCCGACTCGCTGGAGCCCGGCTGGGAACAAAAACCCTCCGCCTACAAACCGCGCGACCTGGCCGGCGAACGCGCCCGGCTGCGCGGCAAAAGACTGCCGGTCAAAACCTGTGTGCGCATCGGCATCACCTTGTGCGAAGCGCTGGATTTTCTCCATCGCCAGGGAATGACGCACCGCGACATCAAGCCGCAGAACATTATTTTCGTCAACGGCCAGCCCAAGCTCGCCGACCTTGGACTCATCACCGAAATCCGCCCGGCGGATCAGGTGCGGACACTCGTTGGCACACCGGGTTACATGCCGCCGCCGCCGGAGCGGCCTGGCACCGTGGCGGCGGACATTTACGCCCTCGGCATGGTGCTTTATGTGCTTTGCACCGGGCGTGCGGCGGCGCTGTTCCCCGAAGTGGCCACCACGCTCGTCAACACCGAGGAGCCGCCGGATTTTTTGCCGTTGAACACCGTCATCCTCAAAGCCTGTCAGCCGCTGCCTGCAGACCGCTACGCCACCGCCGCGCAAATGCGGTCCGCCCTTGAACAGGCACGCGCGACGATTGAAGGAAAACAATAATTGCCGCCGCACCCGAATTTTTCCGCGCCGACAGGCGTTTCGCAACGCATCTCGACAAAACTTTTTCTCCGCGCCATCCTGTCAGCATGGCATTTGAACCGGAATCCATTTCGCCGCTCGACGCGCTCTGGAAGGAATACAGCCGGGCGTTTCAGGATTTTGACGACCTCACGCTCGCGCGCTGGCTCGCGCAAACCCTCGGCCAGCTCGAAGGCCGCGCGTGGCGGCTCTCGCATCCGCTCGTCGGCGCATATCGCCTCGCCGCGCAGATCGCGCATGAAAAACAAATCTGGTTCAAGCGCCTCGCCACGCCGCCCGCCGCGTATGCGGAATCGCCGTGCTGCCGCGCGCCGTTTCTGCCGCTACTCACGCGCGACGTGCGCGAGTCCGGTTTGATCTGCCAGCATTGCAGCGAGACGCTCGTGCCGTTCGAGGAAATTCCCGCCGACGTCCGCGCCGAAATCGAAGCGTGGGCGCTACAATACGAACCCGTCCACGCCGTCGCGCATTGGGACGACCGCCAGCGCAAACGCGCGGGCAATTACGACGCCGCCTACGAAAACGCAGCGGAGCAGGCGGAACAATTGCTCGCGTGCGCAGGCCGCGACCTCGCGCCAAAACTCTTGAATTCCTACGCCACTACGATTTGGGAAGATCAGGACGAGTGTCTCGAAGTCAGGCCGGAGGATGTGCCGGTGTGAGTGTGGCAATCGTTGAATTGTTAAATCGGGAAAACCGCGCTACGCTCGCCCGATGCAACAATTCACGATTCAACGATGTAACGGTTCAACGATGTAACGGTTCAACGAAATGAAATTCATTTTCAAATGGCTGCTGCGGCTGTTCCTTCTGGCCGTCGTTTTGATTGTCGTTTTTTTCCTGTCGCTCAATTCCATTTTGCGCGTCGTGATTGAACACAATATCCGCGCGCAGACCGGCATGGACGCGGAAATCGCACGCTTCAAACTTGGGCTGGCCGAACCGACCATCGAAATTCAAAATCTCAAAATTTACAATCCGCCAAGTTTCGGCGGCACGCCGTTTCTCGACATCCCGGAAATCCACGTCGAATACGACCGCACCGCGCTCGCGAAACGAGAATTGCACGTCACACTGCTGCGTTTCAATCTCGGCGAACTCGACATCGTGAAAAACGAGGCGGGCCAGACGAATATTTTTTCGCTCGGCCTCGCGTTGCCGGCGGCAAAAAAATCCGGCGGCGGCAACGGCGCGGCGGAATTAAAAAAGCAGACCGGCTTTGATTTCAAAGCCATTGACGTGCTGAACGTCTCCGTCGGCACGTTGAAATATGTTGACTTGAAAGACCGGCGGAACAACCGCGCGCAAAACATCGGCATCGAAAACATCGTGATCAAAAATGTGAAGTCGGCGAACGACATCGCCGGACTCGCCGTGCTGGTCGCGCTGCGTGGCGGAGATTTTTTCAATTCGCTCGTGGATCCGAAAAATTCGGGCGCGGGCATTCTCAAATTCATCGGGCAATAAAATCGTCCGCATTTTAACATTTTCCGCGCGCAGAATTTTCCTTACCTTCGCCGCGTGCATCGTGAAATTCTCAAATCCGTTTCGCGCATCGTCGTTAAACTCGGCACGGGCGTTTTGACGGACGGCCAAAAACTGATTGATCCCGCGCAACTCGAACAGCTCGTCCTGCAACTCGTCGCGCTGAAAAAATCCGGCAAGGAAATCGTGCTCGTCACCAGCGGCGCGGTCGGCGCGGGCATGGGCGCGCTCGGCCACAAATCGCGGCCCACCAACCTCGCCGAAAAACAGGCGTGCGCCGCCGTCGGCCAGTCGCGGCTCATGGCCGCTTACGACAAACTTTTTTCCGCGCACGAAATCGTCGTCGCACAGGTTTTGTTGACGCACGAAGATTTGGAACATCACGAACGCCATCTCAACGCGCGCAACACGCTTGTGATGCTGCTCGGTCGCGGCGTCGTGCCCATCATCAACGAAAACGACGCCGTGTCGTTCACGGAAATCAAATTCGGCGACAACGACAAATTGTCCGCGCTCGTCGCGTCTTTGTTGCCCGCCGATTTGCTGGTAATTTTGACGACCGTGGATGGCGTCATTGAAAATTTCAGCAAGTCGAATCCGAAAACGATTTCCGTCATCGAGCAAATTGACGCGACGATAGAAAAGCTTGCGGGCGGCACGGCGAGCGAAACCGCCGTCGGCGGCATGGCTTCAAAAGTTCAGGCCGCGAAAATTGTCGTGCGTTCTGGCATCCCGCTCGTCATCGCGTCGGGTAAAAAGAAAAACGTGCTCGCAAAAGTTCTGGCGGGCGATGACGAAGGCACGCTGTTCGTCGCGCAGCCGAACAAATTGCAAGGGCGCAAACGCTGGATCGCTTTTTTCCATCATCCCAAAGGCGCGCTGTTTGTGGACGACGGCGCGAAACGCGCGTTGCGCGAATCGGGAAAAAGTTTGCTGCCGCCCGGCGTCGCGCGCTGCGAAGGTGATTTTGCGGCGGACGATGTCGTTCGCATTTGCGATCTGGACGGAACGGAATTCGCGCGCGGCATCGCGAAATTTTCCGCCGAAGAAATCCGCGCCAAAAAACTCGCGCGCGTGGAACTTGTCCATCGCGACGATTTGGTGATTTTGTAAAAAGCTCAAACACGTCTGGTCACGGATTTGAACAATTTTATTATCCGTGTTTATCTGTGTTAATCCGTGGTTAAATGATTTCATGCGCATCACCGGCGGCAACGCGGCCCGGCGGATTCTGAAAGTTCCGAAAGGGCTGGACGTCCGTCCGACGCCGGATTTGGTCAAGCAGGCGGTTTTCAATTCGCTTGGCGCGCGCGTTGTCGGCGCGAAGGTTTTGGAATTGTTCGCGGGCAGCGGCGCGGTGAGTTTGGAATGTTTGAGTCGCGGCGCGGCGGCGGTGATGTGCGTGGAGAAATCGCATCGGCACGCGGAATTCATCCGCAGCAACGCGACGGCGGCGGGTTATGGCGAAATTCTGGAAGTGCGGACGCAGGATGTTTTTCCGGTGATGAATCAACTGGCGGAAAGCGGGCGGCAATTTGATTTGATCCTCGCCGATCCGCCTTACGGTGAAAAAAATGTGAATCGCCGCTCGACTTCATTCGCGCAGCAGTTGCTCGACGACAAAAATCTGCCAAAACTGCTCGCGTCCGGCGGAAGGTTTGTTCTCGGCCACACGAAACGCGACACGCTGGAAATTGTCGCGCCGTGGGCGGAAGTGAAAATGCTCAAGCACGGCGACACCGTGATGCGGTTTTTGGAAACGTAGGACAGGCATCTTGCCTGTATCTGAATTTTATTTTTAATTTGAGACAGGCGCGACGCCTGTCCTACGATTGGGGGAAGTGCAATTGCGCGAAATCATCCGCATTTTGGAAAATCACGAAGCTGAATTATTGGAATTTTGGAATGAAACTGAATAACAATCCGCCGCCGGACATTGTGGCGGTTCACATCTCAAAAGACCGGCTCGCGTTTGATTTGGAGGACGGGCGCTCGGTCAGCGTGCCGCTGGCTTTTTATCCCACGCTGCTGCTCGCGTCGGGCCGCGACCGCGCGCATTTTGAAATCACGCATTCTTCCGTTCACTGGCCAAAACTCGACTGCGACATCAGTTCGGAATGTCTGCTGCGCGGCGCAAAAGAAGCGCGCAAGTTCGCGCAAAAGGCCGTCGCGCGGAAAAAACAATTGGTTGCGGCTTAATCTTCGCGCCGTGGGCGGAAGTGAAAATGCTCAAGCACGGCGACACCGTAATGCGGTTTTTGGAGTGTGCTTCCTGAATTGACTCGATTGGAACAGAAAGATAATTTCGAAACATGCCGCTACGAAGGGCATTTACTCTGATTGAACTGCTGGTGGTGATAGCCATTATTGCCATTCTTGCGGCGATGCTTTTGCCGGCACTCTCGAAATCCAAAGATACAGCGAAAACCGTCTGCTGTTTGAATAATCTCAAGCAACTGGATTTGGTTTGGCTGATGTATAAGGATGACAATCAGGAAAATATTGTATTTTGTGATTTTGTAAGTTTTAGCGGCGGCCCACCGCCGAGCACGCCCTGGGTTTATGGTGATATAAATGTCCCTATGCAGGCAACCAATCTGTCACTATTGCAACAGGGCAGTTTTTACAATTATAACAAAAATCTGAATATTTATGTTTGTCCAAAGGATGAAACCGGAAGGATGAGAACCTATTCCATCAATTCACTTATGAACGGTTCCCATGATTGGAATTCAAATCCCACACTGCATCCGATGATTTTGAAATATTCTCAAATATTGCAACCTCCACCTGCTTTGTGCATGTCGTTTATTGATGAAAATATTTTGAGTATTGACGATGGAATGTTCACGTTAAATGTTGATGACTCCAGTGGGTGGCAAAATTTTCCTTCCGCTTGGCATGGCAAGGGAGATACTCTTGCGTTTGCGGATGGTCATGTGGAACATTGGCGGTGGATAGATGGAAGAACGTTGATACTTAATCCTTCATTTACAAGCACGCCGAATAATCCTGATTTGCAGCGACTGCAGGCGGTCATATCAACCCAATAAGACAAGTCTTAAGCGGCTTCAGTTTCTTTCACTTCTCTACGGATTGTCTCGCGAAATTTCTCCATCCCCTGGTCGAACGCGGCGGAGATCGGCAGCACGGAAACTTTTTTGATCTTCTTTTTGAATTCCTTCAGATTTTTCTCGGCGACGGCCTCGTCCATTTTATTGGCGACGACGAGGCGCGGTTTTTCGAGCAGCGCGGGATCGTAAAGTTCCAGTTCGCTCAACAATTGCTTGTAATCGCCCCACGGCTTGCGGTTGTCGGTGCCGGCCATGTCGAGCAGCAGCACGAGGATTTTGCAGCGCTGGATGTGGCGCAGAAATTTGTGGCCGAGGCCGACGTTTTTGTGCGCGCCTTCGATCAGGCCCGGCACGTCGCAGACCGTGAGCCGTTTCCAGTCGGCGTATTCGACGATGCCGATCTGCGGATGCAGCGTGG
>Ga0302319_10000917_pt1 | contig 66440 bp, 59 predicted proteins | sample Bog_T0_2_FD_203319 | JGI IMG/M metagenome (GOLD analysis project Ga0302319, IMG submission 203319) | Peat permafrost microbial communities from Stordalen Mire near Abisko, Sweden - Bog_T0_2 | ecosystem: Environmental > Terrestrial > Soil > Wetlands > Peat | place: Sweden: Abisko, Stordalen Mire...
GCTATCGACTCTCAACTCGAACAGCGGTACTCTGTTCTTAACCACTCGTGCCCGCAACAAAGGAGGAGGTAACCCTTGTTTGTTCGGACACGGTATCAGTACGGAAGTTTACGGCTGAGGAAGCGCGAGCGCGGTCCTGATGTGTGGGAGTTTCGCTACTACGAAACGGACTCCCAGGGCGAGCGGAAACGGCAGAGTGTGATCCTTGGGGATCGCAATCTTTACGTGACGGAGACCCAGGCGCGGAAGGCTACGCAAGCTCTTCTTCTTCGACTCAACGAAGAGTCTCCACGTGCGGAGGTGGAGGCGGCAACTTTCGGAGCCTTGCTCGACCGCTATGTCGAGAAGGAGCTTTCGGAACGCTACTCAACCCGGAAGTCGCATCTGTCGAATATCCGGGTTCACATCCGCCCACGTTGGGGGGAATACCCCGTGGACAAAATGAAGCCGATGGCAATGGAGCAGTGGCTGCACGATTTGCCATTGGCCCCAAAGTCAAAGACTCATGTGCGGGGAATCATGCACCTGGTTTTCAAGTGCGCGGAGCGTTGGGGCATTGTCGAACTTGGCAAGAATCCTGTCTCTCTGGTGCGCGTGAAAAACGCAAGCAAACGGCTGAAGCGGCCACGGGTTCTGGACGTGGCTGAGTATTTTGAACTGCTCAAGCATCTGGACGAACCACACCGCACGATGGTTTTGGTCGCACAGTGTTTGGGCCTTCGGGTCAGCGAGATTCTGGGCCTGCAATGGGGCGACTTCAGTTTCGAGAATCGCTCGGTGCTGGTTCAGAGAAGCGTGGTGGGCGGCAGGGTAGACGACGTGAAGACGGAATATTCAAAGGACGATGTTCCGCTCGATGCTCGTCTGGCAGAGGCGTTGTTGAGCTGGCGCGCTGCTTCATTCTTCCCGCGAGACACCGATTGGGTTTTTGCCAATCCGGTAACGGGAAGACCGTACCATCAGGAGAGCTTGCGGAAAAGGCAGCTCCAGCGGGCTGCGAAGCTGGCCGGGTTGGGAGAGGACATTGGATGGCACACATTCCGCCATACCTATCGCTCCTGGCTGGACGAAACGGGTGCTCCGATGAAGGTGCAACAGGAACTGATGCGTCACGCTTCGATCCAGACGACGATGAACGTCTATGGGCGGGCCATGACGGAAACGAAACGCCGTGCAAACAGTCAGGTTGTGGGACTGGTGTTCGGCCCAAACTCGCAGCATTCACCTGAAAACAAGTGTGTTGCGACCGTCCAATAAATCGCAGTTGTTCCTAATGGGGGATAACGGGGACTTTCCGAAAGCGACCAATTTCTGTAAGTTATTGATTTTATTGGTTGCGGGGGCTGGATTTGAACCAGCGACCTTTGGGATCGCTGAGCCCAACGGCCATCATGGAGTCGCCTGCGAGAGCAACGACGCGCGGCTGTCCCTTGGTCACGGCTGCCAATGGCGGAAGTAGTGTTGAAGTGGGAGTGGATGGCGAGAGAGGAATGCGCGCCGGGTGCAGAAGCGTTACCGCGGAACGGCCAGGGACCGGCAGGCCTGCGGTTGCAGCCATGGCAGCGCATGGCTGGATGTGTACCGATGCGCCGGAAGCGTCCATTCGCTGTGCGGCTTGCCGGCGTGCCGGGTCGTCGCTCCAGCCAAGACGATCAAGATCAGCGAGGCCTTCCCTACGCGCCCACTCGATGTGAAGCGGCTGAAGGACGCGGTGAAGTTCCCCGGTTGTCTGCACGGCGATGTTTGCTGCCTCACCGACCTCGAGCCGCTGTGCCCAGCGAAGCAGGGCCTCGGACTCGAGCAGAAGGATAGTGATTGTGAAGCCAACTATCACGGTAACGAGTTGCGAGAGCGAATTGTATTTCAAAGCACGCATGGTGTCAGAACCGGAAGTATATGAAGGGCGCCACGCCGGATGGTCCAAGCAACTCGATGGCGAAGATGGCTACGGCGAACGCGGCGCCGCGCAATAAGGTGGGCCAGTAGCGCAGCTCGCATTCGAGGGCTTTGCGCCAGCGCAGGGGTTCATACTGCCCTGCCAGGCCAAGGAAAAGAGCCAACATGACCGGAACGCTGGCCAGAGTGAAGACGCCCGGAATCGTCAGGCGGTGAAGCAGCGCAAACGCAATGTCAAACGACGGAGCCCGGAAGAATACCCATCCGAAACAAACCGCATGAAAGAGCAGCAGACGGGCAATCCAGCGCCAGGCTACTGTCTGGCGCAGTTGGACCACGGGCTGCCAAGGAATTGAGTTCCAGATTCGATGCACGATGAGATAGAAGCCATGCAGCGCTCCCCAGATGACGAAGGTCCAGCCAGCCCCGTGCCAGAGTCCGCCAAGCAGCATGGTGATCATCAGATTCGAGCTGGTGCGCGCGGCAGAGCCGCGAGAGCCGCCAAGAGGAATGTATAGGTAGTCGCGCAGCCAGCTGGACAGAGAGATGTGCCACCTGCGCCAGAAATCCTGCGGGTTGGTTGCCGAATACGGCGCGTTGAAGTTCCGCGGGAAGCGATAGCCGAGAAGCATGGCACAGCCAATGGCGATGTCGGTGTACCCGGAGAAATCGCAATAGATCTGTGCAGCATATCCATAGATAGCCAGCAGAGCGTCGCCTCGGCCAAAGGTCTGCGGCGCGGCAAAGACCTGCTCTACCAGCCGCGTCGCCAGGAGATTGGAGATTACGACCTTCTTGAACAATCCAGCGACGATCAACAGAAAGGCACGATTGACGCGAATCGTTGCTGGGTTCCTAGGTGAAGTCAACTGAGGAATGAAACTTGAGGCTCGCAGAATGGGTCCGGCGATCAGTTGCGGGAAAAAGGCAACATAGAGCAGAGCGTCGCCAAGGCGGACCGCTTGCTTAAGCTTGCCCCGGTAGGCATCCATCATCAGTGAGATGGCGTGGAAGACGAAAAACGAAACGCCAAGGGGAAGCAGCGGCGAGGGAATCGTAATGCTGGGTGGACGAGCCACGCGAGCCCACAGCTCCAAACTGATGGTGAAGAAGAAGCTGGTGTACTTGTAATACCCCAGCGTAGCCAGACAGACGACTACCCCGGCAAAGAGCCATATCTTGCGAAGCCTCTGTGAGCTGCTTGCCTGGATGCGCTGCGCAATGAGGCCGCTGAACAGCGAAATGCAGAACAGAAGGGGCACGTAACTCCAGTTCCAGAATCCATAAAACAGGTAACTGGCCAGCAAGAGGAAGAGCTTGTGGGGACCGTTGAAGCAATGAAGGCTCCATGCGATCAACAGCACGGAAACGAAGAATAGGCCGAATTCAACGGTGGGAAAGAGCATGTTGGCTCCGAGCTGGAGTTCCTATGCTCGGAGACATTGCATATTGCGAGCCAAAGCTTATCGATAGAAAACAAAGGCCTTGCTTCAAGAGTGCTCAGAAAATCCGTGTCATTCCAGATACAGTGTGTCAGCAATGACACGAGAGCATCGCGCCATCTAAAGTCGGCGAAGGCGCTGTTTTCAAGGACCTCATCGCAGTATGGGGAATACGAGTGGCGAGGCTACTTTCGGATCGGCGAGATTTATAAGCACGGACTGAACTGGGGTCGGGCGCCGAATGCCCTGGGTCGCAAGTCTGGAACTTTGGAAACCGTCAATTCTGGAACCCCACCGACTTCAGGTACTACAGGCATTCTGGCTAAGTCACCGGCTACCCAGACAGAACTCTTCCAGCAACCCGGTACGGTGGCTCCCGCCCTGCTCTCGACGCGTTGGGGAAGGATTGGCGACAAACCGCCCGGAGCCCAAAATTCCCCTATGTAGCCTGCCTCGATGCATACGTGGAGCTTTTAGAGTCAATTGACGGAAGGCTCCGCGTGAGCCCCGTTCCTTTTGATCGCCGTGTTGGTGGCAGCGCGTGACAGCGAAATCGACGGCACGAATATGCAGATCTTTGGGCTAACACATTCCTAAACCTCTTAGCAACCTGAACCCACAATATCTATTGCTCCACAAACTCCACGATTTTGGGCCCGATCTGACTGGAGCACTGCATGGGGGATAGATGACCGCAGCCGGGGAACACTTCCATTTGAGACTGAGAAACCAACTGGTGTATCTTCTCACCCTGGTGGAGCGGCATGATGCGGTCCTCCGCGCCCCATACGATCAGAACCGGCATTTTCAATTCTGGCAGTAGGCTATCTACGGAGTCCCGACCTATAAGCATCGATGCCACCGCACGACGAATGACCCATCCGTTGCGATTGGTCAGACGCACAATATCCTGAGCAACAAAACCGGGAACTGCAAACGGATGGGGATAGAGCAATGCGTTGAGCTGCGACACCTGCTCGGGAGTCTCGGGCGTGAACAGCCGCGTGTCCCATACAGGCTGCTCATCGATGCCGGCGCTATCGAACAGCATCAGCCGTTGCACCCGCTCTGGATGGTTGGCTGCGACGAGCTGTACAATCCAGCCGCCCATCGATATGCCTCCCAGGTCCACCTGCTTCAGCCCCACAGCATCCAGGAAACCGACTACGACGGTGGATTCATCCCGCACGGAATACGAGAAATCCGCAGGTTTTTCACTGCGGCCGTAGCCGGGCAGGTCCGGCAAATAGACGCGATAACCCGCCTTCACCAGATAATGCGAAAGGTCCAGCCACTCTTCAGCGCGCCCGCCGAGTCCATGCACCAGCACAACAGGCGGCCCGGCGGCGGGACCCAGAATGTCGTAGTGGACGCGCATGTTTTCAACCGTCACCGACCGGCTCTCCGCACCGGCCAGACATAAGCGCAGAGGGATAAAACCCTTGAAGTAGACAACGCTAATTGGGCGCTCCCAGATTCCCAGCGCGGCCAAAAACATCAAGGTCAGACACGCCAACCAGACGAGCTTCCTATTTTTCATCCTTCCCCTTTTGCCTTTCCAGCTTTCGCGACAGGCGATATCGATCAGTGCCGATTGGGCTTCGATAACGCCTTGGCCAGCGATCCATAATCGATCTTCGCATTGTGGCGCTTGTCCATCGGGATGGAATCAAGCAGCCGTATTTCATCCAAATGCGCCCAAGCCATTGAGCGCCGCAATGAATCGCTTACGTCCTCTCGATCCGCTTCGACCGCGAGCACCCGTAGTCCCGCTACCTGAAGTATTGCAGCGCGCCGCACGCCTCCCACTTGCATGGCTGCGCATTCCGCCGCGAATGGATACAGATCGCCGTGCCGGTCGTGAATAGCTGCCGAGGCTCGCCCCATCAGCCACAGCCGTCCCCTTGAATCCATCAATCCAAGATCGCCGGTTCTGTGCCATCGCACCCCGTCCACATCGAACTTCGTCTCGGAATCGCCGGCGCCATTCAAATATCCAGGCAAAACATGCCTTCCGGATACGACGATCTCACCCACCGCTTTCGGAGGCAGACAGAGCGCATCGAATTCCAGTTTTTTCATGTGATCTAAGGGACTGCCCCACTGGTCGCGGACGATGCGCAACGCAATCGATGCGACTGGAACGCCGGCAAGCAATCCGGCTCCCCGCTCCATGGCCAGAAGATCCTCTTCCGCAATTTGCGATAGATGTACTTCCGCCATGGGCTCTGCTTCGGTGGATCCGTAGACCGCGGTAATCTCGGCATTCGGAAAGAGGTTGCGGGCTTGCCGGAGATCGGATGGAAACACCGGTGCTCCACCCATGAACACATGTTGCAACTGCACAATCTGCCAGTTTGTGCGTTCGCACTCGACAGCGAGCCGCCTAATAAACGCCGGGGACGCAGCCGTCGTTGCGACCGGATGGCGTTCGATCTGATCGAGGACGGGCCGCGCATCGATCTTCCCAGGTGTTCTCATGTCCGCATTCGGAAGCACGCTGGTCACGCCCGACGCCAGATTCGAGAGCACAAAGATCGGCAGAGTAGTCAGGTCGCTGTCGCCTGGCCTGAGACATAAACTGTCTTGAAGAGCATCCTGTTGCGCAACCAGAAATCCATGCGTGCGCAGCGCGGCCTTCGGCTGACCGGTACTTCCGCTGGTAAACGTGATCAGCGCCGGGGCAGAGTCTTCAACATCTGCAATTGCCTGCACTGAATTCGTTTCTCCGTGAAGCGAGACGAAATGTGTTGTGGGAATCCTCAAAGTGCAGAACGATATTGAAATCTGCCGCACAGACGGCGTCCACAGCCGCAACATCTGTGCCTTCCAACTGCCAAAAAACGCTTGCGGGGAACAGATACTCATGCAGCGATCGATATACTTGCGGCCCGCTGAAGGATCCAGAAACATGCCCACTGCGCCAACCCGGAACAGAGCGATCAGAAAGACGTATAGTTCGATCGCCATCGGATGAAGGATCAGGACCCCGTCTCCCTGGCGAATGCCTTGGGACGTGATCTCGCCGGCCACGCGCGCTGTAATTGCGTCCAGAGCGCGAAAACTGACCAAGCGATCCTGGCCGTGTCTTGTGTCGGTCAGCGCAGTGGCTTCTCCCATTTGCCGCGCGCGCTCACACAGCATGGATGCAATATTCACGATGAAATCTCCCGGCTAAAGAGAGTGTACCGGCGCGTGGTTTCCGCATAGTGGCCGCTGATGTTGCGCGATACGTTGTTCTCGTGCATCAGCGCATGAATGCAGCGGCGAAAGCCGAATCGCAGCCCCTGTCGATGAGCGCGTGCAACCAGCACACTGCCCAAACCCCGCAAGTATGAATTCGGCAGGATGGCGACTGTCTTGATGAGAAATGTGTCGATTGGCTCGCAACGGGCCGCTTGGGCAAGATCGGGGATGGCGAAGAGATAACCAACCAATTCCGCTCCACATTCCGCAAGAAGCACAAGTTCCAGGTGAACATGAGGAAGAATCTTCGCGTACTGCGCGCGAAATGCACTCTCGGGAATCTCTGTGTAGAGGAAGTTCTGAGTAAATGCGACGCGACTGACGTCGTAGATACGACCGAGCTGCTCTTCAAGGTTCTCGCCTTCCGCCGTACGAATCTCGATACCGCGCTCCGCGAGTCTGGCTGTGTGGCGCACGATTCGCTCGTCTTCGAGCGCGAGGTTAGTGTTCAGCGCTGAGAAATACTCGGCGAGCGGTTTGAAGCCTGCGCGCTCAAACTGGAGCGGCCACTCCAACGGATTTACCGGTTCCCAAAAAAAGGGCGGCTCCGCGCTCAACTCCGTCACAAAACGATAATGTCGCCATGTATTGCCATCCATTGGTCCAATCGCAACGGTGCAGCCCTGCCTGCGTAGAGTGTTGAGCGCCTCTTCAAGCAAGGCTGACGCGGCCCCATCGTCTGCGCTGGCGTAGTGTCCGATCACTCCAACTGTGTGTGCTGCAAACGGCGGAACCTTATTCCACCAGAGCGAGCAGCATGCCCGAGCCCCTCTGGATTCGCCCACCGCGCAAAGATGAAGATCCACCTCGTGATCGTCAATCTGACTTGCATCGAACGGTGGCAGGCCACCCGCTTCGACGAGCATTTCACGTTCCTTGGAAGAGTGCAGCGCAGCGATCTTCATTGCAATTTCTCCACACCCGCCATCAGCGCAGTAAAGAACAGCACCAGTGCTCCCTGGCGGATCCAGCGGCTGGGCGTGACTGAGAATCCGCCCTCGGTGCGTGGTTCAACCAGGCAGAACGCGGTAAAGGCCACGCCACAGACTGCCAGCGCAATCGCCGCCTGCTCCAATGAATGCAGAGATATTCCTACAGCCAGGAGGTAAGGAACAAACATCAGCAGCCAACATTGCACGACCAGCAGTGGCCCGGAACCCCACGGAGTCTTACCGGGACTGCGAAAGCAAATCAACGTCCATCCCAACATGGAAAGGTGCATGGCGTAACCTGCCGTGTAAGGGAAGAGCAGTTCCGGGTTGCTTTGAGCGCCGCCAAGAAAAATCCACAGCATTCCCGCAGAGGCAACGCTCGTAACTGCGTAAACATTGTGCTTTCCAATCTCGGTTGCCTTGCCGGGAAGAAACCAAGAGTATGTAGCGAACAGGATTGCCGGAGCCAGGAGCCAGTGCCACCCACCCAGCGCCCATGAAGCGTAGAGCACCAGAACCGATGCCAGGAGTGCGCTTCCTTCCAGCGTAGTGCGGGAGCGGTAGAGCAGAACAAAGATGAGCAGAAGTACTGCTGTCACGAGACGAAAGAGCAACAATCCGATCGACAAATCCGAGTAGATGTGGAGTAGCAGAAACACACCGAGAGGGATGAGTATATTGTCCAGGCCGCGCCACGCCACAGCCTCGAGCAGGGTTACGATGAGTGCGATGTCGATGGCGACAAGCAGAGTCTGCGGTCGCCCCATCTCGGTGAACAGCAACAACGGAACGTGCACGGCCAGGAAGGCTACGGTAAAAAACGCAACCGAGCCTTCAAGGCTCTTCGCGCCACCCATGCCATGATAGCCATACCTTCCGTATTGTGTGCCAAGCAACGCTCCAACGGCATCGGCGAAGGTGAGTACGAGAAGCGGAATGACATAGAGCAGCTTGTCTCCGCGCGCCAGGCCGAAGAGAATTGCGACAGACACCGGAAAATAGAATTCTCCCCACGAATTTCGATCGACTGCATCGAGCACTCCGGAGAGCCGCGCATGCATGGGCCGAAAAACGCGGATGCCGACAAGAAGCAGGACAGACAATCCGCAAACGAGATAGACAGGCGGGGGAGACGAGAATATCCATGGAAAGCAGATAGCCAGCGCTCCGGTTGAAAGATGGGCCTGCTTGCGAACCCATTCCGGGCTTGAAGGACTCAGTTTCTTATAGAGCCTCAACAGCAGCAGCATCGCTATGGCAGCGCCGAGAACAGCAGCAATCCAGAACAGATCGGAGAGCTTCATCGAACACGCTCCACAATAAACGCGCTATAAAAGAAAGCCTTGTCCTGGGCAAAAAGCGTTCTGCTGAGTTCGCAAAGCGGTTCCAGCACTTCGTCCATCGAATCCGGACGGCTACGCGGCACAAGCATATTCCAATAAGCCAGCCGCGCCCCGGACCTGGAACTTGCAGTAATGTTTCGCAACAACTGCACGTAGTTCTCTTGAGACATGTACTCAAAGATGTCGCTGAGGTTGAAGCAATCAAAGCCGCTGCCCTGGTTCAATGCATCTTCAATAGAACTGCATCGCCATTCCAACTTATCCAGGTTGCTGCGAATGCTCTCGAAATTCTCTTCGCGCAGCGCGAAGGGAAGGACTCCATTGTGTGCGCCATTCAATATCCATTGCATATATGAATTCTCTGCCGGCTCCAATTCGGTGAGGGCGAACCGAGTGCGATCGAGAATACGCATGGCCACATTGCCTTCGACATATTGAAAAAATGCTGGAGAGCGGCCTAGCGCCCCCATGAGACGTCGCGAAAAAAAAGTGCGAAAGAGCGCCTGCCAGCGCCAGTTGTTCCACTCATTCTCGTAGAATGCGATTCGCTGCTCTTTAGGCTTTGCTTTCAGAAGCCTGTCGACGCGCTTGCGGGAGTGGATGAGCGGCAGCACACGCGTACGGAAGATGCGAAAGTAATCTTCGAACTTGCCAATGGCGCCAATTCCCTGGTCCACCAATGTGCTTCGCGCATCCCAGAAATCCAAGGCTCCGGGCGAAAGTCGTTGCCGGCACCGACCGTAGAGGCGAGCGCGATCCTGACACGGAAGGGAGCCAATGAGTTGGAGAAGTTCACGATGCTCAAGCTCGCGATACGCTGCCACACGAAGCTCCAGGCACGCCAGTTGGGCGGGACTCAAATCGACTGCCAAGACATAATCGGGACTGCCAACGAGTAGCGCGAGCGTGTTGTCTCCGGCGCTTGCAATGGAGAGGCATCGCTTTCCCGGCGCGGGTTGAAGCGCCGCACAAAGAATGTCGGCATCTTCCCAGCATTGTGCGTACCGGATTGCCGAAAAGTCCGCGCGCCTTGACACCTCGCTAGGCATGGGACTCCTCCGTGGAGATGCGCCGCACAGTACCGCGCGCGCCATCAAGCTCAACCTCATCCCCATCCTGTAGCCAATTGGTGAGACCTGGAATGGAAACAACGGCTGGAATTCCAAGTTCGCGCGCAACGATTGCCGAGTGGGAGAGCAGGCTTCCCCGCTCCACGAGCAGGCCCTTGGCGGAAGGGAATAGCATGATCCAACCGGGATCGGTATGATCCGCAACGAGGATTGAACCGGCGGGCAGTCGAGCATTGCGCGGATCGCGGACTACGCGAGCGATGCCGCGAACCGTGCCTGGGCAGCACCCGATTCCGTGGCGTTCGTTCCCATCCGCTTCGGTGCTCGTGCTGGCCGCCCTCGCCCGATAGCTTTGCGCATGGCAGACTGCGCCGGTTGTTTCAAAACGCGCGGACGGAGAAGCAGACTCGCGGTAGCGCAGAAACTCCGCTTTACGTAGCGCCACAAGAGGCTTCAAATCCGCGGTGACGCCGTTGCCAGCCACATAGCCGCGAATCTCCTCCACCTGGAGATAGAAGATATCGTCCGCTGTCTCCAGGACTCCCATCGCATATAGTCTCTTGCCTGCTTCGCGAAATATGCGGCGCACACGCCCGAAAAGCCTGGTTCGCTCAAAGCGAAGATTTTCCCTCTGTCTGACTGTGACGCTCGCCTTGCGCAGCACCCACATAAGCAACCATACCCGCAATGGGGATCCGCGCAAGGTGGAGCGCATCTGTTTCACCGCGTCGGCAGCAACATCGGAGTGCCCCGAGGTTCCAGGCGCGGAGATCGGTGCGCGCGCTAGTTCGCCGACGCTGCGCAACAGTACCAGCGGATTTTCGTGCAGCGTCTCGCTCTCCAGCTTTAGTTCTTCCAGGCAGCGATCGCCAAACTTTGCCAGGTAGTCTTCATATTTTGCCCGGAACTCCGAATGAACTCGCACTGCGCACAGTATCTCTTCCAGAGGCGATTGGCAAAGAGTCTCCGCGAAAGCCTTATCATGCGCGGCGATGCAGGCCATCTCACTTACACGCGCCGCCGGCTCTGCGCTGATCATCCCGCCCTGGCCGCGGATTGCGTCATTGGCAAGCATGCCGTTTGTGTCTCCACACCATTTCTGTGTGAGCTTGCGCAGCGTGCCATGGAAGATCATGGCGAAGAAATCATTGACAAGCGGCGCATCCCAATGCGTGAGCAACTTCGCTTCCAGCGCGGAGTAATGCGCCATGAGTTCATCGAGACGCATCTCCGCAAGGGGCGGATCGGGTTCCAGTAAGGTCAGATGCAAGCGCGCGTAGAATCTCTGAACCTGGCCATCGAGAGTCAGCAAATTCCCGATCAAAGCCAGGATCATCCCTGCCAGGCTGAAGACATCTGCAAACCTCTGCCGTGCAGTTGCCTTGTCGAGTCCCGCTATAATCTCGTCGGGCAGGCTCTCGCGAACCCCCATCATCTGTTCCATGAAGCGGCGATTCACAGTGAATCCAGGGAGCAAAGCCAACACCCGGTACCAGTTCAGCAGGTTGTAATATATGCGTCCCTGAATCAGTCCAAGCATGCAGCGAAAGGTCAGGTCATTCGCTTCTATTTTGCGCTGAGGAACGCGCAGAATCCGGCAAAACTGTCTGTACACGCCTTCATAAACCGAGCGTGCAAACGAAAATGTCAAAGGTGAAGTGACGCCGTTGTAGCTCTCGGTAATGTTGCTGTTGTCCCAGATATTCAGAGCCCCATCTGGATCCGGAAGGTTGCGCAGAGTGGTAATGGGCCGGGACTGAAGCAGATAAAGGCTGCCATCCTCGATCGCCCACTCGATGTCTTGCGGTTGACCGAATTCCACTGCCGCGCGCCGCGCCAGGGCAGCAACCGCTGCCGCTTGTGCCTCTGAGAGCGCCGGCCGATCCATTTCGTCTGCCTGCACCGTTTGTGCGCTAACACCTTCCTCCGCTTCGGCATCGAAGCCGTGCCGAAGCTGCTTGTGCGCAATGGTCTGTCGTTCGATTCGCCCGGTTCGATCGACCTCGTACACATCGGCATCGGCTTCGCCACCGACAAGTGCTGTTCCGATGCCATGGACGGCTGAGACCACAGCCAGACCGCGGCGGCCACTCACGGGATCGGCGCTGAACGCTACGCCGGAGGCTTCGGCGTCGATCATTCGTTGCACCAGAACGGCGGGAGCGCACGCCGGCACCGCCGGCATTTCCCGCAGTCTGCGATACTCGAAAATGCGTGCGCTGAAACCCGAGCGCCACACATCCGCAACGCGGAGCGCCACCGATTCCGCATCCACAAACAGGTAACTCGCAAGCTGCCCGGCAAAGGAACTCTCCGCTCCATCCTCGTCCACCGCCGATGAGCGCACGGCAAATCGAGCGCCACAATGCGCCGCCATATCGCGCACCGCCGCATCTATCTCTGCGCCGACATCAACCGCGGCTTCAAGACCGGCCAATGCATCGCGCACCAGCTCGATCTGCCCCGATGCAAGCGCCCGTTGCTGTTCGCCCGTAACGCTGCGCGCAAAGGATGCGGGCGTCACGACAAACCAATCCGGGATGGGCAACTCGGCTGCATCAAGGTGCGCCAAGGCAAAGGCCTTTCCACCTAGATCCCGAATCGATCCACTTCGCGCCACGCAACTCACTGTCCCCTCCATGCGCGCAGTGCCAGCGGAATGATGCCGAGACTCAAGTAGAGAACCAGGCTCCAGACTCCAGCCATTGATTCAATGTACTTGCCCCCGCCAGTCTTTCGCTGATTGAGAAATATTCCCCCCACTACAGCTGCCAGTACAATCCAGAGCCCAAGGCAGATAGCCGCAGGCACTTCAAATGCGATCCTTCGTGCGGCCACAACGGCGAAGATCCCGGTCACAGTCATTATGGCAATCCACACTGTAACAGCCCTTCCGCGGCCCCACAGGAAGCTGTAGGTCTCCACACCCTTTTCCTCATCCTGCGGCGACCGGATCTTGCGGCCGATTTCAACCACCATCCCGTTGAACAGGCTTACTACCAGGAACCATAGCAAGCCACGCGGCGGCCGTGCATTTCCAAGTGGCGCCCAGTCGCACGCGGTGGCATAGAGATCCACGAGCGGCATAATGGCCATGTGCGAAACCATATAGAGAATGGGCCTGGCCTTGAGCCAGCGCTTTACAAAAAACTCCTCGCGCATCAGGCCCAGATAGAACCACGTGGCAGCAAGTAGCAAAACCAAGCGAGGGGTAAGCCACGATGCCAGCGCCAATTGAACCGCCATGCACCCGACCCAAAGCCATCCAAGCTCCCGCAAACGGATCAGTCCGCGAGGCACAGGCCGGTAGGGCCGGAACTGGGAGTCTTCCTCGAAGTCCTTGAATTCATCCGCAAGCCTGAGCTGCAGGAAAGTAAGAAGCGAAGTAGCGAAGGCCACTGCGCAAGGCTTCCAATCGGGCAGCGAAGAGGCTCCGCGCAACAGCGCCGAAAAGCTGACCGCGGACAGGCTGAACGCGAGGATAACAGGGGAGTGAACCATGACCGGGAATCGCTCGCGTTGATAGATCCACCAGCGATTAGCCATGGTCCTCCTTGTTGATTTTGGCACGGCCTCGCGCCAGCTTCTGGTGCGCGCGTGTGAACTCGCCTGCGCACAGTGCACCGGTAATCGAGAGTTCACCTGCCAAAGCCAGAGCGCCACAAACCTCGGCAAGTGCCTGGGCCTTGCCTTCCCCGGCCAGACCCAATATCTCAAGACAGGCGCGCTGACCTGGCAGCGTCGTTCCCCCGCCTACCGTACCCACTACGATGCTCGGTAGAGTCACTGCTGCGTAGAGATCCCCTTCATCAGTCACCTCAAAGCGCGTAACTCCCACGGCGGACTCGGCCACGCACGCCGGATCCTGGCCACAAGCAATGTAAAACGCCGCCAGTGCGTTCGCATAATGCGCCTGAATTCCGATGCTCCCGCTTTGGATTGCACCGATCGCCGACATCTTCCAATACCGTTCAAGCTGTTGCGGCGTTGTGTGCAGGCGATCTTTGACAAGGGTAGCAGGCAGAGTGACTTCGGCTGAAACCTTCTTTCCGCGAACCGTGACAAAAGAGTGCGCTGTGGCTTTCTTGTCTCCGGAAAGATTCGCCTCTACAAAGTGATACTTAGGAGTGATCGTTGAGTTAGCGACGATATGCTCGCAAATTGCTTGAGTAGCTATTGTCACCATGTTCTGACCCGACGCGTCGCCAGTAACGAACTCCAGTATCAGGTAGACGTGGTTGCCCTCGATCGCAATCCCTAGGTCGGTTAGCTCGCCGTGGCCAGTCGTGGCGCCGGCAGCCGCGCCCAATGCTTCGCGGTGTTCCATGCACCAGATCGCAAACAGGCCTGCTTCCGTGATGGAATTAAACGCAAACCCCGGCGTACGCCTCATCCCTTCGTGCAACAGAATGCTCACGCACCCTCCTGCCTCGGTAATCGTCTGCGCTCCTCTGGAATAGGAGGCCACCAGAGTCGCCTCGGTAGTGGCCAGCGGCACGTAGAAATCCCCCGCCGCAAACATGCCCCGCACCCGCAGCGGACCTGCCAGGCCTACCGGGACCTCGACCGTCCCGATGCAGTTTTCAATGTTCTTTTCATAGGGCTCAAGCGAGACGGATGGATCGTAAAGCGCTCGGCGGCTGTTTTCGGCAATGTTAAGCAACTTCCACCGCTGTTCCGGGGATGCTGGGGAAACAGAACTCCCGCCGGGAACGCGGGCCGGAGCGGCCTTGTCATCCCGCGCCAGCGTCTGTGCGATTTCCAGGGCCGACCTGTGCTGCAACAGGCGACGCAAAAACTTTCCCACTCGGTCCTCATTGCTCGCCATGGTTGCCCGATCTTTCTGGAGGATTAAATCTTGGAATACGCGATCATTCTATCGGAATTCGGTTGCTGGTGGTTATTGCAGCTGTGACACTTTCGTAAGTGTCACAGCTGCACAGGAACCGCCATCGCATTCGACTGGAATGCCACGAATGCACGGTGGATCAAGGGTGCGTCTGTGCTGATGAGCAGTACAGGAAGGAGCAATTCCTCACGCGAACGAAATCGGGCAGCGTAGGAGTCTGACCACGCCCTCGGGAAGACATTCCTCGATGAATATTCATGGGTGGCTGCGAATTCATCGTTCCGGGCGGATTACCGCTACCCTTCCCAGACCCAGTCCTGGGTCGGGCGGTCTGTCCGAGGATGGGCGTCCAGGTGCTCTGTCCGGATCGGCGACAATCCACCCGGAACCCTGAATTTGGACCTCAGACGATCTGGATCAGTGCCTTCGCCTAATTGCGACATCTCACAATGTTCAGCCATTGAGAATGGCCGTTAATCATCGTCGGGGGACCCGAGCCGCTTTCGCAGTTTCGCGCTCCCATATTCGCCGCGAGTGCAGAACTTGCAAGTGCAAAAGGGTGGCTTACCCTTTGAAGTGGGGGAGAACCTCCAGCCGATCACTTGAGGCAGTTGCCGGGTTTTGTGAATTTCGTTTGCCTCGATGCGACGAGGTACTATAACCTCCCAACCCGCTGCATCGTCTGCCTTCAAAAACTGCGCTACCGCCTCGGCGGCAGCAACAAGACGATGAGGCTGCCCATAATGGCCGATCCAAACTTGTTGTTCATCGGGGACCCGAAAGTAGATGCCAGCAATTGGGCCTTGATTTCTCCGCTTTAATTCTCTGAGCCACTGGTGAGAGGCATAAAAGTTGCGTGCAACGGGCACAGCGTAAACACCTTCGGGTGACGTACCAACAGTTTTACGCAAACGAGCGATTCCATTTCGGCGAATCCGCGGGATGCGCGACTCAGTCGTCAAATGAACAAACATAGCCATCTACGTTACCGTTGGAGATTGTACAAGGGCTGCTTGCGCCGGGGCGAATGTGCAAATGTCGAATTGCTATTGATAATTTGCCAACCCGGTCTTCGATCACGTGGGATGCGCGATTAGGGGGGTACGCCTGGATCACCGGCAATTCGGAAGTAATTCTCAGTTGACGACAACAATCCGAGGTACGTTTCGAGAGGTCCTTCCGTGGAAACGTGCCCAGGCGATTTGGCGTAAATCGAGAAGCCCCACGGGCGACATCGGCGTTTTCCGGAAGAAATCCAGCCTGCCTCTGCCGTGACTTGAGAGACATCAGGTGAGATTTCAGTCGCTTTCAGTGCTGGGGGCGTTGGCTGCGTTTTGCGCGAGCACATCAAGCTCCGAAGCGGCCAGCAGAAATCCACCCACACCGTAGACATAGCTGGCAGACGGCTTGAACTTTCCTGGCTGCCCGTCAATCGGTTGGATCGATCCGAGCCGCCCATCCGCAAAAATATGAGCCAACATCCCGGCCCATGCCCTGGTGACAATCGGTTCAAACTTTGCCTTGTCCAGCAGGCCGTGGTTGATGCCCCACGCAAGGGAATACGTAAAGAAAGCAGAGCCTGAAACCTCCGGCTGATCGTAATCGGGGGCATCGAGCAATCCGCTTCGCCACAGACCGTCCTTCCCCTGGATGGAGGCAATTCGATCGGCCATCTCTTTGTACTGGGCAATGTACTTTCCGCGGCTGGGGTAGTCCGCCGGCATCTGCTCAAGCACCTTGACGAAGGCTCCCATCACCCAACCGTTGCCGCGTGACCAAAATAGCTTCTGGCCATTCTTCTCTTTACGCGCCAGATAACTGGCATCCCGAAAGTAGAGATGTTCCGAGGGGTCATACAAGCCAGCGGATGTCTCCCACCACTCCTTATCCATATAGTCCAGATAACGGTGGTCGCCGGTGGCCGCAGACATTCTGGCCAATACCGGAGGGGCCATAAAGAGCGCATCACACCACCACCAAAGCAGTTTCTCTGGATCATCAGCCCGCACGAGGAGGCGATCAAGAATTCTCTTCGTATCCGTCATTCGGACGGCATCACGCTTGTCCAGATAGAGGTCGAGATACGCCTGCCCCAGCGCCATATCGTCTGCATGAGGGAATCGCGCATTGAGCAACTTCCAGTTAAATCCCTCGGCCATCTTCACCAAGGCATCGTGAAAACGAGGATCACCGGTCATCCGGGATGCTGCAAGAAATCCGTCGTACAAGGCCGCATAGGTCCACTGCTGGTTGAAGGTCTCTTGAGCTCGCGCCAGTTGCCAATTTGCCACCTTATCAGCGGCCGTGCGGATGGCCACGTGTGTCAGCGCAGGAGAGAGGCCGGCGGCGAGCGGTCCAGGGTCGCCCGGAGCATCTCCGGCCGTGGCCCGCTCCACGGTGGATGCTGCTGCCGGAGCCGAGGCAGATTGCTGCGTGGGCGACTGGGCATTCGCCGTCCATCCGGCCAATCCGGCCATCTCTGCGAACACAAAAAACAAGAGTACGGCTTTTCCGCGGATGCTTAGAACGATTGCCATTGTTAGTCCTGCCTTTGCCTTGGGTTAAAGACTTCATGCGCCTCAATCACCCAACGCATCTTACTCGTGGCAGCAAAGGAAAGTAAGAGACAAACGGTTAGACACTTGTAGATTGCACCCATGGGCAAAGGCAGCGGCCGTCCTTTAGCCCTTCCTGAAAGACAAGTCTACGAGGAGATCATTCGGAATTACCCGATCCGTCAACCGCTCCTCTGGGTTTGAGTTCACCAGGTGTACACGGCAAGGATCGAAGGCGCGCCGGTCTTGGCTTCGATCACGCTCACCTTCAAAACCACCTCAATATTCCGGTTTCCAAAGTTGCTTCCCATCTTCTCCTTGAGGAGCTCAAGATAGTGGGGGCTGGTCACAAACTGCGCGGCAGCTTCGGTTCCGTTGCGGCCCAGCCCGGCCAGTGCTACTACCCATCCGTCGGTCGTGGGATCTCGAAACCGCGCCACCAGGGCGTAATCATCTGCATTGGAGTAGGGAACGGACTGGTCTCTCTCCCATCCTGTTGACGGCTGCATCCCGTCCACAATCCTCGCCTGAGGGTCGGGCATAAAGTGATACCGCAGCGGCTCCATCAGGCGTATCGTCCATTGGTTGTTGTATGCGCCGAGCAACGTCACGGAGTGTTCGCGTAAATCCGTCAGTGTGGACCAAGGCGCGGCAATGAGCTGGGTCCTGATTCCAGATCTCTCCATCGCTGCTTCAATCTCCGCAATCGCCGCTGCTCCCTGCATAGATACAAACGGATACTCAACATTTCCATTCGCTCCCGCAGTGATGACGCCTGAGTAGCGATTCTGCGCAAAAACAACACTGCCCGTGCAGATGACAACCTCGCGCTGGTCGCGCAACACGGGAGCCCAAAACTCATCCACGATTGTTTCGGGATGACTGATGCGGTATCTCCACAGAAACCCTGCTGCAGCGGCAATCACGACAACAAATGTGGCAGCGGACCAGAGCAGGATTCTGGAGCGATGTTTACGCCGTTCCAGCGCAAGGCTGGCGGCAATTTCTGCTGGCGAAAGCGGCCAAAAGGGGCGGCCTGCCATCCCCTGCTGCGACGCGAGGGCCAACTCCGCGACTCCGCTCTTGCGATCTTCAAAGCTATCCGCATTCAGGAGAGGCCTTGTTTCAAGGTCTGCAGGGGCCCTCGTTTCTTCCGCCTTCTCGTGGCCTTGCAGGAACTCGGGAATATAAGAGCCCGCCGGAAGATAGATGCGAATGTTGGAGTTTTTTCCGTCCTCGTGATAGAAGAGGAGGAGCCTTTTTCGAACTTCTCCCGCGGTATATCGGACCACCGTATCCGCGTTCGTGTCGTATGTGGCAGGCCGTTCGAAGACCTCCATGCCGAGGGTGCGCTCCTTGAGCAAATCCGCCTTGCCGGCCAGCGTGTTTTCGACGATGTATTTGAGCAGCGCAGGGTAGCGCTTGCTGTTGCAAAAATGCGGACTGGCCAGAACCTTTTGCAATTCGCGCAGAACCGCGTCTCGATCCTGCTGGGTCTTAGGATGCCATCCGTCCGAAGTTGCGCTGCTTCTGCTCATGCAGTTCATCGGATGATACGCGTCCGTTTCACTGCTTGCAAGAACGTTTGACACAAGAAAAGCGGTGAGCCTAACACACACATTTCACACGAGATAAGCTTGGCACTCCGAACCAAACCGTGAGTCACTTGCAAGCAACGGGCCAGACGGTCCAGCATAGGCCCGTTTTGGTAAAGGGTTCAGGACTGGGCGGAAATTGGTGCGGCTTGTCACAGTTTTGATGTTCGCGGAATCGCCCCATGAGCTGCCGGGGGCAAACCAACCGCCTTGCGAAAAGGGGCCTGCTTGATTGAATCGTCCAGACGGCAATTCATGTTGACCGCATCCGTCACGGCTGCCGCTGCGCTCTTCCCGGCTCCGATGCGTGCAGCCGATATGTGGTCGATCTCAGCAAAGGATAAGGCGGTTGTCACGCCAAGACGGCTGGACACCGGCTGGCAATTCCGCAAGGGTACAATTGGCGGCGTTGACAAGGTCTGGCACTCAGAAGAGTCCGTTTTTTGGCAGGCCGTGGATTTGCCTCATTGCTTCAACGCTCTGGATGCATGCGACCCCGACAATGCGTATTTTCGAGGGCAGGGACGGTATCGCACCCGCCTTTTCATCAGCAACCCTTTCGCAGGCGGCCGCACCTTGCTGCACTTCCAGGGTGCGGGTCAGACCACGACGCTTTGGGTTGGGTCCACGCTCATCGGAACTCACAAGGGCGGTTATGACGAGTTTGTCCATGACATTACCGATGCCATTCTGCAGCTTCCACCCGCGGAAGCCAAGGAAGGCATCCCGATCGTTGTTCTCTGCGACAATTCGCCAGACTTGAACAGGGTCCCATCCGATCGCAGCGATTTCTGCCTCTATGGCGGCCTTTATCGCCACGTAAACCTGATCTACCTGCCTGGAATCGCAATCGGCTCCGTTCATATCCTGCCCGTGCTCCAGGCGGACGGGTTTGCGCAAGTAACGGTGCAGGCAAAGCTCTACAATCCATCAAACATGAGCGCGTCTTGCACCGTTTCGGTTCATGTCGCGGATGCGCACGGCAACTCGATTCACCAGTCGACGAAGACACTCCCCTCCTCGACAGGCTCTCAGCAACTTGCGGCATTCAAGGCGCTACAGCCGAAGCTTTGGTCGCCCGACTCTCCGCATCTCTATCAGTGCAGAGTCATGCTTTCCAGCCCCGCAGGCGAGACACATCTCGATGAGCGCTTTGGCATACGCGCGGCTGAGTTTGTGGAGCACGGCCCGTTCCGGTTGAATGGCAAGCGGTTACTTCTGCGGGGCACACAGCGGCATGCGGATCACGCAGGTGTTGCTGCCGCGATGACAGATGACCAAGTGCGCCAGGAGATGCAACTGATTCGGGAGATGGGCGCAAACTTCATTCGTCTCGCGCACTATCAGCAGGATCGGCTTGTACTAGATTTATGCGATGAGCTGGGCCTCATGGTTTGGGAAGAGGTTCCGTGGTGCCGTGCCGGAGTGGGCAGCGAAGCCTTTCAGACCAATGCGAAGGACATGCTCACCCACATGATCGACCAGCACTATAACCATCCCTCCGTGATTCTTTGGGGGCTTGGCAACGAGGACGACTGGCCAGATGAGTATCCCTCGATGAATCAGCAGGCAATTCGGGGCTTTATGACCGAGATCCGCGACCTTGCGCATTGTCTCGACAGCTCCCGGCTCACCTCTCTTCGACGCTGTGACTTCGCGCGCGATATACCCGATGTGTATTCCCCTTCAATCTGGGCGGGCTGGTATCGCGGGAACTACCGCGAATATGAGCAGAGCGTCCTTGCGGAACGCAACCGCGTCAAGCGATTCATCCACATCGAATGGGGTGCGGACAGCCACGCAGGACGCCATTCGGAAGATCCTGACGCCGTTCTGCGCAAGGTGGCTACCGGCAAAGGGACCGACGAACGCGGACTTGATTACCTGAAGACCGGCGGCGACGTTCGGGTATCCAAAGACGGCGACTGGTCAGAGACCTACGCGTGCAATCTTTTCGACTGGCACCTCAAGACTCAGGAACGGCTCGATTGGCTGACGGGCTCCGCTCAATGGGCCTTTAAGGACTTTGCATCTCCGCTTCGCAGCAACAATGGGATTCCAGGCGTGAATCAGAAGGGCGTTGTGGAGCGCGACCTGACGAAGAAGGAATCGTATTTTGTCTTCCAGTCTTATTGGTCCGATCATCCGATGGTTCACATCTACGGGCATAGTTGGCCGGTACGCTGGGGTAGCCAAGGTGAAAAGCGCACTGTCCGTGTGTACTCAAACTGCGAACGAGCAGAGCTTTTTCTCAACGGCAAATCCCTCGGCACCATGCACCGCGACAGCCAGAACTTTCCCGCGGCAGGCCTGCGTTGGGACGTGGCATTTACCGACGGCTCCAACCATTTACGCGCCATTGCAACCAAGGGTGGCGTGAATGTTGAGGATGAAATTGCGCTGACCTACCAGAGCGAACCGTGGAGCGAGCCTGCGGTCTTGAAGCTTTCTAAAAAAGAACGCCACGACAACATCGTCGTGGTGGAAGCAATGCTGTTTGACGGCAAAGGCGTTCGTTGCCTCGACTCCGCCAAGGCCCTGCGCTTCTCGCTTTCGGGCGAGGGGAGCCTGATCGACAATCTCGGAACCGTCCGAGCATCTCGCGCAATACAACTATCGAACGGACGAGCCCAAATCTCGGTCGTTCGCAGAGGAGAATGCAGAATCGAGGCCAAGCCTGACGGGCTGCCTGCAGCATCTCTCGCGCTTTAGGAGGAAGGCCATGACGTCGCAAACGAACACGAAAACGAGTCAAGCTGCAGATTGCGTTGTCCGGCGACGACAAAGATCGCGCCTTCGCCTAAGTTTTTCGTCGTCCACCCGCAACCAGATTACGAAATTGCAACCAGGTAAAACTTTCGGAGGCACTATGAAAACAAGCAGGTTCACAAGGTTTCTCCTAAAAGGCACGCGACTTTTCGCAATGCTTCTTGTCGTCTTGGTCGGAAGCCTGATCGGCAACGCACAGCAAATTACCGGTTCCATCGTGGGAACGGTAAGTGACCCACAAGCAGCGGTGATCGGCACAGCCACTGTGCTGGCAACCAACGTCGAAACCGGATTCACTCGCTCGGCCCCGACCAACGGCTACGGTCAATACCGTATCGATTATCTGCCTGTTGGCAGATATAACATTCAAGTTACAGCTGCCGGCTTTGAAAAATTCGTGCAGCAGAACATCGTCCTCACCGTCGATCAGACGCAAACAGTGAATGCCACACTGACGATTGGCTCTGCATCGCAGACCATCACCGTCTCCGAAGCTCCGCCGCTTGTTGAAACTTCAACAGCGGTGTTGGGCCGCACTGTGGAGCCGGCCGAGATCATTGGCATGCCCCTCGTCAACCGCAATGCGTATGCCGAGCTATCGTTGACACCCGGCGTCATGGCCAACAGCGCCAGCGGCCAGTCTAATGCGAACGGCACGCCAAACTTCGTGGTCGGCCAGCCCTCCGTGGATGTGCAGATCAACGGCTCCATCGACGGCGGCAATCCCGAGGTCAGCTTTTACCTGGATGGCGGACTGAATATCAGCGGAGTCCGCAACTACGGGAACCAAGTGCCGAATCCCGATGCGCTCGAAGAGTTTCGCGTGGAAACCAGCGACTTTTCAGCCCAGTACGGCCACATGTCTGCCGCCGTTGTCACCGCGGTAACCAAGTCGGGTACGAATCAGTTCCACGGTTCTTTGTTTGAGTTCAACCGCAATACTGACTTTAACGCATACAACTGGCGGGCGCTGACGAGGGCCCCCTATCACCGCAACAACTTTGGTGGCGTAATCGGTGGCCCGATCAAGAAGGACAAGGCGTTTTTCCTGTTCAGCTATGCCGGCCTCCGCCAGGTTGTAGGCCAGCAGTTGACCGGCGGCACGGTACCAACTGCCGCAGAGCGCCTGGGCGACCTTACACAGGATCTTCCGAATGCTGTCGGCTCGAAGGTCGCCGTCGATGGAAGCAAATCGCCGTTCATCGTGAATCTGCCAGGTACCAGTACTCCAATGACCGGCTATACCAACGCCGGCCCCGGCTGCACGTCTGTTGGCGTCAATCCGAATAATCCGAACAATGAGAATTGCATACCGTCCAGCATGCTGGACCAGACCGCAAACAACATCCTGACCAACAAGAATTCGAACGCAGTCATTCCGCTGCCCAACGTCACCGCATCCGGATTCACCATACCCACCCAGTATTCGGGTTTTTTCACCAGCCCAACGGCAGACAACGAGTACCTCGCCAAATTTGACGATGTTTTGAGCGATAAGGATCACCTGGCGGTAACCTACTTCTTCGTCAAGACGACCCAGGGCGCCTTCGGAAATGGCCCGATCCCCTGGGATACCAACCAGTCCTTCACCGACCAGACGAACGCCAACATCAGCGACGTGCACACGTTTGGCCCGACCACGGCCAATCAGGCGTGGTTTACCTTTACCCGAGCGGCGGGCGGGCGCGTCAATCTGCCTGCCGTCAATATCGGCCAGCTTGGATCGGACTTCACGATCCAGGGACCATCTGGCCTTCCAGAGCTGAACATTAGCGGATATTTCAATGCCGGCGGAGCGCTGGCAGGCCCAGTAACCGTCTCGGATTTCTACTCGCTCCGCGATATGGTTAGCATGACCAAGGGCAAGCACACTCTCTACTTTGGCGGTGAAGAGGCGCTTGACAAGGGCATTTTCGGGGCCAACCTGTATAACTTTGGAGTGTTCGTCTTCCAGTCCGGAGCTCCGACCACCACCGGGAGCGGGATCTCGGACTTTTTAACCGGCAATGTGTACTCGATGGAGCAAGATACGCCGTACCACACGCTGATGAGCGCCTGGCACACGGCGGTCTACGCGCAGGACAATTACCGCATGACGCGTCGCTTCACAGCCAACCTGGGACTCCGTTGGGATATCGACACTCCTCCGGTGGAGTCGTCGAATCTGACTGACGCGTTTGTTCCCGGACAGCAATCCACCGTGGTTCCCGGAGCTCCTCAGGGTATGGTCTTCCCTGGAGATACAGGCATTGGCCGTGGCATCGTCAGCACCAAACTCCACCACATCGCGCCGCGCTTAGGCTTCGCGTGGGATCCCTGGGGTGACGGCAAAACCGCCATTCGCGCCGGGGCGGGCATCTTCTACGGCACGACCAGCGGCAACGAGTGGAATCAACCAGGCAACGCACAGCCTTATGCAATCCGGCAGACATTCACCTTGGTGAGCAACTTGACTCACCCATACCTTACCAAGATGTCAAACGGGACTCCATCTCAATTCCCCACTGGAGACGTCTTCCCGTACACCTACAATCCGAGTAGCCCGAAATTCCTGCAGCCGGCCAGCATCGAATCCATTGGCCCGAAGGTGCAATGGCCCTACATCTACCAGTTCAACTTCGCCGTGCAGCGCCAGTTGCCGGGGAAGGTGGCCGTGACGGGAGCCTATGTAGGCACACTCTCGCGCGATGTGCCCACGATGATCGACGATAACTACGCGCCCTACGCGGTCGGAGCGACCTCATCCAACACCCAAACCCGGCGTCCCTACGATCCAGGCACTGGGCCCACGGGTGGAGGGCCGGGCAGCCTGGGTCAGAACATCTTCTTGATCACCAATCAGACCGCCTCATATCACTCGCTGCAGATCACGGCGAGCCGGCCTCTGACCCACAACATCATGCTCAACGGCTTCTATGTCTGGAGCCATGCAATTCAGAGCTCGAACGAGTCGGCGATTGGGCAGATGACCGCCCAGGATTTTGACAACCTGTGGGAAGAGAAAGGCCCCATGGATGCTGACCGGCGCAACGAGGCAGTCCTGTCAGGAATGTGGAATATTGACTACTACCACGGATCGAATTTCCTGATGAAGCAACTGGTGAACGGCTGGACGATTTCGCCGATCATAAATCTGCAAAGCGGTCCGCCATTCGAAATTACCACCGGCTCAAACAAGAACCTCGACAGCGCGAACCACAACCGCCCGAATATGGTTTCTGGAGTTAACCCGAACATCGGTTCCGGCCGGTCACACGCCGCAGAGGCTGCTGCGTGGTTCAATACGGCCGCGTTTACCGCGAACGGCCCGGGACTTGGCATCGGCCCTGGCGGCGCCGACGGCAACACACCGCGCGACTCTCTGCGCGGCCCCGGCTACCGGGATGTGGACCTTGGACTCTACCGCAACATTTCGTTCGAGCGTGGAATCGTCTTCCAGATCCGTGGCGAAGCCACCAATGCCTTTAACCTGGTGAACCTTAATAACCCAACCGCAAGTCTCTCGTCTGGTACCGATGGCCAAATCAGCGGAGCCTCAAGTCCGCGCATCATTCAGGTCGGCGGACGGTTAACTTTCTAGTTCTGTTGTTGCATTTTCAACTTTGCGCCCGTTCCAACGAGCAGGCGCATTTCTTCAGCAACTCATTCCATTTGCGAGTGCGGAGATTCTGAAAGCCCATGAGACATCTGTCGAGAAGAGAGTTCTGTTCGATTACTGCCGTCCTTGCAACTACGGCACTCAACGTACCACGCAGCCTGCTCGCTCAGTCATCCCTGGTCCAGGTTTCACTCGCAATCGATCCAGCGAGTATCCTCGCGAAGGTGCCTTCCGATTTTATGGGCCTGAGTTACGAGAGCGGGCAGCTTGCTTATTCCGATTTCTTTGCGCCCCAGAACAACGCATTGATCCAGATGTTCCGCACGCTGAGCCCGGCCGGGGTTCTGCGCCTTGGCGGAAACCTGAGTGAGTTCATGGTGTGGTCAGACACAGAGCCGGCGACTCCACCTGAAGCCGGAGGCCTTGTCGGGCCCGATCCAGGACATCGCGAGCTGCGCACTTTTACGATCACTCCCAACTCGATCCGCAATCTGCAAGGCTTTCTCAGCGCCACCGGCTGGCGCTGCATCTATGGCCTGAACCTTGGCGGAGGCACCGTTGAACAGGCCCTGGCTGAAGGTACGTTTGTGGCAAAAGCCCTGGGGCCGCAATTGATCTGCGTGCAATTCGGCAACGAACCGGACCTCTTCAAACACCGCGATCAAGGGAATCAGCCCTGGTCCTTCGACGAATACCTCGCCAAGTGGAAGACGTTTCGCGCGGCGTTTCATGAAGGGCTTCCCCTGGTTGCTGTTGCGGGGCCCGACACCGCCTCCAACCAGAAGTGGGTAAAGCGGTTCCTTGAGGAAGTTCCGAAGGAGGTCGTGCTCGCAACCAGCCACTACTATCCCCTCGGTCCACCCACCGATCCGCAGATGACCTTTGACATGCTCCTTCATCCTGGCGCGCGCTTTGAAAGTTCATGCCGGCAGGCGATTGAATCCTCAAAGGCTGCAGCCTTGCCCTTCCGCATGGCGGAAGGAAACTCCTGCTATAACGCGGGCAAGCCGGGTGTCAGCGATACGTTTGCGTCCGCGCTTTGGGCAGCGGACTACTGCCTGCAAATGGCTTCCCTGGGCTGTGTCGGAGTCAATCTGCATAGTGGCGCAAATGGATACTATTCGCCCATCATTGGTTCTATCGGAACTGGCTTCACCGCCCGTCCGGAATACTATGGCCTGATGCTTGCGCAACAGTTCGCGGGATACTCTTTGGTTGGGACCACGCTGGATACGCATGGAACCGATGTTACGGCCTACGCGGCGGTGGTGGATGCTGCGGGGCTCGTAGCGATATTCAACAAAGATAGCCGCGATGTGGATGTGACGATCGCTGTAGCCACCACGCGTTTCAAGCATGCGACGGCAGAGCGCCTTGAAGCTCCAGCCATTGCCGCCAAGACTGGGGTCACATTGGGTGGAGCGGCTGTGAGTAGCACTGGGCAATTTCAACACTCTAGCGGCGAGCCACTCAATTTCCTCAACGGCAAGTTGAGCGTGAAAATTCCGGCCTACTCCGCGGTTCTGATTCGACTGGCGTAGGAAGCGCATCCCGCAGGCTGTTCAGCAAAGAGAAAAGCTCCCGTAATCGGGAACCTCATTCTCAATGCAATTTCGGCCTGCCCCAATCAACTATCGGCGGGCATTTCCTCTTTGTACCGTAGTTGTACATCCAAGAGTTACGTAACAAACACTCCCAAGCCACTTGGAATGTACGGCGTGGCTCGAACCTGCGACCTCAGGTGTACCGATGCAAAAGTCACATAGATTTGTAACGGGAGATCGGCCAGTGTTCGCCGATCTTCATGGGTATGATCCTGAGTTGACGCCAACAGCCCAAACTATGTTTCCAGGACTGACCAATTTCGAATCACGGGTTGGCGATTCCGCGCCCACGATGGCGGACAAACCCTGATCAACCTCCGGTTTGCCGAACCTTTCGCTCAGGTCTTTGCTTCGCGCCTTCCACATACGGGATTCAGGACAGCGATGACCCCGGTCAGGTCCAACTCGGAAGGAAAGGTGACACCCTCGGAGATTGCAGCTACTTAGACTACTTTTGATCTCCCGTTTGGGCATGCTTGATAGAGCTGACCAATTCGGCCAAGCGAGCTGGATCGACGTCGCTGACGGCGACCACTTCGAGATCCTTGGTGCGGAAGCCCGTCACATGAAATCCAGACCGCTCTGCCGCAGTCTCGTTCGCCTCTGCCGCGCCTGATTTCTGCCGGAGAAAGACGGAGACGCGGTGCTTGCCGATGCTGTAGAGCAACTGCGCAACGGGCTGGTCGCGCAGGTAGGTGAGGTTGGCGCCATCGAGCGTTGTGTCATTCGGCAGACCCTGAGGCAAATTGAAGCTGAACGGGATTTTGCCCTGGAACCATGGCTTAACCGTGTGTCGATCCGTGGAAACGACTTGCGGCGTCATGTTGGCGGCAAGGGTGGCAACGTGCTGGTCGAAGACCTCGGTGACCAGCGCAGCGTGTTCGGCTGAGGCCGTCTCGGCCCTTTGCGTGGCGCGTTGAACAAATATCATGCTTACGGAGGCTAGAAGGAGCACTGCCGCCGCAGCCCAGCCCAGCGTTCCACGCCGACCCATAGACCACGATGCAAAGGCAGGCGTGGGACGACCCCCCGCCGCCTGGCCCCGGGAATCCTCTTGGGATGCCAGCCGAGCCAGCCGCTCCTGCAATTGCGGCGGTGGCGTATATCTCTGTCCGGCTTTTGCCGTGGCCGACTTGAGCAGGCTTTGGTGCAGAGCAACCGAAGTACAGTGAGCGCATCCAGCAAGATGCTCATTTGCGCCGGCCAACTGGTCCGCAGTGAGCTCGCCGTCTACGAGGGCATTCAGCATGGCGGGAGATAGGTGATCGGTCATGCGCTAAACCCCCTCTGCGGTTTGTATTGATTTTCCAGTGCAGCGCGAAGGGCAACGCGCGCCCGTGCAATCCGGGACATCACGGTTCCAATAGGAATCTCAAGTGTGGTCGCAATTTCCCTGTATTTCATCTCTTCCACATCGCAAAGCAGAATCACCTCCAGCAACGGCGGAGGCAGTGCCTCCATGGCAGCCTGCAGTGCGGCGCGGTCTGCCAACTGGAACAGGTTCGTTTCCGGGGTCTGCCGATCGATGGCGGCCTCTGGGTATTGCGCAGGCCCAGACTCGCTGCTCTCGCTCAACTCATCCTCAAGGGCAACCGTACGCCTGGCTGCCAACCCGGCGCGGGAGGTCAAGTAGGTGTTTCGAAGGATGCGGAAGATCCATGCCTTGAAGTTGCTGCCTGGCTCGAAGGATTCAAAGCCGCGCAGCGCCTTTAAAAATGTCTCCTGCACCAGGTCCTCCACATCGGTGGCGTTGCGCGAGAGCCAGAAGGCCACGTTGTAGAGCGAGGGAAGCAACGGCAACGCCAGGTCCTCAAACCGAGAGGTCTGGGGGCCAGCGTTGCGAACCTGCCGCTTCCATGGCAACCGCATCGTCACAACCGTACTATCTCATCTTCTCTTCAAAGAGGAGAACTGGAATCGAGCAAAATTATTCTCATGGACCTGGAATAAATCGGGTGGAGCGCAGTTTGCATCCGTGGAGGGACTCCCCATGAAGGATGCAAATCGCGTTTACCCCGTGCAGACCCAGGTTCAGCGAACCGGCGCTGCTGAAGCAGTACAACCCAACCTGGCGCCTGGCCCGGCAGCCAACGATGGAATCGACCGGCGAAACTTTCTCAACTGCATGGCGTGGGCTGGCACTGGCCTGCTGTGGACCATGGCGGGTGGAGTGCCGGCATCGAAGTTGTTTGCGGCCACCGGCGGCGGAGCGGGCGGGCCGTTAAGCCATGGAGGCTCAGGCTTCAGCTTCGTCCAGATCAGCGACAGCCATATCGGCTTCAACAAGGCGGCGAACCAGGATGTGACCGGTACCCTGAAACTGGCGCTGGACAAGATCAACGGGCTGCCGGGCGAGCCTGATTTACTACTCCACACCGGCGATATCACTCACTCGTCAAAGGCTGCAGAGTTCGACACCGCACAGCAGCTCATCAAGGGAGTGAAAGCCGGCGAGACTTTTTATGTTCCCGGCGAACACGATATTGCAACCGACGACGGCGCAATGTATCTGGAGCGGTTTGGCAAGGGGACCAAGGGAACGGGCTGGTATAGCTTCACACACAAAGACGTGCACTTCATCGGGCTCAACAATTGCCAGCAAGTCGATGCCATGGGCAAATTGGGCGACGATCAGCTGAACTGGCTCAAGGCTGACCTTGCTTCGCTTTCGGCTTCGACGCCCATCGTGATCTTTGCGCATATTCCGCTATGGATGGTCTATCCGGAGTGGGGTTGGGGCACGCCGGACGCAGCGGAGGCGCTCACATATCTCAAGCGCTTCGGCTCGGTGACGGTGCTGAACGGGCACATTCACCAGGTAGTGCAGAAGGTAGAGGGGAACGTTGCGTTCCATACGGCGGCCTCGACCGCATTTCCTCAGCCTGCGCCCGGCTCGGCCCCGCACGCAGGTCCCATGGTCGTTCCCGCAGGCAAGCTGAAGAGCGTTTTGGGCATCGCCGAGGTCCGGTACATCTCCAGACACAGCCACTTGGCCATCGTCGATTCGTCGCTGGAGGAGATGCCGTGAGCCGGGTCAGGACCGTATTGATCTGCCTCCCAATTGCCTGCGTAGCCTCCCTCGCTCTGGCCCGTATTCACCCCTTTGGGGACGCGGGCCTGTATACGGCGAAGCCGGTGAACACGTCCATTCTGAACAATTCGCAGATACCGTCCGAAGTGCGCACAATTCTGGTTGAAAAGTGCGCGGACTGCCACTCCACGCAGACGCGGGTTCCCATCTATGGCCGGTTTGCGCCTACATCGTGGCTGATGGAGCGCGACATCGTCGCGGCCCGGGAGGCCATGAATCTCTCCCTCTGGGACCGCTACTCCGCTGAGCAGCAGCAGACGTTCGCGGCAAAGATAGCGCAAGAGACTAAAGCGCATGAAATGCCGCTGCTGCAGTATCGAATGGTTCATTGGAATGCGCGTGTTAACGACGCCGAAATTCGGACGTTGGCCAATTGGGCTCGCGCAGCCTCAGGGCCCGAAGTTGGCCAGGAGATGCCGTTAGCCGGCGAAGGCGACCCTGTAAGAGGCAAGGTTCTCTTTGAAAAACGCTGTACTGGGTGCCATGCGCTGAGCCAGAACCACCAGGGTCCGCGGTTGCAGGGGGTCTACGGGCGGACTTCCGGCACGGTTCCGGACTATGCCTACTCAACAGCGTTGAGGAAGGCAAAGATCGCCTGGGATAAAACGTCGCTGGATAAATGGCTTACCGATCCCGATGCGTTTCTTCCGGGCAATAACATGGACTTCCTGGTTTCCAGACCTCAGGAACGTCAGGACATAATCAGTTACCTGAGGCAGACTTCGGGCAGATAGTGTGGAGTGCTGTCACTTGCAGGAGCGAAATAAATGTCAATAAGTGACCCATCTGTTAGCAATCCAACTGGCGGATACTGCACCATGACCGAACGCGTTTCTACTTCGGTCCGAGGCGCCAGGCTGATTCAAGTTGCGCTGTAGCGGGTACGCGTCTTTTTGCTGGCCCCCGGCCCTGGCACAACCGCCATATCGTGCCCGGCGAGCGGCCGACCTTAGCTGTCGAGGACGCGCACGCGCGGGATGCTCCGCCCGGAACGCCGGTCGAGGATGAGCAGCGGCTCGTGTCCTTCGCCGAAGATCCACCGATCACCCCATTGCTGCAAGGCCGTCATCAGCGTCGCCAGGTCCTTCCCCATCGGAGTCAACTCGTACTCGTAGCGCGTGCCGTAGACGCCAACATCGACCCGGGCGAGTACGCCGTTCGCCACCAGGTGATCGAGCCGCGCGCTTAGGATGTTCTTCGAGATGTCCAGATTCGCCTCGAAATCGGCGAAGCGCCGCGTCCCAACAAATGCCTCGCGCACGACCAAAAGTGTCCACCAGTCGCCCAACACTTCCACAGCCTGCGCGATCGAACAGTTCTGAGCCTTGAATCGCCTTCGCATGGTGTCGAATATAGTCGCGGAATTGCCTCATGTTCGAAATTTAGTTGCATAACGAGACCAAATTGGTTACTCTCGCAACCCGAGATGAGACATTCGATGAGCGATGCCAGGACACTTTTGTTGGAACTTCTTGCCGTGATACCCGATGGCGAAAAAGTCGCGTCGCTGTTCGCCGAAGATGGGGTGGTCGAGCTTCCATTTCTTCACTCCGCAGGTATGCCGACGCGACATCAGGGACGTGCCCAAATCAGAGATTTCTACAACCAGGTGGGAAAGTTGTATTCGGGTTTCGGATTCAAACCAGAGGACATTACGGTTCTGATCGATACGCCCGACCAAGTCTTCGCCGAATACATGACGCACGCGGGGGCTGCCGGAACCGGTCGTCGCATCCATCATCTGTTTGCGGGACGTCTGGTTGCGGAAGGGGGACAGATCAAGCTGCTGCGGGAATCGATGAACGTCCTCGCCGCTGTGCAAGCGCTGAACCCAAAGGGAGCCGCAGGCCTTCCACCGCCGCCTGCCGAGATATTCTCCGTTCCTGCCGACTACATCAGATAGGGAGTAACCGATGAGCAACTCAAGCGATGTGCCTCTGAAATGGGACTTGTTTGTGACGTCTGGAATTCCGACGGTCACGAGTGGCCCGCCTCCCGGCGAAAAGCGGCGGTTCTTCTCGCCAATCTCCTCGACGCTCATTTATGGCGAGCGTGACGCGGTTCTCGTGGACACCTTCATGACTGTCAACCAGAACGATGTCCTGGTCGATTGGGTAAGGGCCAGTGGAAAGAACCTGACGACGATTTATATAACGCATGGCCACGGCGATCACTGGTTCGGAATAGGAGCACTACTGGAACGGTTTCCCAGTGCGCGAGCGGTCGCGTCGCGGGCTGTGGTCTGCATGATGAAAGAGCAGACGCCCGAGATGTTGAAGACGTGGTGGGAGTCGCGGCTTCCGGGGCAGATTCCCGAACGAGTGGTGATTGCCGAGGAGTTGGACGGCGATGTGATCACCATTTGCGATAGATCCGCTCACGGGCATATGTTGTGGTGATCCAGTAATCGACCGGACTTGGCACAACCCGGATCGCGTGCGTTGACTCGGCCTTCTCGCCGATGACAATCAGGAACTCCGCGCTGTGGCCCTTCTTCGGATGGGCAAACGTCTTGATCTGGTTGAGCGCAGTTTCGTTCAGGTGAACATGCTCCCTGAGCGCCCGCATGTCGCCAGGTTGCTTGCCGATAATCTTCGTCGTTGCGTTCTTGACGATCCCCGCGCCATGCTCGTTCGGCTTGTCGGGAGTGCCGACAAAATCTTCAGGCGTCTGGCTAATCCCCATACGCTGGCATTGCGCTTGCGCGCCGTGCGAAAGAGTTGCACGACAACAGAGGCTAGGATCGGCGACTCCAGAAGCGCCCAGCACTCATCGAGCAGCACGATGCTTGGCTGCCCGGTCCAGCCCGAGGCCCGGTGCGTGGCCGTATGCGCAATCAACAGGCTCATCGCGCGCTCAAGCCGCAGATCGTCCTTCAGCTTCTCGACATTGAAGTAGAGCCATGGATTGTCGAGCTGAATCGTCGTCGGCCGGTCGAAGAGCTTGGCATACGGTCCTTCGTCCACCCAGCGTCTCGCCGCCTCCGCTCTTGACCATAGGCAGACTATTCGCGTCCGATAGATCGGGATCGAACATCGAATACGTAATCAGTTGCCGGTAAGGCGTCTCGAAAAGAATCAGCGGACTCTTGCGCGTGTCTGTCCAGGGCATCTCGACAGGAACTAGATCGGCGGCGTTCGGCGTCAACATATCTTGCTCGCGCTTGTCGCTTTCACCCATTCCCGGCAGAGTCCCGATAAAAACGCGGCGCTTGGCAATCGTTTCGACGACGGCCTTGGCGCCATTCATGTGAGTGAAAGCGTTCAAAACTTCCTGGGTACGGTTGGCAAGATCGCGCTCCGTTCGTTCGAGATTCCCAAATGTGACCGCAGGCTGAGAGGTGCGCACCACAACCGATAGGCTCCCGTATGTCAAACGCGCACTGACATATTGGGACCGATTATTGGTCAACGGCAGTACGGCCACGCCAAGGCGAATTCACTCGAATTTTTAGACACCGACATGGTCGTTCTCGCGACCGATTCTCTGGTGACGAGATACTGCGGCACGCCTCAGTCATTTGCACTACGTGCAATGAACTTTCTATATGAGCTTTGAGGGATGCGCGGGTAGTTGCATCTTAATGAATGAGCTGCCAGAACAGACGGAATCATCCACGCAGGTATTTATTGAACCAGTCAATCGTGCGTTGCCAGGCTAGATCGGCTGCGGCTTTGTTGTAGCGTTCGGGCGTCGCATCGCAATTGAAGCCATGAACCGCGCCAGGGTAGATATAACCTTCATGCTGAACATTGATTGCCGTCAGGGCCTTGTCGTACGCCGGCCACGTCGCCGCCAGACGCGTGTCTAATTCCCCATGGTGTACCAGAATCGACGCCTTGATCTTGGGTATGTCGTCTGCAGGTGGCACTCCGCCATAGAACGGCACCGCCGCCGATAAGTCGGCTCCCAGCCGAACCGCCATCGAATTGGCAACGCCGCCCCCGTAACAGAAACCCGTAATGCCGATCTTGCCCGTGCAGTCGGAGCGCGATCTCAGCCACATGGCGGCGGCCACCATATCTTCGAACATCTTCTGACGGTCGATCTTGCCGAACAACTGACCGCCTTTGTAGGCGTCGCCGGGAAAGCCGCCTAGAGATGTGAGTCCGTCGGGCGCGAACGCCATGAAGTTGGCCAGGGCGAGCCGCCGCGCGATGTCCTCAATATGAGGGTTCAGACCCCGATTCTCATGGACGACGATGATGCCGGGCAGTTTCGACACCTTCTCTTCACGCAAGTCGGCGCTCACGGGCCGCACAAAATATCCTTTGATGCTTCCGTTGCCTTGCGGCGAGGGGAGGTTCTCGTAAGTAGCCTTGATCCGGTCATCGGTACGTGACACCTGCTGGCCCAGCGCGTAGTTCGGCATCAATGCCTCGACGATCGTCGAGGCCGCTAAGCCGCCTATCGCAAGTCGCTGCACACCGTCCATAAAGGCACGTCGACTCATGCCGCCATGAATAAACTTGTTGTACAGTTCTACGGCTTCGCTTGGTAATTTGGGTTTGGTAGGTTCCACTGCCTAACTCCTTTTTAATGCTCGATGGGATCATACCACTTTTTGCAGCAACAGGCCCACCATCCGGCGACACCCCGCGATAGCCTGGTTTTATTCGAAACGCGGATTTCAACCCTGCACAAAGCCAACCAGATCGTCGCGGGTTTCAGCCTCGGAGCGACGCTCTTGAGACATTCTACCCATAATCGGGCCTCTACCCCCGAACTCGTGGCTAAAGCCATTTCAATTGCAACCCGCGCCCTGGGGCCTGAAGGCACTTGCGCCCTTCGCCAGATTGTCGGGCCGGATCAATCGACAGCCCTCCGTCCGCATTTTCCGGGAAACAGCCACCCAGCCAGATTGGTAGCGGTAAAGTTGGCCAGCGTCGAGAATTTCAGGTCCGAACAGGCGCTGCAAGATCTCCTGTGCAATCGGCGTTTGCCGTTATCTATAGTAGATGCCGAAATTGAAGTTTCGCCGTTGTTCAGATAAGTTTCCCTGCACGCTCAGTGCCCGTCCGTGTGCAGGTCAACTTTGCCGCGAAATTTACTATATACAAAGGCGATGTAACCGATGGCCAGAACCATACCAAAGCCCCACCAGACTAGGCCAACGGCTAGCGTGTGTGGGCCGGAGATGGCGCGGGTTAAGGTGATGTCGCGGTCCGCCCCGGTGGTAGCCGGCAGTAGCGTGGGAAACAGGCCCCAGCACGCTCCGGCCAGCATGAAGAACAGATAGATGCACGAAGACAGAAATGCTTTGACCGGCTTGGCCTTGCGATTGAAGAGCCAGATAGTGGCCAGAGAACTGACAACGCCGATGGGAACGATAAAAGTAAGTGGGTAATTGAAGTAGTTGTTCAGGCTGGCTGGGCGAACGATGATAGTGGCGGCGAGGCTGACTAGCGTGAGCACAACCAGCACGACCCACAGTGGAGTCACAATGCGGCGGGCACGCTTGGACAAATCGCCAGAGGTTTTGATAGTGAGCCATAAAGCGCCATGCAGCGTGAGCGCAACGAGCGCCACAAGACCGCCTATCACCGTATACCAGTCGAGAATGCCAGGATGAGGACCGGGTTGCCAGTTGGTCCACAGAGGCAGGAAAAAGTAGCCATCAGCTTGCAGCGGAACGCCGCGCAGCACGTTGGCGAGGGCAGCGCCGAAGAAGATGGTGAGCAGCGCGCTGGACAGACCGAAGAGGCCGTCGAGCAATGCGCGCCAGACACCCACTTCGACGTGGTTGCGCAACTCTACACTCACTCCGCGCAGTATCAGCAGCCACAACACGATCATCAACGGCAGATAAAAGCCGCTAAATGCCGAGGCATAGAGCAGCGGAAAGGCGAAGTAAAGCGTGCCGCCGCCGGCCAGCAGCCAAACCTCGTTGCCATCCCAGACCGGACCGATGCTGGCAAGCGTTGTGCGGCGCTCAGTTTCATTGCGGACCAGAAACAGGTGAAGCACACCTACGCCCAGATCGAAGCCGTCGAGCACCACATAGCCGACGATCATTACGGCAACCATCCAGAACCAAATAAAACCCATCATGGCAAAACTCCTACTCAATCTCCTCAGCGTGGGCGAAGAGCATCAATCGATGTGAACCGAATCGGCGGCAATCGCCTCAGGCCCGTTGCTGATTTCGCGATAGATCAGAACGGTAAAGAGAATGCCCAGCAGCAGGTAAAGCCCCATGAAGCCCAGCAGTGTAAACAGCCCGTTGCTTGCCGAGACTGTATTCGAGTAGCCCTCGCTGGTGCGCATCAGACCATAGATGAGCCAGGGCTGGCGGCCAAGCTCAGCGGTCATCCAGCCAGCGGTATTGGCGATATAGGGCAGTGGAAAGCTGAGCAGCAACGCCCACAATGCCCAGCGCGCTGTGTAAAGACGCTTGCGCCAGAGCAAAAGAGCGGAGACGATCATCAGTAGCGCAAACCATGTTCCGAGGCCGGCCATGATGTGGTAGGCGTAGTAGAGCAGCGGCAGAGCAGTAGGCCACTGGTCGTGGGGAATTTGATCGAGTCCCTTCACCTCGGCCTTGGTGGTTCCATAGATGAGGAAGCTCAGCATATCGTTCACTACGATAGGATTGTCGATCTGGCCAGTCTCTTCGTTGGGTTGCCCCATCAGCACGAGTCCTGCGCCGGCCTCGCTGTGAAAGAGGCCCTCCATTGCGGCGATGGCGGCTGGTTGATTGCGCGCAACGTACTTGCCGTGCAGGTCGCCGGTGGGAAAGATGATGAGGATCGACGCGATAACGCCTACGATGACGCCAACCTTGAGAAAGATGCGGGCGTAGTTTTCGAGCCGACCTTCCAGAAGATAAAATGCGCCCACGGCAGCCATCACAAACGATCCAGTGACGACCGCACCGGTCATATTGTGCGCGTATTGCAGCAAGCCCCAGGGATTCATCAGCAGTTGCCAGAAGCTGAGCACCTCGAATTGCCCATTAGGCAGGCGATCAAAGGCCACGGGGTGCTGCATCCAAGCATCGGTGACGATAATGAAGAATCCAGAGACCCACGAACCAACGAAGACCATCACTGCCGAGAACCAGTGCATCAGCTTGGAGATGCGTTTTTCGCCATAAAGAAATAGCCCCAGAAAAGCCGATTCCAGAAAGAAGCTGAAGACGCCTTCCATGGCCAGCGGCTGACCAATCACTCCGCCGAAGACCCGCGAGAACCGCGCCCAGTTGGTGCCAAACTCGAATTCCATGGGAATGCCGGTGACTACGCCGAAGACGAAGTTGATGGCGAAGGTGCGCCCCCAAAAGCGAGCGGCGCGGTCCCACTGCTCGCTGCCGGTTTTGAGAGCGACGGACTTGAGCACCACGATCAACAATGCCAACCCCATGGTGAGTTGCGGAAAGAGATAATGGAAGGTAATAGTAAAGGCGAAGTGCAGGCGATGGATCAATTCAGCGGTCATTGCGACGCTCCTGTGTCAGGACGGGCGCGGGGGAATTCGGAAACATTTCTCTCCGCATGGTTGCACCTGTAAAAAGAGTAAACGATAGTGATCGGCGAGGGATATGTTCGCTGTCTTTGCGCTATCTCAACACTCTTATGAGCACCCTTAATCACATTGAGCCGAGTATTTCCACCAAAGTCCTATACCGTACAAGGGTAAAGGTCAAGAATCAATCACGGGTAGGCCTCTAACCTGAAATCAATACCGCGGAGACGCAGGCATACGATCCGCCTCACAGCGTGCCCTTTCATATCGAGAATCCGGGGTTCACCGGTTCGGCAGAGATCATGACGTTCACAGCAGAAGAGATGCTGGCGACAAAACTTCGCGCGCTGCTACAGAGGGAAAAGGGGCGCGACCTCTTCGACGTGGCCCGCGCGCTGGAGGTATTCAAAGACCTGAACCGGGCGCGCCTGCTTGAATGCTTCAATCTCTATCTGGAGAGAGCCAACGTGAAGATCCCGCGTGCTGAGGTAGAGCAGCGAATGTTGGCTAAGCTGCGACGGCCACGTTTCCTCGATGATATGAAGCCTCTGTTGCCGGCCGCTGCCATGCATCACCTTGGAGACGAGTCGACACGACAGGCTTTCCTGAAAGTATTCAACCAACTCGTCATAAACATTCCGGGAGACCATCGGCAAAAACGGAGGAAGTCCTGAAGGGACATGGAATGCTTTAGGATTTCATCTCCACTCGATTGCAATCACTTCAACGGGCATATTCAAACGACAGAGACTCTGAATGGTTCTCGGAAACCGCATGATTTTGAGTCAACCGCACAACGACATAACCGGACCGATTATGAGTCAACTGCACAACGACATAACGGGAACGATTGTTGGTGAAGTGCGCTTTGACCAAGATGCGGTCCCATTTGTCAACCGCACAACGACACAACGGGACCGGTAATTGGTCGAGTGATCCCGCAAGGCCTCGGATAAGGTAGGAGCCGTGCTGGCCATAGCGCGCGGAAGTTGGTTCGTTGCGGCTGCAATAATCGGCCGAGCCAATTTTCAGGCACATAAGAAAATGCCCCGGATCTGGCGACGGGGCACTGATATAAATTTGCGCTTGCCTATTGGCCAGCGACTCTGTGCAATCCAGTCTGGCTCTCATCATGCCTGGTGAAGACGATGTATATCTTCGTATCGGCAGGCACCGAGACCACGACACGGCTGGTGACACTCAAGTTCATCAGCTCTGAGTCGCCGGCATTGCCGACGGGATCCGCCACCCGCTCGCGCAGAAGGTCTTCTTCAGAAAGCGCAGCACTCGAATTGTTGCCGACCAGCATAGCGGCCAACGATCCAACACCCGAAGTGGCCTTAATCAAGAAGTTTTTGCCCGTGTTCTTTCCGTACACAGTTCCTTTGATCGGCCCGAGATCAAGCTCGGCGCCGATGGTCTCGATCTTCTCCCGTTGCCCATCCAGCAATTCAATCTCATCGAACTTCACTCCGACAAATCCTGACCTGTCCGCCTGTTGCAATTGCCGGTAGACTCGAGTGCCGGCAGGTACGACGATCCTGTCGCCGATCGCATACGTGTATTCGACCACGGCCACTACTGGAGCTTGAACTGCGCTTGAAATCTGCGTCTCAAGCTTTGCCTCAATCCGCGCCCCTGGCGTCATCTCCAGCACCGGCGCAGCATCCACCGTAGCGTGAGTCGGAGTGTTTGAAAACTGCGACTGGGCTGGAGCGCGCACGAAGACCAGTGATGCTTCCTTCATCCAACTCTGCAAGGTGCGAACATCGATGCCGTGACGAAGATGCTCGGTCGCAAATGTGTGACGGAACTTGTGAAGGTAGAAGCGCTGGCAGTACGGTCCCTCTGCGCACCAGTTGTCGTGTTTGGTTACACACTGGCCGCAATTGCGCTTGGCCCGGTGTGCGACGTCTTTCACTACCTCGATGTGGAGACTGTTTGGCTTTCCCTTGGAGTTTGGAAAGGCCAGCTCCGTCGGCGTCGCGTCTCGCTGGGCCCTCAATTGTTGCAATTGCTCGATCATGGCCCCAGGCAGAGGCACTGCCCTTTCCTCGTAGTTCTTTGGTTTGAACTTCCAGATCGGCCTCGCGGTGACACGTACCACAGAGTTGCGGTAGTCGACGTCGCGCCAGGTTACGTAACGGATCTCACGGTCGCGGAAGCCCGAGGTGAAGCAGAACTTGATGAGGCTCGCCTCGTCCGGATTGGCGTTCCGGAGCAACGCCGCGATCTCTTCCGGTTCGTAGATCGGGCGGATGGTCTCGACATAGTTCGGCAAGTCGCTCGCTTCCACCAGTCCCTTGTATCCATGCCGCTTGAAGAGTTGGAGCACTGTAACGAGGCGTCGTAGACCGTTCGCGGGACAAGTCCTTGGTCAAAGCAGTCGCTGGTGAACTTGAGGATGCCCTCTCGGGTCACTTCATCCACCTAGGTTTTGGTATATGAATTCCGGAACAGCACATTAAGAACCGGGCGGTAGGTTCTGTAGGTTCGCAGGCTGCGGTGTTTGCGGATGTATTCCAGGTACTGGTCGATGGCTGCGTCCATGGTCAGACGTGCCGGCACCAACGCAACTGGAGCTTCAGGCACGGCCATAAGGCCAGCTCTAACGGCATTGAGCTCGATCGATTTTGAGCGGGCAGCAGGAAGAAGGATATCGTAGCTCTCGACGGGCTGTCTGCGCCGCTTCCCGTCTTTGTACCATTCGAGGTAGTAGCGGCCTTCCGGGTGATGCTCGTCGCGGCCGTCTACCCAGACGTGGTCGCGGACGACCCCCCCGTTGCGTTCAACAATCCGAGCGAACGGCCACTTGCCGTTCACCTTGACCATCTTGATGATGTTGACGCGATTAGCGTACTGTCTGGCTCTGGCCATTGTCCTGAATCCTTCCTAAGGAGTGCTCTGAACAAATAGCGCGGCGCGCCAAATCGATCAAGAATGGATAGTGAATTCATGCCAGTTCTTGATGAGAAATGGACAGTAAATGGTCTAAGCTGCTGAAAAATACGGGAATTTTTGCGAGGGCAGCGCTCTAACCAACTGAGCTACGTCCCCAGCTTTTTCGTTGACTTACGTTAAGTCTCTGAATTAGCTGTCTTTCCGTGCCTTTAATTGTTTCTCCAGCGGCCATTGTTTACCCAGAATCTCAACGATTTCTGTGTAGATAATGTACAGCATGGAGTGCTTCAAACCCAGCCATCCGTGCCGTTGCAGGCAACCCGCAACCCAGAACATCTGTCCATGTCCCGTTCTTGAGTTGTATCAAACAATTCGGACGGAGGATTCCACCGGGGAAGGCTTCAGACGCCTGTGGCCGGACGAGCGGTTTTGTTGGTCTTGAGTCGAGCCATTCAGGAATCTATCTGGATAGCCGTTAACGCCGCGGACATCAGGATCCTTGCCGGGCCGGCGAAAGAAAGGCTTGCTGGAATCCTCCGATCGAATTTTCGACACACTCCAACGGAATCGTCAGCGATAGCCGAATGTAACCGGAGCGTCCAAAGCCGGTGCCGGGGACGGCAAGCACGCCTTCCTCGGCAAGCAGCCGGATAAACTCAATGTCGTTGGGGATGGGCGTCTTGAGGAAAATGTAGAACGAGCCTTCAGGCCGGCTCACCTCGTATCCGATGGCGGCCAACGCATTGCATAGAACGTTCCGCTTGTGTTCATAGGGCGCTGGATCGATGGTCTCATCCAGCGTTTCCAGCATAACCCACTGCCAGATCGCGGGTGCGTTAATAAAACCCAGAATGCGATTGCTGAAAGCGCAGGCACGGCGTAGATTTACTGCATCGTCGAGTTGCGGCGAAAGCGCCAGGTAACCAATACGCTCACCCGGCAAGCCTAGCGACTTTGACCATGAGTTGCAGATTGCTGTATTCGCGATGAATGACGTTACCTCTGGCTGCCGCCGCCCGTCATACACAAAGGACTTATAGGGCTCATCGCTGATGACAGTAATCGGCTGGCCTGCGCGGGCAAGCATGGCTTGCAAATCGCTTAGGATGCTCTCTGGGTAAACACGGCCGGTTGGGTTATTGGGTGTATTGAGAATCAGTCCGCGCGTTCGGGAGGTGATTGCCGCCGCGATGCGCTCGACATCGGGCAGGAAGGAAGCATCAGTTTCCACCGTGACCATGCGCCCGCCGTGGTTGGCGATATAAAACTGATATTCGGAAAAGTATGGGACTAAGACGATCACTTCGTCGCCTGGATCGAGAATCGATTTGAGGATTACGTTGCAGGCTCCCGCTGAGCCGACCGTCATAAAGACGTCCTCGGCAGTAAAGCTCAGGCCGGTCTCTCTGCGCAGCTTGCGGGCTACGGCTTCGCGGACTTCGGGGTAGCCGGGATTCGGCATATAGCCATGCGAGCCTGGACGGCTTCCGGCAGCAATGCGCCGCAATGCATTGAGTACCGCGGGGGGCGGCTCCACATCCGGATTGCCGAGGGAAAAATCGAAGACAGCGTCGGCCCCGCGCTCTCGTTTCAGCCGCACGCCTTCCTCAAACATACGTCGAATCCAGGAAGCGTTCTCGAGTTGGCGGGCGATGGTTTTTGCAACGGGCATGGTTGTTGGCTTTCTAAATGTTCAGGAGTTCTTCGCTGGCCAGCAGGTTGATGCCCACTGTTTGCAAACGCGCAATTGCCGCATCTGGATCGGCAAAGCGAAAGATCAGGATGGCCTGCTCGCTGCGGGAGTACGGAAAGGCATACATATACTCGATATTGATGCAGGTTCCATCCAGTGCCCCCAGTACGTCAGCCAGTCCTCCTGGACGGTCGGGCACTTCGACGGCGAGAACCTCCGTCACTTTGACGACGAATCCATGAGCTTCGAGAAGCTCCGCCGCTCTCTCCCAGTCCGAGACAACCATCCTCACGATGCCATATCGCTCTGTGTCTGCCAGATACAAGGCGCGGATGTCGATGCATTCCTGCGCAAGCAGTCGTGCGGGAGAGGCGATGTGTCCCGGCTTGTTTTCTGCAAACAACGAAAGCTGTTGGATCTTCATGAAGTCCGCCTGTCGATGACGCGCTTTGCTTTGCCCTGGCTGCGCTCGATGGTGTGCGCCTCAACCAGCGCAACTCGAACCCGGATTCCCAGCACATGATCGAGCGCGTTCTGAAGCCTCTCGTACAGCCCCTGCAGGGCTCCGATCTTATCGTTGAACATCTGCGGAGTTACCTCGACCTGCACTTCCATCTGGTCCAATTCCTGCTCGCGGATAAGCACGATTTGGTAATGCGGCAGGGTACCCTCGATCTGGAGCAACGCGGATTCCACCTGCGATGGAAATACATTGACGCCGCGAATGATCAGCATGTCGTCACTGCGCCGGCCGATGCGGCCAATGCGCCGCAGCGTGCGTCCGCACTCGCACCTGCCGGGCAGCAGCATGGTGATGTCGCGGGTGCGGTAACGGATCATGGGCATCGCCTGCTTGCTCAATGTGGTCAGCACCAGTTCGCCCTCAATGCCGTCTGGCAGCGGTGCGCCCGTGGCAGCATCGACAATCTCCGGATAGAAGTGATCCTCGAAGATGTGCAGGCCTTGATGCATGCGGCATTCGCAACCGACGCCTGGCCCAATAATTTCAGAGAGCCCGTAAATATCGAATGCCTCGATGCGGCTGGCATCTTCAATATGCTTGCGCATGGATTCGGTCCACGGCTCTGCGCCGAAAACGCCTGCCCGTAGCGGCAGTTTCTTCAAATTCACGCCGAGTTCGGCGGCGCGTTCAATCAGGTGCAGAAAATATGTGGGCGTGCAGCACATCGCTGTCACGCCAAAGTCCTTCATCAGCATGATCTGCCGATCGGCGTGGCCAACGGATGTAGGAACTACGGTAGCGCCCAGTCCCTCTGCGCCGTAGTGAGCGCCGAGCCCCCCGGTAAAGAGGCCGTACCCATAGGCGATCTGAATAATGTCTCCTCGATGCAGCCCGCAGCCGGCGAAACAACGCACCAGCACGGAGGTCCACACGTCTACATCCTCCTGCGTATACGCAACGACGATGGGCTTGCCTGTGGTTCCGCTCGAAGCGTGGAGACGCACAACGTCCTTCATGGGGCTTGCGAAAAGCCCAAACGGATACGTGTCGCGCAAATCGCCCTTCTCGGTGAAGGGCAGCTTCGCGATGTCCTCAAGCGAGCGTATATCCTCAGGCGCGAGCCCGCGCTCATCCATACGGGAGTGGAACAGCTTGACTTGGCGCCAAGCTCGCGTAACGACGGATTGCAATCGTTGCAGCTGCAAGTCGCGTAGTTCCGGAATCGGCGAGTAATCCGGCACACTGGCGGGATGACAGTCCGTAACGCTGGTTTCAAGAACAGAGTTCATCTTTCCTGCTCGCTTGCTCGCTCCTTAGCTTGCTCGCTATCCCGCCCGATCGAAAACGCCTGAAGATTCGCTTCGTGCAGTTTCTCGGGCAGGTTGCGCTTGAGAGCGGAGACCCATGCATCGACGGAAAACTGCAAATGACGGCTCAACACGCCCAGCAGAGCCACATTGACACTCTTCTTGTTGGGCAGGCTCGCTTCGTCGATCTGGGATGCTTCGATGAGAACGCCGCCCTGGCCCAGCGCCGCTGCATTCACGGGAATCTGGTCAGGCGCAATGACAACAAGATAATCCGCCTCTCCCTCAGGAACCATCGGGCTGAAAACGCGTTCGCCAAAGCGCACATCGCTTGAGACGGAGCCGCCGCGCTGGCTCATCCCGTGCAGTTCGCTCTTCTTTACGTCCACGCCCTCGCTGAAGGCTACGTCGGCCAGGATGTCGGATGCCTTCAGCACACCCTGTCCGCCGAGTCCCGCGATCACCACGTTAGTTGGTCTGCTCATTGCACCTCTCGTATTCGCGGATCGAGCGGGTTGCCAGCAGACAATCACGGCGGGCAATCACAACGGAAAGCTCAGGCGTATCCAGACAGGTTTGGATCAGTTCCTGAAACTTCTCAGAATTTTGCGTGGGGTCGATGACATGCACATTGCGCACGCCCAGTGAGCGCGCCAGATCCTCAAAGACCACCTTGCCTGTTCGTGCATGAGCCAGCGTGCGCCCGGTCCCTGGGTGTTCCTGCATGCCCGTCATGGCTGTGGTTCCGTTGTCCAGGATCAGCACCACATGGCCGCTCTCGGACGGGTTGTAGATCATCTCAACCAGGCCAGTGATGCCGCTATGCACAAAGGTGCTGTCGCCGATGACGCTCACTACGCGCCTGGCTTCCTCGGGCGGCAGCGAGTGGCGTAACCCCAGGCCAACGCCAATCGCCGCGCCCATGCACACCAGCGTATCCATCGCCTCAAAGGGCGGTAGGACGCCAAGGGAATAGCAGCCGATATCGCCGGGGACAATGCAGTTCAGGTTCTTCAGTGCCGTGTAGACGCTCCTATGCGGACAGCCGGGGCAGAGAGCCGGTGGCTTGCCTGAAACGCGCTTCGGCTCCGGCGAAGTGTTGCCCTCCAGAATGCGGCGCACGCGCGAAGTATTCAGCTCACCGAAGCGGAAGCTCTCCTGCTTACCCTCGACCGCGATGCCCGCTGTGCGCGCCCCCTCGACAAGATACGGGTCTCCTTCTTCGATCACAATGCAGCGCTCCACGTTGGCGGCAAACGCGCGCATCCGCTCAACAGGCAGCGGGTAGGTCATTCCCAGCTTCAGTACGCTCGCATTGGGCGCAGCTTCGCGCACATATTGGAATGCAACGCCAGAGGCGATAATTCCCAGTGAGGCCGAACCCGCTACCAGTTCATTCGGTCCCACCTCATCGTTCCACACAGCGATTTCAGCGAGCGTTTTGCGCAGCCGCAGATGCGCGGGTCGAGCATAGGCTGGAATCATGACGCGGGAAGGGAAGTCGTGCTCGAAATGCGGCGGACGAGGGGAGGGGATCGCAGCCGCACCGCTCCGGTCGAACCGTACGATGGTTTTGGAATGGCAGACCCGCGTGGTCATGCGCAATAGAACTGGCAATTGCCATCGCGCGGAGATTTGGATGGCGCGCAGAGTAAACTCGTAAGCCTCCTGGGAGTCGGAGGGCTCAAGCATGGGCACGCCGGCGGCCAGAGCGTAGCGGCGATTGTCCTGCTCGTTCTGGCTCGATGCCATCCCCGGATCGTCGGCCGAGACTACAACCAGCGCCCCATCCAGCCGCGTATAGGCCATTGTGAACAACGGGTCCGCTGCCACATTGAGCCCGACATGTTTCATGGTTACCAGCGCGCGGGCTCCGGCAAACGCCACGCCGATCCCAACTTCGAGCGCCACCTTCTCGTTGGGCGACCACTGCGCTCGTCCGCCGAGTTTCTCGAAGGTTTCCAATATCTCCGTCGAGGGCGTACCGGGATATCCGGTGCCGAGTGTTACCCCTGCGTCGAATGCGGCCATGGCTACCGCCTCGTCACCGCTCAGCAGGGCCGAGGCGCGCTGTTGCTGTAGACAATCCAAGATGAATCCCTATGAAATTTGAATGTTGAGATCAGTGTACACCCGCGCGAAATCCCGCCTGCCGGGGCTGATTCATGAGGCGCAGGTACGCATCCCGCTTTGAAGGCTATAATCCTACTCCTGAGGGCGAAATCCCATGTTCTTTGTCGCCAGCATCTGCCGCCGTCACCCCGTCCTGGGTGTTGTTTTTGCCATTCTCTTCACCTATTGCACAGCCATATTGTTTACCGGTCATGCCGCCGCGCAAACCGCCGCCGAACTGGCCAGGATCACCGCCGCCTTGCCGCCCGACTCCCGCGCCGTCATCGACCGGCTTTCCATTCTGCACGAGCTGCCTGATGCTGTCTGGAAGCTGCACGCCGGCGACCTGGCCCACGGCGAGGTCGTTGAAGTGGACGAAAGCACTTGGCAGCCCATCGCCACATTAAGCAAGGCGCCGAATGATGCGATATGGTTTCGCCAGAGCTATCAGGTGCCCGAGACTCTCGGCGGTTACGACCTGACCGGCGCGCGCATCTGGTTTCAGTTTCACGCCACAGCCAACGGCCCCATGCCGCAGATTCTCTACTTCAATGGGCGGCGGGTAGCCATGGGCGACGACCTGGAGCCGGTGGTTCTTTTTGACAACGCCAAGCCCGGCGACAAGGTGACTGTAGCTGTGAAGCTGCTGCACACCGTGGACGCCAAGACGTTCAAGGGCGCAACGCTGCGCATCGAGTTTGCCGAAGGCCGGCCGAACCCCGAGGATTTGCGGCAGGAGCTTCTGTCGGAGGTGCTGCTGGTTCCTTCGTTGGCGCCGGGCAACGGCTTGCAGGCGGGGCTGCTGCAGAATGCGATCTACGCGGTGGACCTGGACGCGCTGGATAAGCACGATCAAGTGAGGTTCGACGCATCGCTCAAGTCAGCCCACGACAAGCTGACGGCACTTCGCGGTTTTCTGGGCGATACGACGTACCACCTGACCGGTAACTCGCACATTGACGCGGCGTGGCTCTGGCCCTGGACTGAAACGGTGGACGTTGTGAAGCGTACCTTCGGCACTGCGCTGCAACTGATGTACGAGTACCCGCAATACACCTACACGCAGTCTGCCGCGGCCTATAACGAATGGATGGCCCAGAAGTATCCCTATATGAATGCCGAGATTGCCCAGCGCATCAAGGAAGGCCGCTGGGAGATCGTAGGCGGCATGTGGGTCGAGCCCGACCTGAATATGCCCGACGGCGAGTCGCTGGTGCGGCAGTTGCTGGTGGGCAAGCGCTGGTACAAGCAGGCCTATGGAGTGGATGTGCGCGTCGGCTGGAACCCCGATTCCTTCGGCTACACCTGGCAGTTGCCGCAAATCTACAAGAAGAGCGGCATTGACTACTTTGTAACTCAGAAGATGACCTGGAACGATACCAATCAGTTGCCGTTCAAGTTCTTCTGGTGGGAGTCGCCGGATGGCTCCAAGGTGTTGGCATACTTTCCCCACGACTACGGCAATACCGACATGAGCCCGGTGCGGCTCAGCGCCGATCTGGTTGCGGCCCGCCTGCGCGCGACGGGCGAAACGGAGATGATGGACCTTTATGGCATCGGGGACCATGGCGGCGGACCGACGCGGGCCGTTCTCGATGAGGCGTTGCACTGGGCAGCGCCGGGACACGTAACGCCGAAATACGAGTTTGGCCTGGCTCAGCCCTTCTTCAGCGATATCGAGAAACAAATAGCTCCAGACAGCCCGGTGTGGGATTACGCGTCGATTGCCAAGGGCTACACGCCGCCGCCCGCCGTTCCCGGCAAGATGAATATTCCCATATGGAAGAGCGAGCTCTATTTTGAATATCACCGCGGCGTAATGACTACGCAGGCCAACCACAAGCGCAACATGCGCGAGGCCGAGGTCGAGGTATTGGATGCGGAGAAGTGGGCATCTTTGGCCTGGCTCGATGGCAAGAGTTATCCCGGCGCTGAGCTAACTGAAGACTGGAAGAAAGTACTCTTCAACCAGTTCCACGACTTAGCGGCAGGGTCCGGAATTGGAGTTATCTATAAGGATGCGCAGAAGGACTACGACGTGGTCCGCTTGTCGACGAATGAGATTGATGCTGGGGCGCTGGGTGCAGTGGCGGAGAGAGTCGGCACTAGCGGAATTGGAGTTCCTGTAGTGGTGTACAACCCGCTTGGATGGGAGCGTTCGGGCGACGTGACATTCAAAGTGCAGTTACCCGGAGAGCATTCCGGGGAATTGCTAGTGACCGACGGCGGTAGCGGAACAGTTGGCATGAATTCGGCCTTCGTCAAAGAAGAAATGACCGAGGAAAAGACCGGCGTAACGGAGCTGACACTCTATGTAAGGCGGGTTCCTGCATTCGGTTACAAACTACTGCATGTCACTAGCGCGCCACTTGAGTACGAGGCGCACATTGTGTCTGTTAACGCCGGAGAAACTGCGAAAAACGCAACGCTTGGGACCAAGTGGCTGCAGGTAACCATCGACAAAGAAACCGGATGCATAACCAGCCTTATCGCCGCAGGTAGTGAGTACCTCGCGCCGGGAGCTTGTGGCAACCAACTTCAAGCATTCAAGGACACCCCGAAGGAATATGATGCTTGGAATATTGATCCGGGCACATTAGATCAACCTCCCATGCTGTTAACCAAGGTAGATAGTGTTGAGCTAACCAGTGAGTCTACGAAAAACCCAGCTATTCGCGTAACCCGAACGTGGCAGAACTCAAAATTTGTACAGACTATTCGAATTGACGAGGAGAAGGACCAAGTCGACATCGACAACGAGATCGACTGGCACGAGACCCACGTTTTACTCAAGGCGGCCTTCCCGCTGGCCGCTTCCGGCCCCTTTGCTACTTACGAGATTCCCTACGGAACCATCGACCGGCCTACTACCCGCGATAACAGTTGGGAGAAGGCGCAGTTTGAGGTTCCGGCCATGCGCTGGGCCGATCTCTCCGGCCCCGGCCCCGACGGCAAAATACACGGTCTCAGCGTCATCAATAACTCGAAGTATGGTTATGACGCGGCAGGCAACGTGCTGCGGCTTACGTTGCTGCGCTCGCCCGCATGGCCCGACCCTGAGGCCGACCGCGGCCACCACCACTTCCATTATGCGCTTTATCCGCACGCGGGCACATGGAAGGATGCGCTCACCGTCCGCCACGGCTATGAGTACAACTACCCGCTCACAGCGGTGGTGACTACGGCGCACACCGGTTCCTTGCCCGCCAGCCACTCCTTTGCCTCCGTCTCGCCAGAGAATGTTGTGCTAACCGCCGTTAAGAAAGCAGAAGACGCAAACGGCATCATCTTCCGCGTCTATGAGTGGGCAGGGAAGGACACGACCGCCGAATTCCACATACCCCCAGGCGCCACCAGCGCCACCGTCACTAACATGCAGGAAACCCCCGAGGGAAGCGCTCTCCCTGTCACAGGCGACGTCGTAAAGGTTCCCATTCATCCCTACGAAATCCTGACCATTCGAGTGGATTACCCCAATGGAGGGCCGAAGCAATAGGGAATTGATTGTCGAGCTCGTCGGTTCTTTCGATCCTTGCCTCATGGGGCCGTGCCCGTGGAGCATTGAGTTTTCATGCCGATCCACAGTGATCTGTGCCATAATGCAAAAGCCAACTTCTCCGTCGCCGTAGGCTCCCCGAAATTGGTCGGCGAATGAAGCGCGGCACCCGGCCCTTTCCCCTTTCCCTAACATCAGAGGTCTAATGAGCAACATCAACGGCAAAGTCTATGCGATGAACGCCATCACCCCCATGAAGCCATGGAAGACATGGATACTGCGCCTGATCTTTTTTGCGCTCGGCCATATTAAGCCGTTGCAGAAAGACCTGATTGACCTGTCCTTCATTGAATTCGCACGATGGGTTGTGGTTCCGCGCAAAGGACTTCCTTTCCTTGGGAACGGCCAGTCACACGAAGATCTCAAGTACGACTATCTGCTGTTTTTCAGTAACTTCAATGGAACCTGGAACCAATACATCGACGCTTTTTCCGCGGTTCTGAGCCGAGGCTTGAACCTTGTCTGGCGCTGGAGCGAGAAGTTTCCCGGCTCGGTCCCCGTAACTCTCTTCAAGGAGTACATCGCCCGCGTCCAGTTCGATACCGATTACTATTACACTGCATACCCCCACGCTACTGCGAACGACGTCAAGTCAGCTCACATCGTCCAGGCCTCACTCGACGACCTCAGTGAGCTCGCCGAGAAGTGCAACCCGCAACAGTTTGCTGACGCCTATTTTAACTTTGTGCTCCAAGTCCAGACCCACTTAGGCGAGACCAGCGACGCTCCCGTCGCCGGATAGAGAGGAGATCCATGCCCAACAAAAATGGCAATGTCTATGGACTGACCATCCTCTCGCCAATCATCGAGGATGCGAAGGCGACGCCTTCGCACGATCTGCAAATCCGTAACTATTTAGCCAAGCTATCCACTCGGGAAGACAGCCCTTTTGCGCTCGCGCCGGGCACGCATCTCGCTCGTCTGGTGGTGATGGATGATGTCATCTATGTAGGCGCGCCTTCCAGCGAAGAGCACCTCAAGTCGAAGTATCTGATCTTTGAGTCGAACTGCGATGGCGACCTGGACAGTTATCTCTCAGGACTGGCCGCCACCATACCGGATCATCTCGATGCCATCTGGAAGCACTGTGTGGGATATCCCGGCGCAGCCAACCGGCAAGCTTTTATCGACTACATGAAAGCCTGTCAGCTTGAGACCACCTTCTTCTTCGCGGCAGTCAACAATAAGTCTGTTTCTGAAACCCTGCGCGCGCTGCAAACTCAGACTGCCGTCGCCGACTTCATCGCATCCCATCAAGGCGCGAACCCTGCCAAGCTGAAACGCGATTTCATTCAGTTCGTGTCGCAACTTAAATCAATGCCGCTTCCCAAGCCGGGTTCCATGGGCCCGCACCGCGAAATCAAGACCGGGGGCCGAAATGAGTAAGCTCAACGAGACCGATATTCAAGGCTTTGTTCTGCGAGGCTACAACCTGCCCTTCGCCCGCTATCTTTTTCTGCACTTTGAAGACGCCAAACGGGCGCGCAGCCTGATCGCCCGCCTGCTTGGCGAGATCACTACCGGCCAGCGATGGGACAAAGGCAAACCGCAAAGCACAGTGAATATCGCATTTACTTTTCGCGGCCTGGAACATCTTGGACTTCCCGATGCCACACTGCGGTCCTTCCCCGTCGAGTTTCAGCAGGGCATGAAGCCTCGCGCCCAAATCCTCGGAGACACCGGCGCTAACTCTCCCGAGCATTGGGATGATCTCTGGCGCGAAGATCGCGTCCACGCCTGGCTTGGCGTCAACGGTCTCACGATGGAGGCGCTGGACGCCCGCTGCCTGGCCATTCTGTCAATCATCGAGGAGACAGGTGGCGCAGGCGCTCTTGCTTCTCAGGACGCGGCTGCTCAAATCGTCGATGGCAAGCCGACAACCAAAGAACACTTCGGCTTTACCGACGGCTTTGGCAACCCAGACTACCTCGGCGTCGAGCGCAGTTCCCAGCCGGGGCAAGGCAAGCTGCTGTCTGGCGGGATCTGGACGCCGCTGGCCACCGGAGAGCTGCTCCTCGGCTATGCGGACGAAGCTGGCGAGTTGCCCGTAGCCCCGGTGCCTCACCTGCTGGCCAGCAATGGCACCTTCATGGTTTATCGCAAGCTGCACCAGAATCTCGCAACCTTCCGCGCCTTCCTCGATAAACAGGGAAGCCTTTATGCGGGCGGTAAAGAAAAACTCGCAGCCAAATTCATCGGCCGCTGGCGCGATGGCACCCCCATCGAACTCTCTCCCGACAATCCAAACCCCGCCATCGCCAAGGATCCGAACCGCAACACCGACTTCACGTATGGAACCGATGCGGAGGGCGCGCGCTGCCCCATCGGAGCGCACCTCCGCCGCGTTCATCCGCGCGATGCCTTCGGCTTCAACGGCCAGCTCATCAACCGTCGTCGCATTACCCGGCGCGGCCTTCCCTATGGGCGCTTTGTTCCAGATGGCGAGCCTGTCACCGACAAAGAGGAGCGCGGCGTCATCTTCATGGTGCTGAACGCTAACCTTTCGCGCCAGTTCGAGTTTGTGCAGCAGCAGTGGGTTCAGTACGGCAACGATTCCCATCTCGGCAATGACAAAGATGTGCTGATGGGCAACCACGGAGGCCATGGCAAGTTTGTTGTGCAAGGCGACGCAAGTCCCGCGAATCCTCCCTTCATCTGCAGCAATCTTCCCGACTTTGTGGAACTGCGCGGCGGAGATTATTTCTTTCTGCCCAGCATCACCGCCCTCGGAATGATCGCCATGGGCCTCGTCGATCCGCGCTAGATTCCATGCGGAAACCTGGCCGGGAAGAGCGCATCGCAATGCTATACGCTAGACTGAATGCTCGCGAGCCGCGCGCGGCGATCTCCAGCACTACAATCAACTCTTGCTGACAGAAGCCCAACGCGGCCGCCTCGAAGTGGTGCTCGTCTCGCCGCGCAACCCGCTCAATATCGGCGCAGCCGCGCGCGCGATGGCCAACTTCGGCCTTCAGCGGCTCACGGTCGTGGCTCCCTACGGCCCCACCTGGCGCGAGGCGCACTCGGCGATCGGCGCTCCCGAGCAACTCCAGAACGCCAAAGAGTCGGCAACTGTGGCAGATGCCGTATCGCGCTCAACACTGGTCGTGGGCACCGGCAGCCTTACCTATCGCAAGCCCGAACAGCCGGTGGTTTCGCTGCCCGATCTGGGGCCGCTGGTTCAGCGTGAGATGGCCCGCGGCGGAGAGGTGGCCCTGGTTTTTGGTTCGGAGAAACATGGACTGACTCGCGAAGAGCTATCTTATTGCCACCTTTTGGTCGAAATCCCCACCGATCCCCGCCAGCCCTCGATGAATCTCGGCCAGGCCGTAGCCTTGTGCCTCTATGAGCTGGTGTCGCGGAGTTTGCAGGCAGGCACAAGCGCGCTTGATGAGGAACCGGACGAGCCCTATCCCCCAGCCCATTCCGGCAGGATCGACTTGTTGGCCGGGGTCGTGGAGCAGACTATGGCGGCGGCTGGCTACTCACCCTCCCTGATGCAGGAGGCCAACCGCCACGACCTGCGCCTGCTGCTGCGCCGCCTTACCCTTAAAGAGCGGGATTCGCGGAGGGTTCTGGGCCTGTTCCGGCGGATACTGTGGCGATTGAAGCGGAATCAAAATGGGCAGTGAGCGCGTCTTTGGATTTGGTTTGAAGCCCGGGTCCAATATTTTTTGCTTTGCGGGAACCTAATCCTGTTAAAGTGACGGTCGTAGGCTCCCTTATGTCCAGATTTCACTCCTGTATGAGGTTTGTTGCTGCGGCCAGGTTCCTCCTTGCCGTCTTCGCAATCTATGGCGCACTGGCGCTGATTTCGCCTGCGATTGCACAGCAGACCGCGCCCACGGAGCAGCCCTCCGCGGCCCAGCCGACGCCCAGTGCGGCTCCGGCTGCGGCGCAAGCGCCCACTGCAGTTCCCGATTCCGCCCAGCCGCCAGCCCCGGCTCCTGCCGAGCAGGCTCCCGCAACTGCGCAAGCCCCTGTAGCCGCGCAAGCCTCTGCAGCCTCACAGCCATCGGCCGCCAAGCCTGCGACAAAGCAGAAGCCCAAGGTAACGCCTCCTCCGACGTTCCAATTCACCGAGTTCGAGATCAAGCAGCAGTTAGTGGGTAAGCCGCTCTATCTGCGGGGAGGCTATCTGGACAATACGCTGAGCTTCAATGAACTCGGCGCGCTGATCGGCGAATCTCCGCGCGGCTCCTACACCCTGAACGGGATACGGATCGATAGAGTGCATCTCGGCAAGCACCAGCTGGTGTTGGAAGGGGCGCGCTATGGGCTGCATTTCCTGGGCGCTGCGCCCGATGAGGATCCAACCAATGCTTCCGTGGAACGGGTAAATATCACCCCCAAGAAGAAGATGGTCAAGATCACCATCGACCGCGAGGTAGTGGTGGCCTCCAAACTGGGCTTGCATGGGAAACGCGAGAAGAACGAGGACAAGAATGCCGGCGATCAAGTGCCGGCCAAGAGCGGGCCACACCCTGCAGCGGCGGACTCGCTGGACGGCTTGAGCGACGACCAGATGAAGGCTCAGATTGCAGCGGCCCAGCCAGAGGAACGTCCGGAGGATCCGGGCAGCGTGACAGCGACGACCTCGCCGTCCCACGCAGCCAAGGTTCTGAAAGACGCGTTAGACCGCGTCTTCGCGCTTGGAATCGACGACCGGCTGAAGGCCGCGATGCCCGCCTTCTGGAAGCTTTACTACCAGGCGGCTGCATCCGATACCAGCTACCGGCCCTGCGATCCAGCCGTTCTGCGCCAAAATATGGTGGATAAAAAGGCCAAGCTGATTACTGTCCTTGAGCCGCAATCCAACGAGTACGCGCAGGCTCATGCTGTCATTGGCATGGCGCTCTATCACACGGTGATTGGCGCGGACGGCAAGCCGGCAGAGATTGCGGTGGGCAGGCCCATCGGTTTCGGGCTGGACGAGAATGCCGTCGAAGTCATCCGCAAGGCCAGCTTTGAACCGGCCATCAAGGACGGCAAGCCGGTTCCCGTGCTGCTGGACCTGGTGGTGCAGTTCCGCATCTACTCGGATAGAACCGCTGCCAAGCCGCAGACCGACAAACCGGTGGAGACCAAGCCGGACGAGCCGGTACTGCCTGGGCCGTACAGCGTCCAGCATCCTTGATGCTGTCTATGCCTCCGGTGGGTTTCCCTGCTGGGTTACGGTTACAACTTGAGTAGGCAAAACATTACACACTCAAGTTGCAGTGTCTTGCGCATTTCACAGGGCAAATGGCTGCAAAGGCCCATTGTTTGCGCAAATTAAATGGAATTGGACGGGCGGAATCAGCCGGCTCTTCTGAATCCAGTTGCCGAGCCAACGGCCAGGGTTCGGAAGGCGTAAGACATTCCGCTTGAGAGCGTCTGACTGCCGTAAGACACTCGCAAGACAGCAGCAAGACACGGTAAGACAATGCGGTAAACGCCCCGTAAGCTCCTTGTTGCGATGTCCCGCCGTCCGACAGCGCTCTGAATTCAAACCCAGAGCAGCCCGGTTCGTGCCCCGCTCCCGGCTCTTGCCGAGGGAAGCGCAAGCACCCTACTCCTCTTGCCGAATGGTTTCTTCCAGGCTGGGCTTGTGCTTCGCTTCGCGGCCGGTGCGCGGTTCGGTATCGACAACGCGCGCGGGTTTAGGCTGGCCCACGCGCTCACGGGCGTTGGCTTTTACGGCTTTGGTGGCGGAAAATATGCCCGGCTTGCGTTTCCTCATGGCAAGGATGAGTATGGAATAAATTCTCCCGGAACGGAAGGGCGCCGCGATCCTCGGCAACGGGTATTCGCTGCCGGGAGCAAGTTGGAGGGCCTGAAAGCAATGGAAGAGCGCGATTTTTTCAATGAAACCACGGAACAGCGGGCGCACAACCTCATCTGCCCCAAGTGCGGACAGCCGGGCGAGTACAAAGTAACCTGGGTCGTGCGGCGCAAGCGGCCGCAAGTGCCGCGCGGGGCCGACGAGCGTGACCGCGCCCGCTTCGCCAAAGCGCAGTCTTACATGGTAAGACGCGACGACAAACTGGCCTGCGCCAACATCCGCTGCCGCAAGCCCTTTGAGATTACTCAACTGCAAACCCTCGCATTTCTGTCGGAATAGGCCGCGAACGCCCACGCGCGCGGATGAACCACTGGCGCGAGAGCAACGGTATGTGATTGAATCAAATATGAGAATGTGAGCGGTCGGGCCCGGAGGCCGCGAAAGTTCGCACGGCCCGCTCGAATTACAGGAGATACCGATGGCAAATTCCCTTCTTCCCCCCGAAGAACGCAACCTGACTCCCGATCAGGTAGAGGCGCTGGACAAGCGACGCGACCTGGGCCACACCTTGCTGGTGATTGCGGGCCAGTTTACGGTCATTGCCACTATCCTGCTGCTTTGGGTAGGCCAGGATCTCAGCTACTCGCCCGGCTGGGCTCATCCCATTGCCTACTACTTCGGCCTTGCCCTGGCCATCATCGCGGTCTGCGGCGTCACCGGCGTTCTGCTGCGCAAGGGAACCCCGCGGCTGGACTAAGGCCTTTCCTCGGCCGCGCTCCAACCGCACACCGGCAAAGGACATGCAACAGTACGCACAACCGCCAAGAGCGGTGGAGGCTTGAAGTCGCCCATGGCCGCTGCTTCCCATATCCTCACCAACGCGCTCTCTGTGCCGTCCTGCCTGACAGACAGCCATGGCCGCGTCATACACGATTTGCGCGTCTCCATCACCGACCGCTGTAACTACAAATGTGTCTACTGCCGTACCGGGGAGGTCGGGGCGCAATATCCCGAACTCAGCATCGAAGAGTATCTTCGCCTGATCAAGCTCTTCGTCGGACTTGGCATCACAAAGGTGCGGCTCACCGGTGGCGAGCCTCTGCTGCGCCGCGGACTCGTCGATCTGGTTCAGGAACTTGCTCGTCTGCGCACCCTGAACGGCGAACCGCTGGACCTTGCCCTGACCACCAACGGCCACCTGCTGGATTCCCTCGCAGAGCCGCTCAAAGCCACGGGCCTGAACCGGGTAACGGTGAGCATGGACGCCGTGGACGTGCCCACATTCGAGCGCATCACACGGGTTCCCGGCAGCTTTGAGGCGGTACTGAGGGGCATTCGTACCGCTCGCTCTGCCGGGCTCACGCCCCTCAAGATCAACTGCGTGCTGCTGCGCGGCTTCAACGACAGCCAGATCGAAGCCTTTGCCCGGTTTGCCCGCGAAGAGAACGTCGCCGTACGGTTCATCGAGTTCATGCCCCTTGAAGAAGGCCGCTTGTGGTCGCCGGAGATTGTGGTTCCCCTCAAAGAAATCGTCGCCCGCATCAGCCGGGTCTTGCCATTGGTTGAGCTGCCGTCTCGCGAGGCCAGCGAAACGGCGCGGCGCTACACCTTTGCGGATGGCGTGGGCGAGATTGGCATCATCGCGCCTGTTACTCAGGCCTTCTGCGGGGCTTGCAGCCGGGTGAGGCTAACCTCGGACGGCAAGATCCGCACCTGCCTTTTCTCGCAGGTAGAACACGACCTCTATGGACGACTGCGGGCCGGGGCTTGCGACTTGGAACTGCGCGACTATATATTCCGTACAGTTGAGGGTAAGGAAGCCCGCCATCACATAGGGGAGCCGGGATTCCTGAAACCCTCGCGGTCGATGGTGCATATCGGCGGCTGAGCGGAGTGTCTGCTAAGCCGCACTCCCCTCGTCGTGAGACAAACAGTTGCGTAAGTGGTTTCCCTGTCGTCGTTTCGGACGAATGTGACAGAATGCTCTTAAGACTTCTCCATGGGCCCACGGATGACGATCGAGACAGAAAAGCGCATCCCACTTGCAGATCTGCTTGTCTTCCACCAGTTGACGCGCTCGCTCACATCGAGCTTCGATCTGGACACCATCCTGCGCACCATCATCGAGCACATGGAACGCATCATGGAGGCGGAGCTTTGGACTCTGCTGATCCTCGACGAAGCCACTCAGGAACTCTATTACGCCATTGCCGCAGGCGGGGAACAGGAGGCATTGCGAAGCCTCCGCGTGAAGGTGGGCGAAGGCGTGGCCGGCTGGGTGGCGCAGCATGGTGAGACTCTGATCGTTCCCGAGTCGGAGCAGGACCAGCGGCTGAGCAATGACCATATCGTCAATCAGCAAAAGGTCCGCTCGGTGATTGCCATGCCCTTGCGCGGGCGCAAGGGAACCCACGGCGTAATCGAGATATTTAACCCGCGCGCCGAACAGATGAGCGACTACACCATCGCCATTCTGCACGTTCTGGCCGACCATGCGGCCATCGCCATTGAGAATGCGCGCGATGTGGCCCGCATCCAGCAGTTGAGTATTACCGACGACTGCACGGGCCTCTACAACGCTCGCCATCTCTACGATGTACTCGGCCGGGAGTTGGATCGGTGCGGGCGCTTCGGGCTGCCGGTGAGCCTGGCATTTCTCGATCTGGATCGGTTCAAGCTTGTGAACGATATGCATGGCCATCTGGTAGGCAGCGAAACGCTTGCCTGCGCCGGCCAGCGGCTCCGGGAGCTGAGCCGCAAGCAAGACATCTGCTTTCGCTACGGCGGAGACGAGTTCGCGATCCTCATGCCCGAGACTGGCGCAGATGCGGCTCTAACCCAGGCCTCCGCAGTACTTCGCTCGTTGATGGCAACCCACTTTTCCATGAAGAATGGCGTCAACCTGAGCGTAAGCGCCAGTGTGGGGCTTGCCACCAGTCCCACTGACGGCGCCACCGTACACGCCATCATCGGCGCTGCGGATACTCGCATGTACGCGGTGAAAGCCAACGGCCGCGGCCAGGTGCGCGGAGCGTAGGCTTCATTGGCCTGACCGTACTTCACGTCCATTGCCAAACACGGCATAAAGCCAAAAATTGAACGGATTGTCACACTCCATTCAAATTTGGCAGGTACTCTCGCTATCGTGGCACCCCACGGTTTATAGAAGAGGATTACCATGGCAACACCGGCCTCCCCGCAAAGTCAATACTGTGTCCGGCAGATGAGTTTTGACGATATTCACGCTGTCATTCAACTGCAACTTGACGCCTTTCCAGGCCAGGCGCCGTGGCGGCCCGAGCAGTTGGAGCGTCATCTCGAGGTCTTTCCCGAAGGGCAGATGGTAGCCGTGGACTCGACAGGCTGCGTCGTGGGTTCAGCCAGCTCTCTGCTCATCGACTGGGATGACTACGCCGAGTCCGCAAACTGGTCAGTGATCACGGGGGAGGGTACATTCGATACCCACAACCTGGACGGCAAGACCCTTTATGGCGCCGACATGGGCGTCGATCCCGAGGCGCGCCAGCAGGGCATCGGGACGCTTCTCTACGAGGCGCGCAAGGACTTGATTCGCGATCGCGGCATCAAGCGGCTGCTTACCGGCGGCCGCATCTCAGGCTACGCAGACGTTGCAGACCAGATGACTGCCAAGGAATACGTGGCCCAAGTGGTCGATGGCAAACGCAGGGATCCCGCGCTCAGCTTCCAGCTAGAGAACGGGCTTGTCGTGCTCGATGTGGTGCCCGGTTACATGCAAGACACTGAATCGCACGGCTTCGCTACGGTACTGGAATGGCTCAATCCGGAGTACACCTCCTCGGTCAGCCTCCAGGCCAGCCTGCAACACGCGGCCCTGGAACAAGCCTCCGCCGAGGCCATGCGCGGCACTCCCCGTCCGCGCCGGGTGCGCATCGCCGCCGTCCAGTATCTGCTACGTCCCATTGCCTGTTTTGAGGACTTCGCCCACCAAGTCGAGTTCTTCGTCCACAGCGCCAAGGACTACAAGGCTCACTTCATCCTCTTCCCCGAGTTCTTCACCATGCAGTTGCTCAGCTACATCAATGAGCCTGCTCCGGCCCTGGCAGTCCGCCGCCTGGCCCGGCTGGCGCCCGCATACGAAGCGCTTTTCATGCGGCTTGCGAAGGAAACGGGCATTTACATCATCGGTGGAACCCATCCCGTCTTCCAGAGGGGAAAAGTCTTCAACGCGGCGCACCTTTTTACCCCCAACGGGCAGGTTTTCCGCCAGAAGAAAGTCCACCTCACGCCCACCGAGAGCGGCCCTTACCAGCTCAGCCGTGGACACGGCCTCTACCTCTACCACACCGACTTCGGTAACATCGCGATCCTCATCTGCTACGACATTGAGTTTCCCGAGGTGGCAAGAGTGATGGCTGAGGCCGGCGCGGAGATTCTCTTCGTCCCCTCCTGCACCGACGGCCGCGAGGGCTTCTGCCGGGTCCGCTACTGCGCCCAGGCCCGCGCCATCGAGAACCAGATCTACGTGGCCGTCACAGGCACGGTGGGCAATCTGCCCCTGGTGCCTTACATGGCCGCAAACTACGGACAGGCCGCCATCCTCACCCCCTCCGACTACTTTTTCGCCCGCGACGGCATAGCCGCCGAAGGCACCATCAACCAGGAGCAGATGATTTTCGCCGATGTGGACCTGGACCTGTTGGACGAACAGCGCGTCAACGGTAGCGTCATCCCGCTGCAAGACCTCATCAAGGACGCATACGACAACGTCGTCCACTTCTCCGACTACAAAGGGCAAAAGCCAGTCGCGGTGGACGAGCGGAATGAGGTTGTGCTGAGCAAATAGCGCCTATCCCAATAGCGATCTTCTCTGGGGGCTAAGCGTTAGCAGTTCTGGTATTTCCAGTTACGCTGCTTGCCTTCGCCGATCCAATCGATTGCGGTGGCGATGCGCTTGTCACGGGTCTCGGCGCGCTTGGCATCCGCGATCCACTCGACATATTCCCGCTTGCAACTGGGGCTGAATGCGGCGTAGGCTGCGGAGGCTTTCTTGTTGGCCTTGAGCGCCTTTGTGAACTCCGGAGGTTCCTCAACTGAGGCTTTGGGAGCTTTGACAACTTTGTTCCGGGCGGCGATGGGGCTGGTGTACTGGCCGGAGTCAATGAACGCAGCGGCCTGACGAAGCAGGCTGAGCATCTGCTTATGCGCGGGCAGATTTTCAACGCGAGTGAGGCGTCCAAGCGAACCCATTGCGTCCGGCTGCAGAAGGTTTGCTTCGCGCAGAACGGCGGCGATTTCCTCGCCCCAGAAGCCAAAGCTGCAGTGTTCGTTGAAGGCGGACATATTCCCGAGGATCACGCCCTTGTATTCAAAGAAGGGACGGCTCCACTTCATAGTTTCGACGACGGTGGGGCAGGCCTTGTGGACAAGTTCGCGCAGGTGAATGAGGATCGGCTGCGCGAAGGGTCTGGACTTGGCGATGTAGGCGTCAATACGCGAATCGAAGGTATCGGTTGGGTTCACGTTCCCCTCCTGAAATCTATTGGAAACAGTGTAACCGGGTTTGAGGATATTGAGGAGCCGTCCTATTCGTCTTTGTCCAGATGCTTTTCTGTGATCTGATCTCCGGCCAGCCGTTCCAGTTGATTCCGCCAGTCGAGCGACTCAACAAAGCTCTTCGACTCGCGCCAGTTCGGTTCGACGATGACATGCAGTTCCAGATAAACGCGCGTCCCGAGCAGCGACTCGATCTGCCGCCGCGCGCCGGTGCCGATCTCCTTCAGCTTGACGCCGCCCTTGCCGATCAGAATCGCTTTCTGCCCGTCGCGCTCGCAGTAGATGGCAGCGGCAATGCGGGTGAGCGGAGCGCGCGCGGGAACCGCACCCTTCTTGCGTGGTACAAACACTGGCGGCTCCTCAAACCGCTCGATGACAACCGCCGCGGAGTATGGAACCTCTTCGCCCGTCTCCACCAAAATGCTCTCGCGGATCAGCTCGGCCACCATGAAACGCTGCGGCTGGTCGGTGTACTGCTCCTTGGGGTAATAGCGCTCGCCCGTAGGCAACGCCTCAACAATCTTGCGAACCAAGATGTCGAGGCCGTCGCGCTTGCGGGCGCTCACCGGAATAATCTGGGCAAAGTTGAACTGGCGGGTCAGCGTGTCGATGAGCGGAAGCAGATGGTCCTTGGGAACCAGGTCGATCTTCGTTAGCACCAGAAACACCGGGCAGTCCAGCTTGCGAATCAATCCAAAAAGGAACTCATCCTCGCTGGCCCAATTCGTCCGCTCCCGTTTGGGCGTTGGGACTTCGCTGGTTGCCGAAAGATTTGCCGTGCTGTCACCGCCAGGCTGGTAGGTCGGGGCTTTAGCCCCGACATCTGAGTCAGCAAAATCATCGTGGGCTTCAGCCCCTGCGGTATGCTCTTCGGTCGCGCTGCCAAGCGCCGGTCCGGAGGCCGGTCCGGCCGCCGCTTCCAACTGCACCCTCCGCGTCGCATCCATCAGCACCAGCACCACGTCGCGGGTCTCCAGCGCCTCGTAGACCTCTTGCAACATGCGGCGGTCAAGATGCGAGCCAGGCTTATGCACACCGGGCGTGTCCACAAAGACGATCTGCGCAGCCGGATGAACGCCTTTGCGCGCAGGAACCTCCACCACCCCGGCGATGCGGTTGCGGGTGGTCTGCGGCTTGGCGCTGACGATGGCTACCTTTTCGCCGATGAGGGCATTCAGCAGCGTGCTTTTGCCGGCGTTCGGCCGGCCCAGAATGGCGACAAATCCAGATTTCAAAAAGGTTTTCAAACTCCTGCTCTCTATTATCGCGGATTCGACCTGCAAGCGTTGGTATCATCGGCGCATGATCCCTGTCGGCACAACAGAACGCCTCATCCTGCGCCCTCTGGAGATGGCCGATGCAGCGCAGATTCAGGAGCTCTTTCCGCAATGGGAGATCGTGAAATATATGCATAGACGCATCCCGTGGCCTTACCCGCCCGATGGCGCGAGACAGTTTCTCAGAGACATTGCGATTCCTCAGGCTGAACGCGGCTATGGCTGGCAATGGAGCATCCGTCTGCGGACCGAACCGGCGCAATTGATGGGAGTGATCGGCCTGATGAAGGACCAGGATACGAATCGTGGATTCTGGCTGGGTCTTCCCTGGCATGGGCTCGGGTACATGAGCGAGGCTTGCGTGTGGGTGAACGACTTTTGGTTCGAGACGCTCGGGTTCCCGGTTCTGCGGGTCGCCAAGGCAATCGCCAATACCGCCTCGCGACGAATCTCAGAAAAGCAAGGCATGCGCATCGTAGAAGTCGTAGAGCGCGATTATGTCTGCGGCCGGGTTCTATCGGAGTTATGGGAGATCACGGCTGAGGAGTGGCATGAATGGAAGAGTGGCTGGCAGAGCCGCGTTAGATAGCCTGTAGTCATTCAGCACAGATTCTTCTTGACAACTTAGGGTGCCGGCGACAGAATTGCGCCATGTCAAGCCAACTCCAACACTTCGCAGGTTCGGATCTTCGACTGGACAAAGAACAGGCGCGTCTTACGCTGAAGTTCTTCTTCCCGGGTACCGACATCGACCATATAAACATCACCGATGACGACCGGTCATTTGCTCAGGCGCTTCTTGTCGAAGCGATCGATGCTTCCGCACAGATGGGCTATGTCCAGGTTCTCTTTGAACACATGTATAAGCCGCCAACCGGCTTTGACTTTATCAAGGATCTAGCAAAGGATCTCGTAAAATATGGCTCCGTCACATGGTATCGCCATTGCACTGGCAAAGACTTCAGCGATCCAAAAATCTACTTGTCCGTGCGGAATACGATCCAGTATCAGTGGGGTAGCGTGTGGGCCATCCGGCTGCAAACGGATCAGCTTACGTATTAGGAAAGTTCCGAAGCGATTTCCGCTCGAGCATCTCGATCACATCGCGTCGGAATCTTGCTTGACCAGGTGGCATCCTAACCAGCCCTGCCCTCGGATCGAGAGACCTTATCCTGGGCCTGCTCACCCGGTTGCCCGGCCGGCGGGAACACCCGCAGCCGCTCCACGCGGCGATCGGTCGAGGCAACCACCTCCATGCGCAGGCCAAGGGGCTCCAGCAGCACTACCTCGCCGGGCAGCGGAATGCGGCCCTCGATCTCGCTCACAAGGCCGCCCAGCGTCGTCGCTTCGTAGACGGCGTCCAGTTCGGCCAGCCCCTCTGTTTCTCCAAACAAGTCCGCCAACTGATCCACGGGAAAGCTGCCGGGCACTAGCCATACGCCGCCGGACTCGCGCTCAGGCTCCTCGACGGCTTTGTCTTCCTCGTGCTCGTCGCGGATGTTCCCCACAATCTGCTCCAGCAGATCCTCGATAGTGACCAGGCCGGAGACACCGCCGTATTCATCGATCACGATGCGCATGTGCTGCTTTTCCCGCTGCATCTCGCGCAGCAGCTCGTAGCCGCGCTTGGTCTCAGGCACAAAGACCGCCGGCCGCTTGATGCTCGCCACGGTGCGCGTGCGCGCCTCTTCGTCGGTAATCTGCAACAGGTCGTGCGCAAAGGCAATGCCGGTCACGTTGTCCAGCGTCCCGGCATACACCGGCACGCGAGAGAAGACGTTCTCGCGCAGTTGGTTGAGAAAGTCTTCAAGGGTAATCGAATCGCGCACGGCAAAAACCTCAGGGCGCGGCGTCATTACCTCGCGAACCAGCTTGTCGCCAAACTCCACGGCGGATCGCACCAGGTCGATGTCGCTCTCTTCGAGGATGCCTTCCTCTTCGCCGGCTTCGAGCAGCGCCTCTACATCCACGGCGGTTTCTTCCTCGGGGCTGGCCGGCTCCTCTGCCAGCGAGGCCACGCTGAAAAAGAAGCGGACAAAGACGGTGATGGGCGTCATAAGCCACAGCAGCAGGCGAATAGGCCACACCAGCCGCGCCACCCAGCGGCCACGCGTGCGGTCAAAGAGCAGCGTAGGCAAAACTTGATTGCAGAAGACCACCACCAGCACTAGGCCGAGAACCGCCTGCGCGATTTCCGGGTAGGTAGGCCGAGCCAGAAACGGAGCGCGATCAAAGAGGACCGCGCCGAACTCCAGCGCGATGATGCCCAGCGCCAGTTGCTGCAAGACAGCAGCACAGAGGCCAGCGTGAGCGCGGCTCAAGCCCAACTGCGGCTCGATAAGTTCTTCCCATGCGTCAAGGTTTTCTTCGATCTCACGCGTGAGGATCTTGCCGAACTCCGAGTAGACGCGGCTGATGTAGCTGGCCAGCATCTCCACCACGGCCAGCAGAACCACCATCGCAATGGCCAGCGTACTCATGGCCGCTTGGCCTTTGCTGCTTTTTTCGAGACCGTGGTCTTCGGCGCCTCGGCGCGCTCAATCAGGCCTTGCGGCAGCCCCAGCTTGCCGCGCAAGAGCCGCTCGCGGCGGGCCATTTGACCTGAGTCAGCCTCGTGGTCGTAGCCGGCCAGGTGCAGCAGACCGTGCAGAATCAGGACCTTGATTTCCGTGGAGAGCGAGTGGCCATGATCGGCGGCCTGGCCCAGCGCCGTAGTAACGCTGATGGCGATGTCTCCTGCAATAGCTTCAGCGGGCGAGCCTGGAAAAGGGCCTTCCGAGGGAAACGACAGTACGTCGGTGGCTTTGTTCTTGCCGCGAAATTGGCGATTGAGCTTGCGGATAGCCGCATCGGTAGTGAGCAGCACGGTAACCTGGCCCTTGAGCCGCACCGCAGCCTGTGCCTCGCTCAAAAAACGGGACAGTGTGCGCGCGGACGGCAGGCGCAAATACTTCTGCTTGGCTGGAGTGGTTGGGACAGCCGCCCGCTTCGCCTTCGTTGCCTTGGGCGCGGGGCCGAGGCCCCCACGGACAGGTCTTCGTCCGTGGGGTGATTCGGGGTCCATATCTGGGTCGAGAAGGATCATCGTACTCGGAGGCGTTGTGCGCGGCTGCCGTTCACTCCCATTCTACGCGGGTTCGTGGGATCCCACTGTCCGTAGGTCTTGATTGGCCGGCAGACCTAGGCCGTCGGGCACCCCCCACCCGATCCTGTAAACAAATTCCTTGTTTTCTTGAGTTTACGGGTAGGGGTGCGCTGTAAAATCCTGATAACAAAGAGGTTCCCCGCAGAATCCTCCTGGATAAGGAGTTAGGTGGAGTTTCGGCCTCTTCTGGCAGCTTCCGGCTAAAGGAGGCGCGAAGAGGACGTGCCCAGACGATGATTTGAAGGAAGACTTCTAAGGATCATTGTGCATGAAGTGGAGAAATAATCTGCAAGGACTGGCCATCCAGGCGGACACGCTTCCGCATGGGGTTCGTGGTAACCCACCCTTCGCAAAGTACGCGAAGGATGGGGGCACCAGGCGCGTAGGGATGGAGCACAGAAGTTGATGGAATAACCCTCTAATTTGCATGTGTATCTCAATTCGTATACAATATTCTCAAAGGTGGTTCTATGCAGCGCACTACTGAGATGATTCATGTCCGGATCGATCCGAAGCTGAAGTCGAAGGCAACGAAGACCTTTGGCGCGATGGGGCTGACTCTCTCCGAAGCGGTGCGCGTTTTTTTGACACGAGCGGCGACCGACCAAGCCTTTCCCTTTGAGCTTCGCGTTCCCAACGCCGAAACCGTCGCTGCAATGAAGGCGGGCGACCGGGGCGAGGTTGTGAAGTTCAACAGTGTCGAAGAGCTGATGGCTGACCTCCATTCGGATGATTAGCCGAACCGCTCATTTCAGGAAGGACTATAAGCGCGAGGCCAAAGGGCAGCATCGCGCCACGCTCGATGCCGATCTTCTCGCAGCCATTTCATTTCTGGCGACGGACCAAACCCTGCCGGAGAGATTCCACGATCATGCGTTGACGGGCGAATATACGAATCATCGCGAGTGCCACCTGAAACCTGATCTGCTTCTTATCTATAAAAAACCGGATAATTCTACATTGCGACTGGTGCGCATCGGTTCTCACAGCGAAGTTTTCTAGCGGAATTTACGGACGGTCGAGGTTCCCACCCTTCCGCAAAGAACGCGGAAGGATGGGGCACCCAGATTTGAGGGAAGGATAGGATTCCAAAAAATCAGGGTGTGCACGCATTATAAAAGGGCGCCCCTTTCCTGTAAGCTGCGGTTGCTGTGCTGAAGCAGTCAACCAAAGCCAACAGGGAGGAACACCCAGATGAATAGTGTGCGATATATCGGGCTTGATGTCCACCGG
>Ga0302319_10000921_pt1 | contig 66314 bp, 44 predicted proteins | sample Bog_T0_2_FD_203319 | JGI IMG/M metagenome (GOLD analysis project Ga0302319, IMG submission 203319) | Peat permafrost microbial communities from Stordalen Mire near Abisko, Sweden - Bog_T0_2 | ecosystem: Environmental > Terrestrial > Soil > Wetlands > Peat | place: Sweden: Abisko, Stordalen Mire...
TGCTCGAACTGGGCGCCAGGATCGCGAAGAAGCACGCGCCGAGGAAGCCGGCGGCCGGCCGCCGGACGAGGGCCCAGAGGGTCGAAGCCACGAGCAGGACGATGAGGGCCGCATACGGGAGGACGCCGAGGGACGGGCGGGCGAGCGCGGTGCCATAGTCGAAGATGAGCGGATGAGGCCAGAAGCAGAGCCGCAGATAGCGGGCGATCGCATGGAACTGGGTCAGGCCGTAGCGCCACCCTTCCACCCCGGTTCCGGCTCCCGCGGTGCCGCCCCGCCCGTGGGAGGAGAGCACCAGGAAGGCCAATAGGAGCCATGTGGCGGCAAGGCCGGCATACACCTGCGTTCGGCTCCGAAGCGCCCCCAGGAAGCTGCCGGCCACAAAGGTCCTGTCGTAGAGCAGAACGATCAGCGGCGCGGAAACCATCACCTCCTTGGTTCCCATTCCCAGGGCGCAGGAGGCGACGCAAAGACAGAACCAGAGCGGCGTGAGACGGGCCGCCTCTTCCACGCCCCGGATGAAGCAGTACAGGGTCAGCAGGTAGAACAGCCCCATCAGCGATTCCGCCCGCTGCACGATGTAGGTGACCGCCTCGGTCTGCAGGGGATGCAGGAGCCAGAGAAGCGACAGGGAGAAGGCCGCCGCAAGGGCCCCGCGACCGGCCCTGCGCGACAGCGTCCGCCGGGCGATCCCAAGAAGCGTCAGCCCGGCGGCCACATGGATGGCAAGATTGAGGGCGTGATAGCCCCACACCGACGTGCCGCCGAGGGCGTAGTTGACCGCGAAGGAGAGGTTCAGGACGGGCCTGCCTACCGCCGTGGTGTTGTCCGGCGGGGCAAGGACCGTCTCCCAGTGCCGGATCGTAGGGTTTTCGGCGATCGTGGGGGTGTCGTCGTAGAGCAGCGGGACGGCGAAGCTTTGGCTGTAGGCCGCGATCGCGGCGGCAGCCAGCGCGGCTGCGCATAGCAGCCCGGCCCAGCCCGCGCTCCGGTCGCGGATGGGGTCGGTGGACGGCGTGCCATCGGGCGAGCTGCGGGTCAGCATGGCGCGGGGCTCCGTATGACGCCGAACCGGCGTGCGGAAGGTCGCCGATTCTCAGGCTGGCGAAGGGCGCTCGGGGGTCGATTTGCGGTCATGGGGTCGCGTGTTCAGGTCGAGGATCCTGCCGTCCGGGGCCATCCCCCAAAGGGTCAGTCACGCCTGGACTGCCGGAAGGATTCCCATTCCGCCTCGTCCGTGGGCACCGGGCCCGTCAGCGCGTCATCGATATCCTGCTGTGTCAGCCTCCACACCAGGATGGAATGCCCCACGAAGGCGTCCGGGGGCCGGGTCTGCGGCCTGCGAAGCCAGGCGCAGAGGCGCGCCGTCCGCAGGACCGCGAACGGAGCGGCCCACTTCGAGTAGGCCTCTTCGCGCCCGGCTCCGGACAGGGTTGAGGCGTGATCCATCATCCCGCACAACATCCTGTAGTTGCCCTCATAGGCGCGGTTCCATGGGCCTGGAGCGAGGCAGATGCCCTCCAATAGCGATGCGCTGACGCCATAGTACCCCGGCTGAAGGACGACCCCTTTGGAATGGCGGTCCACCGCCGAAAAGAGATCCTGGCTCGAAATGCCCCGATACCCGGGGCTGTCCATCCCCCGGTAGGCCAGGAAGAAGGGCACCGTGTTCCCGGGATCGTGTTCGTCCATCCACTCTCTCAGCTGGGGCAGCCCCAGCCCCCAGTCCTCCGAGCCGTCCGTGAGATCGCGGTAGCCGTTTCCCATGCCGCCTCCGAGCACATTTACGTAGGCCAGGTAATCGGGCCGCGCATAGAACGATGTGGCGGAGAACCCCAGGATCGCCGCTCCAAGCAGCAAACCCCACCACGGCTTCGCAGCGACCCGGAGCACGGCTGCGCCCGCCAGCACGTACAGGGCGGGATAAACCGCGAGGATATGCCGGTGGCCAATGTCGATATGCTCCAGCGAGGCCGCAAGCATGACGGCGATCGCCATCACCCACCACGGCGAGGACCGGTAGAGCAGGTCCCGTTTGTCCGGGCAATGACACCAGGACCAGGCCCCCAGCCCCAGGATCACGAAAAGCAACAGGGGGGTCTTGATCGCAAAAGCGTAGGGAAAGAACGTTCGCCATCCCGCGTAGCTCCAATGCCCGTGCATGAATGACAGGCGCCTTTGATTGCGCAAAACGGTCGCGCTGACACCCCTGAGAAACCCCTCCGGAAGCAGGCGGTGGCCGAAGAGAAAGTCCAGCGATGACCTTATTGCCGGAGAAACGGGATGGGGATCCGCGAGCTGTTCCGTCCAGGCGAGCCGGGTGTCACCGGGCGCGCTACTGCCGGCATAACGGAACTCGTAGTTGGCCCAGATGATCGAGGCGGCAGCCGCGACGTGAAAGGCGCACAGCGCAACGACCAGCAGGAGCTGCCTTCCGCGCTGGGGCCAGATCCTGATCCTTGCCCCGAGCTCGATGCTCCAGGGGTCGTTCCTGAGCAGTCGCAGGATCAGCAGCGCCCCCGTTATGGGTAGGATGAGGACCGCGGTCAGCTTGGCGAGGAAGAGGAGTCCCGTCACCGCACCGCTCATGGCCAGCGCACCCCACGTGACCCTGTGCAGGAGCCTCCAGACCAGGAACGTGGCCGCCGAAAGCGTCAGGGCGAGGGACATGTCCGAGGTGATCATGGCCGCATGGGCCAGAATCACCGGGCACAGCGCGTACAGGAGGAGGGAGAGGAGGCCCCCCAGTGTTCCGAAGAGCTGCCTGGAGGCCGCATAGACCAGGAACCCCAGGGCGGCGGAAAAGAGAACGGCCATCGCGCGCCCGGCAAGCAGCAGGCGATCCGGATTGTTTCCCGAACGGAAAAAGAACTCCTCCCCCAGCTTGAAATATTCCCCGTCTCGCCAGTAGGGGTCCTTGGGCCCCCCGGAAAAATGGGGCCGGGTCACGAGCAGCGGCAGCGACGCCCATCGCTTGATAAGATCGCCGTTGGCGGTGTCCACCCGGTAATCATGGGTAACCCATTCGCTGTACCCCAGGGCCAGGTTGCCGGACTCATCGATGCAAAACCCTCTGCGGCTCATAGCCGAGAGCGCGAGGAACACGTGGAGCGTCAGCAACAGGCCCACGAGGGCGCCTGTTGCCTTCTTCGGCAGATATGCATCAGCAAATCGCATTTCGGGGAAGGGATCCAATTTCAGCGCAATGACGCAGGCCGCGCAACACCAGGGTCGTGGCCGCCGTGCCGCTCCGCGCGGTCACGTGGCGCGGTTGTGTCCGTCAAGTTTCGCACATTTTAAAATGGGGAGCGTGGAGGAAGGATCTATGTTGATGGTTGAGCTGACGAGTGGAAGGGAGCGTACCGCTCCCGGTCCGGGAGTCTGGGAAAAGATCCTAAAAGGATCGGGGGTGAAAGGGGGCGTGGGGGAAAGCGGGGGCGAAGCCACCGCTGTCCCCCACCACGTGGTTGAGTTGGTTCGGCTTGCGGCGTTGGCTGGACAAGCCGAGCGGATTGGCCATGACGGGAAGAATGATTTCGTTGGGGAACGGTGGCGCGGGCCTCAGTTTGAAAGCGCTCAGGCGCGAGCTGGCCGCGTTGCAGAAGCGCTGCACCCAGCTATGGGCGGAAATGGCAGCCCAGGAGCAGGAATACGTCGAGCGAAAGAAGTGCCGGGCGGCGGCCACCGGCGCCTTCAAGCGGTACGAGGCCTTGCGCGATCGGTACTGGGCTGTGGAAGCGCGCCGTGTCGAGCTGCGCGGATTGATTGCCGAGAGGTCGAGGCCCGAAGACGATCTGCCGTAGGGCCTCATGCGAATTGGCCTTCCACGATCTTGGAAGGCGCCGGCGGAGCGATCGTGAGGTCTTTGAGATGAGCCATATCCATGTACCGTTTCCGGCCCCAGAGCGTGCCCACGACGTGGCGCAAGCGGGCCGCCACGAGAATGAGGGCGCTGTTTCCGTCGGGAAATGCTCCGACGGCTCGTGTGCGGCGGCGGATCTCGCGCATGAGGCGCTCCAGGGGATTATTGGTCCGCAGGCTGCGCCAGTGTTCCGAGGGAAAATGGAAGTAGTGGAACGTCTCCTCGATGCCAGTGGCGACGATCTCGGCCGCGCGGGCGAGCTTCATCTCGCGCAGCTTGGCGACCACCAGCACGGCCTTCGCCCGGGCCGCCTCGAGGTCCTCCTGGTGATGGATGGCCTTGAGCATCGCGGCGACCTCCCGGACCTTCGAGGTCGGCACCGCCGTCCACACGTTGCGGTAGAAATGGACCACGCAGCGCTGCCAGCGGGTGTCGGGATAAAACTCGGCCAGGCTCTCGACCAGCCCGAGGCACTTGTCGCTGATTACCAGGCGCACTCCGGTGAGTCCTCGGTCCTTCAGGTATCGCAGCATGTTGACCCAGGAGGCCTTGTCTTCCTTGGCGCCCTCCATGACGCCGAGAACCTCGCGGAATCCGTCCTGGTTGACGCTGATCGCGACCAGGATGCTCACGTTCTTAACCTCGCCGCCCCAAGAGCGCTTCAGCCAGATCCCGTCGAGGAAGACGTACGGGTGCTCGCCCTCGATCGGCCGATTGCGCCACTCCTCGATCTGGACGGCGATCTTCTGGTTGAGCTCGCTGACCGTGCTGGGACTGACCCGGGTGCCCCAGAGCGCCTGGGTGATGTCCTCGACGCGACGCACGGACACACCGGCCAGGTACATCTCCACCAGCGCCTCCTCGACGCTGATCTCCCGGCGCCGGTAGCGCTCCACGATCGCGCTCTCGAATGGGAGGTTCCTAAGCTTCGGCATCTTGAGCGTCACCTCGCCCGCCTTCGTATGCAGCTGGCGTTCGTAATGGCCGGCCCGGGTGTCGACCCGATCCGGCGAATGCTCGTAGCGCTTCGCGCCGCAAAGCTGGTCTGCTTCGGCATCCAGAAGGGCGTTCAGCGTCTCTTCCACGGTCGTTACAACGACTTTGTTGAGGTGGTCCTTGATCAGGGCTTCATTGATGGCGATCACGTCACCAAGAGGCTTCGTTTGGCTGTCTGCGGCGGGCGCCGCGGCATCGGAGGTCATGTCTTCGTTCATTGGAGTGGACCTTCCTCCGTACTAACCATTTAAAAAATGTGCGCAACAATCCGGACGTTACCCGTGGCGCCTTACCTCAGACCGGGTTCCCTCTCTCCTGCCCGGTGATTTGCCAGGCGCATAAAAAAAGGTCCGGCGGCTTTTCGCCGCCGGACCTGAGTCTTTGTCGCTTGTTCCCCAGGCGGTCACCCGCCTAGGAAACTGCGGCCTTAGAAGTCGAACGAGTTCTCAAGGCGCCAGCCCATTCCGAGCTGGATCCTATCCAGAGCGTAGCTGCCATCGGGCTCGATGCCCGCGGCGACCAGGTGATCCTTCTCACCCACGTTCTGCAGGTTGAGCTGAATGCGCCAGTTGACGTTCCGGTATATCTTCCTGGAATAGCCGAGCCAGGCGTCCAGATGGGTGTCATTCGATCCGTAGAACGGCTCGTTGACGTTGAGACCGCCATGGGTCACCGCCGTTACGTTCGCGTAGTTCGGGTCCGTGGAGTTCACGTTCACGAAGTTCGGGTCGTAATGGTAGCCCAGGATACGGGCCGCCTCAATGCGAAGCGCGCCACCCACGAACCAGCCCTTGACGAAGCCGCGGTCAAAGTTGTAGGTCGTGATGAGGTTGAGCCTCCAGGGCGCCACTTCCGGAGCCGCGTGGCCCTGGTCGTTCAGCTGCACCGTCCACGGGGCGATGATGCTGTTGTTCCAGTCGACGCCCAGCGCATTGCCTGGGCCTGTGCACTGGTTGCACCACATGCGGATCTGGCCCGCGGGCCCGTTCATGAATCCGGTCATCGCGCTCAGGAACGTCTGCATGGCCGGGTCGATGTTCTCGTGCGTTGCGTTGACGTGCGAGTAGTTGAGCGTGAGGTTCCAGTTTCTTGTGGGCTGGAAGGCCAGCTCGAGCTCGACGCCCTTGGACAGGTTGTCGACCGTCGACTGGTGGTCTCCGAAGTTCGAACCGCCGCCCAGGTTAAGCCCGTTCGTGTCGTTGTTGCCCGACGTGTAGCCGCTCATGAGGAGGCCGGTCGTCTTGGCAAGCGTCGGATTGAGCACGGGTGAGACTTGGTAGCCCGTGTAGAAGTTCGCGGACATCGGATTGTTGACCCACGCATTCACAATGGCCGCCGAGGCCGCGTTGGTCGCGAGGTATTGCGGGCTGCCGACGGCATAGCCGCTGCCTGCGCCGTAATCCCAGTAGTTGGTTCCGGGTGTGATGCTGGACACGCCGTTGCCAAGGTTACCGCGGAGGCCGTCCTGGAGCTCCGTCGCCCAGCCATAGCCCCAGATGAGGCCGTCTGCGATGAAGTAGGCGTTCTGGCCGAGACCGGCGATCGAGTTGCCGCTGGTTTCGCCGAGGGAGGCGTTCTTGACGGTCGTCTTGAACCAGTCGACCTTCAGCGAGACCTTGTCCGCAAGTGTCGTGGCAACAAAGCCGAACTCCGTTGTCGTGCCGGTGGCATTCGGGATCGGATTGCTGTTCAGGTCCAAGCGGGCCGCGTCCGGCTTAAAGTTCTCGGAACGGTCAAACAGGATGCTGAACGTCGAATCATAGGGCAGCTTCGACATCAGCGCCTTCGGGAAGTGGTAGACACCGCCCCACGTCTTGCTGGTTCCCTGCACATCCGTGCGCGACGACAGGTTGTCCGGGTAGCTCAGGCTAACGAACCCGTCGGCCTGGTCGATCGGCGAGTTTGACTGGTAGTTCGTGATCTTGTCTTTGCGCCACCCGAGTGACGGCACGAGGTCGCCGCCGAAGAAATACCCCTGCCAGGTGATGCCTTGGGATTCATCCGTGTAGCGCGTCCGGTTGGCAGAAGCAACCAGACCCGGGAGATCCTGCGGGTTGCTGGCGTACATGTAGTCGATGTTCTCATTCTGCCATCCAACGTAGTTGGCCGGATTCTGGAGCTGCGTTGAGTTCGTGGTCGTCGTGCCGTTCACGAAGCTCGTGTAGGTATACGGGGCGGCCGGATTCACGTAGCCCGGGGCGGTCGGATTTGTCGACGGAGCCCAAGACGAGTTGAAGTCGAGTGTCGTCTCGTGCGGCTGCGGGGCGATGACGAAGTTGATCGCGTTCAGGTTCGCGCCCGAGGCACTTGAGGCGCCGGTCAGGCTCGGCCCGAGGTACGCCAGCCACTCGAAGCTGCGGTTTGAGCCGATTCCCTCGGACGCCGTCACCGCAGTGTTGAGGTTGTTGTCGATGTTGTATGCCGGCGTCGTTGCGAACTCGGCGAACTGGTAGCTGGATTGGACCACCGTGTTCTTCTCATACAGGGCTGTGAGGTCGCTCTTCCCAAGGAGCCAGGTCATCGTGGGGCTGCTGAAGAAGTCCGACGAGCGGAGCTCAACCGTGGGCGTGATCCTGTAGGTCTCGCGGTTCGTCGTGGTCTGGTAGTTGTTATCCTCACCGCCCGACGTCGCATTGGCCACCATGGGGCGTCCAGCGTTGGGATTGGCCGTGCCGTCGGCATAGGTCGCGTTCATGTCGATGCTGATGCCGTAGTTCGTGCCCTCCAGGAAGGGCTCAGCTCCCTCGACGTAATGCTGCTGGTCGTAGGCAAACTCAATGCCGAGGCGGTCGTCGAAGAAGGTCTGGTCGAGCGCGAGGTCGAATGCGCTCCAGCTCTTCCACTCATGCTTGTTCGGGCCGTCGAGGAGATGCTTGTAGAAGTTGAAGATCGAGGTGTCGGTGATCACCTTGTCGGTATAATACACTCCGCCAGGGATGGCGGTGTACGGGGCGGTGTACCCGGATTGAGGTGAGTTGTTGGTTCCGATGTATTGTGCGTATCCTGCGAAATCAGGAACCACGACGGGGATGAAGCCGGTCGAGAAAGACGGGCTCGCGCCGCCAAGGCCGCCTGTCTGCAGGCCCGTCTGCTGCTGGCCGGTGATGACCTTGATGGCATCGCCGCCGGGCGCGACCGCTCCAGAAATGTTGTTCTGGGATTGCGGCGTGGCTTCAAAGAAGTTCTGGACATCGGGCCAAAACACGCGGCCCTCATTCGCGAGGTCTGCCGAAGCGAGGGGTCCACCCTGGCCACCGGGCACCGTACCGCCGCCCCATGGGGTCACGTTAGCGAGGCTGAAGTGGTTGACGATAAGCTTGTTGTAACCTGGATTGGTCACGCCGCCGACCGTAATCGAGGATGCGAACCAAGGCGTGATCTCGTCTATCGGCGGGATGTCGCGCGGGGCGTCGCCTGTGTAGGTGCCCTTCTCGAAATTGCCGCGGATGGACGTATGGCTGTCCTTGCCAAACAGCTTGGGATCAAAACGGAAGGCGCCGTAGTAGCGTTTCGTGTTCTCGAACGCGGATGACTGTTCGAACTTCTCGTCATCCTCCAACGCCGCGAGCCGGATCGCGAGGACGCCGGGGATGATCTCCTGGTTCAGCATGACCGAGTCGCGCAGTGAACCGTATTCGTCGACGCGATTCGTAATGTTGTACGAATTGTTGAAGGCGGCGCCGTTCGTGCTGACATTGACGATGCCCGCCGGGCTGCCCGTGCCGAACAGGATCGAGTTCGGTCCGCGCTGGAGGTCGACGCGGCCCACGTCAAAGCTGTCCCACGGAATGTCCGTCAGGAAGTAGTCGCGTGTGTTGTCGGCCGCATCGAGGCCGCGGACGCGGGTTGTCGAGGAAACCGTGTTCTCAGACGGGTTGGCGGTGCCCGCCACGCCGGAGAAGTTACCGCGTAGTCCCGTGACTTCCGTGCTGGGTGTGTAGACCAGGAGGTCTTCCTGGTTCTTGGCGCCCGTGTCCTGCAGGAACTGCGCGGTCACCACGGTAATCGCTGAGGAAACGTCCTTGAGGTCCGTGCGGACGCGGGTGCCGGCCAACGTGCTGTTGGCCTTGTAGCTTCCCTTGTCCTCGGACGCGTCGACCACGAACGGCGAGAGCACCATGGGCTCTTCCGACTCAGGCGCTGCGGGCGCCGCGGTCACCGTCGTTGTCGTCGTTTCCGTAGCAGGAGCGGTCTGCGCAACCGCGAGTCGTGGCACTACTGTGAAACCAAGCGCTGATGTGACCGAGAGGGCACGAAGCAACGCCAAAGTACGATTAGCAGGCATGTTTTGGTGTTTTTGTTAGGGTTAGGGACAGGGGCGGAATAATCCTTGGTGGGGATTGTCCGTTTGTGGGGGCGAACTGTCAGCTCACGGGGGTAAATCCGCTTGAAACTGACGTGTAGACGGGGGGTTTATACCCCATCCGGGAGGTGATGTGAATGAGTTTGGTTATACTTAAATTGAGAATTATTGCCTTATTTGAATTCTTTTTGAACATTATGGCTCCCTTCGGTCACGGGGTTCGGCACAGGCAGGAGGGCACTCGACTGCACGCGCAGCGCGGGTTCAGGGACCTCCGGATGGGGCACCCTGCGCATAACGTGAATGCAACACCGCCAGCATGGCGTTTGCGAACGAATTTCCGCGCAAAAGGATTCCTCTCATGCTTTGGTCAACGTCTTCGGCACCTGCACTCCCGGCGGCCGATGAATGAATTGGTCATGAGATTCCCCGGCTGGCGAACCGCCTTTCTGGCACCGCAACTTGGCGTTGCATTGGCAATCGGGCTCACCCAGGCCGGATTGTCCGGCAAAGATGCGGCCTATTCCCCACCCCGTGGCAGCTGGGAGCATCGCCTGCCCGAGACGTGCGGCATGGATTCCGGGCGATTGCGGGATGCCATCGAATTCTCAAAGGCCTGCGAAAGCACCACCCCGAGGGACGTCGCGCTCGATTTAAAGCAGTCCTTCGGCGCCCGCGAGCCGCTTTGGAAGCTGCTCGGTCGTCAACGACAGATGTTTCCCGGCGGTGATGACAATTAGAAACCGCCACTGTTGCATTACCTGAGAGTGCTACTGAGGGAGGGGTACAAGCGGAGGGAGCGAGCTTCCTCACTTCCGGAACCAAGATCCTAAAGGATCGGGGTGGAGAGGGGGGGCGACAGCCCCGCCTTCCCCCCGCCTCTCGGATTCAAATGGTGTCCGATTTCGGCGGCGAATCCTAGCGTCACCGTGCTCTGGACCGGTCACTCAGCGGATGATTACCCCGCCGAACTTGAAGCGACTATGGGACTTCGTAAACCTCGACGAGAGAAACCCCTGTGTCCCCGCTTGCTCCGGAAATCTGTGCCGTATAAGCGCCCGGTGGAAGCGTGACGAGGAGCGCGGAATCTGCCGATGCGAAGGTGCCCCAGGAGAATGCCCCAACAGAAGTGGCCGTTGCCGCAATCTGGGCATCGCCATTCCAATCGGCATTGCTTCCAAGCAAAGTGGACGTTCCATCGCCGTTGCTTTGGTAGAGTTGAAGCAGCGGGTCCGTCAGGGCGCCGGAGATGCCGAACTGGGCAAGCGCGGGGCCGGATCCGCGAATAAGAACGGTTTCTGAGGTTGCTCCTCCGATCACAAAGCCTGCAATCAGTACGTTGCCGCCTGTCCCCACCTGGGCTCGGCCGGACAAGTTGATAAGACGGGGCGTCGTGGGAATGCGGCTAGCGGCTGGCGTGGCGTCATACACCTCGCCAAGCGCAACCCCAGTGTCCCCGCTAGCGCCAGAAATGACGGCCGAAAAAGCCCCGGGAGCTAGGGATTCGTCGAGTGCGGAGTCCATACTAGAGCCGCTATTCCAGGAAAATGCCCCAACCAAGGCGGCTGTCGAAGCGATCTGGGGGTTGCCGGCCCAACCGCTGTCCGATGCGACGACCCCGTTTGAGGCGTCAAGCTGAAGCTCCGGATCCGGAAGGGAGCCGGAAACGCCAAATTGGGCGAGAGCCGGTCCTGCGGCCCGGATCAGCAAGGGTTCTGAGCCTGACGTGCCTTGGCCTCCCACCACAAAGCCAATAATGAGAGCGTTCTCTCCCGCTCCTACGGCAGACCGGCAAGATATGTCTGCGAGCCAACCTGCATTCGTTGCCGGGCTGATCGTGAGAGTCGCTGAACTGCTTGTGACCGAATTGCCGAGACTCGTGGCAACGCATGAATAGGACCCGGCATTGGCCACGGTCGTTCCGGCGATGACAAGCGTCGAGCCAGTCGCTCCAGAAATTGTAGTTCCACCCGTGGTGCCATTCGTCAATGGGCTTCCGTTAAAGAGCCACTGGTAGCTTGGCGGCGCGGGGAACAACGCCACGGCGTTGAAAGCAACCGACCTGCCGGCCGCGACTGTCTGCGATGTCGGTTGAGTGGAAAATACGTTGGCAAACGGGCCCGAAATCGTCGCGCTCGTTCCGATGGCGGCTCCAGCCGAGTTTAAGGCGACAACTTGGATGTCCTTCACCGATCCGGAAATCGGAATCACGGTGTCCAGTCCATTCCACGGCACTGTGCTTATCACGCCAAGAGTGCTGGCGGTTTCCCCTCCCATAACTTGCCATGAAGCCACTTGGGTCGCGCCATTCCAGACTGCGTGGACAGAAAGGGTCCCATCGCTGTCTTGTAGCGCTACTGCAGTTGGACTGGTCGTCGGGGCGCCACTCCATTGGAAGCGAAAGCCGCGGTAGGAGGCAAAGCCCGGAGCCTCCTGCGCGTCGAAAAGCAGCTGGCCCGCTGGGCTGAACTCGGAAAGCCGCCCCAGGATCCCCCATTCAACAAACGTGTCGCCGTTGCCGAGCGTCTGAGCGTTGCCCTCCGCATAAACCGAAAGGTTGTCTGGATGCACGAGCGACTGCACTACGCTCGCCGTCATTGCCGTATCATTGTGATTCACCCAGATCACTCGTGAGTAAGGCAGCACGGGGACTCCGTCCGACTCGTTGTCGAAGATCCTGAGTGTTTGCGAGTCGACGGCCTCAACGTCATGCTGCCAGGCGAAAGGAAGGCCCGTGCCGAGCGCGTAATCGCTTTCCTTACCACCGAGCCGCCAGATAAGGGCTCCCGTGGTTCGATTGACCTTGTAGACCGTCCAAGTGTGGCGTGACGAAATGAGGATGTTCCCGTCTGTGTCGAGCTTCACCGAGTTGATATGGAAGTAATCGTACGGCGTAGTCTGGCCGGGCGTATAGGCGTAGTAGCTATCCGTAAGCGGAACGTGGTCCAGACTGTGCCACTGAAAAAGCACCGCCCCTGTGGCAATATCGATCTCCTGCACAGAGCCTTCTTCCACGCTGCCATTCGTCGGGCCTCCGACGGAGGAAAGGTCCATTTGAACAACGTCGTTGATGGCGATGAGCGCCGTATTCTGGGGGGTCAACTGAAACTCGTGCTGATCGGCGTTGTAGCCGTTACCCGCCTTGACGGTCGCCACGACCGAGTAGGTGTTATCAAGGATATAGTCGATTGAGGTGGGCGGATTTACGGCTCCGTATGCGGCAGTTTGCGACCAGGTGAGCACGGGATTGCCGTTGTAGGTCTGGACCCGAAAATCTGAGGCCCCCTCAGGGGCCGGCGACGGGAAAAACCAGACAATGCGGCCCTGGCTGTCGATGATCTCTGGGCCCTGGGCTTTGCTGGGGGCGGAGACGGCCTGGGGCCCTATGAAGATGAAGCCGTCTGCCAGCGACCCATTGTTTTGGAGGATCGTTACTGGCGGCGGACTGATCGACTGCGCGGCTGCGTGGGGAGCCGAAAGCAAACCGCACGCAATTAGCGCGATCGTAGCTACAGAGGGGCAATAGGCTTTGGGGGCGTCGTCACGGACGGACCCACAACAAAACGTAACCATGTTTCATGAGAAGACGAAACTTTCGTAACTTGGTTTCAGCGTTTCGCCACGAAAGCGTCGGCTGTCGCTATTAGGGAATCCAAGTTTGCGTAACGATTTCACTGCAAATCCTTTTGTGTCTGGGCATTACCAATGCCAGAGAGTTGCTTAAGCTGCCTATCCAACTGGCAATATCTGTGCTGCTCATTTCAACTTTGCCGCTTCTTGGCGGCGTTGGCGCGGATGCTCTCGCCAGTGAACTCGAGGATGGTGGCGTGGTGAACCAGACGGTCGGTCGCGGCCATGGTGGTCATCGGATTTTTGAAAACCTGGTCCCACTGGGAGAAGACCAGATTGGAGGTGGCGAGGTCTAATTGTCGCCTAGGAGCTCGGCCCGACCGCGCCCCGGGGAGGGATGACGGGCCTTGTCATCCGCCATGGCGACGTCGTCGCCGAATGGGGCGATCCCACGCGGGTGGATATGACTCACAGCGTCACCAAGACGTTCCTCACGACGGTCGTCGGGCTAGCCTGGCAGCAGGGCCGCATCCGCAACCTCACCGACCACGTAAAGGACTATGTTCCCGCCTCCGAACTGTTCGAGTCGGAGCACAACGCGAAGATCACATGGGATCACATGCTTCGCCAGACGAGCGACGGGTCGGGGACCCTCTGGGGTATCCCGGATTGGGCAGACCGCCCGGAAGGCGCCACGCAGGATGAACAGGCCCATCGCCCGATGCATGAGCCGGGCACGCATTTCAAATATAATGATGTCCGTGTGAACCCGCTCGGCCTGGCGGCGCTCAATGTCTGGAAGCGCCCACTGCCGGAGGTACTCCGCGGGCAGATCATGGATCCGATCGGTGCATCGGACACGTGGCACTGGGAGGGATACGGTAATTCATGGGTCGAGATCGACGGGCGGCGCATCCAATCCGTCTCGGGTGGCGGCCATTTTGGCGGCGGCATGTTCAAAAGCGCCTGGGACATGGCCCGATTCGGCTACCTCTTCCTCGAGCACGGCCGATGGGCGGGGAGGCAGATCATCTCCGAAGCGTTGGTGTCAATCGGCCGCAGGATGCCATTGCCCGACCGTGAGGAACGGGAAGGCTTGGCTCTCGTATCTTTACTGCCTCAGATACATTCGGTTACATGATTAAATGCCCTTGGCAAGATATGCGGCATATCTGGCAATTGCCACGGTGCCATGATGCGCCCGCAGGAATATATTATTGTCCTCCAGCGAGACGACCCCGCTCCAAAAGCCCTGCGAACCCAGACGTAGCCTTTGAACGAAAATCCGACCCCATGACATTCGAAGCAATGCATGCCAACTGCGGACGGGGGGGAAGCCTTCGTTGCCGCGGCATCCGGATGCTCGGTATGGATTGTCCGGAGCTTGCAGGCCGAAGCCTTCACCCTGAGGTGCAGCCATGGCCCTGACGCACGTCAATGCCGTCGTGGTCGGCGCGGGCGCGGGCGGCGGAGTGGTGGCCAAGGAGCTCAGCGAAGCCGGCCTGTCGGTGGTCGTCATCGAGCGCGGCGGTTGGGTAAGCTTTGAAACCTACGGCCAGGATGAACTCATAAACCAGCGCACGACGGCGCTCGGCAACGCCTATGGGCCCGACGAACGGAATCCGCGCGTCGCCGAGGACGGAGGCCGCTGGATCACCGTTTCGCCAAACGACTACCGGTACGGCAACAACGCCGCCTGCGTCGGCTCCGGGACCGTCAGCTACGGCGCGCTGGCGTGGCGCTATATGGAGAGGGACTTCCGGATGCGCACCACCTACGGGGCACCGGAAGGTTCAACGCTGGAGGACTGGCCGATCTCCTACGGCGACCTCGAGCCCTATTACGAGAAGGCCGAATGGGAAATCGGCGTCTCCGGCGACATGAGCACAAATCCCTTCACGCCGCCTCGCCGCCGGCCCTATCCGATGCCGCCCTTCCCCCTCAACCGCGAGGGCCTCATCCTCGACGCCGCGGCAAACCGCCTTGGATTCCATCCCTTCCCGATCCCGATGCTGCGCAACTCAGTGCCCTATGGCGGCCGGGGCGCGTGCATCCACAACCGAAACTGCATCGGTTATGCCTGCCCGAACAACGCCAAGAACGGCACCCAAAACACGGTCATCCCAAAGGCGCTGGCGACGGGCAACTGCGAGCTGCGCACTCATTCGATCGTCAGCGAGGTGGTGGTTGACGACCGCGGTCTTGCCCGCGGCGTCAGATATTTCGACGCGAGCGACCGGGCGCAGTACCAGACCGCCGATCTCGTCGTCTTGTCCGGCGGAGCAATCGAGACGGCGCGGCTCCTGCTCAACTCGAAGTCGAGGCTCTTCCCGAGCGGCGCGGGCAACACGCATGATTGGGTGGGCCGCAACCTCCAAGGCCACGCCTACTCCGGCGCGACCGGGCAATTCGATGAGGAGGTCTACGATGACGTGGGCCCGGGCGCATCCGTGGCAATCTGCGATTTTAGCCATGGCAACGCCGGCCTCAGGGGCGGCTCCGTGATCTGCAACCAGTTCTTCCATCCGCCCTACGCCTTCTCCGGGGAGCACGCGCCCGGCGAGCCGCGGTGGGGGAAGGCCCACAAGGACTACCAGCGGCGGTATTTCAAGCGCACCGTGGCTGTCCACGGATCTGTCCAGGAGATGCCCGTGTTCGACCTGAGAGTGCAGGTTGATCCGAGGGTGCGAGACTATTGGGGGATCCCTGTCGCGCGCCTTAGCGGCCACCGGCACCCTCATGACGTCGAGGTCGGGCGCTTCATCGCAGGAAAGGCGGATCAGTGGCTGAAGGAGGCTGGCGCCGTTCGGACGTGGACAAGCATCCCGGAGATGGTGTCCGCCTCGCGCGGGGGCCAGCACCAGGCCGGCACCTGCCGCATGGGCGCTGATCCGAGGACTTCGGTCACGAACAGGTCCGGCCAGGTGCACGACATCGACAACCTGTTCATCGCCGACGGCAGCCTGCACGTTAACAATGGCGGCTTTAACCCGGCGCTGACGATCATGGCGCTCGGTTTCTGGGTGGGCAGTGGGATCGTCGAGGGCTGGAAGGCCGGTAAATTTAGGTGAGGTCCGGGCGCGGGAGTCGCTATCGCCGGGCCCCGGAAGTTGCACCCGTCATTGCACTGGCGCCAGAGGCGATCGGAACGGAACCCGGGCACCGAAGCGGGCCGCCCAATCCTTCAATAGGACTTGCTGCCGGAAACGCCGCCCGGTTATCTGATCCGACACCCCTTTTGTTGAATCCCGCGGGATTCCCAGAAGTCCGGCTGAGAATCAATTCCATGCCAGGGATTCTCCCGGGCTCCCGCAATTCAACCCCGGCGTCTGCAACCCCGGTCCCCCACCCCTGCAAGGCATCCCAACTGGCACTCCCGCCCAAACCGCGCACCGCGCCGACCTCCATGAAAAAGAAAACCCCCGTTGCGAACGCGTTGAGCCGCCGCGCCTTCCTTGCCAAAGCGGCCGCCGCAATCGGGACGGGCATCATTGCGCGGGTGGCGCCGGTGCCCGCCTGGGCGCGGCCCATCGGGGCCAATGAAGCGGTGCGCGTGGCGGTCATCGGCATGAACAACAAGGGCGCCGACCACGTCAAGCAGCTGGCAGGGATGCCGGGCGTGCGCATCGCCGCCCTGTGCGACGTTGATCCGAGGATCCTCGAGCGCGAGGTGGGCTTGCTGAAGGCCAAGCAGATTGATGTCTTCGCGACGACCGATTCCCGGAGGGTGCTCGAACGCGCCGATGTCGACGCCGTCGTGATCGCCGTCGGTGACCACTGGCACGGGCTCCTCACGGTCTGGGCGTGCCAGGCCGGCAAGGACGTGTACATTGAGAAGCCGATCGGCAGGACCATCTGGGAATCCCGAAAGATCGTCGAGGCCACCGCCAAGTACGGACGCATCGTCCAGGCGGGCACGCAGCGCCGGTCGGACCCGGGCGTGGAGGACGCCGTGCGGTATATCAAGGAGGGGCATTTGGGAAAGATCCAGTGGATCCGCACCCACGACTTCGCGCTGCGCACCAGCATCGGCCGCCGGATGCCCTGGTATCCCGACTGGCTGGACTACGACATGTATTGCGGACCCATGGCCATGTCGCCCCTTGAGCGCGACCAGCTCCATTATGACTGGCGGTTCATGTGGAACCCGGGCACCGGCGACCTTCCGAACCTCGGCATCCATGAACTCGACATGGCGCGGCGGTTCGCCAACTACGACCTGCCGCCTAGGCGCGTCATGTGCGTCGGCGGGCGGTTCCTGAATCCGGATGTGGGCGAGACGCCGAATACCTCAGTGACCGTGTTCGAGTATCCGGACGCTCCCCCGCTCCTCTTCGAGCTCCGCGGCCTGCCCGCCAAGCCGGGCGTCAAGTACATGGACGCGTACCGCGGCATGCGCGAGGGAGTCTGCGTTCAATGCGAGGGCGGGTATTATGCGGGAAACACCGGCGGCGCGGTGTACGACAACCAGGGCCGGCAGATCCAGAAGCTGCATGGCGACGGCGGCGAAGGGCACATGGCCAACTTCGTCGACGCGGTGCGAAGCCGCCGCAGCGGGGACCTGGCGGCTCCGATCGCAGTCGGGTTCGCCTCGACGGCAATCTGCCTCTACGGCAACATCTCCTACCGCACCGGCAAGCAGGCTGGCCTCGAGGCCGTGCGCCAGGCCCTCGATGGGAATGCACTGGCGATTGAATCGCTCGAGCGCATGCAGCAACACCTCGCCGTGCACGGCGTCGACCTGGCCAAGCAGGAGCTCACCTTGGGGCCCTGGCTGCACCTCGATCCGGAGAAGGACGGGGTCACGGCCATCGAAGGCGGGTCCGAGTCGACGATGGACCGCGTGAACTTCCTGCTTAAGGAGACCCAGCGGCCGCCCTACGTCATTGCGGACCAAGTCTGACGCCTGGGGCGGTCCCCGACAGAATCGGGTCGCCGGTCAGCCCCCGTCATTCGCTACCGTGCGGGCGCGGCGCGGCGACGTTGACGCACCCGGTGGGACCCGTGAGGAACCGGGGCACTTGCGCAAGTGGCCACGCGAGCCGGCTAAGCTCGCGGCTCGCCGCCGCCAACCGCCAAGCCAAGTCCCCTCCCTCCCGGTCCCAGGGCAAGTCGGCGGCGAAGCCGCTCAATGGGGAGCGAGGGTCCCGATCACGACCCCCGACGGGGCCGTGTCCGAGTGGTACACCCGCTGGGTCGCTTTCTGAAACTGCTCGGGCGTTGCCTTCGGGATATCCGTGAACGTCTGCGGATTGAGATCCGTGACCGGAAACCAGCTGCTCTGCACCTGCACCATGATGCGGTGCCCCGCGCGAAATGTGTGGCTTACATCGGGCATGCTGAAGTCGACCTCCTCCACCTTGCCCGGCGTGAAGGGCTCGGGATGCTCGAAACCATGGCGGAACTTGCCCCGCATCGGCTCGCCCCGAACCAGCTGCTCATATCCTCCCATCACCGCCGCCGGCACCGAGACATCCGAGGTCGACTTGTCCCCGGCGCCTGCCCCGGCGCCATAGTCCGCCGGATAAACGTCAATCAGCTTCACCACCCAATCGGAGTCCGTGCCCGAGGTGCTGACAAAAAGCTTCGGCTGAACCGGCCCGACGACGGTGAGGTCCTCCTCAAGCGGCTGCGTCTGGTAGACCAGCACATCCGGGCGCTTGGCGGCAAACCGCTGGTCGGAGACCATGTACTCCTTGGGAACCTTGGCGCCACCGGTCAATTCAACCGGACCGTACGCATAGCCCACCGGCGGAACGGGATGCTCCGGATCGCTGACGTACTCGTCAAAATCAGGCCCCTCGGCCTTTGCGGACCGTTGAAACGAGAGGCCCCCACGGCGCTGAAAATATAGTGTTCGCCACTGGACGGCGGCCGGCGGCCAGCTGGAATACTTCCGCCAGACGTTGGTGCCGGTCTCAAAGACGTAAGCCTTGGGCAGATGGGCGTCGCCGGCGTCCTTGAGGTATTGCTCAAAAAACGGGAACTGGATGTGAGTCCTGAAAAAAGCGGCCGTCTTTGACGCGAAATGGACGTTCCCGATGCTGGCCCCGGGGCGTTCGGCCCAGCCCCCGTGGACCCACGGACCCTCCACAAGCAGGTCGGGCGCCTCCGGACTCAGACGCGCAATGGCGTGAAAGGTCTTCACCGGGCCCGAAATATCCTCGGCATCGAACAGGCCGCCCACATTGAGCACCGCGCAATGAACATTGTGCAGGTGGCGCGAGATGTCGCGCGCCTGCCAGTAGGCATCGTAGGTCGTGTGCTCGAGCAGCGCCGTAAAATAGGGGAAGGCGTGCTTCAGGTAATGCTCGTCAATGTTCGAGAGCGAGCCCGCCCGAAGGAAGAAGTCATAGGAATCCGTCGTGTCGTAGATGAAGGGGTCCGACGATTTTGGCGGCTGGGTGGGATTCGCCTGCTTCTTGAAGTATGTGAAGAAGTCAAAGGCGGCATCCAGCATGAACGCGCCATTGTGATACCAGTCGTCATTCATGTAAAAGTCCGTGACCGGGGCCTGGGGCGAGCACGCCTTGATCGCGGGATGGGAGTCAATGATCGACGACGACGCATAGAAACCGTTGTATGAAATCCCATAGACCCCGACGCGGCCGTTGCTATTCGGCACGTTGTGGAGCAGCCACTCCACGGTGTCGTACATGTCCGTGCTTTCGTCCGTCTGGAGGCCCGCCGGACTGTCGACGTGCGGGCTTTCAATGTCGAAGGCCCCTTCGGACTGATAGCGGCCCCGCACGTCCTGCGTGACGAAGATATAGCCCGCCTCTTCGAATTCTCGCGAGGGCCCCAGGCTCGAGGGGTAATGGTCCTCCCCGTAGCGCCCCGCGCTGTAGGGGGTGCGTGAGATCAGGAAGGGATATGACTTGGACCCGTCCTTGGGCGCGTAGACGCAGGTGAACAGGTGCACGCCGTCCCGCATCGGAATGCGGTACTCGTACTTGGTATAGTGCTCGGCCACGTCGAAGTCCGGCTGCTCCTGAGCGCGCAGCGGCAGCGCGAGCGCAGCGCCCGCAAGAACACCGCAGAGGATGCCACCCATGATTCTCATGCGACGACCGTACCGGCCAACCCCCTCCGAATACAACGGGAAATCTCCCGGCAGCCGGCGGATAGGGTCGGCGTCAGCGACAACTTCCCCGAACCCTGCGGCCGCGGCGGCGGCCGGACCCAAGCCGTCAGACGGCGCCGAGTCCCAGGCCGCCAAGGCCCGAGGTGTCCATCTCGCCGTCACGAGCACGGAACACACCGGGAAAGCGATCCTCCCATCCCACATTGGCCGCCGGGCAATACTGCCGCGAATTCGCCTCAATGCCCGAGACGCCTGGAATATGGGCCGCCAAGCCCGCGGATTGGATGAGCGACGCGCCGGGGCATGTGAGATCCTGCACGCAGAGGAAAAGGCCGAGGCTTTGCGCGGCGGCCGCCAGCAGGAGCGACTGGCTCTGCCCCTTGCAGGCCTTGAGCGCCACGCCCGTGTAACCCATCTCCCGGGCGAGGATGAGGCTCCCATAATCCGTGAGCGATTCATCGATGACGACGGGCTTCAGCTTTGCGGCTGCGTGCATGCGGTTTTGCGGGTTGGCCCGCAGATCGCGGGCTGTCGGCTGCTCCACATACTGGACCCGGTCAAAGCCGGCCGGCGACCGCTCGCGCAGTTTGTTCAGCAGGTCGATCAGGTACTCCACGTTTGGGCACCGCTCGTTGAAGTCGAGGGAGTAGCGCCACCGCGCGCCTACGACCGCGCCCTCGGCGATCCGGTTAACGGCAATGATTCGCTCAAGGTCCCAAGACGGATCATCCCCGTTCAGCTTTATCTTAAGGTGCGACAGACCGTCGCGCCTTATCCATTCGGAGAGGGTCTCGGGCAGCCCGTCGCCTACTGGCCTTGCGACATCCGCAGGGGTCAGAGGGTCGAGCGCCCCGACCAGATGGTACAGGGGCAGCCGGCCGACCGGTTCCCTGTTCACAAACTGATCGAGCCAGGCTCCACTGAAACCGGAGCCCATGTAGGCCCCGAGATCGCGGCTCATGAAGTCGCGGCCGTAGGCGTGGTAGCAGTTTAGGCCAAGAGCCTTGCCGAAGCCGTCGTGAATCGCCGCATCAAACGCGCTTGCGGTGACGAGCGTCGCCAGCTTCGGAATCGCCTGCGCCAGCTCCAGTTCCCTGCCAAGCCCCAGCGCGGCCCCGAGGAACTGCTCCTCGAGCTCCATGCCGATCTCCACGGGGTGCCCGAACTGCGCATACCCCTCGCAAATCCTCGCGCACCGGCCGGCGAGGGTGGTCATCGCAGCAAGCGTCTGGTCATAGTCCATGACTGCCGACGGGTAGGCCCACGTATTGGACAGCGGCATGGATCCGAATCCCCGCGCCGTCCGTCCATCGCGGGTCGAAACCTCGCACTCCACATTGAGCACATGGCATTCCGTGACGGTCCTGCCCCCGAATTTCATCGGCGTGCGATACTGGTATTTGGCCCGGTCGGTCCGGACATTTTGGATGCGGATATCCGTCTTCTTGTTGCCGATCATGGAGGAGGAATTCGACGTGCCAAACCCCGGCGATTCGTTTTGCCGAGAAGACGGGCTTTTAGCGGGTCTCTGATCGTTAAGAACCCTGCTCACCCGGCGCAACCGCCGAACCGGTCCGCGCCGAACGGTAGATCGCCTCGATGATTGCAACCGCGTTCCTGGCCTCGCGCGGACCCACCAGAGGTGGGCGGCCGGTGCGCACGCAGTCGGCGAAGTCGGCAATCAGCAGGCGGTGACCCTCCTGGCCAATCGCCTTGGGATCCGAGGCCCCGCCCCCGATGCTGGAGCGGCTGCCGAGGCCGACCGCTTCGTCCCCCGGCTGGACGTCCGCGAAATCCCACCGGACAATCCTGTCGTCTTCAAGGGTCGCCGTGCCCCGCTCGCCGGAAATCTCGAGCTTCAGCCGCGAACCCGGGTAACAGGAGGTCGCGGCCTCGATCACGCCGAGGGCGCCCGTTGGAAACTCGAGCCACGCAGCCGCGGTGTCCTCCATCTCGATCGCGTGCACCTGGGTGCGCACCTGCGCCCCCACCCTCACGGGCATCCCGGCCAGCCATTGCAGAAGGTCGACCGCATGAATGGCCTGGTTCATCAGGGCGCCGCCCCCGTCGAGGCTGCGGGTCCCCTTCCATGACGAGCCACTGTAGTATTCCGGAGCGCGCCACCATTTGACGTAGGCGCTGCAAAGCGCAAGGCGGCCGAACCGCCCGGCATCAAGCGCGCCCTTCAAGTGCTTTGCCCCGGCTCCCAGGCGGTTCTGAAACACGGCCGCGAGGACCCGGCCCGCCTTCTTTGCGGCCGCGGCCATCAGATCGATTCGTTCCGTCGTGATCTCCAGGGGCTTTTCACACAGGACGTGCTTGCCGGCCTCAAGGGCGCGGATCGTGACCTCGCCATGTCGGCCGCTGGGCACGGTGACGCAGACGGCGTCCACATCAGGGCGTTTCAGCAGGTCGCCGAGGTCGTCGACCGCTTCCCCTCCGAATTCAGCGGCAAAGGCGAGGGCTCTCGATGCGGACTGATCGTGAACCGCTCGCAGTTGCGTCCCCGGCGTTGCGGCGATCCCTCGCGCGTGGAAAGCGGCGATTGAGCCGGTGCCAACGATCGCAAAACCAAGCTTACGTGGGGAGTTACTCAACGGATCAATGTGAGGAGTGTTGGGGGTTGGGAGGCTAGCCCACCGTCGGGTCGCCAGAAAATCGAAGCGCAACGAAGCGAACGGCGCAAGTCCTCGAGCACCTGCCGCAACAGCACCGGACAAGGGTGCGCATCTGCATGAGTTCATCCCACCGCCTGCCGGAAAGGCGCCGTACTCGATGCGTTGCGCCTTGTGCGGACCCTGACATGATGGCACTCATGCACCGGCACATGCTCGGCCGCTCGATCAGATACCTCCGCCCCCTGCCCCTGCTCTCCTTTATCGCGGGAGCCGGTGCCGCCGATCTGCGCATTGGCTTCATCGGCTTGGACACCTCGCATTCGGTCGCATTCGCGAAGCTTCTGAACGAGCCCGGCAACTCCGGGCACATTCCCGGGGGGCGGGTCACAAGGTCTTGGAAGGGCGGAAGCCCCGACATCGAGGCCAGCGCCAGCCGGGTTGACGGCTTTGCCGCGGATATCGCCCGGACATACGGCGTGACGCCCTGCGATTCAATCGAGAGCGTGATGAGCGACGTTGACGCCGTCATGGTGCTAAGCCTCGACGGCAGAACGCACCTGGGAGAGGCCCGCAGGATATTCCCCTTCCATAAGCCGGTCTTTATCGACAAGCCCCTGGCCGGCAGCCTGCGCGACGCGATCGATATCTTCCGGCTTGCGCAGCAGCTCCACGCGCCGTGCTTCAGTGCGTCGGCTGAGCGCTTCACCTCCGACGTCCCAAAGCTGAAGCAAGCGAGGATCGGGCATCTGAACGGGGTGTCGACCTTTGGCCCCGCCCAGATCGAGTCGCACCATCCCGATCTTTATTGGTATGGCATCCATGCGGTCGAGAAATGCTACGCCCTGATGGGCACGGGCTGCGAGACGGTCGTGCGCGTTCACACGCCCGACACGGATGTCGTCACGGGGGTCTGGCATGACGGCCGGGTGGCCACCGTGCGGGGCAACCGCAATACCCGCTACGCGTTCGGCGTGACCGAATTCGGCTCCGAAGCCGTCGTCGTGGGCGAGCAGGCGGAAGGATATGAGGGTCTTGTCACCGAGATCCTTCAATTCTTCCGCACGGGCATCGCACCGGTCTCCCACGCCGAAACAATTGAGGTGCTGACCTTCATGGAGGCCGCGGACGAAAGCAAACGCCGCGGCGGAATCCCCGTCTCCCTGGCCGAGGTGTTGAGGGCGAACGGCGGAGCCGACGGCATTTAGCGGCCGTTCAGGGAGGAAGGGGCCGGCCAGCTCGCCCGGGGCCCCGCCGGTCACGCCGCCGCCTGCCAGAGTTCGAGCAGGCGCCTCACGCAGATCCGGCTTGCCTCATCGCCCCCGGCCGAGAACGCATCGCCGGCGGGCAGATGCAGGAGACCCTCATCGAGCTCCTTCCTCCTCCAATGGGTTTCCAGCGACAGGAGCCCGCGATATCCTGAATGGCGGATCTCCGTCAGATGCTGCCGCCAGCCGACGCTGCCCTCCCCGACCGGTGCAGGCCGCGCTGGCGAACTCCCGCCAGGGGTCAGGACTGCGTCTTTGACGTGAATATGGATGACCCGGTCAAACACCATCGAGAACGCCGCGGTCGGGGATCCCGTTTCACCCGGGACGTAGAGGATGTTGCAAGGGTCCCAGATCCATCCCGCCGAGGGATGGTTGAACGACTCGGCAAGGCACCGCATTTCGCGTCCGGATCCGACCCTGCACGAGCTCTCATTCTCAACACCGAGCCTGATGCCGGATGCGGCCGAAAGATCCGCCAGCTGGGCGAGGTGCGAGGCGATGCGGTCGGCCACCGGCTTCGCGAGGGGCTCCGGCCCCCGCAGAAACGAGAACACGCGGACGAGGTCGCATCCCAGCTCATGGGCCACCTGCAGGCTCCGCCTGAATATCTCAACATGCGCAAGGACGGACCCGCCGTCGTCCAACTCGCACTTGAAGACCGGAGTCGCGCATCCGTGGATTCGCAAACCCTCGCCGGCCGCGACGGCGCGGATCCGGGCCACGTCGCCGCGGGTGAGGTCCTTGAAGGCCCGACCGAACATGCTGCGGAGCTCAAACCCGCCAAGCCCGAAATCGCGCACAAACCGCACGACGGCGGCGGGGTCCTGCGAAATCTCGTCGGAGATGACGCTGATCTGCGGCTCGGTCATGGAACGATCGGGATAGGCCGGGGTCCCCCGTGTCAACCGCATTGCCGCCCGTCTTAAAATATTGGCTTTGAAGCGCGCGTTTTCCAGTCTCGAGGTCCGGAGCGGGCGGCGCAAAACGGCGCCCGTGGCCAGAGGGTTCTTCGGCGCCTCAGACAAAAGCAAAAATGAATAAGATCACTTTAGCCGCGTATTTGATCGCCGTCCTGCTCGCGCCCTGCGGCGCGACCGCCGCCCCCCCGATGGTCTTTGACCTTTGGCCGGCGAAGCCCCCGGGTGATCTGCCGGTCAGGGGCGCGGAAAAGACCTTCGTCCGCACGTCGACCCTCTATGGAACGGACGTCCTGATCACCAATGTGACCAAGCCCACGCTCACGGTCTGCCTCCCCCCGCAAGGGAACAATACCGGGACGGCCGTGGTGATATGCCCGGGCGGCGGATATTGGGATCTCTACTGGGAAGGCGAGGGCGAGCAGGTGGCCGCATGGCTTAATTCCCAGGGAATGGCCGGCATCATCCTCAAGTACCGCGTGCCTCGGCCGCCGAATGTGCCCGAGTCCGAGCCCCCCATCGGGCCGCAGATGGACGCCCAGCGGGCGGTCAGCATGGTTCGCAGCAGGGCCGCGGAATGGGGCATCAACCCGAGGCGCATCGGCATCATAGGGTTCTCGGTCGGGGGCCATCTTGCGCTTCAGACGGCCACGGGATTCGCAAAGCGGACATATGAGCGGATCGACGCCATCGACGACTCGAGCAGCCGGCCCGACTTCGCAATTCTCTGCTACTCCGGGTTCCTGAAGCAGAAGGACAGGGATGAGATCCTGCCAAGCATCCATATTCCGCAGGACACGCCCCCTGTCATGCTCGTCCACGCCACGGACGACACGATGAGTCCCTCGGACCAGAGCGTGATCATGTACCTCGCCCTGACAAGGGCCAAGGTCCCCGTGGAGCTTCACGTGTTTGCAAAGGGTGAACACGACTTCGGCGTCCGCCAGGACGGGAGACTTCCCGCAAGCTGGACCCGGCTTTGCGTCAACTGGCTTCACGCCTTCGGGTTTCTCGAGGCGCGCCCTTAGGCTAAGCACCGCTCGATGGGCAGCGCCGCGGACCACGGGACGATCGCCGGCGCACCCGGGGACCAGCCGCCCCGATCGATTCAGGCGAGCCAACCCCTGAGGGTCTCAAGATCTCGCCTGATGTGAGCAGCCATGTCCGCGCGATCGCCCATCGGGTATTCCTGGTGCTGACAGATCGTCCCTGAGTACCCGGAGCGATTCAGCCCGGAGATAAACGCCCGGTCGACCATCCCCTCGCCCAGGAGGCACCAGTTGGGCTGCCATCCGCCCGGTCCCTTGGACCAGGTGAAATCCTTGACATAGACCGCGGCGTAGAAGGGCTCCGCCAGGCGCGCCTGGATCGGCCAGGACAGGCCTCCCTCTATCGTGGCGTGCGCGATGTCGAAGCAGATTCCGACATTCTTCACGTGAAAATCCTTCAAGACGCCGACGACATCCCAAACCGAGGCGCCGAATCGGTCGGAGCCGGAATGGTTCTGCACTGCCGCCTGAACCCCCAGTTCGCCGCAGGCGTCGCCAATCGCCCTGAGATCGTGACCGAAGCCGTCGAGTTGCTGCTCCAGCGGGCGGTCTTTCGTGTACTTAAAGGCGCCCAATCTGAACTTTCTTATCCCAAGTCCTGCGGCCACGCGCAGCACCTCTTCGGCATGCGTCTCATGAATCGACGTGATCTCGGTCACGACAATCGGCACATCAAGACCCCTCCTTCGAAACGCCTCCACTAGCCGGGGGAGTTCTTCGCCCACCCTTTCAGGCTCGATCTGGCCCTGCGCGCGCACCGGGCACTCGATGCCACTCCAGCCGACCTCCTCGACAAACGCGGCCATGTCCGCCGGGCCCATGGATTGGAAGGGCTTCGAGAAGCCAATGACCGGACGCGCCAGCGCCTGCTTTTCGGCCCCGGCCGCATCGAGGCCAAGCGCGACGCCGGATGCGGCAAGAAATGAGGCGCGCACGAATTCGCGGCGCGTCAGCAAGGGAAGGTCGGGGCGGGGTGTTGGCTCCATGAAATTTTCACCGGGCCGAGCTGAATCGCTTCCTAAGGCCGCAAAGGGGTCGAGTGGATCACGGAAGCGCGGGTGGACCGCCCCGGACCTTGTCCTGCAACAGCCGCGCCCTCTCGGTGTCATCCGTCGGCTCGGGATACCCGAAGCTCCTGAACATCTGCCCGATCGAGGTCTTCGGGTCGTTGGACCAGAAGATTCCGGCATCCTCGCCCTGGTAATAGGTGAAACCCACCCTGTCCCCGAACGCGCGCTTGAGGGATTCGCCGCCATCCAGCCCGTCCGCCCATCCCGTTATGGCGTAGGATAGGTCGATCTGGTGAACGAGGACGCCCTCCTGGGTGGCCTCTGCATCGATCATGCCGAGCGGGTTGTAGACCGCCGCATGATCCCTCGGAGTGGCGCTCACCACGTAGTAGCGATGCTGCAGCGCATACATCGAAGGGCGGGCGGTCTGCGGCGTTTCCGACGGCAGCGCGACCACCTCCGCCCCCTGCTTCGCCAGCGCCTCCCACCCGTCGGGGTAGGCGATGTCGTAGCAGATCTGGATGCCCAGGCGCCCGAAATCGCAGCTGAACACCGGGAAGTCGCTGCCCGGCGTCATGCCCCCCTCCAGCAGGACGTATTTGAGGTCGGTGCAGGGATGCACCTTCCTGTAAATGCCCGCAACGCGCCCGTCCCGACCCATGAGCAGCGCGGCGTTCGAGTAGCGATCGGGCGGATTGTCCTCCCTTAGCACCAGGGGCACGACGAGGTAGCAGCCGTGGCGCTTCGCGCACGCCGCAATCCGCGGCACGACCTCATCGAGGCGGACGGCGTTCTGCGCCAGCGTGTCGGCGCCCCGGGCCATGAAATATTCGGCGAACACCACCAAGTCCAGGCGCTTGCCGGGGTACTTGATCCTGGCCTGCGCTTCCATCGCATCGGCGTAGTCGTCCATGCGCTCGAAGCGCTTCTCCAGCGAAAACTTTTCAATCAGGTCGTAGCCGGTGATCTCGGTGCCCACCAGGATCTTTCTTGGAAGCTGGTCGCGCCGAAGGGCCGTTGGCGTTCTTGCCCATGGCGAGGCTTCGTCGGCCGCCGCGCATCGCGAAGTCGCGGACGGCCCCACGAACCCCATCGCAAGCAACGACGCGGCGGCCACGCTGCGAAATCGAGATCGCGCACTCATAATTTCATGTATTGGGCTCTTGAGACCGCCATTGAACGCCGCCAACGGGTTTGCGAAACGGCTACGGCCCTGCGATGATTTGTCCTGCGGGGACGGCCGTGCCGATCCTGTTCAGCCACTTCCAGCGGTCAAACAGAAAGCCCGTCCTTGGGAATCCCGCCGCAGCGCTGCGCCCAGGTCCGTGTGGCCCAGCCGGCGGGCCGGTCGCGACCGGGTCGGAAGCGCCCGATCCATTGAAGGAGCTTTCTTCTTGCCTCAGCCCGAAGTTGACCCGCAAGTTGCCGCCATAATTGCCGCCGCCCAAGGAGCCTTTGCTCATGGAATTCCCCGCGCTTCAACCCGGGGGCCGTTCGACCGTCGTGCGGGGGCCCTTGGCCGGGATGGGCGCGTTGGGCCGTCCCTGAGCTGCCACCTTTGCACGGCGGCCCTTGGCGGGCGGGAGCCCCGCCTGCTCGATTCATGACGCAGACCCAAAGGAGCGTCAGGTTCGCCATGGCCGCCACCCTGACGGCAGCGTTCCTCGGCTGGATGTTCGACGGCCTTGAGATGGGCATCTTCCCCCTCGTCGCCCGTCCGGCGCTCCAGGAGTTCCAAATGGCGGGCGGCACCGTCAGCGAGCAGTTCATTCAGCATTGGATGGGTATCATCACGGCCTCGTTCCTGGTGGGTGCCGCCGCAGGCGGGCTCGCTTTTGGGTGGCTCGGGGACCGGATCGGGCGCGTCCGCGCAATGACGCTTAGCGTTCTCGTGTATTCGGTCTTCACGGGGCTCAAATACTTTGCTCGGGGGCCCTTCGATCTCGCCTTTCTCCGGCTCATCTCGGCCCTCGGCATGGGTGGCGAGTGGTCGCTCGGCGTTGCGCTGGTGATGGAGGCCTGGCCCGAGGAGAAGCGGCCGCTCATGGCCGGGCTAATCGGGATGTCGTCGAACATGGGCTTCGCCCTGATCGCCGTGATTGGGGTCTTTTTCCAGACCACGGTGCATTCCTGGCGCTGGGTCATGCTCGTCGGTTCCTCGCCCGCCCTTCTGGCGCTGGCGATCGTCTGGCTGGTGCCGGAATCCGAGCGGTGGAGGCATGCCGTCATTGCCGGGGGAAGGGCTCAGCCGGTGAGGGAGGTCTTCGGACCAAGGCTCATCCGCAACACGCTCCTCGGAATCCTCATATCGTCCATTCCACTCATCGTCACCTGGGGGATCGTCCTGTGGATCCCGCTCTGGGCGGACCAGATGACCGGTGGAGGCCAGCCGCGGGTGAAGGCCTACTGCCTGCTGGCCATCTCGGTCGGCGCCGGGTTGGGCGCCATGGTCGCGCCCCTGTGTGGCAAGATTATCGGGCGCAGACCCGTCTACCTCGGCCTTTGCCTGGGCTCGTTCCTGACCTGCAGCGTCCTGTTCAGGGTGTTCCACGCCTACAGCCCGTCGTTTCTCGCCGTCACCGCGCTGGCGGGATTCTTCACGGCGTCATTCTACGGCTGGCTGCCCCAATACCTGCCGGAGCTTTATCCGACCCGCGTGCGCGCGACGGGCCAGGGGGTCTGCTACAACTTCGGCCGTATCCTCACCGCCGTCTGCACCTGGAAGATGGGGACCCTCATGGCGTGGTTCGGCGGCAGCTATGCGCACGCGGGCGAGGCGGTCGCGTACATCTACGTCATAGGGATCGCGGCCATCTGGTTCCTGCCCGAGACCATAGGCCGTCCGCTTCCCGATTGACGGTGCGCCGTGCCCCTCCTGGCGGACGACGGCGCGGGCGCGCCGCCGGGGACTGCAGGAACGCTCCGTGGGCAGGCCGTCCTCCCGGGCGAGAGGAAAGGCATCATGAGCCCGGATCCGTTGGCGGGGCCGTTCGCCCGTTCCCGCGCGCGGGGCGCGGTGCCGGCGACGCGCATCAAGAGGCCAGATCGGGCTGCTCGCTGTCCGAAACGGACGCGACAGGCTCACTTTCCAGTTTGTCGTACCAATTGAACTTCAGGATCGTCATGGTGATCGCAAAGACCGCCAGGCTAAGCCAGAATGACGGCCAGTTGCGCGTCACGATGTAAATCGGCGTGGTGAAGATGCTCAATTGCCAGACGATGCCCACCACGATGTTGACCCAATTCCGGGCGCAGTCCCGGTTGGGCTGGAAACCCGGGTCGTCCTTGAGGACCAGGTCGCGAATCCTCCCCCACGCGCCCCACGGCCTCACGTTCCTGTAAAACCTGATCAGCGTCTCGTCGTCCTCGGGCTTTGTGCACAGCGTGCCGATGAAGCTGCTTAGAGCCGACACCGCGAATATCGCCGGGAAGCAGTAGAGCATGTTGACGTTCTCGCCGATCATCCTGCGTGCGAAGACGGGAACGATCATCGCGCTGCCGATCCCGGACACCATGCCCCAGAAGTACCCGTATCCGTTGAAGCGCCACCAGTACCACTTCAGGACATTCGCCACAACGAATCCGCTGTAGAGCGCCCCGACCAGCCACATCATGACGTCCGTGATGCGGGTCGTCATCAACCCAAGGGCTATCCCCATGGCCAGGATCACAAACGAGGCCAGGCGCGAAAGATTCACAGCCTTTCGGCTAGCGACGCCGGGGTTGATGAAGCGCTTGTAGACGTCATTGACGAGATAGGCGGGCGCAGCATTGAGCGTCGCGGCAAAGTTCGACATGAATGCCGCCATGAATCCGGCAATCATGAGGCCCAGGAGCCCTTCGGGCACGTATTTGCTCAGAACCATCGGCAGGATCTTCTCGAAATCCGGGGTCGCCATGGACCGCAGCTCGGGCATGCAGAAGCCCAGGGCCAGGACCACGATTCCCGTGCCCATCAGGTAGCAGGGAAACCACATGACGATGTTGACCATCGCGCTCATGAGGCTCGCCTCCCTCGGGCTCCGGGTCGCGAGTATCCGCTGCATGTCATAATTCGGAGCGGGACCGGCCAGGCTGGCGAGCACCCCCTTCAGCGTCATGAAGATGAAGATGATCATGAAGAACTCGTTGCCGTCATGGCGGATGGCGCCATTCGCCGAGTCCATGATCCCCGTCCAGTCCAAGCCCAGTCTCCAACCGAAGAAGGGGTTCATCCATCCGGGAGGAATCGAATGCCTGATCATCTCGGGCGAAACCCTCCACATTGCGATTGCCGCCAGCGAGACCGAGCTGACCACCAGGATGGTGTACTGGGTCACCTCGGTGATGACGACGCTGACCATTCCGCCCTTGATCGCGTAGAGCGAGGTGACGGCCATGATGAGGACCGCGTAGATGTTCTCGTCGCTGAAGAACCCCGTGGTGATGCCCGTGAAATGCCAGGGCAGTATGACCACCAGAAACTTCCCTATCCCCTTGAAGCAATAGGCCAACAGGCCGACCACGTTGACGAGCGCGAATAGCACCACGCTCAGGTGCGCCAGGTTAGCACCCGTGTCGCGGCCGAAGCGTGTCTGGATCCACTCCGCGCCGGTCATGACCTTCGAGCGCCGCGTCCACGCGCTCATAAACACCATGAGGAAGATCTGGTTGAACACAGGCCAGACAAACGGAAGCCACATGCCCTTCACTCCGTAGATGAAAAGGATGTACGCGAGCCACATGGTGCCGCTGACATCGAACATCCCGGACGCGTTCGAGATGCCGAGCAGGTACCACGGCAGCGCCCTGCCGCCGAGAAAGTAGGAGCCCATGTTCTTCGCCCCCCTGCGCGACACCCATAGGCCAACGGTGATGACGGCCACGAAATAAACGACGATGATCGCGATGTCTATGGCGTGGAGCTTCATGACTATTCAGTGGCGCCGGCCTGCGCCACTGGCGAAATCGGGAGCCGCGCAGCGCCCGATTCCGACCCGGTGCGAACCAGGGTCTCGGAGCGTGCCCGGCGCAGGCGCCGATCGCGGCGCGCACCGCAATGCGCCCGGGATCGTCACGGTGCGGTCCCTTGATTCCCGCGAGACGAACATAGGGTCAACGCAGGCGCGCCGCAATCGGCGGATGCTTCACCGAGGCCGCGATGTGGCGCCCCACGGCGGTGACGGTGCCGGTCCAGATATCCGTTCGTCCAAGGAGGTAGGCGCAGAGCTTCTCCAGGGCCTTGGCCGACGTCGTTTGCTTGGTGCGCCCGTCACCCACCTCGTGGCCGGTCAGGATCAGCCAGCACCGGTCCGCCACGGCCGCGTCGACCATCGCGCGCAGCTGCCCAAAGCTCTTGCAGTCAAAGTCCAGGGACGGGACCTGTGCCAGGTCGCAGCGCTCCGGGCTTGCGTAGGTTTCGCTGAAGCCGGAGCGCCCGACCACAAAGTGCCTGGCGACGAGGGGAATGTAGCTCCTCAGGCGGACGCCCCTGCCCACGTAGGTCTGGGCGCACGGGTAGGCGAAACTCGTCGGTGTGACCCCTACGGACGCTTCCAGGACCCGGTTAGCCTTGAGAATCTCCCGCTCCATCCTCTCGAGGGTGTAGTTCTCGAGCATCGTCTCCGGGGTCTGCCAGCCGATGAAGTTGCCCATGCACGGATGGTTGATGGTGTGGTTGCCGATTTCATGGCCGTGCGCGGCCGCGGACCGCCACTTCTTCAGCTGGCGCGCCATATTGCGGGGCAGCACAAAGAACGTGCCCTTTATCCCAAAGCGGTCCAGGAGCGGAACGCCCACGTCGACCGACGACGGCCTCGCATCATCCCAGCACAGGCTCACGGCCCCGCGCTGGCCATTCGGCCAGCGAAAGGTTCCAGGTCTTGGATTCTTCATTAATCTTGGAGGTGAAACTGCGCTGTTTGAAATCCGCCGCCCCGGGAGCCGGCGCGAGCCGGCTCGACGTCACCGCGTCGGGTGGGCAGCGTCAATCGATTCCGCGTCCTAACCCTTCCAACTGCGGGCCACCTTCTGAATCGCCCCGACCACCTGGTCCACGTAGGGGTCCGTCATGATTTGCGTGATCGGCAGCATGACGGCGCGCTCAAGAAGCGCGATCGTGCGCGGGCACATGTCCTTCGTGTAGGACACCCGCGGCGGGTTCTTCTCCAGCGACCAAGGGGCTCCGTTACGATGGGCGCTTCGCTTGTTCATCACGTAGTCCCAGTGGTAGAAGATGTGCCGGTCCGGGAACTGCTTTGAGAACACGGTCCCGCAGCGGACACCCTCGGCCGCCAGAATGGCGGCAATGTTCACGGCAGACGCCGCGTCGGGCATGAAGAACACCAACGAAATCCCGCAGTCTCCCGCGCGGTCGTTGAGCCCCTCCATCACGGCCCCCGGGATCCCCTCGCAGGCCGGCCAGAGGTGCCTCTTGATCATGCGGGTTCGCGCCAGGATCCGGTCGCGCTTCTTGAGCTGCTCAAGGGCCACGGCCCCATGCAGCTCCGACATGCGGAAATTCTCTCCAAGGAAGCACATGTTCTTCCATTGCTCCGCAGCCGCCGGGTCCTGCGCGCGCTCCTCCATCCAGAATGCGTAGGCCGAGTCGTGGTACACCGCGGCCCGCTCATAGGTGTCGCGGTCATTCGTGATGACCAGGCCTCCCTCTCCGCTGGCGGCGATCTTGTAATGCTGCAGGCTGAAGATCCCGGCGTCGCCGAACGTCCCGAGCGCACGCCCGCCAAAGGTGCCCCCGTTGGTCTGGGCGCAATCCTCAAGGACGGCGATCTTCCTGCGCCTCGCAATCTCCATGATGCGCCCCATGTCGCAGGGAATGCCGCGCATATGCACCGGGATGACCGCCGTCGTCCGGTCCGTAATCTTCCTCTCCATGTCCTGCGGGTCCATGCTCAAGGACTCGTCCATCTCCACCAAGACCGGCAGGGCGCCGACAGCCATCACCGCCGACGCCGTCGCTATGTAGGTGTACGCGGGGATCAGGACCTCGTCGCCCTGGCTCACCTTCAGGGCGATCAGCCCGGCGATCAGGGCGGAGGTCCCGCTGTTGACCCCGAGAACATACCTGGCCCCCGTCTTCGCGGCGAACAGCGCCTCAAGCTGCGCCACGGTTGATTTCGAGGGGTCCGCGGCGTAGCGAAAGAGCACCTTGCTCCGAAGCACGTTCGTGACGGCACGGATCTCCTCCTCGCCAATCTCATTCGTTCCATGAAGGAGGTTTGGCGGAGCCGGTTCCGTCACGGCCTTGGGGCCGCCGTTGATCGCCAGAACTTCTGCAATCTCGATCATTCCCTATGCTAGCATGCGCCCTTCTCAAAGGGAATAGCCGTGTTTGCGAAACCATGCGAAAAATCAGGCAGGGATTGAGTTGTAAACCCATTTCGACAACGACATGAACGGTTCCCCAATTCGCGACTTCTTCACCTCCCCTCTTCTTGCCGTGACACGCGCCGGATCCACTCTTGAACACGCGGTGAGGCCCAGCTTGTGGGGCCCAAGGCCGTCGGGGATGGGACGACCCGCGGAAACGGTTTTCTCGGGGTCCTGCGGGCGTGCGGCACCGGGGAACCGCCGCACGGTTTTCCCCAGGGGATGGTTATGTGCGTTTGCCGCGCTCACGTGCGGCGTGCGCGCCCCGGCTGAGGATGCCGCACAGAGATCCCAGCTGCCCGAATTCAAGTTGATCCCCGCTGCTTTGCCGCGCGAGCAAACGCCAACCAACGGGCTTCCTGCCGCGGGCTCACTGCGGACCTGGACGGTCTCCCACGGCGACTCGTTTGCCGATCGCTACTCGGCGCTCGCGCAGATCAACCGAGAGAACGTCAAGAACCTGCGCGAGGCATGGACGTACCACTCACGCGACGGCATCGGGAACATCCAGGCAAATCCGATCGTCGTTGACGGCGTAATGTACGGGCCCACGCCCGGGCGCGCGATCGTCGCCATCGACGCGTCGAACGGCACCGAGCTTTGGCGGTTCCAGCTTGAGCCCGTGGAGCAGCCCAGGATCGAGGACGCGCCCGCCCGTCGCGGCCTCGTCTACTGGCCGGGGACGGGGGACCATCCCGCCCGAGTTGTTTTCAGTTCCGGCGACTGGGTGTACGCCCTCGACCCAAAGACCGGCCACCCCATGGCCGATTTTGGGGTCAACGGACGCGCCCCGCTGCCGACAGGCGGAACGGCTGTTGGCGTGATCTGGAAAGGCGCCTACATCGTGCCCGGGCTGTTGGGCGATGTTTTCGCCTTCGACATCGGGACCGGAAGGAGCCTTTGGCGTTTCCACACCGTCCCTCAGCAGGGCGAGGCGGGCGCGGACACATGGAGGGGGGCCGGGTTTGGCAACGGGGCGCATTGCTGGGGTGGCCTGTCCCTCGATGCGGAACGCGGGGTTGTTTTTGCCGCCATTGGGAATGCGTTGCCGGATTTCGTCGGGGTCGACCGCCTCGGGGACAATCTTTACTCGGATTGTCTCGTGGCGCTGGACGCGCGAACCGGAAAACGGCGCTGGTATTTCCAGAATGTCCGACACGACATCTGGGACCTCGACTGCCCCGCCCCACCCGTCCTCCTGACCATAACGCGCGATGCCCGGAAAATTGACGTCGTCGCGTGCCTCAGCAAGGTCGGCGACACGCTGCTGCTCGACAGGATGAGCGGAAAGCCGATCTTCCCGTTTCGCCTGAGGCGGGCCCCGGCTTCGACGCTGCCGGGCGAGGCCACGGCTGCCTACCAGCCCGATCCCGAGCTTCCCGAGCCGTATTCATCCCAGGATTTCAAGATCGAGGAGGTCACCCACCGCACTCCGCAGGCGCACGACTTTGTCATGAGGCAGCTGATGCATGCGACCTATGGATGGTTTGAGCCGCCCAGCGAGGGCCGCCCGATGATCTACGCGGGCTCGAGGGGTGGCGCCGAATGGACTGGGGCCTGCGTGGACGTTCCCACCGGCCGCATCTATCTCAATAGCAACCATCTGATCGGGAGGTTTACCGTCTATCGCAACGACGAGCGTGAGCGCGATCCCTCGCTGGCGCCCAGCGGCGGTGAGACGACGTTTCAGCAGATGTGCGCGGGCTGCCACGGTGCGAAGCGCCAGGGGATCGGAATGGTTCCCGCCCTGCTGGGGCTTCGGCACCGGATGAGCGACGACGAGGTGACGGGCCTCCTAAGGACCGGGCGAGGCCAAATGCCCCCGGCGCCGCCGATGGCGGAAGGACAACGGCGCGACCTGCTCGACTTCCTGATGCGCCGCAATCAGCCGCCACCGCCCCACGTCGCGGCCGCGGGCCCGACATATTTCGCCGATGGCTGGAACTTCATCAACGACCCGGACGGCTACCCGGGCTGCAATCCCCCGTGGGGCGAACTCGTCTGCATCGACATGAACACCGGCAGGATTGTCTGGCGGGTGCCGCTCGGAAACTACGAGAAGCTTTCCAAAGAGGGGCAGCCGGAGACGGGAACGGAGAACTTCGGGGGGCCAACGGTCACAGCGGGGGGCCTGGTCTTCTGTTCCGGCACAAAGGATTCCATGATTCGCGCATTCGACAAGGACACCGGAAAGGAGCTTTGGTCGGCAAGGCTGCCCTGGGAGGGGTGCGCGCCCCCGTCGGTCTACGAAGTGAACGGGCGGGAGTTTGTCGTTATAGCGGCGACCGGAGGCGGGAAGATTGCAACCCCGACCGGCGACGCCTACGTCGCATTCGCGCTCCCGGCCGATCTGAGGCAAGAATGAAGATCGCGCATCGACATGCTCGGGCCTCCGCGCTGCCCTGAATACTTCCCGCACCCCTAAGAGCGCCCGCGCACCGGTGGCAGCCCCGTCCTCATGCCAGAATCCCCTCTTTTCGATTTTCAGGTAAACGGCTTCGGCGGAGTCGACTTCCAGCGCGACGGCCTTTCGATGGAGGACCTGCGGCGCGCGACCTCCGCGCTCAGTCGGCACGGAGTCCGCGCGATCTTTGCGACCTTGGTCACGGCCAGCATCGACAGGCTGTGCCGGCGCTTCGAGGGACTGGAACGGGCTCGGGCGGGTGACAGCGAGGTGGCACGGATGATCGCGGGATACCATCTTGAGGGCCCATGGATCTCGCCCCTGCCCGGATTCAGGGGCGCCCATGCGCCCGATCCGATCCATGCGCCGTCAATGGCGGAGTTTGCGCGGCTTCAGAGTGCCGCCGGGGGCCGAATCCGCCTCGTGACACTGGCCCCAGAATGGCCGGGATCTCCGGAATTCATTGCGGAAGTCGTCCGACAGGGGGTTCACGTTTCGTTGGGACACACGAACGCAAGCGAGTCTGAGATAGGCGCCGCGGTCGCCGCGGGTGCGCGCTTCGCAACGCATCTAGGAAACGGCACGCCGGAGACGCTGCCACGCCACGACAATGTGGTCCAACGGTTGTTGTCCAGGGACGACCTGACCGCCTGCCTGATTCCCGACGGCATTCATCTGCCCCCGTTCGTCCTGCGCAATTTCTTCCGGGCGAAACCGCCCGGCCGCGTCCTTTTTACGACCGACGCCATGGCGGGGGCGGGCGCTCCCCCGGGGGACTACACCCTCGGCGAATTAACCATAACCATCGGCGCTGACCATGTCGCCCGGCAGCCTGGAGGCGAAGGCCTTGCCGGATCGACACTCGCTCCGGACGAGGGCGTGTCGAGGACGGCCGCCTACCTGGGCCTTAGCCTGCCCGAGGCCCGCCGCCTCTGGTCCGACGCGCCCGCCGCGGCGTTCGGAATCGTCCTGCCCGGCCACCCGTGAACGCAACACCGGCCCGACACTTCGTCGTCGATCGTCTCGCGGTCGAGCTACATCCGACACGGGCAGACTTGGGCCGCGTCGCCGCGGCCGCCGCGGCCGAATACCTCTGGCAATGCATCGCCTCCCGGGGCCACGCCCGGGTTGTGTTTGCCTGTGCGCCCTCGCAGGACGAATTCCTTGGCGCGCTTGCGGACGGCCGGACGAACCCGGTCGCCTGGGACCGGGTGACCGCATTCCAGATGGACGAATACGTGGGTCTCGAAGGCGACGACCCTCGGAGTTTTCAGCGCTATCTTCGCGACCATCTTCTTTCACGGCTCAAGGTGGCCGCATTTCATCCGCTGTCGGCAGGCAAGGGGGATAGCGCCGGGGTCTGCAGGCGTTACGCCAAGCTGCTCGCGGAGCTCCCCATCGACCTCATCTGCATGGGAGTGGGCGAAAACGGGCACATTGCATTCAATGATCCGCCCGTCGCAAAATTCGATGACCGCGCCAGCGTCAAGAGGGTGAAACTGGACGGCGCATGCCTCCAGCAGCAAGTCAACGACGGCTGTTTCCGCTCCATTGCCGAGGTGCCTCGCCACGCGCTAACCCTCACGGTGCCGGTGTTTCGTGCTGCGCGGCGCCTAAGCGCCCATGTTCCGGGACCCCGCAAAGCAGCCGCAGTACGGGCGATGCTCGAGGATCCCATTGATGCATCGTGCCCCGCCTCCGTCTTGCGGCTGCACCCGAACGCTACCCTGTATCTGGATTCGGCCTCCGCCGGCGAGTTGTCCGCGTTCGCACAGGACCGTGCGATCCCATCGCCTCCTTGAAGAACGGAAAGCGGTCCGACGGCGTCACCCATTCCCGGGTCTCAGCCATGGAGATTCGATGGTGCCCAGGAATCCTTCCACTCAATCAAGGGAAGATCACCGCGCCAGCGCAGGGGAAGCCAGACATAGCGACCGTCGGGTGGGTTCTCGGGTCTCCAGCGGTCGGCCATGAAGATGAACAGATCGGGTTGGCCTATGACCTCCAGCACATACGTCGATTGCGAGTCGAAGGTCGAGGCCTTCTGCGCGTCCGTGCCCGAGCAGGGGTTCCCCACCTGCCTCCACGGCCCCCACAGCGAAGAGGCCACCGAAAGGCGGCACGCGTTCGGGGCCCAGCCCGTCGTTCCCGAGGTGAACATGAAGTAGCGGCCCTTCCTCTTGAAGACCGCCGGCGCCTCGTTGAAGCCGTTCGGGAACACGCGCGCGTAGTCTCCCGTCACGCCGAGAAAGTCGTCGGTCAGGCGCGAAATCTGGAGCGTGGCGTTCTCCTCCGCCACGGTGAAGAGGTACGCAGCCCCGTCGTCGTCGACAAAGAGGGTCATGTCCCTGGACATCTGGCCGCCCGCAAAGTCGCGCCGGAAAACCAGGTCGATCGGGAAGTCGGCGCTCGGTCCGCCGTTCATCTTGCACCCTGAAAGGCGCGCCAGCTCGGCCTGGCTGAGGGGCGTCCGCATAGTCTCGGGTGCATTCCTGGGCCAGCGCCCCGCATTCGGCCTGAAGCTCCTCACGAACCGGAAGGGCCCGGCCGGTTCGTCAGCAACGGCGATGCCGACCATGGCCGACGAATAACCGCTGCCCTTTCCCTCCAGGTGAAACCACATCACGAACTTCCCCTTCCGTCGGTTGAAGATGACCTTCGGTCTCTCGATGAGGCATCCCTTGGTGATCTCGCTGCGGGGATCAAGGGAAACGGGCATCGCGATCCCGTCGTCCCGCCAGCGGCACAGGTCCTCCGAGGAATAGACATGAATCCCCACCTGGGCGGTGTTTCCGGCCTCTCCCTCGACCATGTGCTGCCCGTACCAGTAATAACGGCCGCCGCTCCGAAGGAATCCGCCCCCATGGGCGTTGATGACGGCGCCGCGGTCATCCCTCCATTCTGCCCCCGGATAGATGGCGCAGGCTGGATCCGGCGCCCCGTGGGCCGCTGGACCCAGGCGCAGGACGGCGGGGAGCGCCACGGCCAGGAGCAGGCGGCGCACGGACTCAGAGCCAGAGGACGGCTTCGGATAGATGGGCATGGGGGATATCCCATATCTCCTGCGTGCTCCGCTCGATCAGGGGCGAACGCTCCAGGTAGGGGCTGTCGTCCGGCCGGCCTATGTGGCCCACGCTGAGACTGTCGGGAAGCTGGGTGACGTACGCCGAAAAGGGCGTCGGATGCCGGTAGCCAACGCCATGGTGCAGGCACAGGCCCTCGGGATTGTGCCCGAGGGTCCATTGCACCATCCGCTCCGCGGCGCGCTGCCAGTCGCGGCGCCCGAACAGGCTGCCGGCCTTTGCGCAGAGGCTCGCCTGATGCATCACCACTCCGCCGGTGCCGTGGACGATCTCCTGGGGGTTGAACGGATGGATGAACGTCCGGACGCCGCGGCCGCGGCCCGCATCGCGGAACACCTGCAGTTCGGGCGACGGCGGGTTGAAGTAGACGCCGTATGGGCCGATCCCGAACGGGTTGCTCGCCGCATCAGCGATCACGTAGCGGTCGATGTACCGTCCGACCGACTCCCGGGCCCTATCGGAGAGCGCGGTTGCGCCCCTGGCGCCCAGTTCGACCAGGCGCAGGAGCGCCAGCGCCGGCTCGCACGAGAGCGCGATGCAGCGAAAGCCGTCCGCTGCGTCCTTTTCCGTGAAATACCCGCTCAATCCCGGATCCCCCGCGTCCTGGCGCCCCAGCAGCTCGGAAGCCAGCCGGGAAACGGCCTCGAGCCCTGCCCCCGGAAGGCCCGCCTGATAGGCCTCGATGGAGGCAAAGAGTTCCTCGGCCAGGAAAAGCGTCCGGCCGTCGTGCCCCCGCCCGCGCCCGTAATCCCAGGCCTTCGCGGCCAGCCGAAGGCAACGGGCGGCGTCAGCCTCCGGCAGCACTTCCGCGACCTGGCACTGGGTCCGCACAAAGAGGAACTGCACCGCCGGATTATAGGTCGTGCGAATCTTCCGCTCATCGCCGGTGCCCGGCCGGTTGTCGGTGAATCGGCCGCCGGCGTTGTCCGCGTTGCAGCCGGGGTGGTTCTCGAACCACCAGTCGCGCTCCATCCGGAGGCCGTCCTTGAACGTCCCGCCGGCCAGATCCTCCCACATCTGGCCGTCGGGGGCCATCATCGCATGAAAGTAGCGGTTGCCCCACCCTATCTCGTCCAAGGCCGGGCCTCGAAACCCCGGGTGACCCCGGCGCGCGATGGCCGCCAGCGAGGACAGGTTGGGCAGCGTCAGGAAGAGCCATTTCCTCAGGTCGCCGGCGTCGTACCATCCGCCCGCGGCCCGGATCTGCTGACCCGTCGTGTCGAGAACGCCGTCGTCCAGGTGCTCGGCCCGGCGGATCCCGGGCAGATCAAAGCCGGAGCGCTGGCAGCGCAGGTAATTAAGGTAACCGAGGTGGAGTCGCTCGTACATCCCCTGCCTGATGGTGATCGGGAACGAGGAACCGTAGTCCGTTTCGACCTGGAAATTCCCCTCGGCCGAGAAATCGGAGAAATCCCCCTGCCAGAAGGCGCCCCATCGGCTCTCGACGCGGGACAGCTCCCCGCTCATGAGGATGCGTGCCTTGTCCGGCTTCAGTCGGCCGGCCTCAAGGTCGAACGGCCAGCGAAAGAATCTCCCCTTCCAGCCGGGCGCAGGCGCACAGTCCCTGGGGATGCGCTCGAAGAATGCGCGCAGATAGAACGGGATCCGACTCGGGAGTTCATGCCCGAGCGCCGGCGCGGGAGCAAGTGTGAGGGTCTTCGGCGACTCTGGGCGGTAACCCAGCTGGCAATGTGCAAGAGGGGACGGCGTCACGCGAGAGGATCTCTATTCTCCGAGCTGGGGCTGGGGCGGATTGGGTCGAACATGGGGAGCAGGCACCGCCTTGGTTCTCTGCATTCATCCCTTGCTTGGCGAGCCACCTTATTGCTGCCCGACCGGGTGATCTCGCCCGACGGGCCGGCGTCGACCCCGGGGAATCCTGCCCCACCGGGCCTCTTGCGAACGGTGAAACCGGTTGTCGAACCCCCGTTCGATGCTACGGTTGGGGCCCCAACCCAATGTTCTCCAAAGCCGCCCTGTTCATGCTCTGCACCGCCGCCAGCCTCGCCGCCGAGCGCGCGACCTACGATTCGGCCGGGAGGCTGACCTCCCTCATCTCCAACGGCGTCGAGTTGCCGGTGCACGGCGGGTTCGTGGTCACCTTCACGGGCGCCCCGGGCGTCTCCGCCCAGCCGAATGACCAGCGCTCGCCCATCTCGCGCTCGGAAGCCGGCCAGAAATGGGAGGGAAGCGTCGCCTTCCCGAACGGCAGCCAGGCGCAGCTTTCCGTGGCCTGGGGCGAGTCCGACGCCGGGGTCGCCCTCGACGGGTCCCTGACCTCCAAGTCCCCGTTCCCCGGCCGCGCGTTCCGATTTCCACTGGATGTCGCCTCCGTCGACTACGTGATCGACCTGCCCCGCACGTCCTTCGCGGGCTGGCACCTCGAGCCTTCCGGGGCGCCGCTTCCGGACACGAAGCCGGCTGATCCCAGGTTCTTCTCCGAGACCACCGCCGCCGTCACGTTCGCCGACCTTCAGGGCAAGTCGAGGCTCTCGATCGCGCTCGACCACCCGAGGCAGGTCACGGTGACCGACGCCTGGGACTCCTCGGGGCGGTCCTACCGCGTGAGGATCTCCGTGCTGTCGGGCCCGTGGATGATGGGCGACTCGCTCAAGCTCGGCCTCACCCTCAAGCTTGCGGAGGAGCCCGGACCCGCGGCGGCGAATCTGTCCGTGGAGCCGGCGGCGGTCCTCTATCCCTTCGACGGGTTCGGGGGCAATTACCGGGTCTACGCCGACACGCCCATCGTGGACTACACCCTGAAGAACCTCCAGCTGTCGTGGGCCCGGATCGAGTTCAAGGCCACGGCCTGGGACCACGACCGGAACGCGCCCACCCCAAGCCCCCAGGTGACGCGCGACTTCGAGCTGATGCAGCGGATCCAGAAGATGGGCGTGCCTTGGGTCCTGAGCGTGTGGTTCCTGCCCGAGCGCTTCTACACGGACCCGAACCAGAAGCCCTTCGGAACGTTCGCCCGCCAGATCGCGCCGGAGCGCTGGCCCGAGTTCCTCGACCTGCTCGGCAGCTACTTGGTCTACCTGAAGGCGCACTACGGGGCCGAGCCCGACCTCTTCTCGTTCAACGAGTCCGACCTGGGCGTCAACGTCGGCTTCACCGCCGAGACCCACCGCGACGAGATCAAGCGCGTCGGGGCGCACCTCGCCTCGCTCGGGCTCAAGACGAAGATGCTCCTCGGCGACACGGCCAACCCCCGCGACTCGCACAAGTTCACGCTAGCCGCCGCGGCCGACCCCGAGGCGATGCGCTACGTCGGGGCGGTGTCGGTCCACAGCTGGGGAGGCGGCACGCCCGAGCAGTACGAGGCCTGGGGCGACGTCGGCCGCTGGCTCAACCTTCCGCTCCTCGTCGCCGAGGCCGGCGTGGATCCGGGGGCCTACAAGAACCGGATGTACGACAGCTACGCCTACGGCCTGCGGGAGGCCGCGCAGTTCCAGGACCTGCTGCGCTACGCGAGGCCCCAGGCGCTCATCTACTGGCAGTTCACCGAGGACTATGGGCTGGTCCATGTCGGAGCCGACGGCGCCATCGAGCCGACCTCCCGGTTCTGGCTCATGAAGCAGTTCGTCAATCTCTCGCCCACCAAGAGCCAGGTGGTCCGCAGCTCGAGCGACCGGCCCAACGTCCAGATAAGCGCCTTCGCAAGGAAGGACGAGCTGGTGGTCCACATCCTGAACACCGGGCCCGACTGCGAGGCCCGGGTCTCGGGACTGCCGGCCGGCCCGTGGCGCACGGTGACCACGACGGAGGCGTCGGGCTTTCAGGAGGGCCGCGTGACCGTGGACGCCGGGGAAGCGCCCCAGGGTATCCCCCTGCCCGCCCGAAGCCTGACGACCCTTGTCCGGGCGCCCGCGGCGCCCTGAACCCGGGCCCTTTCGAGTTGCCCCCGCCAGAGGGGTCCCGAGTCTCTAGGCCGATGCCGCGCACCTCAAGGCGAACCTCCGTCTTCACCGAGTCGCTGATACGCGAGATGACGCGGGTGGCCCAGCGTCACGGCGCGATCAACCTCTCCCAGGGGTTCCCGGACTTTGACCCGCCCCCGGCCCTCGTGCAGGCGGCGAAGGACGCGATGGACGCCGGCCGCCACCAGTACGCCATCACCTGGGGGGCGCCCGAGCTGCGCAAGGCGCTCGCCGCGAAGCTCCAGCTCTTCACGGGTCTTCCCGTGGACGATGCGGCCGAGCTCGTCGTCACGTGCGGCGCGACGGAGGCGATGATGGTGGCCATGATGACCGTGTGCGACCCGGGCGACAAGGTCGGCCTCTTCTCCCCGTTCTACGAGAACTACTCGGCAGACGCGATCCTCTGCGGGGCCGAGCCCGTTCTCATCCCGCTGCATCCACCGGACTACCGGTTCGACCCCGCGGAGCTTCGCCGCGCGTTCGCGGGGGGCCTGAAGGCCTTCGTGCTCTGCAACCCCTCGAACCCGTGCGGGCGGGTGTTCACGCGCGCCGAGCTCGAGGCCGTCGCCGCGGCCGCCGAGGAGTTCGACGTGTTCGTCCTCACGGACGAGGTCTACGAGCACATCGTCTTCCCTCCCCACCGGCACACCTACTTCTCGGCGCTCCCGGGAATGGCAAAGCGCACCCTCATGTGCTCGTCGCTCTCGAAGACGTTCTCGATCACGGGCTGGCGCCTCGGCTACGTTTACGCGAGCCGCGAGGTGATCGCCCAGGCGCGCAAGGTGCACGACTTCCTGACCGTCGGGGCGGCGGCCCCGCTCCAGCACGCCGTCGTCACGGCGCTCGGATTCCCGCGGAGCTACTACGACGAGTTGGCCGCGGTCTATGCGCGCTCCCGGGACATCCTGCTCGGGTACCTGGACCGGACCGGCCTCTCCTACACGCCCCCCGAGGGCGCCTACTTCGTCATGGTCGACATTTCCCCGTTCGGCTGGGCGAGCGACGTGGAGTTCTCCCACTGGATGGCCCGCGAAATCGGCGTCGCGCCGGTGCCCGGGTCGAGCTTCTTCGTCCCGGGCGAGAACCGGTACATCCGGCTCAATTTCGCGAAGAAGCCGGAGACCCTGCACGCCGCGGGCGAGCGGCTGCTGCGCCTCAGGCGATAGCCGGCCCCGGCGGCTCGGGACGGTATTCCAGGGTTGCCTGCGGCAGCTCCAGGGAGACAATGGCCAAATGAGAACAAGGGTTGCCCTGTTCGCCCTTCTGCTCGGAGCCCGCCTGTTCGCCACCGACCAAGCGCCGCAGGACAACGGAGCGGGGTTTGATCCGGATCAAAAGCCGCTGCGACTTGCGAGCGGCCTCGTCTATCCGAAATGGCAGATCATCGGCGAGACGGCCTCGACCGTGACGATCCGCTATCCGGGCGGCGCCGCAAAGGTGGACAAGAAGCTGCTGCCCGAGAGCCTTCAGGCAATCTACAAGATCGACCCGGTGGCCGTTGCCGCCGAGGCGAAGGCGGACGCCGAGCAGAAGGCGATTTACGATTCGCAGGTGCGCGCCACGCAGGAGAGGCAGAAGGAGGAACACGAAGCCTTGGTTGCCTCGGCGGCCAAGTCACAGCAGGTTAGCCAGGCACAGAAGACCGCTGTGTCGACCGCCGACAGCGAGAGGCGCGCCCGCGCGCAACAGGTCGCAGCGATCAAGAAGGAGGCCAAGAAATGCGCCGAACATTACTTCCGCTACGAGTACCTCGGCGGGGTGTCCGGAGCGGTGGTCGAAAGGCTGGACATCGACCTGAAGGAGCCGAGGGACGTCAGCGGATGGGCCGGCCGGTACGCGGTCGATGGAAGGGCGAGCCTCGAGTACTTCGCGAGCGCGGGGGTCAGCTTCCAGAAGAGCGCGGCAAACGCCTTCACGGTTACGTTGGAGTGGAAGGACGGCCAGGCGGATATGGTGGATTTCACCAATCACGTGTCACCGTGAGGGCGCCGCGCTCCATGAAGCGGCTTTAAGGTCCCGTGTGAGTTGACCCGGTCTGGAAAGGCGGGGATTGCCGCGGCCCCGATCGCCGCAACTTGAACCAAGCTCGGGCGAAGCTGCAGGCGCGGCCGCGCTCCACTGCCCACCCGCCTTCACGGCGCGCCGCGCGACAACGGCCTCGGCGCGTCGGGACGCCCCGAGGCTTGCAAACGCCCGGCGGAATCCGAATGATTTCCCGCTGGATTCCCGCAAACGCTTGGCCGCGCGGACCCTTTCGGCATGCGCCATCCGGCTGCGGTTCGATGGCCGCCCACGCGCACTCTCCCACTTCGATTCCTCTTACTACCATGGCTCAATACGGCTACTTCGACGACACCCAGCGCGAATTCGTGATCACGCGCCCGGACACCCCGCTTCCGTGGCTCAATATGCTCGGCCAGGACGAGTTCTACGGCCTGTGCACCCAGACGGCCGGCGGATACTCCTTCTGGAAGGACGCCCGCCTGCGGCGCCTGACCCGTTACCGGTACAACAGCAACCCGATGGATAACGACGGGCGCTTCCTCTACGTGAAGCAGGGCAAGAGCGTCTGGAATCCCGGATGGAAGCCGGTGCGCGCCAAGCTCGACGCCTTCGAGTGCCGCCACGGGCTCGGCTACACGCGCATCAAGGGGCGCAAGGGCGGCGTCGAGGTGGAGCAGCTGATCTTCGTGCCGCCCGACGAGAACGTTGAGATCTGGAAGGTCACCGTCCGCAACGCGTCGAGGTCCACCCAGAAGCTCTCCCTCTTCTCTTTCGTCGAGTTCTGCTTCTTCGAGGCGCTCAACGACATGACGAACTACCAGCGCACCTACTCGATCGGCGAGGTCGAGGTGGAGGGCGCAGCCATCTACCACAAGACCGAGTACCGGGAGCGCAGGAACCACTACACGCTCTTCGGCTGCACGCATCCGATCGCGGGCTTCGACACCTCGCGGGACGCGTTCGTCGGCGTCCACCACGGCCTGCACGACCCCCAGGCGGTCCTCGCCGGCAGGTGCACGAACAGCCACGCCCACGGGTGGAACCCGGTTGGCGCGCTCCAGGTCGACCTGACGCTCAAGCCCGGAGCGAGCGAGACCTTCGCGTTCGTTCTGGCGTACGTCGAACAGGGCGACCTTCCGAAGTTTGACGCGCCGTTCGTCATGAACAAGGCAAGGGGCCGCGAGGTCCTCGCGAAATACTCGGACATCTCGGTCGTCGACTCCGCCTTCTCGGCGCTCCAGCGGCGCTGGCAGGACCTCCTCTCGACGTACCAGGCCACGCAGGTCCCGAACAAGCACCTGCAGCGCACGGTCAACATCTGGAACCAGGTCCAGTGCATGGCGACCTTCAACCTCTCGCGCTCGACCTCGGGCTATGAGACCGGAATCGGCCGCGGGATGGGCTACCGCGACTCGAACCAGGACATCCTGGGCTTCGTGCACATGCTGCCGGCCCGCGCCCGCCAGCGCATCTTGGACATCGCCTCGACGCAGCTCTCCGACGGCACGTGCTTCCACCAGTACCAGCCCCTGACGAAGAAGGGCAACGCGGACGTGGGCGGCGGCTTCAACGACGACCCCCTCTGGCTCATCCTCTCGACGTGCGCCTACATCCGCGAGACGGGGGACACGGGCATCCTGGGTGAAGCGTGCGGCTACGCCGACAAGCCGGGCTCCAGGGACACGCTTCTCCACCACATCGAGACGTCGATCGCCTTCACGCTCAAGAACCGGGGCCCGCACGGCCTGCCGCTCATCGGCCACGCCGACTGGAACGACTGCCTCAACCTGAACTGCTTCTCCACGGAGCCGAACGAGTCGTTCCAGGTCACCGGCGACATCGCGGGATCGAAGGCCGAGTCGGTCATGATCGCCGGCCTGTTCCTCTACGCGGCGCGCGAGCTCTCTGGGCTCTACCGCTTCCTCGGCGCCCCGGGCGACGCCGCCCGGCTTGACGGCTACTACGACGACATGCTGAAGACGGTGGAGGAACAGGCCTGGGACGGGGCCTGGTACACGCGGGCCTTCGACGTCGAGAGCCGGCCCGTCGGCTCCAAGAGCTGCGAGGAGGGCAAGATCTTCATCGAGAGCCAGGGATGGTGCGTCATGGGCGGCGCCGGCGCGGGCAACGGCCGCGCAAAGAAGGCGCTCATGTCGGTCGAGAAGCACCTCTACAAGCCGCAGCTCGGCTGCGCCCTGCAGTGGCCTCCCTACTCGACGTACCACCTCGAGCTGGGCGAGGTGACAAGCTACCCGCCGGGTTACAAGGAGAACGCCGGGGTCTTCACCCACAACAACACGTGGATCCACATCGGCTGGACGCTCCTCGGCGACGGCGAGCGCGCGCTCGAGTACTACCTGAGCATCTGCCCCTCGGCGAAGAAGGACCACGATGTGTACCGGTCCGAGCCCTACGTCTACTCCCAGATGACGGCGAGCCAGTTCTCGCCCACCCCCGGCGAGGGGAAGAACTCATGGCTCACCGGCACGGCCGCGTGGTCGTTTGTCGTCGGCAGCCAGTACATCCTCGGCATCCGCCCGGAATTCGGCGGGCTGCGGATAGACCCCTGCATCCCGAGGACCTGGAAGGGATTCACGGTCCAGCGCAGATTCCGCGGCGTCATGTACACGGTCACGGTCGCCAATCCGCGGCGCAAGTCGAAGGGCGTGAAGACGCTCTTGGTCGACGGGCGCCGGGTGGCGGGCAACGTGGTCCCGCTCCCGACGGACGGACGGACAGCGGTCAAGGTCGAGGCCGTGCTCGGGGCCTGATTCCCTTTTGTTCCGGCCCCGCCGGCGCCAGCCGACGCCAGCCGACGCCTCAGTGCCTCGCCCTTAGGACGATCTTAAGGTCCCTCACGCTGAAGGTGATCGGTCGGCGGTCGCCATGGCCCGGCGCAACCGCCGGACGATCGCTCTGGAAAAGAAGTACGGTGTCGCCCGGCGGAAGCTCTATCCCGGATACCCCGGCCTCGCCGTATTCGCCCGGTCTGACCATGGTGTGCCAGACGACCCGTCCGCGGACGCTGAGTGAGGCCGCCCGCACATCCCCCGTGGCGAGCCCGAAGCTCACGTCCGCTAGAACCGCGAAAGGCTGCGGGTTGTGGATCGTGAACGCGCTGTCACCGCTGCTCCAGCGCCAGGAATCCTTGCCCTCCGTCTCGGGCAGCCACCAGTTGCTGGGGCCAAACTCCGCATCGAAATCAAACCCGCTTTCGGTATTGGACCTCAGCTCGAAGGGGCCCTCGAAGACGAAACACGGTGCCGCCTTTTCGGACGGGCGCAGAAGGTCCGCCGACGCAAGGACTCCGAGGTTGCCGGCCAGAAGGAGAACGGGCCACCAGCGACCTCTTGGGACGCGGACGTTAAATGCGAGGGTCATGGGGAGCAGCACCCGGGCCGCCGCCGAGGGGTAGTGCTCCCAGACCGCGTCGCCCAGGAAGAGCATGAGCGCCGCGGAGCTTGCGCCGACCCGCCACCAGGCATCCCTCCAGCGGATCCTGACTGCAAAGAAGAAAAACTGCGCGAGGATGCCGACGAGCACGAGCGCGTCGAACCTGACCTCGGGGGAGAACGGATATCCCTCCGCCATCATGCTCGAAACCATGTCCTCGAGCTTGCTGCACAGTCCAACGAACACCCCCGCAAAGTTCCCCAAGCCGATGTCGCCGCTGCTCCCGAGCCAGTGGCCGAGGCAGGTGATCCAGAGCGCGATCGGAAGGAGCACCAACGCCAACTGGGCGGCCCAGCGGGCCCACGCCCTGCGGCCGCCGGTTTCGGGCAATTCCAGCGCCGAGGCGCACAGGACGCTCGTGTCCTTGCCCAGGCCGCCGACCCCCAGGAGCAGGGCGCCGAGCCAGGGCCGCCGGGCTTCGATGAGCGCCATAGCAGCTGCGGTCAGCAGCAGGCTCGGACCGTCGAGGAGCGCGCGCTTCACGCTGAAGATGAGGCCGAACGAGAAGAGGATGCACGCCCACCTGAGGACGTTGCCCCAGGACACGGGCGGCAACCAGCGCATGAGCAGGACCGCGAGGATGAACCAGCACGCCACGTTTTGGAGGGCAAAGACATTCATGACGCGCGCCGGATTGCCGCCTCCTATTGCCCATGCCGTCCATTCGAAGAGGATCCTGCGGGAGCGATAGGACAGGCGGTCGATGGCCGCCTGAAGCACCGGGTCGGTAAGGCGCGGATGCATCGCGATCTGCACGTACCACTGGGCGTCGTAGCCGATGGACTCGGGCTGCTCGTAATGCTCCACCGCCTTCAGCTCGGGCAGAAACTGGGCGTGGTGCCTGGCCCCGAAGTAGATCAGGTAGGTAAACCCCTTGCCGGGCATGTGGAAGTTCGCCACGCACCATGAGAAAAGCGCTACCGCACCTGCGCACGCGAGGCATCGCAGCACGCCCGGGAACCGGCGGATGAATGGTCTTGTTGCGGTCACCCGCCGGTGACAATCCACCCCCCGAGCGCGCCGACGCAAGAGCGGACGGGCCCCCCCGGGGTCAGAAATCGTGGATCAACCTCGGGGGGAAGGCGGCCCGCAGCGCGTTGAGCACCGCCAGGACGTCGATCACCTCCTGGCAGATCGCCCCGCTCACGGGGCTCAGGTGGCCGGTGGCCGCGAAGCCCATGCCGATGACGCTCAGCGCCATCCCCCCGACCGCGCTCTGGAGCGCGATGGCTCTCATGCGGCGGCTGATGTGCATGAACTCGTCCACCTTCCTCAGCGAATTGTCCATGACCACGACGCCGGCCGCCTTCGCGGTCACGTCGCTGTTCTGGCCGATGGCCATGCCCACCGTGGCGGCCATCATGGCCGGGGCGTCGTTGATCCCGTCCCCGACGAAGAGCGTCCTGGCGCGGGCAGTCTCGGCCCGGACGATCGCGAGCTTCTCCTCGGGGCTCTTCTGGGCGTGGATCTCGCTAATGCCCACCTGCGCCGCCAGATAGCGCGCCTCGGACTCCCGGTCCCCCGATACGATCATCACCCGCGAGAACTGATGCTTGGGGCCCAGATGATGGATGAAGGAGCGGCTCTCAGCCCTCGGCTGGTCACGGAACCGCAGGAGCGCCGCCCGGCGCCCGTCGATCACCACAACGCACTCGAGTCCCTCGCCGGCGGCGGGTAGCCAGTCGGCGCCGTCGGCCATTTGCGCGGCGGCCATGCCTCGACTTGTGACCTGGACCTGACGTCCCGACACGGTTCCGCGAAGGCCTTCTCCCGGTTTCTCGCTCAGGTCGGTCACCTCCCCCAATGCGAGTCCCTCGCCGGCCGCGGCCGCGTGGATCGCCCGCGCGAGCGGGTGCTTGGAGTAGCGCTCGAGGCTGGCCACGAGGGCGAGCACCTCGCTCCTCGAGTGCCCGGGCCCGACGCTCACCTCCGCGAGCCTCGGCTCGCCGTAGGTGAGCGTCCCGGTCTTGTCGAAGATCGCCGTCCGGCACCCTGCGATCTGCTCGAGGACGACCGGGCTCTTGATGATGATGGCGCGGCGCGCGCAAAGAGAGATCGAGCCAATGATGGCAATCGGGATCGCCAGGAGGAGCGGGCACGGCGTCGCGATCACGAGCACCGCAAGAAACCGGACCGACTCGCCGCTCGCCGCCCAGGCCAGAATAGCGACGCCCAGGGCCACGGGCGTGTAGATCGCCCCCAGCTGGTCCCCCAGGCGCCGCAGCTTCGGCCGCTTGGCCTCGGACTCGCGCATCACCTCCATGATCTTCGCGTAGCGCGAGTCGGCCGCGCGCTGGGTCGTCCGGATGGTCAGGGCGGCATCCCCGTTGATGGCGCCCGAGATCACCGCCGAGCCGTGGGTCTTCGTGATCTGGTACGGCTCGCCCGTGAGGTAGGACTCGTCCATCACGCCTCGGCCGTCCTCCACGACGCCGTCCGCGGGGCAGATCTCGTGAGGGTACACGACCAGCGTGTCGCCCACCTCGATCTCCGCAAGGGACACGTCCGAGAGCACGTCCCCGCGTTTCCTGTGGCCGATCGACGGCATTCTCTGGGCCAGCGCGGCCAGCACCGAGGAGGCGCTGCGCAGGGCGTACGCCTCCAGCGCCTCGCCCCCCGAAAGCATGAGCACGATGATCGAGCCAGCAAGGTATTCGCCGAGGAAGAGCGAGGTGACGATTGAAATGCCCCCCAGCTGGTCCGAGCCGAATTCCCTCCGCAGGGCCTTCCGCAGAAGTTCGTAGAGGAGCGGCGCGCCCCCGAGGGCCAGCGTCACCAGGAGCGGGGCGTTGTAGACCGTGCGGGTGGCGTGGAAGCCGAACCGAAGCGCCAGGTGCAGAAGGATGGCCGCGACGGCGAGCGCGGCGATGGCCGCCGTGACCCGTCGCAGCCCGCCAGGCTTCGAATCCGCCTCTTGGGCGGGGGCGCCACCTTCTGGGGTTTTGGCGACCGAAGGGCCTTCCGACGAGGGCATCTGTGGAGGCTAGGGCTCTTGCGCGGGTTCCGCCAGAGGTATTGCGACGGGAGAGCGGACCGCCTTCGCCGAGCCCATCCCGACGGTGACGATCGCAAGCGATGCGAGGGAGCTGGCCGGCATGACGACGGCGGCCACGAGCGGATTGACAAGGCCGGCGACGGCGAACCCGGCGGCGGCCACGTTGTAGGCGACCGAGAAGGCGATGATGGCTCCCTGGACGCGGCGGTGGGTCCGGTCCACGGCGAGCAGGTCGCGGATGCCCCCGATGCCGCGGCGCAGGTAGTAGAAGTCGGCCTTGCCCTCGAGGATGCCGCGGTGGATGACCGGCGTTCCCCTGCAGAGGGCGCGGTCGAAGGCCAGGCTGTCGTTCGCGCCGTCGCCCAGCATGAGGGCGCTGTGCGGCGCGTGGTGCTCAATCCACATGGCCTTCTGCTCGGGCGAGAGCTCCCCGACGGCCTGGGACGGCGGCAGGCCGAGCTCGAGGGCGAGGGCCTCCACCTTCTCCCGCCGGTCGCCGCTCAGGATGTAGACGCCGTAGCCCTGCCTCGCCAGCTCCCCGAGCTCCTCGGGCACGCCCGGGCGCGCCGAGTCGGCGAAGGCGAATCTCGCGACCACGTTGCCAGCGTTGGCGAGCACCGTCTCCTGGCCCTCGGGCCCGTCGTCGCGCCAGCCGGCGCGGCCAAGGCTCCAGGATCCGAGCCAGACGCCCGAGCCCACCTCTTCCTCGAGCGCGCCGTCGAGGGACTCCTGCGGCCCCTCGGCAAGGAGGCATTCGTGCAGGCACCGCCCGATCGGGTGAGGGTTGCCCTGGACCAAGGTAAAGAGCGCCCGGCGCTCGTTTGGCCCCAGCGCGCGCACGGACTGCGGCTTGACCAGCACGGGGTTCTCGAGCGTCAGGGTGCCCGTCTTGTCAAAGATGATCATCCGCACGCGGCCCAGCTTTGACCACAGGTCGTTCTCGCGCACGAAGACGCCCCTCCTGCGCATCAGCCCCGTTGCGATCTCGTCGGCGAGCGGCAGGGCGAGGCCGATGGCGCACGGGCAGGCGACGACCAGGACGGCGATCGCCGCAGCGCCGGCGCGCTCTGGGTCGTGCGTCCTAAGCCACCAGCCAAACCCCGCGAGGGCCGCCGTCACAATGATCCCGACCACGTACCCGCGGATCACCCGCTCGAGGAAGAGATGCCTGAAGCCGGCCCGCTTCGAGGGGGCCAAAAGCTGCGCGAGGAGGGAGCGGCTCCACGGCTGCAGGACCCTCAGGCGGGCGTCGGCCAGGTCGAGGTTCACGGCCCCCGCCGGCACGTGCTGGCCCGCCCCGAACATCCGCGAGTCGGCCTCCCCGTTGATCGAGGCCAGCGAAAAGGCGGCGGCCGAGTCCTCGAGCCGGGCCTCGACCGGGACCGTCTCCCCGGAGGCGATGAGGATCACCTGCCCGTTCTCGAGGCGCTCCCGCGGCACGGCCCCCCCCGAGGCGAGCCGAATCCGCGACGGTACAGGCTGCTGCTTGAGGAGGCGCTGGCGGTTGCGCTCGACCGCCGAGACCTGCGCCCAGCGCCCGACGAGCATCAATACGATGAACGTCGCGACGAAATCCGGGTAGAAGAGCCGGCTCATGCCGAAGAGCCACCCGCAAAGCGAGGCCGCGTAGGCGCCCACGATCCCCATCGCTATCGGCAGGTCGATGTGCATCACCCCGGTGCGCAGGGCGCGCGCCGCGCGCGCGATGAAGTACGTGCCCCCGACCAGGACGGAAAGCGTCGCGAAGACGAGCGAGAGAAGGCGGAAGAGGCCGGCGTACTCGAAGTCGGGGCGCATCCCGAAATAGGCCGGCAGCGCGAAGAGCATCACGTTGAGCGCGAAGGCCGTGCACAGCCCGATGCGCCTCACCATGTCCGTGCTCTCAAGCTCGTCCGGCTTCTCGCCGGTGGGCCCGAGCAGGTAGCCGAACGTCTGCAGCCGGCTCGCCCACGCGCCGGCGTCGAAGGCCCCGCGGAACCAGCGGACATGCACGGACCCGAGCTGGGCGTTCACCACGATGTCGCGCGCCCCGGTCTCCTGCTTGAACAAGCGCTCGATCAGCCAGACGCAGCCCGCACACGAGACGCCCTGGATGTCGAGCATGAGCTCAGGCGGCCGGTCGCCGCACGCGTTCTCGGCGTCCTTCTGCGCCGCCCTAAGCCACGAGTAGTCGCGGGGCTGGAAGACCCCGGCATCCGCCGGAACGGTGACCGGATCCTTGATGCGGTAGTAGGCGCCGAGGCCGTGCTCGTGCACCAGCCGGAAGACATAGGCGCATCCGCTGCAGCAGAAGCCGGACTCGGCCGTGCGCGGGTCGGCAATCGGCGCGCCGCAGTGCCTGCAGGAGGCGGCGCGGAGCCGGGCGGGCTTCTTGGCCTCCTCTAGAAGCATAACACGCACGTTGGGTCGGGGCCGCCGGCGCCGAGCGTGCCCCGCAGGCGCCACGCCGCGATGAGCGCGGCCGCCAGCGAGAGCCCGACCCGGACGCGGCCGCTCCAGAGCGGCGACATCCGGCTCTGCAGGCGCCCGAACTGGGTCTGGGCGACCCAGAGTAGCGGCACCGTGCCCAGGCCGAAGGCGAGCATGAACTCGGCGCCGCGCGCCACCGAGCCCGAGAGGAGCGCCAGCGCGAGCAGGAAGTACAGGGGCCCGCAGGGCAGAAGCGGCGTGGCGAGCCCGAGCGCGGCCGCGTTCGCCGCCGGGGGGTAACCCCTCAGGCGCCGCGAGATCCCCATGTAGAGGCGCCCGAGGATCGGCAGCTTGGGCCAGAAGCGGTCCCACCTCATGGCCAGGCCCACGAAGAACAAGACTCCGAGCCACGGCAGCCACTTCAGGACGGAAGCCGAGAACAGGGCCAGCGGCATCCGGCCGAGGCCGCCCGCAAGCGCCCCGAGCGCCGTGTAGCTGACCATGCGCGCCAGCTGGTAGGTCGTGGCCGCCGTGGTCGGGTCACCCTGCTCGCGGCGGGCCGGTAGCACGGCGCAGGCGAGCGGCCCGCACATCCCGGCGCAGTGGATGCTCGTCACAAGTCCGGCGAGGAAGGCGGCGGCCGGGGAGCTGATGCTCGCGTAGTCCATGGGTCAGCGCCTCGCGGGGGTGGCAAGCGGAACGTCGGCAACCGGGTGCAGGGAGGCGATCCTAAACCACGCCGCCCAGGCGGCCACATGGAGGATGAGGGCCGCGGCCACCCACCACCAGATCCGGGGCCGAAGCGCCCTAGAGACTGCGCGGGCCGGGTTCATGGGAGTTCGGGGAATCCGGCGCCGCCTCGGGGCCCAGAAACTCCATCGCCCGGCTCAGCCTGAACGACCCGGCCGCGTCGCTCGCCACGACCTCGAACACGATGGCCAATGCGCTCTGTGCGCGCGGCACCTGGACGATGAGGGGCCGGACCTCCTCGCCCATCGGGGCGATCTCGACCGGGGCCTCGAGGCCGCGCACGGTCGCGGCGGCAGGCAGGCCCCGGACCGACAGGTTGAGCGTGACCTTTTCCGAGCGCTTGTTCACGAGCCGCACGAGAAACTGGTTTCGGACGGTCCCTCCGTCCACGTAGTAGGGGGCCCCGACCATGCGGGTCGCGGTGAGCATCGCGGGCCGGATCCCCGAGGCGCTCCAGCCGGCGACGGACGCCCCGATCACCAGGAGGACCCCGTAGACCACCATGCGGGGCCGGATCCGGCGCCTCGGGCGCCCCGACAGGCCCGCGAGGGAGTCGTACCTCACCAGGCCCGGCTTGCGCCCCAGCCGTGCCATCACCTCATCGCAGGCATCGATGCAGGCGGCGCAGCCGATGCACTCGAGCTGTAGCCCCTGGCGGATGTCGATCCCCGTCGGGCAGACGCTGACGCAGCGCTCGCAGGCGACGCAGTCTCCCGCGCCGGGGGAGCCGGGCTTGCCGCGGGGCTCCCCGCGCGCCCAGTCGTACCCGATGACCAGCGTGTGGTCGTCGGTGAGCGCCGACTGGAGGCGCCCGTACGGGCAGATCACGATGCAGAGCTGCTCGCGGAACCATGCGAAGTTGAAATAGATCACGCCCGTGGCCGCGGCGATGAACACGAACGCCCCCCAGTTCTTCGTCGGGGCGTCACGCATCATCGCCCAGACCGAGGGGATCGAGACGAAGTACGCGAGGAACAGGTGCGTGATCGCGGCCGCGAGCAGCAGGTAGATCGCCTGCTTGGCGGCCCGGCGCAGGATCTTGGACGGGGTCCACGGGGCCCTGGCCAGGAGCTGGCGCTTCACCGCGTCGCCCTCGATCCAGCGCTCGACCCGCCGGAACACGTGGTCAAGGAACACCGTCTGCGGGCAGGCCCAGCCGCACCAGATGCGCCCCAGGAGCGCCGTCACGAAGAACAGGCCGAATCCGAGCCCGCTGATCAGGAAGAAAAGCAGCCACAGGTCCTGTGCGGCCAGGGTGAGCCCTAACAGGTGGAAGCGCCGGTGGGCGACGTCCAGGAACACCGCCGGGTACCCGCCGACCTTGACCCAGGGCAGCAGCAGGTAGACCGCGATCAGGGCGAGCGCCGCCGCGCGCCGCGCGCGGTCGAAGCGGCCCGGGGCGTCTGCGGGGTAAAGGAATCTGCGCGAACCATCCTCGCGGATCGTGGTGACCTGGTCGCGGACGGGCTTGAAGGGCGAGGTGTTCTGCATCCTTTACTTGGCCGGGGCGGAGACCGAGGTGTCGATCACGATCGGCTCGCCCTCCTTGTGGTGGCTGAGCACGTAGGCCACCGCCTCGGTGATTCGCTTCGGCCCGAGCACGGGGCCCCAGGTCGGCATCCCCTTCGCTGGCACGCCCTGGGTGACCGTCCGGTACAGGTCGGTCGGGTCGCCGCCGTGGATCCAGATCTGGTCGGTGAGATCCGGGCCTATCGCCGTGGGGCTCTCGCTCTTGCCCCGCAGGCTCTTCAGGTGGCAGGCGACGCAGTTGGCCTCGAACGTCTGGCGGCCGGCGTCCACGAAGACCGGATTGCGGCTCATCGCCCACAGGCTCTTGTCGTCGATGTTCACCGCCGCGGTGGCCGCGAGCTTCGCGGCATCGATGCGCGTCATCGCGAGCTCCACGCTCCTCGCGCCTTCCGGCTCCACCCTGAACCACTCGTAGTAGGCCCAGTAGCCGACCCAGAAGACAATGGTGGCGTAAAGCGTGAACAGCCACCAGTTCGGCAGGCGGTTGTTGAATTCCCTGATGCCGTCGTAGACGTGGGGACGGACGTCCGGCTCAGTGGGATGAGGATTCGGATCTGCACTCATGCTGGCTTGCAGGGGTTTCGGTTTCGAAGGGAAGATGGGCAAAGCGGTCCACTTGGGCGCGGCCCATCCGGAGCGCGCGCCAGGCGACGGTCACGAAGATGGACGTCGCGACGCTGAAGGCGGCGACCGTGTAGATCGCTGCCGAATCTTCGAGGATGAGGCGTTGGAACATGGCGGGGGGTCAGTCGTTGAGCCGGGAGCCCTGTTCGGGCCCCTTGTGCTGCACGGGCTCGAATTTTCCGAGCCCCTGCAGGTAGGCGATGAGGGCGATCACCTGCTTGTCAGGCGCCACCGTGGCGCCGGCGGCCTTGAGGTCCTCCGCGATGCCGGCAGCCTGCGCCCTCGCGTTGGCAAGCACCATTGCGTCGCTCATCGGAGGATACGGGACCCCGAGCGTGCGCATCACGGCGATCTTCTTCGGCAGGATGGCCAGGTCGGTTGCGTCGGTCAGCAGCCACTGGAAGTTCGGCATGTTCGAGCCCGCCGACACGGACCGCGGGTCCTGGAGGTGCCGCAGGTGCCAGATGTTCGGGTACTTTCCTCCGACGCGGGCTAGGTCCGGGCCGTTGCGCTTCGACCCCCACTGGAACGGGTGGTCGTAGATCGACTCACCGAGGCGCGAGTAGTCGCCGTACCTGAGCACGTCGGGTACGAGCGTGCGGATCATCTGGGAGTGGCAGAGGTAGCAGCCGTCGCTCACGTAGAGGTCGCGTCCCGCGAGTTCCAGCGGCGTGTACGGGATCTGGCGGCGGTCCTCGACGTTCGAGGCCTGCTGCGCGACGACGGTCGGGATGATCTGGATCAGCCCGCCCGCGATCACCGCGATCAGCGTCAGCACCGTGAAGGGCATGGCGGTCACGAGGAGCCGGTCGTACCAGGCCGCCCACTGCCTCCCGCGCGACTCGTAGTGGAGGTAGGCGGCGACGATGCAGAAGAGCGCCCCGACGATCCCGGCGATCTTCATGAAGTCGCCGCCGAACATCCAGGCGCACGCGAACGCGAAGGCCAGGACGGAGAAGAGGACCGGGGGGTTGAAGATCGATCCGAGGAGGCTCAGTCCGGCTGTCTCCGTCCCGGCCGGCTCGGCGTACACCTCGATGCTCCCGTTGACCGGGCGCGCCCCGCGGATCGTGCGGACCATGTTGTAGGCCAGCAGGAGCCAGCCCGTCAGGTAGAGCGCCCCGCCGATCACCCGCATCAGCATCATCGGGCGGATCGCGTTGAGCGTATCGAGGAAATTGGGGTACGCGAGGACCGTCCCGTTGTCGGTCGCGGCGGTGAGCATCACGCCCTGGGTGATGCCGCTCGTCCACATGGCCGACGCGTAGAGCAGGATGCCGACGAGCCCGATCCAGAAGTGGAGGTTCGCGAGCGCGGTCGAGTACAGGGGCTTGCTCCAGAGGCGAGGCAGGAGCCAGTAGATCATGCCCGCGGCCATGAAGCCGTTCCAGCCGAGGGTCCCGATGTGGACGTGGGCGATGATCCAGTCCGTGTAGTGCGCGAGCGCGTTCACCGAGCGGATCGCCAGCAGCGGCCCCTCGAAGGTCGCCATGCCGTAGAAGGTCACGCCGGCCGCGAAGAACTTGAGGACCGGGTCGGTACGGACCTTGTCCCAGGCGCCGCGCAGCGTGAGCAGCCCGTTGAGCATTCCGCCCCAGGACGGCGCCCATAGCATCAGGGAGAACGTCATCCCGAGCGTCTGCAGCCAGTTCGGGAGCGCGGTGTTGAGCAGGTGGTGCGGTCCCGCCCAGATATACACGAACACGAGGGACCAGAAATGGATGACGGAGAGCCGGTACGAGTACACCGGCCGCTCGGCGGCCTTCGGCAGGAAATAGTACATGATGCCGAGGATCGGCGTCGTCAGGAAGAACGCCACGGCGTTGTGCCCGTACCACCATTGGACGAGGGCGTCCTGCACCCCGCCGAACACCGGGTAGCTGTGGGTGAAGCTGGTCGGGATCGACAGGTGGTTGACGATGTAGAGCATCGCCACCGTCACGATCGTGGCGATGTAGAACCAGATGGCGACGTACAGGCTCGGCTCGTTGCGCCGGCCCAGGGTCCAGAAGAAGTTGACGGCGAAGACGACCCAGACGACGACGACCATCAGGTTGATGGGCCAGATCAGCTCCGCGTACTCCTTGCTGCGGGTCAGCCCGAACGGGAGCGTCACCGCCGCGGCGACGATGATCGCCTGCCATCCCCAGAAATGGAACTGCGACAGGAAATCGCTCGCCAGGCGGGCCTTAACGAGCCGCTGGGTCGAGTAGTAGATCCCGGCGAACATCATGTTGCCGACAAAGGCGAAGATCGCGGCGTTGGTGTGGAGCGGGCGCAGCCGGCTCCATGTCAGCCAGGACGTGTTGAAGTTGAGCTGCCAGAAGTTGAGCTGGGCGGCGATCAGGACGCCAACGAGCATGGCCACGGCGGCCCACACAACGGTCGCCAGAAGGAACTGGCGGACGATCTTGTCGTTGAATTCAACGGTAATCTTTTGGTTGGACATGGCCGGAAGGGAAAGGGCCTCTAGCTGCGCCGCGAAGGCGCCGGATTCGAGGGCACCCGCACGGGGACCGGAGTCCGCTCCTCTTCCTCCAGGGGCAGGAGCGAGTCGCGCTCGGCGCCGCCTCGGCTCCCGCGCTTCTGCTCCCTCAGGAAGAACGCGACGAAGGTCAGCACCAGCACAAGGCTGATGGTCATGGTGAGTGGAATTACAGCCATGAATTATTCTATCGTACCGTGCGCGAGACTCGCTCCGCGCCAATTGCCAGTGTCTGCGCATTTCTTGCGACAGGCCGGGCCCCAGAGGGAAATGGGCACGAACCGCGCACTGCTCTCAGATTGTCTTCGAATGGTGCCCCGAGCCCGGCGCCAGGGTCGCGTCGAAGCGCATGGCGATGACCCTCAGGAGCGGGGCCCCGCGGGGCAGCACCTCGATCCCCTCCCCCGTCCGGCTCAGGAGGCCGTCGGCCTCGAGGTCGGCCAGGCCTGCGATCTCCTCGGCGTAGCGCGTCGCGACGTCGACCCCCAACTCACTTGAGAGCTCGGCATAGTTGATCCTGCGCTCGCACATGAGCCCCATGACCAGGGCGCGCCGTCGCTTGTCCTCGTCGCTCAGGATCAGCCCGCGCTCGATCGGCAGCCGGCCCGCGGCCAGCGCCGCCCGCCACTCCTCCAGACCCTTGTAGTTCTGGCGGTAGCTGCCCGCGGTCGACGAGATCGAGGAGATGCCGAAGCCGTAGAGGGAGGCTCCCGCGGCCGTGCTGTATCCCTGGAAATTGCGCTGGAGCTTCCCGCTGTGCTGGGCCAGCGCGAGCTCGTCGTCGGGCCGGGCGAAGTGGTCGAGGCCGATGTCGACGTATCCGGCCCCGCTCAGCTTCTCGTGCGCGAGGGCGAACATCGCCAGCTTCTCCTCCGGCGGCGGGAGCTCGCCGCGGTCGTCGAAGATGCGCTGCGCCGGCTTGAGCCAGGGCACGTGCGCGTAGCTGAAGACCGACAGGCGGTCGGGGCCCAAGCGGAGCACGTCGTCGATCGTGCGCCCGAAGGACGCCTCGGTCTGAAGCGGCAGGCCATAGATCAGGTCCACGTTGACCGACGAGAAGCCCGCGGTGCGGAGCCATTCCATCGCCTGCACGTTGAGGCGGGAGGGCTGCCAGCGGTGGATGGCGAGCTGCACGCGCGGATCGGTGTCCTGCACGCCCAGCGACGCGCGGTTGGCGCCGATCACGCCCAGCGCATCGACGTGCTCCTGGGTGAGGCGCCTCGGGTCGATCTCAACGCTGAACTCGCAGTCCTTCGCGACGTCGAAGTTGCTGTGGATGAGGAGGCCGAGCTCGGCCAGCTCCTCGGGCTGGAAGAACGTCGGGGTCCCTCCGCCGAGGTGGATCTGGGAGACGGGCCTCTTCGCGTCGATCCGGGAGACCGTCATCGACACCTCGCGCACCAGGTCGTCCAGGTACTCCCTCACGGCGCCGCGCCGGCGCGTGACCACGGTGTTGCAGCCGCAGTACCAGCAGAGCGACTCGCAGAACGGCAGGTGAAAGTAGAGCGAGAGCGGGCCGGCGCCAGGGAGGTTGTCCGCCGCGATCTGCGCGTCGTACTGCAGGGCGGTGACGTCCGGCGTGAAGCGCGTGGCGGGGGGATAGGAGGTGTAGCGCGGGCCCGCGACCGAGTACTTCCGGATGAGCTCGAGGTCGGGCTGTGCCGCCGAGCCGGATGCTGATTCGTTTGGAAGGACCATGGGGTTGGGCCGCATCGGCGCGCTTCAGTTCGCGGCCAGCGCGAGCGCCGCGGCCAGAGGGCGGCGCGCCTGGAGGGGTCCGTGCAGCGATCCCTGCGTCGCGGCGCCCCGGCTGCCGAGCTGGGCCTGGACCTGCTCCCAGAGCGAAGCGGCGCGGGGGGCGAGGATCTGGCGCGCGCGCTCGGCCTCGGCTGCGCGCGCCTGGCGATTCTTCGCAGCCAGCTCCGCCAGGTCGTCGAGATTGTAGAGGAACACGTTGCCCACGCCGACCGCCGCCGGGTCGACGTCCCGGGGCATGGCTAGGTCGACGAAAAGGAGCGGACGCGCCCCCCGGCCCTCCACGGCGGCACGGACGGCGCCCGCCGAGACGACCGTGCCCGGCGCGGCCGCCGAGCACACGACGACGTCCCACTCGGCAAGGATCGATTCGCGCGCCTCGAAGGGCAGCACTTTCGCGCCGAGCTTCGCCGCCAGATCCCCGGCGGTTTCGAGCGTGCGGCTGCACACCGCGAAATCCCGGACTCCCCTGCTGGCAAAGGCCTTCCCGCTCTTCTCGCCGATCGCGCCCGCACCGAGGAGAAGCACGCGGATGTTCTCGAGCTTGCCAAAGACCCCGGCCGCGAGGTCCACCGCAAGGTTGGCGACGCTGACCTGGCCGACCGAGACAGCCGTGTGCGTGCGCGCATGCTTCGCCGCCTGGAATCCTTTCTGGAACAACCGGTTGATGACGGGGCCTGCGGAGCTGCGCTCCTGGGCGTTAAGGTAGGCCTTCTTCATCTGGCCGAGGATCTCGGTTTCGCCGAGTATCTGGGAATCGAGCCCAGAGGCGGTTTCCATCAGGTGGAAGATTGCATCCAAGCCCGCCGCCGTGAAGCCGAAACGGCCGAAATCCGATGGATCGACCCTTTGACGGGCACAGAACGCCGAAACCACGCGGCCTGGGACATCCTCCCCGGCCGCCACGCCGTAGATCTCGACCCTGTTGCACGTGCTCACGACGGCAAACTCCATAAGCCCCTGAATTTCAGAAAGTTCTCCTGAGAACCGCGATTCCGCCTCTGCTCCCAGAGCAATCCTTTCCCGGAACACAAAGGGTGCGGTGCGATGGGTCGCTCCAACGGCGAAGAGGAAAGGCGTGTTCATGCCGAAGGTCACATGCAATTGGCCCAGAGCGAACGCGGATGAAGCTGCCGGCGCAGCGCACGTCCGCATTGGATTGCTAGTGGTTTTATTTCAAAGGGATATGTCATCGAAGGGTCACCCTTCGGCATGCGCGCTCCGTCTGCGCGCGATTGGTGAGTCTCGCCATGTGGAATTGGCTCGCTGCGTATCATCCGGCCAGAGGCTAGCCGATAATCGGCGGAACGGCTGCGCGCAGCTTGACTAAGGCTGCGCATTTCTTGCTGCGCCACGGAAGGCCGCCATATGCACAGCCTCCAGTCGCTCTTCGATTCGCAAGCGCATGGGCGCTCTCTTTCCCTCTTCTTGCGCATGATGACGATCAGGAGGACGCCAGCCATCTGCTGCTGATCCAGTTCCCCGCAATCAATCCGCGATCAACGCCGCAGAGGCAGATCCCGCTCGGCTGACAAGACATTCGGACCGCCCCCGATCACCGTTCACCACAATCCTAGCGCCGTTCGCCACAATCCTCGGTGTTGGCAGCCAGCGTCCTGCTGTGCAAGGGCTTATGTATTCACGTACTGGACTAAACCTCGTTGTATCGCCGAGATACGCATGAAGGCGCACCGGCCGAATCGCCCGCATCCCTAGCCCGTGCAGGCTAACATGCGCGTATGCTCTGAACCTATTAACTTCACTTGCGAAGTGATGATCGTATGACACGCATTCCGCAAAGTAACGTTTGCGTTAAGAATACCAAGTTAATGTAGATTAAGTAAGTTCTATCCCCCAAGCCCAACTGCACGAACCATAACGCCATCTAGCAACTCCAACGGGGTCGCATTCACGGATGAATTCGGGCCCCCCATTGGATCTGCAATCGCCCGGTCGACCGTCACTGAGGCGTGCCACTGTTAGGCGGGCCTCGGCCAATTCACGTTCCTCGCACGAGCTCTCTGAGATTTCCACCATGCAAACCAAACAAACCCGCACCCTGTCATTCATTCTCGTGGCTTACTCGGCCATCCTCACGCTTGCCGGGCCATGCCGCGCAGCTGACGGACCCTCAACCTCGGCCGGATCCCCGGACGCGTCGTTCTGGACCAAGCCAGACTGGCTGAGCGAGCTGTCGTTTACGGCAAAGGAGTCCTTTGACGACAACGTCCTCGGCGTGTCTGGCCTCGGACTGCCCGTTCAAACGTCCTGGGTGAATGATCTGTCGGCGAAGCTCGGCATCACCCTCGTTCCCTTGATCGGGAACAAGGACTTCAGCGCGCTCTCCCTCACCTACAACCCGGAACGCTACACCTACGAGAACGCCTCGGCGGAGAACTACACCGCGCACAGGGTCAATGGCGTTGTCAAATGGAAGTCGGACAATCTGTCGATCGGGATCGACGAGGCGTTCCTCTACAATGACGGCAACAAGGTGGCCCCGATCTACGCGCTCGACCAGCTCGCCGGCGCCGCGGGAAACCAAAATGACAAATACCGCAACAATTATGCCCACTCGGTCGCCCGGGAGCGCCGCAACCAGTTCCAGGACCGGTACACCATCTTCCTCCAATACGACACGGGAAGCTTCTTCATCAGGCCGATTTCGAGCCTGATCGACTACAATCTGAATACCTACCTCCACAACACCTCGAACGCCCCGTACAAGGGATACCAGGACTATGTTTCGCGCTACGATCTCAACGGCGGCGCGGATCTCGGCTACAAGCTGCTTCCGAATCTCGCGTTCACGCTCGGCTACCGTGCGGGCGAGCAGCAGCAGGACCAGTTCGCACTGGCGGTCAACAGCGACCAGCATTTCTCGTCCAACAACTACCAGCGCCTGCTCCTCGGCCTTGAGGGCAAGCCGCTAAGCTGGCTGACCGTCAAATTGGCCGGCGGCCCCGATTTCCGTGACTTTAACCCCGACACGCCCATCAGCGATCTTCACACGACCCGCTTTTACGGCGAGGGGACGGCGACTGCCGCCCTTCCGGCCGGCCAGTCGCTGACGCTCGGCTATAAGCAATGGGTGTTTGTGGCCAGTACCGGGCTTGCCCCCTATACGGACACCACCGTGTCGCTGGTTTACCATTGGAACCTGACAGGCCAGTTCGGTTTCGACGCGGGCGTCAAGTACCTCGAGGCCAACTACACCTTGGGCAATGACACCGCGGGCTCCGCGCCCAGCCTTCGCGACGACGTCGACTATGGTGCATCGACCGGCTTCACCTACGCCGTCACGAAGCATTTCATCGTGAGCCTTGCCTACCACTTCGACGACGGCCGCAACAATCTGGACAGCCTCGCCGCGAAATTTTTCCCGGCGTACCGCGATTTCACCCACAGCGTGACGACGCTCGGCGTCCAATTTAAGTTCTGAGCTCGCCGACCTGGCACACGATACTCCCATTGCTCGGCAGCTTCGCGCGGGCCCCTAGCCGCAATATTTCACGAAGCGCGTTTTTGGGGGATCGTTTTTGATTCGTGAGTCTGTTTTCTGAGCCGGACGGGGTGATAGCGCGCGGCAGAGGGCGTTTTGTATAGCGGATGTAGACACTGCCCCCTTTCCCCCAACATCGGCCCTCCTGGGTCACGGAGGGCAAAGACCTCGAGCGACGTGCCGGAAGAGGTCCTGCATCGGATGGTGGGAGCTCAGATGGATTCGGACGATGCTGAGTTTGCGCACAACGACAGCGCCGATCTTGACGAGCTTGGTACGGATTGTCTCGACGGTGGCCTGGGCCAGCTCGGTGCCGGCGAGCGCCAAGCGCCTGAGTGACTCCTTGAGCGTGTACGCGATAGCCGAGAGGAGCAGTCTCCACTGGTTCGCCCACCAGCGGTGGGCGCTCACCCGGTCGGCAAAGAGCTGCATCTGCTCTTTGACCCGGTTCTCCATCTCGCCTCGTGCGCAGTAGCGCCGGTCGTAGATCTTCTGGGGATCGCCGACGATGTTGGTCATGACGAAGCGCGGATTGCTTCCCTTGTCCGTGTGCTCGGCCTTGGCGATCACCCAACGCAGCGTCTTCCAGGTGAGCGCCGCATAATCGTATCCCTTGAAGAGGCGCTGCTTCTTGCCCGTTCGGATAAACTCCTGTTTCGCCCGGGCCATCAGCTCCTCGGCCGTAGCCAGCAGCCGTTCGTTCTTGGCGATGCCGACCACGTACTTCACGTCGTTGCGGTCGCACCAGGACAGGAGCATGTCCCGGCAGAAGCCGCTGTCCGCCCGAAACACGATCCGGGTCCGAGGCCACGCTTGGCGCAGCCGCTTGACCAGGAGCTTCAGGATCGCCGCCGCGTGCCTCGCTGGGTCGATGTTGCTCGGCCTTAGGTACGCCACCAAAAGCTGGTCACCGCAGAAGACGTAGAGCGGCAGGAAGCAGTAGCAGTCGTAGTAGCCGTGGAAGAACCGGCCCTCTTGTTTGCCATGCACCGGAGTGTCCGTCCCATCAAAATCAAGGATGAGATACGCCGGAGGGCTCTTGTGCGAGGCGATGAACTGTTCGACCAAAACGGCCGTCACCGCCCACGCCGTCTCACGCGATTGCCGGTTCTCGAACCGGCACAGCGTCGGCGCGCTCGCCAGGTGCTCGTTGCCCACCACGATCTGGTGCAGCGGATCCTCTCTCAATTGCGCAGCGTCATTCAGATCCTCCCATCCCGCGCACAGCCCCCATCACCCGCTGGCGCAGCATCGTTTCTACCGAGTGCTCCACCTTCCCTTCCTGCCTCCCGTCGGCCATCCGTTTTGATATAGAGCGGATTAGCCCCAGCTTGCGGTCCGTCTCCCGAACCAGA
>Ga0302319_10000925_pt1 | contig 66055 bp, 55 predicted proteins | sample Bog_T0_2_FD_203319 | JGI IMG/M metagenome (GOLD analysis project Ga0302319, IMG submission 203319) | Peat permafrost microbial communities from Stordalen Mire near Abisko, Sweden - Bog_T0_2 | ecosystem: Environmental > Terrestrial > Soil > Wetlands > Peat | place: Sweden: Abisko, Stordalen Mire...
AAGGCCCGGGCCTAAAGGCCAAGTAAATTCGCCATCTTTCAGGGGGTTAAAACCCCCTGCTCCCTCCGCGATCTGCGATCTACAACTGTAGTACTAAGCAAGAGGGCATCGCCCAAAATTCCTTACTGCAGGTAAGGAATCAATCTAGAATAACTGTAGGAGCTCACCATGGCGACGGCAGCGCTTACATCGAAGGGTCAGATCACGGTCCCGATATCCATCCGTAAGAAGCTTGGGCTCAAAACCGGAGATCAGATGCTCTTTGTCGAGCGGGAAGACGGAGAGATCCTCGTCAGGGCGAAAAAGGGAAATCTCATGGACTTCTACGGGATGTTCAAATCTTCGGGCAAGCCTGCCACTGTCGAAGAGATGGACGAGGCAGTAGGTCGCTATCTGACTGAAGACGACGCGCGCATCACAGCGGAATATAAGCGCCGTGTTCAGCGTGAAACTGAATGATCGGACTCGACACAAACGTTTTGCTTCGGTTCTTTCTTGAGGACGACCCCCAGCAAAGTAAGCGAGCCAGGGCACTTGTGGCGAGTCTTTCACGGCAAGAGCCAGGCTACATTTCAAGTGTCGTATTGGCTGAGGCGTTCTGGGTGTTGCAGCGTGGCTACCGAAAATCAAAACCCGAGCTGCTTGCCTTCATCGCGAGTCTGCTCGGCGCACAGCAGATGGTTCTCGAAAATCCCGCCGCAGTAGCAGAAGCGATGTATCGTTTCGAGCACTCGAACGCGGACTTCGCCGATTGCTTTATCGAACGGCTTTGCTCGCTCGGCGGCTGCAGTCGAACCATGACATTTGAGGATCGAGCCTCGAAGGATGCGGGAATGGTCGCACTATAGCCGTCGCACTTATACCGGCGGCGCCTCGTCGACCACGGGCAATCCCGCGGGCGGTTTGAAGTGGAACTCATCGGCTGCAAGTGCCGGGTTCAGCACTTCGCCGCTAAACGTGAAGCCGGTAATCGCACCGTCGGATTCTTCAATCTCAATGCCGATGATGGTTCCCTCTGCTGTCACTGTGATAGCCAGCTTGCTGACGCGCTGTTCCTGGCTTTTGGGCTGGCCCGTGAGCGTGAATCTGCCTCCCGCAGCGGGAGTCAAAGTCAGAGAGTCCATCTCCTTTTCGAGCTCTGTGTGGCCGAGCAGAAAGCGCAGCGGCGAACGCAGGTCGTCGAGTTGCTTGGCCTGTATGCGCTGTACCTGCGGCTCGCCCGGCGAGTAGAACCAGGCGTATTTGCCGTCGAGCACGAACACTTTGCCGGGCGGCGTCGAATAGTCCCAGCGCATGCGGCCGGGCTTGAGCAGCAGCAACGTCCCGGTTTCAGTCCGCTGCATGCCCAGGCCTTCGTAGCTCTCGGTAAAGCCGGCCTTGAGGGAATGGAGCTGGTTGTAATGGCGGTCGACGCGCTGGGCAAGTTCGTGCGCGGTGGGCGCCTGTGCATCGCAGAAAGCGCAAGCACTAAATAGAACCCCGGCGCACAACGCAAGACGAACAGATCTCATTGTAGTGGGGACTATTTTGAAAGGGCACGGCTTTAGCCGTGCCACCAAGGCAGCAAAAGAAGACTTGGGCTTCAGCCCCCGAGGGAAGTTCGCCCGCGCGGTGCGCATTCCCTCAGCGGCTAAAGCCGGCTTCCGCGTGGGGCAAGCGTCGGCACGACTGAAGTCGGGCCCTTTCAAAACGTGGCTCCCTACAATTCCACGAAGCAGGCTGCCGCGCCGCAACAGAGCGCCCGCGCTCATTGCACAAGCTGGGTGCAGTTGGTCCCGCCTGTCGGGTCGGACTTGATGGTTCCGAACTGGTCGCTGCAGTAGCCGCTGTCGCCGGTCTTGCCGACTGTCTGCGGGACGCCCGTGACCGCGTAGCTCGTGACCCGGTCGGTGCCATTCACGGTCACTCTCTGGCAGTTGCTGATGGTGAAGATGTAGCCGGACTTGTATCCCGAGGTAATGTCAGGCTGCAGAATCTGCGCGCCGGTCGGCGAGGGAGCGCCAGCGCTGGGATCACCGCCCAGAGCTGGAAGCGCGCAGGCGAATCCGTTGGCCGGGTAGGTTGACTCGTACTGCATCTCCGCCTGCTGAATGGCGCGGATCGACTGAATGGCCGAGAGCCGGTTGGCATTCTTCTTCAAGCTGCCCACGGTGGGAATGGCGATGAGCATCAGGATGGCGATGATGGCCATGACGATCAGCAATTCCATAAGCGTGAAGCCGTTGGGCTGGGGCGAGCGCTTCGGTTCAATGCCACGATGATTCAACCGGGACCGATGTTCGCCGACGCGGGCGTGAAGGAACAAGATCGTGCAATTCATGGAGATTCGTTGCCTCATGGAGCAGGCCGGAAATGGAAGGCCCGTTCGAGAAAATGCTACAACGTACAGACGCGGAAGGGAAATGGGACGCTCGGGGCGGATTGCAGACGACAGGTTACAGATGACAGTTTTTCCGTGCCCGGTCCAGCCGAGTCAGTCTTTGGCGGCCTCGGAGGCATGATGAACAAACGGTTCAATTCCTTGAACTGTCATCTGCCATAAGTAACCCGTCATCTGTTCTTCAGCACACCAGCCGCTCCCGCTTCAGCTTCACTCCGTTCAGGCGGCCGAGGAGGGTTACGGCAATGCGGTCGGAATCAAAGAGCTTCTGCGCCATGGCCTGCACATGATCCGCTTCCACTTCGTCGATGCGGGCAATCACTTCCTCGACGGTGAAGAAGTTGTGGAAGTACATTTCTTGCCGCGCCAGGTTGGCCATGCGCGAGTTCGAGCTCTCCAGTCCCAGCAGGATGTTGCCTTTGACCTGGTCTTTGGCGCGAGTCAGCTCTTCCGCCGAAAGCGGCTCTTTCTTGAGCCGGGCAAACTCGCCGAGAACCAGGTCCACCACTTCCAGCGCCTTGCCCGCCGATGTGCCGGCGTAGATGCACAGCGTGCCGGTGTCGCGGTAGGGGCTCAAATCGGAGTAGATGGAGTAGACCATGCCCCGTTCCTCGCGGATGGTCTGGAAGAGACGCGAGCTCATGCCGCCGCCGAGCACGGTGTTGAGAATCAGCGTGGCGTAGCGATTGTCGTCGGTGATGGGCGGAGCGGGCACGCCCAGGCAGATCTGCACCTGCTCGAGGGAACGCTTGTTGCGCAGAACGATGCGGGCGCTGGCCTCGGGCGCGGAGAGCTCATGCAGCGTGGCGCCTCCAGCCAGCGATGAAAACTTGGCCGCAACGGCCTGCGTGAACTGGTCGTGGTCCAGGCTACCGGCAGCGGAGAACACCATGTTGCCCCCGTGGAAGCGGTCGCCGTGGTAGTCAAACAGGCTCTTCTGGTCGAGCTTGGCCACGGTCTCCGTGGTGCCCAGAATCGGCCAGCCCAGCGGGTGGTCCTTCCAAAAACTCTGCGTAAAAAGCTCGTGCACCAGCACATCCGGATTGTCCTCGTCGATCTTGATCTCTTCCAGAATGACGCCGCGCTCGCGCTCGATGTCTCCATTGGCGAAGACAGGATTGAGCACCAGATCGGAAAGCACGTCGAGCGCGATGGGCACATGGTCGGCCAGCGACTTGACGTTGAAGCAAATCGTCTCCTTGCCGGTAAAGGCGTCCAGGTTGCCGCCGATCGAATCCATCTCGCGGGCAATGTGCTGTGCGGTGCGGGAACGGGTGCCCTTGAAGAGCATGTGCTCGACAAAGTGAGAGATACCGTTGGTCTCGGCCGGCTCGCAGCGGGAGCCGGACTTGATCCACACGCCCATGGCCACGGAGCGCAGGTACTCCATGCGCTCGGTGAGCACGATCAGGCCATTCGGCAATACGGTGCGGCGGAGGTTTCGCTCAGTTGTCATCATCGTCAAGTCAAATTCAATTGTAGGCCAACCGGGCGGAAGTTCCACATCGGTGGAACTGTGTTGTCGTTGGCGCGGTTTGATTCTGGATCGGACTGGCTATCCGGCTACGGTTGCGGGATGAAATGTTCTATTCTGAACCCAGCCTTGACAGAGAATCTCAGACAATTCGTCCAGTTAGGCGCCGCCAAACCCACCTCGGACGCTTCCCATGGTACCCACCTGCGCAGCAGGTCGCTTTTTGGCCTTGAGGGCGAAGCGCTGGCCTCGCTGATGGTTGAGTTGGACGAGCCAGCATGGCGCGGTAGGCAACTGGCGGAAGCGCTTTATCGTCAGCGCGTTGGTGACCTAAATGAAATTTCGACATTATCTAAATCACTGCGTCGGAAACTGACAGAGGAGGGCTGGGAAGTTGGTCGTCCACGAATCGGTCAGGTCTTCCGGTCGGTGGATGGAACGGAGCGATACCTGGTCCAGTGCGGGACCACGGCGGCTGAACGGCAGACCGTGGAAACCGTCTGGATGCCCGAAGGCGATGACGGCGAAGCAGGCGACGGCACAGACTCCGGAGGCGTGCGTGTTTCACTACCTGCCCCGCGCATGCCGAACAGCCTCGATTCTGATGTGTGGGAAGGATCTAAGTCGGACGGCAGAGGTTGGCACAGGGCCACAATCTGCGTCTCCAGCCAGGTGGGATGCGCGGTTAACTGCCAATTCTGCCTGACCGCCAAACTGGGCCTGCAGCGGAACCTTACGGCGGGCGAAATCGCCGGTCAGGTGGTTGCGGTGCTTGAGCGCCAAAGCGTCGAAGTGGGCCGCGATCGCATCAACCTGGTCTTCATGGGCATGGGCGAGCCGTTCCTGAACTACGAGAACTTCATGGGAGCGGTGCGACTGCTGGTGCGCGAAGGCGGCCTGAGTCCGCAGCGCATGACGGTTTCGACATCGGGAATCGTCCCCGGCATCGAGCGCTTTGCCCAGGAGCCGTCTGAATTGCGGCCCAAGCTAGCCATCAGCCTTAACGCACCCAATGACCTTGTTCGTCAAGAGCTTATGCCAGTTAACCGCAAGTGGAACATTGAGTCTGTGATGGATGCCGTGCGGCAGGTCAAAATGAGGCCGCGCGAGCGGGTGACGTTCGAGTATGTCCTGCTGGCCGGCGTTACCGACCAGCCTGCCCATGCGAAGGAAGTCGCGCGGCTGGTTCGGCGGATGGGCGTTCCCGTCAAAGTGAACCTGATCGCTTGGAACCCCGGCCCCGGCATCGCCTATTCCATGCCGCAGCCCGAAGCGGTCGAGGCCTTTCGTAACACATTGGCCGCGGAAGGCGTTCCTACCTACCTGCGCCGACCGCGTGGGCGCGACATCTATGCCGCCTGTGGGCAGTTGAAGCGGACGTTGGAAGGGTGAGGATTCCCACATCTCAAAAACGAGATATGGGGCACCTGGAATTTGCGCGATCCTGGCAGCTTTACTTGCCCGCCGGCATGGTCATCGGCGGCACGCTGCCGCAGTCCGCTCCCTTGTACACCGACGAGGATTCCATGGTGTACTCGATCGGCCTGGAGTTCGGACCCATCTGCATGGTTCCTACAAAGTGAACCTTGCCGATGGCGTGGTCGGGATCGGACCACGACGACTCCAGAGTCCCTTTGCCTGCCATCATGCCGGTGCAAATCCAGTCTGCGCTCATGCTGGTCGGCTTGAGCGAGACGTTGGAGATTTGACACTGGCCGCGTTGGCTCGACGGCATGGGGGCGCCGTACTTGTCGATCATGGCCTGCGTCAGGCAAACCTGGGTGGTATGCGGGCCTCCGCCAAACGGAGAATTGGCGCCCGCCGGCATCGTCATTCCCGGAGGCATCGGAGACTGCTGCCAGGTCATGGTGCTGGTCATCTCCCACAGGCCGGGCTTCCGGTTCGCCTGCGCCCAGGCAAAGATGGCCACCGCCAGGAAGCAGCAGGCGAGAGCGATGTAGATTCGGGCCTTGCGCATGGTTCCTCCTCATCGATTCCGTCGGCCGCGGAGATTCTCCAGTTCAATCGCCATCGAGAGCGAATTGGGCTAGGGATTGCTTTGGCCTGCGAAAACCCACTTTACTTCAGCGCGGATGCCGCGGGAAAGAGAAATCTACCCCACTCGTCTATTCCGCGCGAAGCAGGTTGCCGGAAAGGCCCAGCGCCAGCAGCGCCCCGGTCACGCGCCCCGGCGCATGGCGAACCACGCTGTCCTCGCTGGCGAAGTCGCCGGTGATGCAGCGGACGCCCAGCGCCTCAATGCGCGCGACGTCGGGGATGATGGGCGCCGCGCCTTCGGCAGCATAGCGTGCCAGCGTTTCCTTGGAAAAGATTCCCGTATTGATCAGCGCGCAATCGAAGATGGGCGCACGGGTGTGCTCGTAGATGCGCTCGATGTGCTCTGAAGCGGTCAATCCCAGGCTTTCGTTGGCCTGGCTCATGAGGTTGCCGATGTACACCCGGACGCCTCGTGCGTTGGCCAGCGCCGCGGGGATGCCGTCCACAAGCAGATTGGTGATCAGCGAGGTGTAAAGCGATCCTGGCCCCACGGTAATCAGGTCGGCGCGCTCGATTGCGTCGAGCGTCTCCTCAAGCGGCGCGGCATCCGGCGGATCGAGGGTCAGTTCCACAATGCGCCTGCGGCTGGCCGTGATGTTGGTCTCGCCGCGCACCACCGAGCCGTCGTCCATATGCGCGACCAGCGTGGCATTTGCGGTGGTGACCGGATAGATTTTGCCCCGGACGGCCAGAATCTTCGACGCCAGTTGAATGGCGTGGGCAAAGTCGCCGGTGATCTCGGTGAGCGCGGCAACGAACAGATTGCCGAAGTTGTGTCCCTTGAGGGCCTCGCCGCCGCGAAAACGGTGGGCGAAAAGCTGCGCCAGCAGGTCTTCTTCCTCGCTGAGCGCCACCATGCAGTTGCGCAGGTCGCCAGGAGGGAGCATGTTGAAGCCCTTGCGCAGGCGGCCGGAGGATCCTCCGTCGTCGGTCACAGTAACTACGGCGGCCAGTTCGGAGATGACTCCCGGTTTGGCGGAGGGACCTGCCGGGGTGACGTGCTCGCGCAGGCCGCGCAGCAAGGTGGAAAGCCCGGTGCCGCCGCCGATGGCCACCACGCGCATAGCGTCCAGCCGCACAGCGGCTTCAGGGGCAGCGGGCGTTTGCAGCAACAAGTGTCCGTTATCGGGTGACGAAGAATTCAAAGCAAAAACCTTACCGGATAAAACGAATTACTTCCCGGACAAAGCAACAGCCTTACGGAACTTCAGGATACAGCAATTCGGTAAAGCGGGGATCGTCCACCATGCTTTGAAAGTCGTTGTCGGCGCGGGCCTGGAGCCGGTTTTTCGGGTTCAGTTCGATGGCGCGGCCGAGGTTCGCCAAGCAATCCTGGGTGCGCCCGGTGATGGCGTCCAGCAGGGCAAGGCCATAGAACGCATAGTCCGCGCCTGGGTGGCCGAGAAGAATGCCGTCGAACTGCTCCCGCGCCTCTTCGTAGTAGCCCGTATTCAACTGCGAGATGGCGTAGTCGTAGTGCTCCTCGGGCGTGAGGAAGGTGAGTCTCTTGTTTTCCAGTTGCCGGTGGCAGGTGATGATGTACATCTTGCAGCGGTCGAGCAGTTCGATCGGGGCGGCGGGCAGCAGCTTCTCAAAACCGGCCAGAGCCTTCTCGAATTTGCCCTGCTGCAGCAGTTGCACGGCGGTCTGGTAATGCTGGAACGCGGGCCCCGTGCTCGTGGAGGAATGTCCACCAGATTTGCCTGAAGGGGAGGGTTCTTTCTTACGATCGTGCGCCACTGGTCGGGCCTCTTGCATCATGAGTTTACCGCGAGCCCCTTTATCCTGACCGCGTTCCCGCCCGGTTGTCGCCGGCCAGAGGCCTGCGCCAGGGAATAACGCTGCTCAGGCCATCTTTATACGCATTACCCCGCAATACGTCAATGGGGGCTTCCCGTACGATGGTTCAGAAAGCCCGCTAGAGTCCCGGTTCCTCCCCGAGTTTACGATAGACGGCGGGGTTCAACGAGGGGTCGTTGTACATCTTCAACTGGCGGTAAAGCTTGAAGCGCCGTTTGCCTTCGAGCGTTTCCCGCCACAGAGAATCCAGGCAGCCGGCCAGGTCTTCGCGCTGGTCGGTAAGGATGGCCAGCCGGTCCCGATTGCGATCGGCGTGGCCTGCGGGCGCGTCCTCGCGGGCGGCCTCTTCGCGGCTGTGATAGATCTTCAGCGCCAGGATGGAAAGGCGGTCGATGATCAAGCCCGGCGATTCCGAATGCAGAGGTGCAGCCTGATTGGGAAGGTTGTGCGCTTCCAGCCAGGCGAGCAGCACGCGGTCCAGTTGCTCGGCCAGGTCGTTGCGGCGCTGGTTGGTCGAGTCCACACGGCGCTTCACGGCGGCCAGCTCGGCATCCGTGGCTCCGGGCGCGCGCGCTTCGTCTTCAATGTGCCAGAGATCGAAGTTGGCGCGATGCTGCCGAGCTACCAGATTCAGCCAATCGTCATTCAAACCGGCGTCCGCGTCGCAGGTATCCTCATGCCAGCGCTCTGTCAGTTCGTCGTGGAGTTCCGTGATGGCGATAGCCGAGAGCATGAGGGCCCATTCCTTGAATCGTCCGGCGCTTCAAAAGACGGCTTCGCGCCCCGTCTATGGTAGAACTATCCTCACTTGGAGTCCAAACCGAAAACACCAAATCCACGCAGCGAGGGAATCGATGAGCGACGCGACCGAGCGCATTCTCTGCATCGCCAGCTACGAAAAAGGCCAGGACTTCATGCGCCAATGTGCGGAGATGGGCGTGAAGCCCACGCTGCTCACCGTGGACAAGCTGCGCGACGCGGACTGGCCGCGCGAGGCGCTGGAAGATATCGTCACCATGCCCCCCGACCTGACCATCGAGCAGATCATCAACACCGTCTCGTGGAGGTCGCGCAGCAAGCGCTTCGACCGCATTGTCGCTCTCGACGAGTTCGACCTTGAAACCGCCGCGCAGCTTCGCGAGCACATGCGCATCCGCGGCATGGGCGTCACCGCTTCGGCCTACTATCGCGACAAGCTGGCCATGCGCATTGGCGCGCTGGAATCCGGATTCCTCGTCCCGGAATTCTGCCGCGTGCTCAATTACGACGAGCTGCGCGCTTACATGGCCCACGTGCCGGCTCCCTGGCTGCTCAAGCCGCGCTCGGAAGCTTCGGCCCTGGGCATTCGCAAGATCGAGGAGCCGGAGCAGCTTTGGCGCGCCCTCGATGAGCTCGGCGACCGCCAGAGCCGGTTCCTCATGGAGCAGTTTGTGCCCGGCGATATCTTCCATGTGGATTCAATCATCAGCGAGGGCAAGGTAGTCTTCGCCGTCGCTCACCAGTACGGGCGCCCGCCCATGCAGGTTATGCACCAGGGCGGCGTCTTTACTACGCGCACGGTGGACCGAGGCAGCGGCGACTGGGCCGACTTGATCGCCCTCAACGCCCGGCTCGCCCCGGCGCTGGGCATGATTCGCGGCGTCACGCATGGCGAGTACATCAAGGCCCATGCCGACGGCCGCTTCTACTTCCTCGAGATTGCCGCACGCGTGGGCGGAGCTTTCATCGCGGACCTGGTGCAAGCTTCAACCGGCGTGAACCTGTGGCGGGAGTGGGCGCGAGTGGAAGTGATGAACCTGCGCGGCGAGAGTTACACGCTGCCGGCAACACAGGAGAGCTACTCCGGCAGCGTGTTGTGCCTGGCCCAGACGGCCGAGCCCGACATCAGCGACTTTGACGCGCCTGAAATTGTCTGCCGCATCAAGAAGCACCACCACGCGGGCCTGATTGTCCGCTCAGAGTCGTCGGAGCGGGTGAGGGAATTGCTGGAACAGTACGCCGAGGAATTCGCCCGCCGCTTCCTCGCCTCCATGCCGCCGCCGGAAAAGCCGACGGCGTGACGGCCGCCTAGCGGATTCGGGTCCGGATGCACCCGTAAGTCCTTTGTTTCGATGGGTAAAAACGGTTGTTTCTGATGTAACTTTCGTTGTTTCATAGGGATGGGACGAAAGTGCGGGGGGGGTGGGGTATTTTCCATCCTTCCCGGGACTAATTGCGCCTTTTGGTCCGGGTTCTTTTTGATTGTGCGCCGAGCAGGCGAAATTATCTGCAAAATTGTGTGCGGGGTTTCCGCGGTAGGTCGGCGTTTTAACCCCGACATCTGCCGCACGAAGATTTGGCGGGGAAGTCTGGCAGGCAGGATTCCACGAGCATCGCATTCGCGATGCTGAGGATTTTCAAAATCAGCTTGCTTACATTGCCGCCAACCCGGAGAAAAGGGGATTGGCTGGCCATGCATTTGTGCACACACATCATCTGGATCAACTCGACCCGATGCCCGATTGGCTCAAGGGCGGGGGGTCCAAATCACCGGCCCAACGATGCAAAGACATACCTCAGGGGCTATTGACTGTTGTAAAAGTAATGTCCGGGTCGCTGTTCCCCGCGGACCCGAAAAAATAGGCCTTCGTCGCTTGGTCGGGCAGGACATTTGTTATGCAGCTTTCAATAAAGCCCATGTCTGTTGAGCCGATTTTATTGTCGGGATTGAAAACCCCGACCTACCGCCTGATGCGCATTCCAACTTTTCCTATTGGTTTGCGCCAGAGAATCACCGGGATTATGCATTCTCAAATGCGCGGTTGATTGGCCGGAGGGTTGATGTGAAAACGGTCACTCTCGCTTTGGCGCTTTTGCCCCTGACTTTGGCAGCGGGAGACTCTTCGCTTTCCCCGCATCGATTTCGGCAAACTTCCATCCCCGTCGGCCGGGGACCGAGGTGGATTACCGTCGCCGACGTGAATCGTGACGGCAACCTCGACATCCTGGTTGCGAATGCCGACGGCGAAACAGTCAGCGTGCTGCTGGGCGATGGCGCGGGACATTTCCGGCAGGCAGCGGGCTCGCCCGTTGGCGCAGGGCATCTGCCCAATGATATTGCGGTTGCGGACATGAACGGGGATGGCAACCCCGACATGGTGATTGCGAACCACCAATCGCCCTACATCACCATTCTCCTCGGCGATGGCAAAGGCAGCTTCAGGCCCGCGCCCGGTTCTCCGTTCGACGTTCATTCCAGGCCGCATCCTCATGGAGTTGCCGTTGCGGACTTCAACGGAGACGGCAAGCCGGACGTCGTCACAGACAGTTGGGGCAATAACCAGATTGAGCTGCTACTGGGCGACGGCAAAGGCGGGCTTGGCACGCCAGGACGCTACTTCGACGTGGGGCACAGGCCTTATGAGCGGTTGCGCTCCGCCGATTTCAACCACGACGGGCTGCCCGATGTGGTGACGACGAATCTTGATGACGGAACTGTGACCATCCTGCTAGGTGATGGAAAGGGCAGCTTCCGCGACGCCCCCGGCTCGCCCTTTGCAGCTGGCGCCAAGCCCTGGCAAGTGTTTGTGGACGATGTGGACGGGGATGGCAATGCCGACCTGGTCGTCATCCCCTATCAGCGGGACATCGCAGGTGTCTCAGAGGACGCGGTGATGGTGTTGCTCGGGGACGGAAAGGGCGCATTCAGGCCGATGCCGGGGTCGCCGCTGCCCTTGGGAGATTGCCGCGGTGCGAACAGCGTGACGGCGGGCGACCTGCGCGGCGACGGCAAGCACGCTATCGTCGTTGCCTGTGCGGAAAGCAGGAACCTGATGCTGTTCGAGCGCGGGGCAAACGGCGGGTTTGCCGCGACTTCGATTCCCGCGAAGGGCGGATGGGGCGCCGTGGCAATGGCCCGGCTCACCCGCGACCGCTCGAGCGAGATTGTCACGGCGGACGCCGACGATGGGACGATTACGATCTTTTTTCCGGAATAGACAAGACTGAAAAAGTCCGGATCGACCGGTCAGCCTCTGCATGGAGCAGCGGTTGCGGCGAAGGCCTCTTTACCTCATTGTCAAATCGCCGGCGCCGACGTGAACCATCAGTTTGTACCTGCCTTTGCCGAATTTCTCGAACGACCGGAACAGACCGCCGCGCGATTCGCCGAAAGGGCTCGCGTTGATGTCGCCGGTGTTTACCGAGGCGCGGACATGAGAGTAGTCGGCGGGGTCGCCAACGTCAATGGTCAGGTCGCCTGCGCTCAACTCGATGTCCTTGTTCCCGGTAATGCCGTTGACTTCGACATCGCCGGCGAAAATCTTCGCCGTGAGGTTCGACTTTCTGGGAACCTGAACGGTGATTGTCACGTTGTTGTCTGGGCCGCCGCGAACGCGCAGCGTGCCGGAGTCGCCGGAGCTTTCGAAGCGGGCTTCGATGTCGGTTGAATTGCTGCCGCGGCTTCCCTCGGCGCGGACGACGATCCTGTTTTCATCGCTGCCCACGATACGAATCTCCGCCGAGCGGATGCGCAGGTCGAGTTGCCCACCGGAGGGAAATTTGGCCTCGATCGGATGATGGGCGAGATCGTCGATTGCGATATTGGTTTGCGCGAGAGCCGGAAGCGGCGAAAGAAGGATGGAAGCAACAAGCGCAACGGTCCAACGCATTTGCACACCTCACCAGTCTTGAATGGTTACGCAGGCCGTGTGGTCGAAGTTCCAGAGATACGCGCGGTAGGCGGGAGCCTGCGGGAACCTGGCGTGATTTTGCTGGGGAATGCATCGGAACAGAAAGCGGCGGAGACATTATCCACAGGAATAAATAAGAATCTCTTGACAGCATACCGACTCATTGGTACGTTAAGTACCAACTGGTGGGTATGCGATGACTTTGACGGAGACAAGACACGAGACGCGGCACGAATCGAAGACGCGGCTCCTGACTGCGGCCTTGCACGTGATCCGCGCGAAAGGCTACTCGGCTACGCGCGTTGAAGACATCTGCGAACAAGCCGGCCTGACCAAGGGCAGTTTCTTCCACCACTTCGACAGCAAGGAGGCGCTGGCCCTGGCTGCCGCCGACTACTGGATTGAAGGCACCGGCGCGCTTTTCGCCTCCGCGCCCTACCACGCTCCTCCTGACGCGCTGGACCGGCTGCTGGCCTATGTGGATTTCCGCAAGGCGCTGCTGATGGGCGAGCTGCCCGATTTTACGTGCCTGGTGGGAACCATGGTGCAGGAGGTTTACGACACGCATCCTGCGCTGCGCGAGGCATGCAACCGCAGCATCACCGGCCACGCGGCGACGCTGGTTCCCGACATTGAAGAAGCCACGCGCCAGCATGGTATGCATCCGGAATGGACCGCGGAGAGCCTGGCGCTTTACACGCAAGCCGCAATCCAAGGCGCATTCATCCTGGCCAAGGCTACGGGCGGCGCAAAGGTCGCGGCCCAGTGCATCGATCACCTGCGCCGGTATCTCGAATTGCTGTTCAACCAACCCCTTTTGCGGAATCGAACGAGCGTGTGAGGCCAACCTTCATTTCGAACGGAATACGGGACCCAAGAAAAAAACTGAACTCAGGAGAGAGACATGGGTACGAAGATTTTCAAAGCAACGGTTCTCGCAGCTTTCCTGCTGCTTGTGGCGCCCCCATTGACCAGGCCCGCGCGGGCACAGGAGAGCAAGGCTCCTTATCCGGCTATGGCTGCTCTTGACCAATACCTCATTGCCGATCGCGATGCCGAGATCGCGCTGGCAAAAAGCGCCGCTCCTCCGGCGCTCGCGAACGACGCCAGTGTCCTGGTCCTCGAAAAGGATGGGTACCATAGCGCAATCGAAGGCAAGAACGGCTTTACCTGCGTCGTCGAGCGGGGGTGGATGTCTCCCCTCGACAGCACGGATTTCTGGAACCCCAAACTGCGCGGACCCGTCTGCTACAACCCGGCAGCCGTGCGCTCCATCCTCCCCTACACCATTCTCAGGACAAAGCTGATACTGAGCGGCCGCACCAAAGACCAGATGGTCTCTGAAATTCAGGCCGAGCTTGCCGGCAGTTTGCTGCCCATGCCCGAGCCGGGAGCCATGTCGTACATGTTGTCGAAAAACCAATATCTCGGCGACAGCGGCGGGCATTGGCATCCGCATTTGATGTTCCATATGCCCCGCATGGGCGCCGCCAGCTGGGGAGCGAACCTGGACGGCTCGCCTGTTTTGCTGGACACGGATCATGCCGTGGGGCCGGAGCCGGAAACCATTTTCCTGGTGCCGGTCGAGCATTGGTCCGACGGAACCCCGGTAATGCACGATGATTCTGCCTCGCATCAGCATTGAGATGTGTGCGCCACAACTCGGTAGGAAGTGGGCCGTGCAGGAATTTTGGATTTGAATGGAATTCCGCGCATTCCGCGGAGAGATCGAAAACGGACTTTCTTCAATTTCAAAGGAGAACATAATGAACCTCACCGAAGAACCTGAAATCGTTCACTGGCCTGAGACCCACTACGTTTTCGTCGAGAAGTCCGGCCCGTTTCCGAAAATTTGCCCTGAAGCCTGGCAGAAGGCGCACAGCGTTGCCCCGCTGCTCAAGGAGAATAACCAGATCACCGGCTATATGAGCCTCTATCGCATGAGTCCGAATGTCTATCGCGCCGGGTTTGCGCTGGCGGCGGAGCCGGTCAAGCTGCCGCCTGAATTGAAGTATGAGAGGTTCGCAGGCGGGGAGTACAGCAAGTTCGTCTTGACCGGCCCCTATTCCGATCTTCCGGCGGCAACTGGGCGCGTTTGGGAGATTGTTTCCAAGAACGACATCATGGTGCGGCCCGACTTCGCCATTGAGAACTATGCGAACGATCCGAATGTCACGCCGGCAGAAAAGTTGATCTCGGAAATCCTCATCCCCACGGCGTAAGCGCGAAGGGATCGATTGTTCTCTCTAACCGGCGTGCGCGCGTCCCGTCCGATCAATCTCATCCGTCAAGGAAGGTACCTTCATGTCAACAGCTACTACAAGCGTCCGGCAATCGCTTCTGAAAGTGCCGGGCGCTCAGCTCTATCACGAGGTGCAAGGTCTGGGTCCCGTGCTGCTGATGATTCCCGGCGGACCGACCGATGCTGGAATCTTTGCGCCTCTCGCTGCGCTTCTCGCCGACCAGTACACGGTGGTGCGCTACGACCCGCGCGGCAATTCGCGCAGCATTGTCGACGACCGGGACAAGGACCAGGACATGGACCTTCACGGCGACGACGCGGCGGAATTGCTGCGGTGGGTGGGCAATGAGCCGGCCTTTGTGCTGGGCAGCAGCGGCGGCGCGCAGATCGGGCTCAACCTCGCTGCACGGTATCCGGAGCGCGTAAGGATGCTGGTAGCGCACGAGCCGCCCTGCATGGAGTTGCTGCCCGACGCTTCAGAGATGCGGGCGTTCAGGGACGATGTCTACAACACATACCGCGCTACCGGAGCCGGCGCTGCCATGCAGAAGTTCATGGTGGGCGCTGGGCTCAACGATCGTCCGCCGGTACAGCCTAAGGCGCCTCCGAGCCCCGAGATGGGAGCGACCTTCGGCCGCATCCAGGGGAACGCGGACTACTTCCTCGCTCATGGATTCAAGCCCATCGGCCTTTACGTCCCCGACGTTGCCGTGCTGCTAAACGCTCGGTCCCGCATCATCATCGGCGTTGGTGAAACATCCGACGGCACTTTGCCTTGCCGCACCGCCAACGCTCTTGCCGCTCGTCTGGGAACGGAAGCCGTGTCGTTCCCCGGCGGCCACGGCGGCTACATCGATGACCCTGCAGGCTTCGCTGAAAAGCTAGACAAGGTGCTTCAGGACGCCTGAACTTCAAACCGAAAAGCCCAGTCCAGAAGGAGGTCCCATCGTGGCTACCGCAGCCTTGAATGTTCCCGTCTCAACAGTCTCCACGTCGAAGGATGAAGGCGAAATTCTGGCCGTCCTGGAAACGCTTCGCCAGGCGCACCACGAGCACAACGCCGCCTTGTTCGCGGCGCAGTTCGCGACCAACGCGGAAATCTACAATCTGGCGCCGCCGCTTGCGCATCATGGAGTGGACCTGGCCGAGAAGCAAGCGTGGTTCGATTCCTGGGCAACGCCAGTGGAGATCGACACACGCGACTTCAAAGTAACCATCAGCGGCGGTTTCGCCTTCTGCCATGGCTCCATGCACATGAGCGGAACCAAGAAGGGCGCCGAGTACGCAGTCAATTTCTGGATGCGCGAGACCTTGTGCCTGGAGCGGAAGGAAAGCCGCTGGCAGATTGTCCACGAGCACACTTCGGTGCCGTTCTATATGGACGCCAGCCTGCGCCCGGCCTTCGATTTGCAGCCGTAACCATGCTCGGGGAGCGGATGCTCCAGGCCTCATCCGCGGCGGTGGCGACTAAAGGTCCGGGCTCCCACAATCTCTATACGGTCCTCATTGTGCATGCCATCGCATTAGAATGGTTGCGGGAGCAGGCATGGACTTGAAGAGTCAGTCTCCGCACCGGCGCTGGAATCCGCTGCGGCAGTCGTGGGTGCTGGTTTCGCCGCATCGCACGCAGCGGCCGTGGCAGGGAGAAGTGGGGCAGAAGACTGCTCCGTCGGGCGCGTCGTACGACCCGGAGTGCTATCTTTGCCCTGGAAACCTGCGGGCGGGCGGGGCGGTGAATCCCGGGTATGAGGGCGTGTTCTCGTTTGTAAACGATTACGCCGCGCTGCTGCCAGATCCTGTACAGCCGATCGAGGCTTCTTCGTCGCCGCTGTTGCGGGCCGAGCCGGCGCGCGGGCTGTGCAGGGTGCTTTGCTACCACCCCGACCACTCGCTCACTCTGGCGCGGATGACGCGCGAAGAGATTCGCCCAGTGGTAGACGCGTGGACCGCGCAATACGAGGAACTGAGCGGCGTGAACTGGATCCAGTATGTGCAGATCTTCGAGAATCGCGGGGCGATGATGGGCGCCAGCAACCCGCATCCCCACGGGCAGATCTGGTCTACCGGCTTTGTGCCCGACGAGCCGGCGGCCGAGACGCAGGCGCAGCGCGAGCATCTGGCCCTGACCGGATGCTGCCTGCTGTGCGCGTATCTTGCCGCGGAAAAGACAGCCGCGCCGGCAGGCGAGGGACGGATCGTCTTCGAGAACGAGCATTTCAGCGCGCTGGTTCCCTGGTGGGCGGTGTGGCCGTTCGAGGTGCTGCTGGTGAGCCGCCGGCACGTGAAGGCAATGCCTGAATTCAGCAGCGACGAGCGAGAGGGCCTGGCCGATGCGCTCAAGAGGCTGACTACGCGCTACGACAATCTTTTCCAGACCGGCTTTCCTTACACGATGGGCTTTCACCAGGCGCCGACGGACAAGTCGTCGCACGAGGAGTGGCATTTTCACGCGCATTTCTACCCGCCGCTGCTGCGCTCGGCCACGGTGCGCAAATTCATGGTGGGGTTCGAGATGCTGGGTATGCCGCAGCGGGATATTACGGCCGAAGCCGCGGCTGAGCGACTGCGGGAGGCGAGCGAGGTGCATTTCTGGATGCGGGGCAATTGACGGGGCCGCAAATCGCCCGCTACCGATGGTGGATAAGTCATCGTCTGCTGCAAGCACTTAGTCCGCTTCTCGAATAACCAGCCATACCGGCGTTTCCGAAGAACCGTGCTCCTGCCCACAGCCCAGGGTGCTGGTTGCGGCCCCGCGAAAAAGCGGCAGATTCCAGGCGCGGGCGATGCATTTCGATCCCACATCCAGAGAACAACTGGCCTGGGCAAGAAACACTTCGATTCATACTTAGGTATCACTCGATACCTTCGTCCAATAGATTCGATTCCTCACCTCTGGCTCAATCACAGCAGTCGATTCGAGTCAGCCGGCGCGTCGCGGCAAAGCAGCTCAGAAGTCAAAGGATACGACCAGTGGCAGGACGTCGCCGTACGTTCAACCGACACAGGGACCAAGGCGATTCTGGGGAACCCCGCCGGCACCGTTATGACAACCGTGAGTACTCGTATTGGAGATGTCATGGCTATGCGGAAACGTCAGCAGCATTTCGTTCAAACGAATTCGGGAGTCATTGCGCCCGAGCAAAGGACGAAAAGGGCACCCGTTGCAAGACTTGGCCATGAAGAATGGAAGCAAAAACTCGAAGCGGATTGGCGGAGCCATTTAGAGACTTTGCAAAAGTGTGTATGTGAGCTTCTTCTCAAGAATCAGCAGCTGAGATAAGCTGCTTTCGGCTATGATTTTCCAGTTTGGCGGTCACGTTGAGATCCGAAGCGGGATGCAATCTGCCGGGGCGGGCCGTGCATGGGATGACGGCTTCAGCAACTTCACACTGAAACATGGGAGAGAATGGTATGCCAACGATTACAACCAAAGACGGTACACAGATTTTCTACAAGGACTGGGGCCCGAAGGACGCGCAGCCCATCGTGTTTCACCACGGCTGGCCTCTTTCGTCGGATGACTGGGACAATCAGATGCTGTTCTTCCTTGCCAACGGCTATCGGGTCGTCGCGCACGACCGGCGCGGTCACGGTCGTTCCTCGCAGGGGTCGACTGGGCACGACATGGACCATTACGCGTCCGACGCCTCGGCAGTGGCCGAGCATCTCGACCTGAGGAATGCGGTCCATATCGGGCATTCAACGGGCGGTGGCGAGGTGGCGCGCTATGTCGCAAAATACGGCGAGCCCCAAGGCCGCGTCGCCAAAGCCGTGCTGGTCTCTGCCGTTCCCCCGCTCATGCTCAAGACCGAAAAGAATCCAGGCGGGACTGCGATCGAAGTGTTCGACGGATTTCGCAAGGTGCTGGCTGAAAACCGGGCACAGTTTTTTCTCGATTTCGCTTCCGGGCCTTTTTACGGCTTCAACAGACCCGGCGCAAAGGCCTTGCAGGGAACGATCCAGAACTGGTGGCGTCAGGGAATGATGGGCGGCGCGCTCGCTCACTACGAAGGCATCAAGGCTTTCTCCGAGGTAGATCAAACGGACGATCTGAAAGCGATCGCGGCGCCGACCCTCGTGTTGCAGGGCGACGACGATCAAGTTGTCCCCTACAAAGACGCTTCATTGCTGCAAGCGAAATTGCTCAAGCACGGCACGCTCAAGATCTACCCCGGATTCCCTCACGGCATGATGACCACTCATGCCGACGTAATCAATGCAGACCTGCTGGCATTCATCCGAAGCTAAACCCCTGCGGGGTCGCATGCGGCGGCCCGCTCCTGCAGCCGGGTGCAAAGCCGATAGAGAAATAGCGGCCGGCCGGCCTCGGCCTGTCGCCGGTAGCACGCAAGAGGGTTGTCTCGAAGACCCTAATCCGCACGAAGCGCGTTATTTATTCCGATCCGCGGAGGAAAACTTCGCAGTGCGGCCGCGCATCAAAACCGTATGTTGGCTGGGCGCATATTGAAATGTGCCGCCAAGATTGGGGGACAATGACTCGCCCTTACTGGTCCGGTCAAATGAAGATCTCACTGGTCTCCTTTGGCATTCACTTGTTCCCTGCCACAAACTCTTCAAGCGAAATTACCTTCCATCAGATAGATCGTCAGACTGGACAGAGAGTCCGCCACCAGAATGTCATCGATCGCAACAAGCCGGTCGATAACGCGGAGATCGTAAAAGGGTACGAGTATAGCAAGGGAAAGTATCTTGTTATTGAACCGGATGAGATTGCCAATTTGCGTATTGAGTCGAGGACGACGCTGGAACTAACGCAGTTTGTCGACCTTCGAGACATCCTTCCGGCCTTCTACGAGAAACCATATTTTGTGACTCCCCAATCTGCAGACCCGGACGAAGCATTTGCGGTCATCCGCGAGGCGCTCGGGCAGGCTAATAAAGCGGGCATTGGTGAGCTTGCGTTTGGGGGCAGGGAACACCTGATCGCAATTGCCGCGCCGCCGGAGAAAGAATCCCGGCATCTAATTGCGTACACCTTGCGCTACAGCGAAGAACTGCGCAAGCCTGCCGGCTACCTGCCCGAGATTGCAAAGGTTGCGATCGGCAAAAGACAGTTGAGCATGGCGACTGAGCTCATCCAGCAATACTCAGAACCCGTGAATCTGACGAAATACAAGGACGACTACGAGTCCGCGCTGCGCAAGTTGATCGAGGCCAAGCAAAGACATGAGCCCGTGCTTGTTGAAGAGGCGGAGCCGAAGCGTGCGAAGATTGTGAACCTCATGGACGCCTTGCGCAAGAGCGTGAACCAGACAAAGCGGTCGGCTGGCACGCAAAAAACAGCAGCCCCGAGGGCGAAAGGCAAAAAGAAAGGTCTAGAACTAGTCAGGTCGAGTAGACGAGCACACAGGGTGGCGTGAGTCATGCCTAAGCAAAAACGGATGCAGTCCGAGGGGCACGACACTGCCGGCGCCGAGCTTGTTCCCTATCGCTCCAAGCGCGACTTCAAAGTCACCGGGGAACCGCAAGGGGCGAGGAGTTCCCGGCCTCGCCCCGCGGTTGCGCATCCCTTTGTCGTCCAGAAACACGCTGCTTCCCGACTGCATTATGATTTCCGGCTCGGTTGGAAGGGCGTTTTGAAATCGTGGGCCGTCACCAAGGGGCCAAGCTACTTTCCTGGGGACAAGCGGCTGGCTGTGCAGGTAGAAGACCACCCGATGGAATACAAGGATTTTGAGGGCACTATTCCGAAAGGCCAATATGGGGGCGGCACGGTGATGGTGTGGGATCGCGGCAATTGGGAGCCGCACGGAGACGTTGACCAGGGTCTTAGGGAAGGGCATCTTAAATTCGCATTGCATGGAGCCAAACTAAAGGGCAATTGGGCGCTGGTTCGCATGAATGGCCGGGCAGGCGGAGATCACAAGGCGAACTGGCTGCTGATCAAAGAACACGATAAGTTCGAGCGATCCAAGGAAAGTGCTGCAATCACCGAAGAGGCCGGCCTGAGCGTGGTGACGAAACGAAATCTGGAGCAGATTGCCAACGGGGAAGGTCACGGGACAACCCTGCCCGGGCGAGCTGCCACACATAGGCTGAGTCTGGTATCCAAACCTGCTGCCGCTGCAACGAATCGGCCGCGAAGCAAAAATGGGCCGGTGAAGCAGCGCCCCATCCTCAACCGCGCACCGCATGAGGTGTTCCCCGGCTTCATCGCGCCTCAACTCGCGCAACCGGCGAAAGAAGCTCCAGAGGGAGATCGGTGGGCCCATGAATTGAAGTTGGACGGATACAGAATCCAGGTCCATATTCAAACCGGCAAGCGGGCGCGCGGCGCAGCCCACGGTCGCGAGGTCAAATTACTTACCAGAAAGAATCTCGATTGGACTCGCCGTATGCCCGAGATCGCGGCCGCCGCTGCGCGCCTGCAAGTTAAAGACGCAATCCTCGATGGCGAAGTTGTGGCGTTCAACGAGAAGGGAATCGCCAGTTTTGCAGATCTGCAAGCCGCTTTCCAGGAAGGGAAGGAGAGAGCGCTCACCTATGTCGCATTTGACCTGCTTCATCTGGATGGGCGCAATTTGCGCGGCCTTCCTTTCCTCGAACGCAAAGCGATGCTTGCTGCATTGCTGCAGGACTTCGGCGAGGACTCCATCATTCGTTTCAGTGAGCATTTGCAGGCCAGCGGACCGGAGGTCTTCGTAGAAGCATGTCGTCTGGGTGTCGAAGGGATTGTCTCAAAGCTGGCATCCGCAAAGTATAATTCCGGCCGGGGTAGCGCGTGGCTCAAGGTGAAATGCGTTCAAGAGCAGGAGCTCGTTATCGGCGGCTTCACGCCGCGGTCGAAGGGCAAGGATGGCATTGGAGCGTTGCTGCTCGGCTATTACGAAGAAGGCAAACTTCGCTACGCGGGCCGCTGCGGCACAGGCTTTAGCGAGCGGACGCAAAAAGATCTGCGTGCCCGCTTCGAACCCTTGTTACGAAAAAAAACACCATTTGCCGATCGTCCCGAGGCAGCGCTGCGCGATATTCGGTGGGTGGATCCAGAGCTGGTGGCACAAATTGCATTTTCCAACTGGACGCGGGACAACCTGGTGCGGCAGGCAGCATTCAAAGGGCTGCGTGAGGACAAGCCGGCGAAAGAGGTGCTTCGAGAGACTGCAGTGACGCCGGCCGCGTTGTCGCCGCCTGAAATCGCAACAAGAAAGGCAAGTACATTGCGCGGCAAGAGCCGAATGAATGGCGCCAAGATGGCAGATTTCGCAATCACGCATCCCGAGAAGATCCTGGATGAAACGACCGGAATGACCAAGCAGGACCTGGCTGCTTACTATACGGCCGTCTCCACGAACATGTTGCTGTATATTGCGGATCGGCCATTGAGTATTGTGCGGTGCCCGGAAGGGAGCTCCAAGGCTTGCTTTTTTCAAAAACATGTTGGGTCCGGGGTTCCGGAGAGCGTGAAAACAATTCCGGTTCCCAGCCGGAAAGGCGGAGCAACAGAAAACTATCTTACCGTGGACTCGGCAGAAGGGCTGGTTGGATTGGCGCAGATGGGCGTGCTCGAAATCCATTCGTGGGGTTCAAGAAACGATTCGCTCGACACGCCCGATCGAATTGTGATCGATCTCGACCCTGACGTGTCCATTGAATGGAAAACACTAGCCGACAGTGCGCGTGAACTTCGCGAACTTTTGCAGGGTATCGGGCTGCAAAGTTTTCTGAAGAGTACCGGAGGAAAAGGGTTGCACGTAGTCGTTCCGATTCGCGCCGAACACAAGTGGCCTGTTGTCAAAGAATTCTCTCACGCCATCGTCCGGCGAATGGAAGAAAGCAGGCCCAACCGCTATGTCACCAAGATGTCGAAAGCGGTGCGCACGAACCGTATCTTCCTGGATTATCTTCGCAACGATCGCGAGGCAACGTCGATTGCGCCTTTCTCGCCCAGGGCGCGTGCAGGGGCCCCGGTTGCGCTTCCGTTGGATTGGAAGGAATTAGGTGCAGACGCAATGCCAGTATTCCGGGTCATAGATTTCGCAAAGTGGAAAAGGAGATTGGAACGCAACCGGTGGGCCAAAATGCAGACACTCCATCAGCGTCTGTCGGCTGACATGTTGCGCGGCGCCGGGGATTCCCATCGACCGGTTCGCAATTAGGTAATGCGTTGCACCCGATATTCAGATGGGATGAGAGTTCTCCGCGGCCCAATTTGACGGTTGCGCGGCATCGTCCGGGGCGGCTATGATTTCCTGTTTCTCGCCGGGCGCGGGCTCCTCCAAATGCGGTTCGGGAACGATCGGGGCAGGGATGACCGTCATCGGCAAGGGAATCGGGTTGGCAACCGCGAGGACGGTCTCCGCACCGCGCTGCCAGAAGCGCGTAAGCGGCATCAGGATCAAACCAAGTTGAGCCAGCAGGAACATAGGCCACACGCGTGGCTGGGCCAGGGAATGCATGGCGGTGCGAGCGGTAACGACGACCGCGGCGAGCCCAAGGAGAGTGAGGAAGACGAAGGTCAGATAGAGGCGGAAAAAGTTGCGGCGGAAGGTGCGCCATGCAGGTTTGAATGTGCGGCGAATCTGGCGCTCGGGCCTGCCTTTCTTTCCAGGATCGACCGGGAACTGGATCAGGCCAAGCTGCACGGTGTAGACCTGAACCAAATCGAAGTAGACGCGAAGCATGGCGGCTACGAGCGCTATGAGAATAAGACCGGCGAGGTTGAGCAGGAAGGCCGGGCGGCCGACATTGTTCTGCTCAATGTGATCTGACCAGCGGTCTTGAAGCGCGTTCAACCCGGCAAGGACCGGAGCCGATACGACCAAGGTGATCAGGGTGATACGGACGAACCGCCAGAAGTGAACGAATCCCGATTGAAGAATTGTGAAAAGCTTGGCGGGAGTGCCGGTCTGGTAGCAGAAAAGAGTGCCCGGCACGATAAGAAAATAGAGAACAAGATAGAAAGGAGTGGAGAAATAGCTGCTGAGGGTCGCGGGCCCCGGCCCCTGTGAGAGTTTCATGAGGACGCCCCCCATGGTACTCAGATCGAAGGCTCCGGTCAGACGCTGGGACGCAAGCGAATGTGCAGTGATGGTGGCGATCTGCATGTGGAGCGGAAGGACAAAGATGAGCGCGAGACCAAGATTGAAGACATAAGTCCATACGAACGCGGGCCAGTTGCGCAGGGTGAGCGACAGGCCGCTGATGAGAAGCATACGTTTATGTGGCATTGAACAAACCTCTTGAAGAACATGCAGTTTAGAAGCCGGGGAATTTGCATCTGGCACAACCGCGAGGCGCAAGCTCTGTGCGAGAGTGAAGGCAGCTAGACGATCCATGAGGCAAGCTGCGCGATGAATTGCTGCGCGGCCATCCAGATATTGCTGAGCTTCCGGGCAGGAATTCCGTTCGACTCTTCGGTGTAGCTGTTGTTGAACAGGTCCGCGTCGAGGAGCACGGAATGGTCAGGGTCAATCTCCGCGGAGGTCACTTTGGAGCGGCGCGCGTAGCTGAATTTCTTCCAGCGGTCGATGCCGTCCCAATGTTCGCGCAACCGGGTGCCATCTTCAAAGACAACCTCGACCGTGACAGGAAGCACGAAATCGCCTTTACGCCGGAGATAGACAGTGCTGAGATAAGGAATCTGCTCTCGCGCATGCTTGTCTTTGGGCTCGGGCGCCCACCACTGGACAGGACTGGCGGAGACGCTATCGACCGTGTAGTCGAGAACCTGGGTACCGTACACAGCCTGATCGAAATAGGGGCGCAGGCTCGAATTCACCGGAGGCACGTCGGCAACACAGCCGGTAAGTCCGGCGCATGGGAAGTTTGTGGGGAGCACTGTCGCCCGCCCGCGCTGCACCGCGACCTGTTCGATGGTACGGAGGAAGTCTTCCGTTGTGGGATGGGTGAAGCGGTATTTCATGAAGTAGGTGCGCATCACCTCATCCATGGTGTCGCGCCCGACGATGCTTTCGAGAGTGGCAAGAAGCGTTGCCGTCTTGCCGTAGGTGACGCCTGCATAGGAACGGGAGTTACGAAACTTGAAGGCCCAATGAGTGACCGGGTCGAAGTCCGATGTTGAAATATAAGAGAGCCGCTGGAGTTCGTAATCGCCGGCGTTGGCATAGGGGCGGTTGAGCACGGAAGTATCCCTGCCGAGAATCGAACTCAAGACGTTGACCTCCGTGTAGGAGTTGATGCCCTCGTCAAGCCATGCGTCTTCAAACTCGTTGGTAGCGACCATGCCATACCAGTACTGATGGCCGAATTCGTGTTCGGCGGTCACCTCTGTAATGTAAGACGGTTCATACCACGAGGTGCCGCCGGTAAACAGGGTAGGGTATTCCATGCCGCCCATCTCGGAGCCCGGCTCAGGATCGATGACGGTAACGATCTTGTAGGGATACGGGCCAAATCGCCGGTCGAATTCTGCAAGGGTCTTGAGGATGATGTCGCGATAGCGCGGGCCGGCGGCGGGGTGGCAGGCGAGCGCCAGAACATGAACCTTCACCGGCCCCATGGTCGAGGCGTAGGTGCCGTCGGTGACGGTGAAATGAGGACTGGCGGCAAAAGCGAAGTCGCCAATGTCTTCGCCGTAGAAGCCCAGCGTCTTTGTGCCGTCCGGATTGGCGCGAGTGCTGGTGGGCACGCCGCTGGCGCCCACAACATACCTTTGCGGAACGGTCAGATGAACGTTGAAAGTGCCGAAGTCGGAGAAAAACTCCGTAGTGGAATGGTATTGGTGGCAGTTCCACGTCCCGTGCCAGAAGAGGCCGGGCTTGGGGTACCACTGCCCGCCCATGATGAAGTCGCGCTTGTAGCCATTGCGGGCGATGGAAAGCGGGAACTTGTCATGGAAGGCGAGACGAAAGGTAACCGTCGCGCCAGGCGCCAGCGGATGCGGAAGAGAGACCTCGGCAACGGTGTGATCCTGCATGTTGCCATCGTCGGGAGCAGTGAAATGCATGCTGCCGGTAAGGTCGCCGTAGCCGTCGGCTGAGATCGTCGAGATGTCGATGCTGCCAAGCTTCTCACTCGGATAATCGTCATCCTTCTCGGAGTCGCGAATGCCGCCGGTGAAGTGGGTCTCGCTGGTGAACGTGGACTGGGGCCGAAAGGCGTTGAGGTAGAGATGAAAGGGGACGGTGCTCAACGGCTGCCCGGTCAGGTTCTTGTAGGTGAGAACTTCGCTGGCGTCGAGAGTCTTGTTGGCCGTGTCGAGGCGAGCGTCGATGTTGTAAGTGACGACGCGGATCGAGAGCGGCTCGGGTGAGTTGGTCGCGATCGATTGCGCGGCAATCGCCAAAGGTGCTGCGGCCAGGGCGGCGAGAATCGCAGAAGAAAGTATTCTGGGGCGAGGCATAGGGGAATTGTAAGCCCAGCAACAGAATATGCTCGACAATCGAACTGTGCATTCTGTCACAAGGTTTGCCTTTGAAGGTAGTCGATCGGCGGGGCGCCAACGCCCTGCACGCAGAATCCGGCCGAAGACCCCGCGCCATAAGGCTGCGGGCCATGCGGTTTGAGCCTTTTGCCGGGCGGGGGCATTCATCGCCTGAAAGGGGCGGCGTTCAGGATTGACCTTCGAGCCTGGCTTCAACTGGCGGTAAGTGGGCAAGGGAGCCCTCCAGCCGCGAGGCCAAAATGGCCTCCTTCCCACATTAGCTGGATTTCGACAAAGGAACCTCCTGGGAGGCCTGACCGGCTAATTTTATGGGCGGGAAATCATTGAGACTGGTACCATGGTAAGCACAATCAGGCGCGCCATGGAATGTGTGCGCCTGAATCGCGGATGGCAAAGAAAACGCAGGCCTTTCCATGTTTGCGATGGCAGAAAAGTGGTAGGACCGTAACTGTCCTGGTGCTATTGTTCCGACAACAGCGGACGGCTAGGCTTCGGGTTGAGGAGCGCTTCCTATTGCGTACCCCGGCGGGATTCGAAGGTGCCTGCGCGACGCTCGGGAAGGAACCGGAGGGGAGCAATTCCGGCATCGAAATAATCGACGAGGGCCATATGACCGATATCAACCCGCAGAGCGACCAGAACGCACCGCCGGAAGACGTGGCCACGCTTTATTCATGGGCGAATTTACACGGCGCAAAATATCGAGATTTTTCGGCGGCGCGGGCGCAGACCCGGGAGAAGGCACGCTTGCGCGCCGAGCAGGCTCTGGAAGCCGAGCAAGCCCAGGAAGAAGTGAAAAAGCAGGGGGAGACTCCGGCAGTCGACTCCACGCACGCCGGGGAAGAAGAGCAAAGGCAAAAGCAGCAAGAGGCTCAGGCAGCTGAGTCAAGGCAAGTGGCGGAAGAAGAATATCTGGCGGTCATGCAGGCTCGCCAGCATGAGCAGGTGCGGCAGTCGGAGTTTGCCGCTGAGTCGGCCGCCCGCAATGGTCAACGCGCCGCGCAACTGGCCGCGGAAGAACAAGCACGCCGGGCTGCGGAAGCGGCCGCGGAGCAGATCGCACGTCTGGAAACAGAGCAGTCCGCGCGGGAGGCAGCGCGAGTAGCTGCCGAATTCGCCGCAAAGCAGGCTGCGGAACGAGCCGAAAGGCAAGCGCAGGAACTGCGGGCCCAGGAACTGCAGTCCCAGGAACAGCGAGCACAAGAACAACGGGTCCGGGAACAGCGGGCACAGGAACAACGTGCCGAGGAACTGCGGGCCGAGGAACAACGAGTCCTGGAACAGAGGGCCAGAGAACGTGGTGCTCAATTGGCTGCGCAGCAGGTTGCCGATCGCGCTGCGGAGCAGGCCGCGCTGGCAGCCGCACAGCACCTTGCGCAGCAACGCGCCGCATGGCAACAACTCAAGGCCCAGTTCGAAGCCCAACCTCAGCCTCGGGCAGACCGATTCTTCGATGCTCCAACGCCGCCTCAACAGCCGCCCTACTATCCGCCGCTGTCGCAGGACTTCGCCGGCTATGGCCAGCCGCAAGCTTACGGGCCGGCCGCAACGGAGCCCGGTCAGCCACAATTCAGTCAGCCCCAGCCCGGCAAGCCGCAATTCGGACCGCCCCGGGAGCAGAGGCCGCCGGAGGAAGTTCCGATGCTGCGCAGTCCATGGGCCAAGCCTGAGGCGCGGGAACCAGCGGCTCGGCCGGCATGGCTGTCAACCGAAGCGCCCGAGGCCCCAGCGCCGTATCTTCCTGTGTCTTTGCCGCCGCAGGTGCAGCCCGCCATTCCTCCCTCAACCGTTCCGTTGGCCTCATCCGTTCCTTTGGCGCCTGAGGATACGCTGCAGGGTTCGCGCGACCGTCTGACTTCCCGCTGGTTCGCGTTGCGCGGCGTGTTCGAGGGAGCTCCGGCTCAGGCGGAGCCGATTCCCGCTCCCGTGGTCTCGCGCGCTCCGGCGATGGCGGTATTTTCGCTGGCCGGGGGCGTGGGCAAGACTAGCCTGGTGGCCACGCTGGGACGCGCTCTTTCCGCACGGGGCGAGAGGGTTCTGCTGGTGGATACCGCTGCGTTCGGGCTGCTGCCTTTCTTTTTCGGAGCGACGGATCAGCGCCCCGGCCTGCTGCGCACTTTCAGCCCTCCGGGAGTGAGCAGCGATGCGCCCATTCAGATGGTTACCATCGATCCCGAAGGACTGAGCGGGGAGACACCGGAGAGCCTGAGCGGCGAAATCTCCAAGTATGCGCGCGCGGCCGGCCGGATTATCGTCGACCTGGCGACGGCTTCCGGCGCAACCACACGGCGGATCATGCGCATGTCGCCGCTGGTGCTGGTGCCGGTGATTCCGGATATGAATTCGGTGGTCAGCGTGAGCTCCATTGACGCTTTTTTCGAGCACAACAGCAGCCCCGCCGGCAAGGCGGCCATGCCCTACTACGTTCTGAATCAATTCGACGCCTCTCTGCCCTTGCACATCGATGTCCGCGAGGTGCTGCGCGAGCAACTCGGAGAGCGGCTGCTGCCATTTGCCTTGCGCCGCACCCCGGCCATGAGCGAGGCGCTCGCCGAGGGCATGACGGTAATGGATTACGCTCCAGGTTCGGCGCTGGCAGAGGACTTCACGACCCTGGCAGGATGGGTGAAGAGTCTTTCTTCTCCCGCGGCCACAAGCTACCGCGGAGTTCGCTGGAGCGAGCGATGACGGTAACAGGCCTTTGGCAGGATATAGGGGCCGGGGAAAACGTCTTCACCAAAATTCTTCGACTCCTTTTCCTGCTGGCGGCAGCGGTGGTGTTCTTCTTTCTGGCCGTATTGCCTTTGACGTGGCCGCAGCAGGCGGTGTGCGGAATCCTGACGCTGTTCATGTCGCTGGCCCTGGCGCGGGCTTCCGATTCCTACCTGATCACGCTCACGCTGACGATGATGTCGATGTTCTGCACCTTTCGCTACGGCTATTGGCGGGTGACGCAGACGGTGCACTTCTTTCAGGACCCGGCCAACCATTGGGGCGCTCTGGATGCATTTTTCATCGTGAGCCTGATCCTGGCCGAGACCTATGCATTTCTCATTCTCTTTCTGGGCTACTTTCAAACCATCTGGCCGCTGCGCCGCGCGCCTGTCTCCCTGCCGGAAGCGGAAGAAGAATGGCCGCACATCGACGTCCTCATTCCCACGTACAACGAGCCGCTCGACGTGGTGCGCTACACGGCGCTGGGGGCGTTGAACATGGACTGGCCGGCCGACAAGCTGCACGTCTACCTGCTTGACGACGGCCGCCGCAAGGAGTTTGAGCAGTTCGCCTTCGAGGCCGGCGTCGGCTATAGAATCCGCCCCGACAATTCGCATGCCAAGGCGGGCAACATCAACACGGCATTGAAGACCATGAACTCGCCATACGTGGCCATCTTCGACTGCGATCACGTGCCCACGCGCAGCTTTCTGCAGATGACGCTGGGCTGGATGCTGCGCGACCCCAAGCTGGCCATGCTGCAAACGCCGCACCACTTTTATTCGCCGGACCCGTTCGAGCGCAACCTGGGCCAGTTCCGCGTGATTCCCAACGAGGGCGAGCTGTTTTATGGAATCGTGCAGGACGGCAACGACTTCTGGAACGCGACGTTCTTCTGCGGCTCCTGCGCAGTATTGCGGCGCATGGCTCTCGACGAGATTGGCGGCATCGCCGTTGAAACCGTGACTGAAGACGCGCATACCTCGCTGCGAATGCAGATGAACGGCTGGGGCACGGCGTATATCAACATTCCGCAGGCGGCGGGGCTGGCCACAGAGCGGCTTTCGGCGCACGTGGGCCAGCGCATCCGCTGGGCGCGCGGCATGATCCAGATTCTGCGCATCGACAACCCGCTGTTCGCGCCGGGGCTAAAGCTTCCCCAGCGCATTTGCTACTTCAACGCCATGGCCCATTTTCTCTACGCAGTGCCGCGGCTCATCTTTTTATCAGCGCCGCTCATCTTTCTGCTTTTCAACCACACCAACATTCCAGGATATTGGGCAGCGATTCTGGCCTACGCCATGCCGCACCTTACGCTTTCGATCATGACCAACTCGCGCATTCAGGGCGAGCATCGCAATTCCTTCTGGAACGAAATCTACGAGACGGTGCTTTCGCCTTACATCCTGCTGCCGACGATGATGGCGCTTATCAACCCCAAGCTGGGCAAGTTCAACGTCACGGCCAAGGGCGGCGTGGTGAAGCGGACATTTTTCGATTCGCGAATCGCTCAGCCATTCCTCATCATGCTGGTCCTCAACATCGCCGGGCTGCTGATCGCCATTCCGCGCTTCTTCGTCTGGGATCGCGACCGTCCGGGGACGGTGATCATGAATGCCGTCTGGTGCTTGTTCAACATCGTCATTCTGGGAGTGTGCACCGCGGTAGCGCGCGAGATGAAGCAACTGCGCTCCACCGTCCGCATCGACATTGTCACGCCCGTGATGGCGCGCACCCCGGACGGAGAAATGATCGCGGGAGAGACCGTGGACATGTCTCCCGGCGGCAGCAGCCTTCGCTTTCCCGACGGGGTCGAGTTCATCCCGCAAACTCCAATCTGGCTGGCCTTCCCATTGCCTTCCGTTCGTACGGAGTTGCCTGCGACCGTGGTTTCCATGGAAGGATCGATCCTGCGCGTGCGTTTCCAGGACCTGACCATCGCCGAGCAGGAAGTGCTGACCATGGTGCTGTATTCGCGGGCGGACTGCTGGCTGGGCTGGGGCGAGTCGCGCGAGCCGGACGACGTGATGAAGAGCATGGCCCACATCTTTGCGATTTCATTCAAAGGCATGGCCCACACCTTCAAGAGCCTGTTTGGCGGCCCGGACAGGAATGCGCGCAAGAAGGCTGTGCCTCTCACCGTGGCCGGTCTTGCAATCGCTTTCCTGCTTGGCTCGCTGCCGATGGGCGCCTCGCACAACCTCATGGCGCAGCAAGCCGGCGATTCTGCTGCAACTCAAAGCGCGCCTTCGGGCGACAGCTCCACGGTGCCCTCGGCCGAGCTGGCGGTCGTCACTGGCCCTCCGGACAGAGACGTCCCGGCTCCTCCCGGGCAGTATCGCGACTCCTTCACGCTCAATGAGGCCGGCTCGCCGCAGATCGAACTGCACGGCATCGACAGCCGCCACGAGATTTTTTTTACGTTGCCGCAAACCCACGTCGTTCGCTCAGCCAAAATCCATATCTACTATGCGTTTTCTCCCGGCCTGCTGCCGCAGATGAGCCACCTGAAGCTGCTGATGAACGGCGCACTGTTCGCGACGATTCAGCCGACGCCGGGACAGATGGGCGGGTCAGACAGCCACGACGCGGAAGCGGATTTCATCATTCCTCCGGAATTGCTGGTTCACAACAACACGCTGACCATCCAGTTCATCGGCCACTACACAATGGTGTGCGAAGACCCCTCCAACACCGCGCTTTGGTCGCGCGTGCATCGCAACACGTATGTCGACATTCAGGGCGATCTGTTGCCGCTGGCCGACGATCTGAAGCAGCTGCCCATGCCGTTTCTCGACCCGGCGGTGATTCAGCCGGCGAGCATTCCAATCGTGTTTGCCTCGGCGCCCAGCATCAAAGCCATCCAGGCATCCGGTGTGGTTGCGAGCTACTTCGGTCTTGTCTCGGAAAGCCGACCGGTGCGCTTTCCGGTGCACATCGGCTCTATCCCGCAGGGCAACGCGATCGTCATCTCCGATAGCCCGGGCAATCTTCCTTCCGGCTTGAACCTGGTGGACGTGAGCGCGCCCACTGTGGCCATGCGCACCAATCCCAACGATCCGTATGGCAAGGTTCTGGTGATTGCCGGGGCCAATGCCGACCAGGCGCTGGTTGCCGCGCAGGCTGTGGCGTTGCACAGCGACATGCTCAACGGCGCAGACACCGCCATTGGCGATTTTCGCCTTCCGGATCGGCGCAAGCCGGACGACGCTCCGCGCTGGGCGCGCACCGACCAGACAATCGCGCTGTGGGATTACGCCACCGCGGACCAGTTGCAGGGAGACGGTTCGGCGCCCTTGCCGGTCTACTTCCGCATTCCGCCCGACATCTACTACCAGGGTAAGTCCGCGAATGCAGTTCTCCGGCTCGTCTACCGCTTTAATTCAGTGCCCATAGGTCCTATCTCCAGCCTGCAGGTGCGCATCAACAATGCGTTTCTTGGGTCGGTCCCGCTCAAGCCCGGCCAGCAGGCTTCGCGTGAGATGGAGGAGAAAGTACCGGTGCCTGTAGTGGACCTGCGCCCCTTCTCGAACTCGCTTTCGTTCGACTTCACCTTTCAGTTGCTCAAGAAGGGCGGCTGCCAGGACACGACACCCATCAACATGCAGGGCGCCATCCTGCGCGATACCTATCTCGACCTGCGCGGCTACCCGCACTACGCTCCGCTGCCCAACCTGGAGAGCTTTGCCAACGCCGGCTTCCCGTTCACGCGGGTGGCCGACCTGGGCGAGACCACCGTAGTGCTTCCGGCTTCTCCAACCGAGCAGGAGATCGAGACCTTCGTTACGCTCATGGGGCACTTCAGCCGCCAGACAGGCTTTCCCACACTGCGGGTCACCGTGGCCGGGGTTGATGCATTGCACGAGGGCGCGCGCACCGACTTTCTCATCATCGGCACCGGCGACGACCAGCCGGCATTCGAAAAGCTCAACAACAATCTTCCTGTCGCGCTGCGCGGCGGCCAGGTTCAGGTGCGCGACACGCAGGGCTTTTTTGCCCCGGTGCTGCACAAGGCATGGTGGAAGGTGCAATCGGATGAGCACTCGGAAAGCGGCGAACTCACTGCGGGCGGTACGCCCGAGGTAATTATCGAAGGCATCGAGTCCCCTTACGCCCCCGGCGGCGACCGCAGCATTGTTGCCATCCACTTGAAAGATGCGGCTTCCTTCGAACCGTCCATGGCCGCGTTCCTCAAGGTGCAGCAATCCAGCGACATCTCCGGCTCGGTTTCCGTGCTGCATGGCGCGCAGTTCCAGTCGTTCCGCATTGGCGCGAATGTCTACCACATAGGGCTTCTGCCATGGTGGACGAGACTGACGCTGTGGTTCATGGAAGTGCCGTGGCTGGTGGTGGTGGTGGCCATGATCCTGTGCCTCATGCTGGCGGTTTGGGCGCGGCAATGGTTGCGGGTGAAGGCAAGGGAGCGGCTGAGGATGATCGAAGATTGAGAAGCAGGGATCAGGGAACAGGGAACAGGGAACAGGGGAAGCTACAATTGGGACGCCGCTCAAACCCAAGTTGGAGACCTGCTGCAAATGGGCCTAAGGACGCACCGGCCGGGCAAGCAATGGTTGCTGATCGCAATGCTCCTGGCGCTCTTCCCATCGGGCGGCTGCAAAGAGAACTCGTGGCCGCTTTGGGAGTCCTATAAGGCGCATTTCATCGATGCCCAGGGCCGCGTCATCGATCACACTGCCGGCGACCGCACCACTTCCGAGGGGCAGGCTTACGGCCTGTTCTTTGCCCTCGCGGGCAATGACCGCGCCACCTTTGACCGCGTCCTCATTTGGACCAAAATCAACCTGGCAGATGGAGACCTGACGACTCATCTGCCCTCGTGGTTGTGGGGCAAGAGCCCGGCCGGCGAATGGAAGACGCTGGACACCAACTCCGCCTCGGATGCCGATGTGTGGATGGCCTACACGCTGATTGAAGCCGGGCGATTGTGGAACGTTCCTGCCGACACCAGCCTGGGCCGGGCGATGATGGCGCAGATCGCCAAGCGCGAAGTATCCGATCTGCCGGGTTTCGGGCCCTTGCTCCTGCCGGGCCCGGTCGGATTCCAGCAGAAGTGGAGCTGGACGCTGAATCCCAGTTATATGCCGCTGTTTCTGTTTCAACGTATGGCAACGGTGGACCCAGCCGGGCCATGGCGGCAAATTGCCCTCGACATTCCGCTCATGCTGGAGCAGAGCGCACGGCACGGCTACGCGATGGACTGGGTCGACTACATTCCCGGCGATGGATTTTATCCCGTGCCGCCCATGCCGACGGGCAACAAGGACAGCGAGCAATCCGGCGGCAGCTTCGACGCAATCCGCGTTTATCTGTGGGCGGGAATGATTTCGGGCGACGGCCCGATTCGCGCCCAGGTGCTCAGCGACCTTCCCACCATGAGTGTCTATCTTGCCGATCATGATGCTCCCCCGGAAAAGGTCAGCGATCAGGGCATTCCTTTGGCGCAAGATGGACCTGTAGGGTTCTCGGCCGCGGTGCTGCCTTACCTGAGGGCCTTCCCCGACCACGGGCGCCTCAGCGCCAGGCAGACGGTGCGCATGAGCAGAATGCGCGACCCCGTCACGGGAATGTATGGAAAGGATTTGGCCTACTCCGACCAGAATCTTGCCCTGTTTTCCACCGGCTTTCTGAGCGATCGATTTCGCTTTGGTTCGGGCGGGGAACTGAAAGTAGAATGGAAGCGCCGATGAGCGTGGTTCAGGAGGCGTTGGGAAGGGGCGCGATGGTTGCGGGCTGCCTGTTTTTGGCGCTGCAGATCGGGCTTGCTCAAAATGCCGCGCGCAAACCCGCCGCCAACTCTCCTGAATCCACGCGGGCACTTCTCATCGAGAAGGCACATGCTCTTGAGGCCCGCGGCCGGCCGGACATGGCGATCCAGTTGTGGCAGCAGATTCTGCTCTCCGATCCCAATAACATTGAATCGCTCGCGGGTCTCGCCAGGGACCTGAAACTTACCGGCTCCGACCAGGCCAATGACGCACTCGATCGTCTGCGCAAGGCGGCCCCGAACGGCCCCGATATCGCCAGAATTGGAGGCCTGGCCAGCACCCGCGCCGAGAGCGATTCACTGCGGCACGCGGGCGAACTTGCACACCAGGGCCAGTCGGACGAGGCCATGCGCGTCTACAAGCAGTTGTACGGAGATCATCCGCCTGATGGCGACATCGCGCTGGCTTACTACCAGACCCTGTACGGGACCGCCAGCGGCAAGGCTGAAGCGATTGCCGGAATGCGCGCTGCTACCGAGCGCAATCCAGGCGATCCGCGCTTTGCCATCGAGCTTGGGACCATGCTCACGTATGACCAGAAGAATCGCGCGGAGGGCATTCGCATCTTGCGCGAGCACCCCAAGGACGCGAATGCGCAGGCTGCGCTGCGCCAGGCGCTGGTGTGGGACGCGGCCAATCGGGCATCCGCCGCAGAACGGCGCGAGTACATCAAGGAGCACCCCAACGACACCGAGCTTGCCGGACGCCTGAAGGAAAACGAGGGCAAGCTGGCGCAGATGAACACCAGAATCGCGCGTACGCCTGCCGAGCGCGCCGCATTTGCCGACCTGAATGCGCATCACCTCGACGAAGCGGAAAAGCGCTTCACCGTCATTCTGAACGAGGAACCGAACAACGGACGCGTGGCCGCAGGGATGGGTTTTCTGCGCATGCAGCAGAAAAATTTCGGCGACGCCATTACCTATCTCGAACGCGCCGAGGCTAACGGCTTCAAAGAGAAGACCGTGGAAGATGCGCTTGCCGCATCGCACTTCTGGCTGGCGATGGGCGAAGCATCGCAGGCATTCGCCGCAAACCAACTCGATGTGGCCGAAGCAAAATATCGCGAGGCCCTGAGCATGCGCCCGCGCTCGCCGGAAGCACTCAGCGGACTGGCCGGCCTGCTCATGAAGCAACAGCAATTCGCCGGCGCAGCGCTCATCTACGATCAGCTTGTCAAGGTCGCGCCCAACTCGACCGACGGCTGGCGCGGACTGTTTCTTTGCTATGCGCGCGATAACCAGAATGACAAGGCACTGGCGGTTGAAGCGCGCATCCCGGCGCCGGTCAAGACTGCTCTCACGCGCGATCCCGAATACTTGCGTACCCTGGCTGCCATTTACCAGGCTGAGAACCGTAACGCCGACGCGCAGCGCGTGCTGGCCCAGGCGCTCGCCCTTCCGTTCCCTAATGGCGGCGCAACCCTCAAGGCAGACACCAAGCTTGAGTACGCAGGGATCCTGATGCAGGCCAAGCGCTACGACCAGGCGCTGCCGCTCTTCGCGCAGTTGCTCTCGGAGGATACCGGCAGCCTGTCCGCATGGGAGGGTTTGATCGGTGCGCATCGCGAGATGGGCCAGGACACGGCGGCCCTCGACGACGTGCAGCGGATGCCGCCCGCGGTCTACGAGTCCGCGCTTGGCAATCCTGCCTTTCTCACCATGCTCGGCGCGATTTACCAGCAGGCCAACCAGTACGAAGTGGCGCTGGGTTTGCTCGAACGCGCGGAGAAGCTTGAAATCGCATCGAGCGGCATGCCTACGGTGTCGCTTGAGGTGCAACTGGCAGATATCTACCTGCTGCGCGACGAAACCAAGCATGCCTACGACCTCTACCACCGGATTCTGGCCACCAATCCCGAGCGCGTCGACGCCTGGAAAGGACTGATCGCCACGCTGACCGCGATTCATCGCGAGCCGGAGGCGCTCGAAGAGATCGCCATCATTCCCGAGCCGGTGCGAAAGCAACTCGAAGCCGATATCGAATTCGTGCAGTCGGAAGCGAGCCTGTACGCCGCAACCGGAGATATGGCGCGCGCCATCGAGACCATGGATCGCGTGCTGGCCCACTACGCCAAGCTGCACATTCAGCCGCCAGCGAGCGTCGATATTCAGAACGCGTGGCTTTTGTTGAACACGCACAACGATCGGCAACTCTACCCCGCGCTGATGCGCCTGGGAAGCCGGCCTGGCCTGACCGTTGCGCAACGCGAGACCGTTCAGGACATCTGGGCAAACTGGAGCGTGCGCCGCGCTGCCATCGCGATGGACAACGGCAACGCCCAGCGGTCGGTCGATATTCTGGATGCCGCATTGCAGGCCTTCCCCAACAACCTCAACGTGCGCAAGGCAGTGGCCGGCGGCTACGCACAGGTGGGCCGCGCCAAAGAGGCGCTGGCGCTCTTCAAATCCATCCCCATGCAGGACGCAGCATCGGAAGACCTTCAGGGAGCAGTCGGCGCCGCGCTCGCTGCCGGCGACAAGACCCAGGCCGAGCAGTGGCTGCGCCAGGCGCTGGAACGCTATCCGCGCGTTCCGGCGATTCTCTCGCTTGCCGCCCGCTATGAGCAGGCCCGGGGAGACAACCAGCGCGCCGCCGACTTCTACCGCGCCGCGCTGGCCGCCATGCCCTCGGCTTCGCCGACGGAAAGGCTGGCCCACGTGCTTGTTTATCCCGAAACCGACACCCGCGCCCACCGCGCCATGACCACCGCCGACCTGCAGCGCCTGCTGGACCCCGACTACGAGCCTTTTCCCAAGACCACCAGGCTTCCGCCACCCGCTGCTTACGGCCCCGACCCTTACGACGACCCCGCCCCGGTGGCGCCGATGCCCGGACCTCCCGCGACGCAGCAGGTCCCGGACGACGACCTTCCCACGCCGCAGCAACTTGAAGCGCCGCAGGTTTTTCCACCTAACGCCGGCGAGAGCCAGAGCCCGTCTGCGCCGGTATATGTTCCGCAGTCGTGGGTTCCGCAGTCGTGGCATCTCAAAAAGCCGCAGATCGCAAGCCGGCGTTTTCACGCCGCTTCAGAGCGCAACGCGCCACGGCCGATGCTTGCTGCGCTCCAAATCAATCGGAGAGACCGCAGTCGAGGATACGGCAACTTCAGCCGCGCTTCCTTTTCCATCGCGCCCAAATCCGTGCCCCGCATGCTCCAGGCCGGCCTCGCGTCGCCGCAACGCGACACTGATCTCTCTGCCAACCCTCCGCGTTCCGAGGCCTCCGACGCTTGGAAGGGGCTCATCTTTTCCCTCATGGCCGGGAATCGCACGGATGAGGCCCTGGCGGAGCTGGAGAAGATACCCCCCAACGTCCGCCGCCAGCTCGATTCCGACGTCGAATTCGTGCAGGGCGAGGCCAGCCTGTACTTCGCCACCGGCGATCTTCCCCGCGCCAGACAGGACCTGAATCGCATCGAGAGCTTCTATCTGCTGCGCCGCACCCCGGCGCCGCCGGGAATGGAAGTGCAGCACGCCTGGCTGCTCTACGAAGCAGGCGAAGACCGCGTTCTCTATCCCGTTCTGCAAGGCCTCGACGCCCGTCCCGACCTGACCGCTGCGCAGCGGGAACGGGTGCGAACCCTTTGGGCAACTTGGGCCGTGCGGCGGGCCGAGTACTTCCTCGACAACGGGAGTCCGCTGCGGGGCGTACAAATCCTTCAAGCTGCGGCGGAGGACTATCCCAACAACATGACCATTCGCCGAGCCGTCGCCGGTGCCTATACGAAAATCGGCCGCACTTCGGACGCGCTCGCCCTCTTCAAGACCATCCCCATGATGGACGCTACGCCCGCCGACTACCAGGGAGCCATCGGCGCGGCCATCGCCGCCACCGATATGGCCCAGGCCGAAGAGTGGCTTCGCCAGGCGCTCGCCCGTTATCCCGCAGACCCGCTGGTACTCGGGCAGGCCGCGCGCTTCGAGCAGGCCCGCGGCAACACTCAGCGCGCAGCAGACTTCTGGCGAGCTTCTCTCGCCGCCATGCCTCCCGGCTCCCCCGTGCAGAACCCCGACGGCACGCTGCTGCCCAGGGGCTCCTACGCATCCCCCTCGCGCGAAGAGATGAAGCGCCTGCTTGACCCGCGCAATGACCCGCCGGCGAAAGTGAACGCGCGGCCGCCGCTGCCCGCCTACGGCCCCAACAACTCGGTCGACCACGCGCCTTCTGGCGGAATACCCTCAGGGGCGCCATTATCGTCCCTGCCGCCCAGAAGCCAATGGCTGCACGCCCCCTCTTCGATTCCACTACCTATGCCGCAGGGATTGACCGCGGGCAATCCGTATGGGGGGCAGGGAACTGGCTCAAGCGCTGCGATCAGCAACCCTCCGGCGGGCAACCAGGTTCACATCGCTTCAAGCTCCAGACCAGCCTCGTCCCCCTCCCCTTACATGGGCAAAATGAACCTGCCGCCCTCTGAAGAAACGATCGACACGATCGACTCCGCCAGCGCCCCACCGGCGGCCAACACCAGGCCGCAAATCCCACGGCCGCCGCCGGTCTGGACCGCGAAAACCACAACCACCTCCCAGACACCGAGCCTGCGCATTACCTCACGCCCCATGGGCCCGTTAGCCGCGCAGGCGCAAGCTCTCTTCGCCGACCAGACTGACGGCCAGCTCACGCAGGGCTCCGCCTCGGCCATGCATAACCTGGCGAACGCCCCAGCAGGACCACCCGCCAGCCTGCATAACAGCAACGCGACGAACGGCCGGTACAACGTGGCGCAATACACTCCATCGGCACAGGAGGCGGCTACGGGAGCCTATTCCGCTCCCAGACAGCAGCAGCAAACCCCCAAGCCGCCCTCGGGCATCCCTCCGCCGGCCGCCGCCGCGCCCGCCAAACCCTCCGCGGCCCAGGCGATGGCGAGGAAGAGAAAGAAAGCTCGACCGGCCGCGGAACAGTCCACTACGCAAAGCAGCACACAGACGCTTGGCCAGGCTCCAGCGGAGCCGAACAACCTAGCCGGCCAGCCCGCTCAGCAGGTTCCAACGGAAGAACCCACACCCACTCCCGCGCCCTCCACAGAAACCGGCCTCAGCGACGAAGAGCTTCAGCAGCGCAATCTGCCGCCGCTGCGCGGCCCGTGGATCCGCATCCAGCGTCAGGGCAACCCCATCGGTCCGCGAGAAGAGGCCGAGATGCAGTTGCGGTCGATCGAATCCGGATACAGCCCCTGGCTGGGCGGCGCGGGCGTCATCAATTATCGTTCAGGCAGCCTGGGATACGACCATCTGTCCGCCCTCGAAGCTCCTTTCGAAGTCTCCATGCCGCTGGGCCCCAACGTGCGCCTGACCGTTGTCGCCAAGCCGGTCTTTCTCGATTCCGGCCAGGCCGACGGCACGAGCACCCTTACCGTTCAGGAGTTCACCACCACAGGCTCCACGCTAGTCTCCATCCCGCAGCCCATCGGGACGCTAACCGCTGCGGCCACCACGCTGCCTCCGCAGCAGAATGCCGCGGGCGTCGGCGGTGAAGTGCAAATGGCGTTTCCACACCTTGCGATTGCCGGCGGATACACGCCTGAAGGCTTCCTGGTCGCCACCTTCACCGGTCGCTTCTATTGGAAACCCGCCAACGGGCCGTTTACCTTGAATTTCAGCCGCGATCCCGTCCGCGACACGCAGCTGTCCTACTCCGGCCTGCGCGACCCCAGCGGCAACACCCTGGGAAGCATGGGACAGATCTGGGGCGGCGTGGTTGCCAACCAGGGCAAAGTGCAGTTCGCCCAAGGCGGCGCCGAGTCGGGATACTACTTCGGGCTTGGCGGCCAATACCTCACCGGCTACACGGTTCAGACCAACAACCGCTTTGACGGCTCCGGCGGGGCCTACTGGCGCTTGAAAACCGCGCCCGAGTACGGCGACCTGAGCATCGGCGCCAACTTCTTCGGCATGCACTACGAGCACAACGAAGACGCATTCACTCACGGCATGGGCGGCTATTTCAGCCCGCAGTTCTACTTGCTGGCCAACGTGCCTTTCACCTGGGTGGGCCACTATGGGGCGCGCTGGCATTACGACATTCTCGGCAGCCTGGGCGTGCAGGCCTTCCAGGAAGACGCCGCGCCGCTGTGGCCGCTGGGCGTCGACAAGGCTTTGGAGACGGCCATGAACAACGCCATGCTCCCCGCCAAGACCAGCGTCGGCGCCAACTACGATCTGCGCAGCCATGTCTCTTACCAGATTGGCCCGCACTGGTTCGCGGAGGGATTCGTCGGCGCCAACAATTCGCGCAACTACGCGGCGGTCAACGCGGGGTTTTCAATTCACTACATGATCCGCGCCCAGCCGTCAACGGCGACAACGCCGACCGGCATTTTCCCCACGGAGGGCGTGCGGCCGTTCGCGGTTCCCTAATTCTCCCTCAAATCCCAGGCGAGAGACGGCGCACGCCCGCATCGCTTCTGGCTTTTCCCGCGGCAGATGCGGCGCGGCGCTGATCGCGCGGCTTCGCTGTCGGCGACGCCGGACGACTTAGCCACCCAAGCATGATGCGGTTCGCTTCTTCGGGCGTTTCTTCGAAGAATGCATGGCCGCGGCCGGGCAGCACGATGAGCTCGGAGGCGCGTAGTTTGCGATGCAGCTTGATGGCGGAGCCAAGACTGATCGTACGATCCCGATCGCCCCATACGAGTAGAGTTGGAATCCGCCTTACGCGGCGGAGCGCGGCTTTCAATTTGGCCCGCTCCGCAGACCAGCCGCGCACAATGCGCAGGACGTGATGCAGCGTGACGGGCTTGCGCAGCCCATCGACAACCTCGCGTAAACAGCTATCGACAACGCGGTCGGCGCCTCCATACATTTGTCCCAGGGCGATGCGCTGAACCGGGGACGGCACATAGGGCAGCAGGCTGGCGAGAAACCCGCCCCACGGGCTGCTGCAGAAGCGCATGATGGGATCGCTGGAGCGGCAGTATGGATTGGCTGGCGCAAAGAGGATGAGCCTGCCCACACGTCCGGGGTGGAGCGCGGCAAGCATCAGGGCGACGGCTCCTCCGTGAGAATGGGCGGCGATGTCGGCCACCGCAATTCCCAATGCATCCATTACATAGACAATCCGCCTGGCGGTGGCGCCGAGCCCAGGGTCCAACCCTCCCACCCGCTGCGATTTGCCCATGTTCACCAGGTCGATGGCGTAAACGCTGGCCTGCGCAGCGAGCGCGTCGATGTTGTTTCGCCAGTTGGCGCTTGAACCGACCAGTCCGTGGATGAGAAGCATTGGCCTGCCGCTGCCCGCGTGCACATAGTACACGCGAGCGCCGGCTACATCCACGAATCCCTCTTCGTATTCCGGTCGCGAGGTTTCCTGCATCATGGCTAGCAATCCTTTCTTGCAAAAGCCTTGAAGCCAGACCCTGCTGCAACAGCTTCGCGGCTGATGTGGTCCTTCGAAACAGACGCAAGGTTCATGTTCAACACGTGATTGCGATGGATTGGATGTGAAAGAAGCCTGAAATGTAACCTGAGTTGTACAGGAAATTCGGCGCTGTGGCAACCATTTTTCCGGAAGGAGAAAAACCCCTGGGCGCCCCATGAGTAACTGTCGATTGAGGTGGCCTAGCTTTCCGAATCAGCCCTAAAACAAAGCATCCGCCTGATCCCTTTGTGCTATACCCGCCTCGGCTCACCCCGTGCTACGTTCTTGCTCAGGAGATCCCCGTGAGCCTTATCAGCTTTCTGTCCAAGCAGTTCATCGGCGTCATTGAATGGAGCGAGCCGCAAGACGGCATTCTTGCCTATCGCTATCCCATGCAGGACTTGGAGATTCAGACTGGCGGCCAGCTCACGGTGAGCGAGTCGCAGGTGGCAGCCTTTGTCAACGAAGGCAAAATTGCCGACATCTTCGGACCCGGACTGCACACGTTGAACACGCGCAATCTCCCCATCCTCACCGACCTGAGGAACTGGGACAAGGACTTCGAGTCGCCCTTCAAGTCAGAGGTCTACTTCTTTTCCACGCGCCTTCAGATCGATCAGAAGTGGGGCACGGCGACGCCGATCACCATCCGCGACAAGGAGTTCGGCGCCGTCCGCCTGCGCTGCTTCGGCATCTACAGCTATCGCATCGCCGACCCCAAGGTGTTCTTCAACCAGGTCAGCGGCACGCGGGAGTGCTACTTCGCGGCCGATCTCGAAGGCCAGTTGCGGGACTCGATTCTGGCCAACATGACCAGCACCTTCGCCAACAGCAATTTGCCTTTCCTCGACCTGACCGCCAACCAGGCCCTGCTTGCGGACAAGATCGCCGAGCAGATGAAGCCCAGTTTCGCCGCGTTGGGCCTGGAATTGAACCAGTTCGCCGTCGAAAACATCTCCCTACCCGACGAACTCGCCAAGGTACTCGATCAGCGCATCGGCATGAGCATGGTGGGCGACGTGAGCCGCTACACGCAATATGCTGCCGCCGAGTCGCTTGACCTGGCCGCCGCCAACACCGGCGGAGGCGCCGGCGTGGGCATGGGCCTGGGCGCCGGAGCGGCGGTCGCGCAAGTCCTCGCAACTTCGCTCAAATCGCCGGTCGCCGTTGTCGCGCCCGTTGTTGCCGCGACTCCTGCAGTTGCGTCGGCCGACACGAAATTCTGCATCGATTGCGGCAAGCCCATTCCGTCACGCTCGAAGTTTTGCGCGGAGTGCGGACAGCCGCAGTGACCTGTCCCGCCTGCGGTGGTCCCATCACGCCCAAGCCGGATACCGAGGGCTATAAGTGCGATTACTGCCACGCAGTTTTTTATCCCGGTGAGGAAGACGACGGCGTGCAAGTTTCCGCCGAGCCCGCCGATCCCAGCTTCAACCAGGCCTGCCCTGTTTGCAGCCAGATCCTCGTCCACGCCTTGATCGCCAAGCTGCCGGTGCTCTATTGCACGGAATGCCACGGCCTGCTGATGCGCATGGGCACGCTGCCCGACTTGATTGATGCACTGCGCGCGAGCATCCCGACTCCTGCCGTGCAAACTCCTCCCGACCCGGGCGATCTGAAGCGCCTCCTCCAATGTCCCGGGTGCCACCGCCGCATGGACACCCATTTTTACGCCGGCCCCGGCAACGTCATCGTCGACTCCTGCGGAGACTGCTTCCTCTTATGGCTCGACCGCGGGGAACTGATGCGTATTGTTCACGCCCCCGACCAAGGCGGCAAAGAAGACTCCGACTGGTAAGTTCAGCCCGGAATGAGCCATTCCGGGCAGCACACAGCCTCCGTCCGCCATTTCGACTTTTGCTCGCGCAAGGGCGGGAAATCTCGTTCAGGATTCTCATTCGAAACATATTCTCTATTGCCATTTGTGCTATCTTGACTATGCTGCTTGAATTTCTCGTAGAGTGGTATCTATGACCCAAACCGCATCCATTCCCGCCACGCTCAAGTTTCTTGAAGACCGCTGGGACCCCGCCGTTGCCGCAACCCTCGACCAGCCGGAGCTGCTGCGTTATCGCTCCAACCTGCTCGGCTCCGACCTGCGCCTCACCAACTTTGCCGGCGGCAATACCAGTTCAAAAGTCACCGAGTCCGACCCGCTCACCGGTGAGCCGGTCGAGGTGCTCTGGGTCAAAGGTTCAGGCGGCGATCTGGGCAGCATCAAGCGGACCGGCTTCGCCACCCTTTATCAGCAGAAACTGCTTTCGCTCGAGCGCAGTTACAAAGGCGTTGACACGGAAGACGACATGGTGCCGATGTACGCCATCGCCGCTTTCCGCAACAACCCGGTAGCCGCTTCAATCGATACGCCGCTGCACGGCTTTCTGCCCTTTCCGCACGTCGACCATCTTCATCCCGACTGGGGCATTGCGCTGGCCGCTTCAGCAAACGGCAAATCCAAGATGGTGGAGTTCAATCGCGAGTTCAACCACTCGCTGGTATGGGTTCCCTGGCAGCGCCCGGGGTTTGAACTCGGCCTCATGATGCGACAGGCCATCCTCGACAATCCCGGTTGCGACGGCATTGTTCTTGGCGGGCACGGCCTCTTCACCTGGGGCGACACGCAGCGCGAGTGCTACCTGAACACCATCACCGTCATCGACCAGATCGGGCAGTTCATCGAGCGGCACGGCGTGGCGAAGGGCGCAACGCGCTTCGGCGGGAAGGCTGCCGAGGCACGCGAAAACCGCAGTCAGCTTGCGGTGCAAATTGCACCCTATCTCCGCGGCCGCGTCAGCATTCAGAACCGGTGGATCTCAAGCTTCTCCGACGCTACGGACGTGCTCCAGTTTGTGAATTCCGTCGATGCAAAAGAACTGGCATTTCTGGGGACAAGCTGCCCCGACCATTTCATCCGCACCAAGATTCGCCCGCTCTTCATCCCCTGGGCGGAGGGAGCCGATCTCGCTGCATTGAAGCAGCAGATCCAAATCTCGCTCGACGAGTATCGCCAGCAATACCGCGACTATTATCACGGCTTTGCAACGCCCGACTCGCCCGCTCTGCGCGACACCAGCCCCACCGTCGTTCTCATTCAGGGCCTGGGCATGTTCAGCTTCGGCAAGAACAAGACAGAAGCCCGCATTGTTGGCGAGTTCTACACCAACGCCATTCACGTGATGGAGGGCGCGAGCCTGCTTGCGGAAGGCGAAGTGACCGGCACACTGCCCCAGTGTGGGCCTGCGAACGATCCGGCCAGCTTCAAGGTATTCACCAACTACGTGGCGCTGCCGGCGATTGAAGCCTTTCGCATTGAGTACTGGGCAATGGAGGAAGCCAAGATTCGCCGCCAGCCGCCGGAAAAGGAGCTCAGCCGCCGCATCGCGCTGGTGGTCGGCGGAGGCAGCGGCATCGGCCGCGAGGTGGCGCTGCTGGCCGCTGCGCGTGGGGCTCACGTCGTGGTTGCAGACCGCGATGAAGCCGCCGCTGCGCGCGTCGTGGCAGAACTGAAGTCCGTCACTTCGGCGGAGTTCACGGCCGTCACCCCGGTCGACATCCGCAACCGCGAAGCCATCGCCAAGGCTATCGACGCAACCGTCGCAGCATTCGGCGGACTCGACATCCTCATCAACACCGCAGCCATGTTTCCCTCTTCGCCTGACGGCGTCGTCCCCGACGCGATGTGGGCTACGACCCTTGACATCAACGTCACCGCCAATTACCTGCTCTCAGACGAAGCCGCCAAGCTCTTCAACGAGCAAGCTCTCGACGCTGCGATTGTGCTCACCAGTTCAGCCAACGCTGTCGTCTCCAAGCGAGGTTCGGAGGCCTACGACGTGAGCAAGGCCGCTGTCTCGCATCTGGTGCGCGAACTCGCCGTCGCCCTCAGCCCTCGTGTTCGCGTCAACGGCATCAGTCCCGCAACCGTCGTCAAAGGCTCGACGATGTTCCCGCGCGACCGCGTCCGCGCCTCGCTCATCAAATACGACATCCCCTTCGACGACACGCTCTCCGACGACGAGTTGCGCAACCTGCTCGCCGGCTTCTACGCCAAGCGCACGCTCACTCACCAGCCCATCGACCCTGTTGACTGCGCGGAGGCGATTCTCTTTTTGGGAAGCCCGCGCTCCCGCTGTACTACCGGCCACCTGATTCCCGTGGATGGCGGACTCACCGAGGCGTTCCTGCGTTAGACTCCAACAGAGACTGAACTGCCTCTATGCCTGAACCTGCACGCATTGCCATCGACCTGGGCGCTGAAAGCTGCCGTGTCTCTTTGCTGCGCTGGATCGATGGCCAGCCAAGGATAGAAGTCGTGCACCGGATCCCCAACGGACCCGTTCATCGCGGTCAACAGATGCAATGGCCGCTGGAGACGATCCTCGCGGGACTCGAAGAGGGCTTGCGCAAAGCAGCCGAGATTGCGACGGAAGGCGTCGCCTCCATCGCCGTCGACAGCTGGTCAGTGGATTACGTTCGCCTGGCGCCCGATGGGCAGCCGCTGTACCGGCCTTTCTGCTACCGCGACGAGCGCACTGAATCAACAAAACAAGCCGCGGACAAACTGATTCCGCCCAGGGAACTGTATGCGCGCACCGGCGCATTGCCGCATCGCATCAACACCATGTATCAATTGCTGGCCGATACAGCAGCGGGCGTTGATCCGCGCGCTCCGTGGGTCATGCTGCCGGAGTACGTTCTTTACTGGCTCGGAGGCCGTCGCGTTGCGGAGCACACCAACGCCAGCCACACTGGGCTCGTGAATCTCGACACTGGCGACTGGGATGCCGAGCTCTTTCACCTGCTCGATCTTCCACTTCAAGCTGCGCCGCCCATCGTCCGAGCCGGAACCGTGCTCGGCCCATTGCAAGGACCGCTGGCGTCGCTCGACGCATTTCGGCCCACGCAGCTTATTGCGCCCGCATGCCATGACACCGCCTCGGCCATTGCCGGCATTCCTTCCAGCCTCGAGTCGACGCTCTATATTTGCTCTGGTACTTGGTCTCTGGTGGGAACGGTGATCGGAGAACCCGTAACCGGCAATGGGGCATTTGACGCCCGCTACACCAATCTCGGTGCGGCCGGCGGCGGGCTTTGCTTTCATTCGCTCGTAAACGGCATGTGGCTGCTGAAGCAATGCATGGATGCCTGGAGTGCGGAGGGACGCGTTTGGAACATCGAAGACCTCATCGCGCAGGCAGCGGCCTCCAGTTTTCCGGGAGTCATCGATGTGGACGCGGAGCCGCTGCTGCTTGATTCCGACATGCCGGAGCGCATCAATCACCAATTGTGGCGACGGAGGTGGGCGACCATCCCCGACATCGCGGGAAACGAGCCGGTCTTTGCACGCGTGATCTTCGAGAGCCTGGCCGAGCGCTACGCTTCCGCGCTCACCAGCCTGGAAAAGCTGCTTGGCCGCAAGCTCGACCGCATTCACATCCTCGGCGGCGCCAGCCGTAACAAGCTTCTTACCGAGCTCACAGAGAAGCGTACGAAACGCCCCGTAGAAATCGGCCATCCGGAAAGCTCAACCATCGGCAACTTCGCTGTGCAACTGGCGGCGAGCGAATTAAACGGCGAACCGGCTTCCGCAGAGACCGTTCGGCGCTGGGCCGCCGCGCTCAACCGGAGCTAGAATCGTTTACCCCACCGCCTGCACGGTCCCCTTGCCCATCAACTCTTCCACACGCTCCACCCAGCCACGGTCCGCCGCGACACTCATCCCATCCGGTTCAAGAATTACTGCATACTCACCCTTCTTTTCCAAGTGAAGCATGACCTTGCCCGGCCCCGGAGCCGCGTCTGCCGCACTCTTGAGGCCTGAAAACATCTCTTCCGTTGCACGATCAAGATTCACGCGGATGCGTACGCCGGAAGGCAGTTTCACCTGCACTTCGTCGAGGGATACGATCGCGCTCACGGCAATCTTCGGCGCCGCATCCTCATCGCCCATCAATACGCCGCGCACCAGCACCGGCGCTTCCATCTTCAACTGACCCTGCAGCTTTTCGTAGTCGCGTGAAAAGCAGATCAGATCGATTTTTCCGGTTGCGTCTTCGAGCGCCGCTTGCGCGTAAAGCTTCTGGTCGCGCTTGGACTTCTGCACCCGCAGGCCAAGAATCATTCCCGCTACCTGGATTTCGTCGGCCGGGTCGGCCTGCGTGCCCCAGCGCTTTTCGGGAGGCTTCCGCTCCAGCGCTTCTGCCGTCGATATGACGCCACTCAAATTGCGCAGCTTTTCTGCATATTTATCCAGCGGATGCCCGGAGACAAAAAAGCCAAGCACCTCCTTCTCATTGGCCAGCCGCTCGCCTTCTTCCCACTCCGGCGTGCGCGGTAACTCATCCGCATTGCGACTGTGTGCGGGCGTCTCGTTGAACAGCCCAAACAACCCGTGCTGCCCTTGCGCGGTATCCTTCTGCGCCTTGAGCGCACGCTCCATCGCCTTGTCAACTGCCTTGAAGAGCGCCGCCCGCGGCCCCATCGAATCCAGTGCGCCTGCTTTGATGAGCGATTGAATCACGCGCGAGTTCATTACGCGGAGATCGACTTTCTCACAAAACTCCCAGAGGCTCTTGAAGCGTCCGCCACCTTCCGCGCGCGCCTTCATGATGGACTCGATCGCATTGCCGCCGACATTCTTCACCGCGGCCAAGCCGAAGCGAATCGACTGACCCTCGGGAGTAACATGGGGCGTAAACTGCGCGCCGGAGACCTGCACATCCGGCGGCTCCACGCGGATGCCCATCTCCTTGCACTCGCCAATGTACTTCACTACATTTTCCGGCTTGGATGTTTCCGACGTCAGCAGCGCGGCCATGAACTCCACCGGATAATGCGTCTTCAAGTAAGCCGTCTGGTAGGCCACCAGCGAATATGCCGCAGAGTGCGACTTGTTGAACCCGTATCCGGAAAACTTCTCCATCTGGTCGAAGATCTCGCCCACCGTGCTCTTCGGATGCCCAAGCGCTGCGGCGCCGCTCATGAAGCGGTCGCGCTGCTTGGCCATTTCTTCAGCGCTCTTCTTGCCCATCGCGCGGCGCAGCAGGTCCGCCTCGCCCAGCGAATAACTGGCCAGCACGTTGGCAATCTGCATCACCTGCTCCTGATACACAATCACGCCGAGCGAGTCCTTCAGTATTCCTTCAATCTCGGGCAGCATGTATTCCACTTTGCGCCGCCCCCATTTGCGCTCCACAAAGTCGTCGATCATGCTCATCGGCCCGGGCCGGTAGAGCGCGTTGAGCGCCGTCAGTTCCTCCACGCTGTCCGGCTTGTAGCGCCGCAGAATGTCGCGCATGCCGCTCGATTCAAACTGAAAAATCCCCGACGTCAGCGCGGAGTGAAACACCTTTTTGAAGGTCGCCTCGTCGTCCGGCGGGATGGCATCTATGTCCAGCTTCAGGCCGCGGCTCTTCTCGATCAGCTTCAGGCAATCGTCAATCACCGTCAGCGTGGCCAGGCCGAGAAAGTCCATCTTCAGCAGGCCCATCTTCTCCACGGACTTCATGTCGTACGCGGTTACAATTTCGTCGTTCTTGGTCTTGTTCAGGGGCACCAGTTCGGTGAGTGGCCGCGGCGCAATCACCACCGCCGATGCATGAACGCCTGCTCCGCGCACCAGGCCTTCGAGCTTCTTGGCCGTGTCGATCAGTTCTTTCGTGACCGGGTCATTCTCATATGCCTTCCGCAACTCCGGCACGTCTTCAAGAGCCCGTTCAAGCGTCATGCCCACGGTCATCGGAACCAGCTTGGCAATGCGGTCCACATCGCCATACGGCATGTCCAGCGCTCGCCCGCAATCCTTGATGGCCGCCTTGGCCGCCATGGTGTTGAACGTGATGATCTGCGCCACCTGCTCGCGCCCATACTTCCGCGTCACATACTCGATCACCTCGCCGCGGCGGTTCTGGCAAAAGTCCACGTCCACGTCAGGCATGGTCACGCGTTCAGGATTCAGGAACCGCTCAAACAGCAGCGAATGTTGCAGCGGGTCCACATTGGTAATCTCCATCGTGTACGCCACCAGCGACCCCGTCGCCGACCCGCGCCCCGGCCCAACCGGAATCCCATGATCGCGCGCATACTTGATGAAGTCCCATACAATCAGGAAGTACCCGGCGTACTTCATCTGCTTGATAATTCCGATCTCGAAATCCAGCCGCGCCTGGTATTGCTCCAGCGAAGCCCGCAGCACGCCGCGCGAGGCGAGGTGCGCAATCGAAGTATCCAGCCGCTTCTTGAATCCCTCCCTGCACACCTCCTCGAAATAGCTGTCGATGGTGTGGCCTTCGGGCACCGCAAACTCCGGGAATGGATTGTCCACCTTGGCCAGCTTCAGATTGCACCGCTCCGCAATCTCCTGCGTGCGCTTCAGCACGTCGGGAGAATCCTTGAACAGCACCGCCATTTCATCCGCGCTCTTCACAAAGAACTGGTCGCTGTCAAAGCGGAACCGCTCCTTGTCATGCACCTTCGCGCCCGTCTGCACGCACAGCATCACGTCATGCGCGTGCGAGTCTTCGCCGCACAAATAATGCGAGTCGTTCGTCGCCACCAGAGGAATGTTCAACTCGCGTTCCAGCCGAAACAGCGCGTCATGAATCTTCTTCTCGTCCTCCAGCCCCTGGTCCTGAATTTCGAGAAAGAAGTTCCCTTTGCCGAAGATGTCTTCATACTGCTGCGCCACGCTCTTGGCCTTCTCATAGCGCCCCGCCACAAGCTCTTCGCACAGCTCCCCGCTCAGGCACCCCGAGAACCCGATCAGCCCCTCCGCATGTTCCGCCAGATACCGCTTGCTCACGCGCGGCTTGCGATAAAACCCATGCAGGCTAGCCTCCGAAGTAATCCGGATCAGGTTCCGGTATCCTTCTTCGTTCTGCGCCAGCACCAGCAGGTGATTGTTCTCATCCCCCTCGCCCGGCTCGCGATGATCTTCTTTTTTGGATATATAAAGCTCGCACCCCAGAATCGGCTTGACGCCCTTAGCCTTGGCCGCGTCAAAGAAGTGCACTGCTCCATAAATATTCCCGTGATCCGTCATCGCGACAGACTTCTGGCCCAGCGCCGCCACCCGCTCCACCAGCTTGGTAACGTCACAAGCCCCATCCAGCAGCGAGTACTCCGTATGCAAATGCAAGTGCGTAAATTCAGTCATAGATAACTCAATTCTAGCCGCCAGTTCGGATCCGCGCACCGTCCAAACGACGGTTGAAATCCGGTCCAATTGAGGAAAAGGCCGGCTCGGAGATCACACGGCCGGCTAGGGGGCGCTTACCAAGTGCTGGTATCGTTATATCGACAGTGCAAACAGGGAAATTCGATTCGCCTAAGGCTTGAACGGGGAGAAGCACTGTCCGTCGGTTCTATGACCAAAGAGGAGTTCTTTCAACGAATTGAGAGCTCAACGCCACAGACTCTCGCCCGCGAGTTCCTGTACACAGATACTGTGCGAGTTTTCGAGGATCGCAGCGAATACGACAAGTTCCGCAGTAGAATTGGAGAGTTGATCTCGCACGTTGAATTTTCAGCGATTGTAGGCAGTGGGAATTGGACCTACAGCCTCAATCCCGAGAAGAACTTCCGCGAATTTGGCGAGCACTCAGACATCGACGTCGCAATCATTTCTCCCGTTCGCTTCCACGCTTTCTGGGAGAAAATGAGAGAAAACCACAGGCGCTATTTCTACGGGCTCGGTTTTGACGACCGGAAAAGGCTTCGGCGCAACTCCGAAAATGTCTACGCGGGGTTCGTCTCGCCTGCGTGGATACCGCGTCAAACACCTCCCGAGCGCCTCGAGCAGAAGAAGCTGCTCAATACATTGAGTAACGCGGCGGTTGGTTATCTGGCAGTAAAGACCCTTTTTTTCAAGAACCCTGAGGAAGCGGTAGATTACTACTCACGGGGATTCGCCCTTGCAAGGAGATCAATCCATGAAATACGACGTGTCGTTGCAAACAATCGCCTGGATTAACGGTCGCCGAAACGACAGGACCCTCGAGATTTCTCCCAAGTTTCAGCGCCGCCCCGTCTGGATGGAGGCTGAGCGGAGCGGTCTCATGGACACGATTTGCAGCGGCCTGCCATTTCCGGAGATTTACGTCCACCATGATACGAATCCGGACGACGGCTCCGAACGCCACATAATTGTTGATGGGCAGCAAAGGGTCACTTCGATCTTGATGTTTATTGATGGTGACATTAGCCTCCCGAACGGGGGCGATTGGAATGGGCGGGCATTCCGGGATCTGTCCCCAGAGGAAAAGGCCGACTTCTGGAATTACAAAATTGTCGTGCGAAGCCTCGGCCAAACCAACGACTCCGAAATCCGCGACCTGTTCGAGAGACTGAACACAAACAATATCGCGCTAAATGATCAAGAGATCCGCAACGCACATTACACTGGCGTGTTCAAGCAGATGGCTGAGCGAATGGCAGACAGCCCTCTCTTCCAAACTATCGGTCTGTTCACGGCCCGGGATATTCGCCGAATGCTCGATGTCGAATATGCGAGCGAACTACTCCTCCTCACGGTGGTGGGAATTACCAACAAGAAGGACCTGCTTGATGAGGTTTATGCTGCGTATGAAGAAGAACTGCCGCGGGAGGCAGAATTTGAGGAGGACTTCAACATTGCGCTCTCTCTCCTGAGATCGCTAATTAGCGACGGCAATAAAGCCCAAGCCAAGAAGAAGAGCAATTTCTACACCCTCTACGGCGCTTGCCTTAGGTACTATCGCCAAAACCACCGCACTTCGTTCCGCAGGCCTGACGAGATCGAGGAGAAGCTCACAGAATTGCTTAATGCCACAAAGCTGGAAGATACGGAAGGTAAACCACAATACTTCCGCCGTTATTTTGACGCGGTAACTCGCGCCGCATCAGATAAGGGGCGGAGGGTTGTGCGGGAAGAGATTGTATTTAGGCTGATCGAGACCATAGAGAGCGGGGGAACGCTCCAAGACATTCCAGAAGCCTACCAAACCGATCTTTTGGCCTCTCACGGGGACTCACCGATCGCATGACCACTGCGGCATTGTGGCTTAGCGCCTTGACCAATTGTGGCCCGTCAACGTCGCGCGGCAGCCTCATCAGGCCAGGACTTCATCGCGCACAAAATGTAGGCGGATGATCTTGGGAGCTTCCATCGTCTCATCGAAATAGCAGCGGACGGCGTCCTTCACCATGGCGCGCAGTTCCTCCACAGTATCTCCCTGCGTATGGATGCCGTAACCGAGGGCGTGCGCCGTATAACCACCGTCCACCTCGTCTTCCCGCACTTCAAAGATGATCTCGCTCATCGAAGAAACACCTCTTGGACCACAAAACAAATGCTACACCGCCCAAATCTTCACAACAAGCCGGGAAACCAATCAGGCCGTCTTCCGAGCGGCGCTCCGCTTCAGTTCGGCGAGCAGTTTCCCGGCAGGGCGCGTCTTGCCCGCTGCATGATCTTTGCGGCTAGCTGCAATCGACGCCTTGACCTTGGGATTGCGCAGCTCCAGATAATCCTCCAGCTCATCCGCCGCCATAATGCCAATCACAGGAATCCCGTCCTTCTCCAGAATGAAATACTCGTTGCCGTTGTGCGCCCTCCGGGCAATCTGCCCCAGGTTGATGCGCGCCTTGGTAATAGGAAGCCGATTGACAGTAGCCATTGATGGACGTTGATTAACCTCAATCAAATGGTAACACGAGGCCGGAAATTTGCCCTGTTGCGTCCAGGTCAGCGCCGGCATAGTGTGCTTTATATATCACACCACAAAATCGGATGCTGCCTGAGGAGGGCACATGACAATGAAGGCTAGTTCCTACCGCCAATCTCTCTTGACCGCACTGTTGGATCCGGTCGAAGCGTCAGCGTACTTGAACGCCGCACTCGAAGACTCACCGGAAGCTTTTCTCAAGGCTCTGAAGAACGTTGCGCAGGCACGTCCAATGAGCAAAGTAGCCAAGGAAGCAGGCATTCAGCGAGAAACCCTCTATCGCGCCTTCTCCGAACAAGGCAATCCCACCTTCGAGACCTTGTCCTCTGTCCTTGGCGCATTGGGAATGAAACTCTCGATTGCTCCCAGCGAGTCTGAGGGCGCAATAAGCCTCTCTGGCGCTGCAAAGTGAGCCGTGGCGAAGCTCCGTGCGACGCTTTTCTCAAACGGGATAAAGGATTACGATGGCAAGGAGGGCTGGAAAATGGCAAACGTGGAAACGGACGTTGAGATCGACTGGATAGCCTGCGAGCTGATCGAGAGAGTCCCCGGCAAGGTGTCCGGACGGCCCGTCGTGGTCGGAACGCGCATCATGCCGGACCCCATTGTGAACAGTTATGAGATGGGCGACAGCATTGAGGATATCCACGAGGGCTTTCCCACTCTTTCTGTCGCCCAGATCAAACGTTTGATCGAGTTTGCGCACGACCAACGCCGGCAGCGGCAACAGTGAAGATTTTGCTTGACGAAAACCTCGACCACAGGCTACGCGGATATCTTGGCTCGCACGAGGTTTTCACGGCCAGCTTCAAGGGTTGGGATGGCCTGAAGAGCGGCAAGCTCCTGGATGTGGCCGAAAGCGATGGCTTTGAAGTTTTCCTTACTGGGGACCAGACCCTTTATTATGAGCAGAATCTGACAGGCAGGCGCCTTGCGGTGATCGCCATGTCTTCCGTCGAGTGGAGGATTGTCGGAAATCATCTGCAACAGATACTAAAGGCCATCGACAGCGCAGTTCCCGGCTCATTTCAGGCGGTAGACTGCGGCACATTCAGCCGTAAGAGAACCGCAGAAGAGTGAGCCTCATCAGGCCAGGACTTCATCCCGCACGAAATGGAGCCCGATGATCTTCGGAGCTTCCATGGACTCATCGAAGTAGCAGCGGACGGCGTTCTTGACCATGGCGCGCAACTCCTCCACAGTGTCTCCCTGCGTATGGATGCCGAAACCGAGGGCGTGCGCCGAATAGCCTCCGTCAACCTCGTCTTCGCGCACCTCAAAGATGATCTCGCTCATCGAAGCCCCCGATCCTGAATGAACGCTACACCGGCCAAGTGCCCACAACAAGTCGGCAATGGGCAACTCACCGTTCATTGACTCGTCTACTTCAACCAAGAGAATGGGACGCCTCAATGCTTGCCTCTGCTTGCCTCTTCGCCCGCCGAAGCGTCGGTCTCGCTGCCCGTAGCGCCGCAAATTTCCGGCCACCGGGCGCCGAATTTCACTGTTCCGTAAAAAAGGCCACTTGTCCTCGAGATTCCCGCGGAATTAGACTGGATTACCTCGCCGTCCATCCTGTTTCGGAAGCCATAAGGTAAACAGGCTCAGGCTGATTCCACGAACCCGGACCCGCAAACTCCGGCGGTCTTCGAAATCATTCTCCCAAGGAGGCTCCATGAACCGCCCAATCTTGCAGCGGATTACGAGAATTAATCGCATCTTCCTGGTTGCAATCACACTGATCGGCTGCGTGGCAGTGGCTCAGCAGGCTGACACCACGCTTACGCCCGCCCAGCAACGGGCTCAGGCCGCCAAGGAAGCGCGGCAGGAGAGGGCGCAACAGGCGGCGGCCAACCGGGCGGCAGCGGTGCAAGCCAGAACCGCGGCCGCACAAAACAAGGCCACACCGCAAAGCAGGACTGCCGCCAATTCGAGCTCTCCGAGCACGGCTAAAACTCCTCTGACCAATACCGCAAATGCGGCGGGGACGGCCCGGCCGGGCACTGCCACAGGATCGGCGACAACTCCATCCACCGCTCAAAGGACAACGGGCGCGAGCACCGTGGGATCGGGAACCCTGGCGTGGGGAACGCGCGTCTACTCCTCTTCCGGCTGCGTTCACAACGGCAACAGCGCCATGTGCACATTCACTTTTACCAACCAGGGGAATGAAGCCACGCTGGTTGCGGGCAGCGAAATGTCCGGCATTCAGCTGGTCGACGATGCGCACGTCCCGCACCACGCCAACGCAGCTCATTTTCTCGACAAGTACGGAACCCAGCAGCCCAGGTTGCTGGTGCAGGCGGGCGACACCGGAACCTACGTTTTGACATTCCCCGACGTGAATTCGCAAGTCACATCGGGAGACTTCCACCTGCGCCAGCAGATTGTTGGCGGAGTAACATTCAGCAGTACGAATTCGGGGACAACGGGGACTGCCACCAAGAGTTCACCAAGCGAATCCGGGACCGCGCCCAAATAGCGCGACATCCCAAATCCCGCATCGACCAGATCGCGACCAAAAATCAGTGGGCGAGCGGTACACCTTTCGGCTGCCTGGCCTATCCCAACCTCATCTGTTGGCGACTCCAAGCCTCGCGCAATTTGCGCAGGTTGGGAGACCCGAATCCAGCCCACGATCCAGAGCTGACCTGTCAGGAGCGCAGGCGCGAAAGGTCCGCCACGGCCGCTATTTCAAAGGCGAAAAATCCGCGGGATCGAGATAGATGGATTCGACTTTCTGCACGATCGGGCCGTCTTTCATGGATTCGGCGGCGAGCTTCTTGAACTCGGGGTCGCTCACGAACTCGGCCCAGTTCTTGTCGGCGGCGGCGCGGCTGGGATGAACGAGCATGAAGATGAGCGTATTGGCGGCAAGGGCGGGGTCTTGCGGCACCCAGTAGCCGACGCTCTCAATGCCGTGGCGCTTTAGGATGCGGATGTCGAAGTCGCGGAAATTGGCTTTGAGAGTTTCCATTTTGCCGTCGAAGCAATGGTAGGTACGCAGTTCGTAAACGCGGGTCTGCGCCAGGGCCGTTCCGGATGCCGCAACGAACAGGATGAAGAGCAACCATCTCGGAGAAATCGGGCGGAGCGAGTGTGCGACGGCAAGTCTCAAAGTTGGCATTCGGACCTCCAGGTTGAATTTACGAAGTTGACAATCGGGACGGAACGGGTTCGACGAGACCATGCGGAGGCGCTCGCGCGTTCGGGAGCATTGCCGATGTGCGCCCGGCTCATTTCACGATATACGCGTCGGCGGTCGAGGTGGTTTCGACTGACGGCACAAAATCAAAGTCGCGTTTCGGGACTTTTTCGCTTGCCAGCCCCCATGCCGATCTGTATTTTGGCTGCGGAGGTTTTTCCCATGATTACTCGCAGACTGGTTTTGGGCAGCGTTCTCGGCCTGGGACTCTTCGCTTCCGGCGTCGTCGTCGGGCAGAACGTGAATCCGAACCGGCACCCGAATCTGGCCGCCGCGCAACGACTGATGGAGCAGGCTGTGGGCAAGTTGGACGCCGCGCAAGTTGCAAACGAGTTTGACATGCATGGCCATGCGCAGAAGGCGAAAGAGCTGCTGGGCCAGGCATTCAGCGAGGTGAAACAGGCGGCTGAAGCGGCGAACCGCCGCTAGACTTCTGCGCAGGAGACGCTCCTCAGCTTTCGATTCGGCCAATCAACGCGCAAACTTTCCCTTGTGGCTCACGACGCTGCTCCGCGCAGCGCCTCGGCAAACTGTTGCCCGCGCCGATCGTTTACCGCAGGGAGACCGACTGGCAGGCCAACCGAGTTCGAGGCGGCCTGTTCAAAGAGGCGGGGAATGCATTAGCCTGTTGCGAAGAGTCCGCGAAGCGAAGGAACCCGCCATGCTTGATTTGAATCAAAATGTCATCGTCATTTCCGACAAAGGGATCACTTATGAAGGCTACATCATGGCACGCGCGTCGGGAGAAAATGGCGCAAGTGCCTACAAGATCGGCCTGGAGGGTGCGGGGTTCGGGCAGCAGGGGCAATGGCACAAATCCAGCGATGTCTTTGTGCCCGAGCCCGTCAAAGACGACGCCATTTAAAAGGCTGCCGCTCTGGCCCACTACCTGGGCACAAGCCGCGCAAGCGGCGCTGCGTACGCCATGAGCAATACGAACAGGCCCACGAGCGCGGCCAACGCCAGGCTGTGCCAGAAGACATAGCGCAGAATCGGGCCTTCCTGGCCATAGCTTTCGGTTGCGGTGGAAGCTACAACGATGCTGGGCGCGGCGATCATCTTGCCCATCACGCCTCCAACCGAGTTAGCCGACGCCATGAGCACAGGTGAAACTCCGATTTGCCGTGCCGTTACCTGCTGCAGGCTGCCGAACACAACATTCGACGCAGTGTCGGAGCCGGTAGTCGCGGTTCCCACCCATCCGATCAGGGTCCCAAAAAAGGGATAGAGAGCGCCGGTGCGCGCAAACGCCAGGCCCAGCGTGGCATCCAGGCCGCAGTAGCGCATCACAAACCCCAGCGCCATCATGGCGGCGATGGTGATCACAGTGAATCGCAGGCTGAACACTGTGTGAGCCAGCGCCCTGGCCAGAGAAACGGGCCCGAGTCCCATCAGCAACCCCGCAAGCAGCGCCGCGACGAGAATTCCTGTACCGGAAGCCGCCAGCCAGTTGAGGTTGAAGACCGCGGCCTCGGGTGTGGGTGACGGTGATACCGGCGGAACGCGCAGAACAACATTGTGCAGGCCCGCGACCGGGATGGCGATGGAGGTCTTCGCGTCCATCCAATGCGAGAAGCTGGGGATACCCCACGCGAAGACCAGCACGCTCAGCGTGAGCCAGGGCAGCCATGCGTTGAAGGTAGCGCCCGCGCCATGCGCTGAACGGGCGCCGGCACGGTCCGTGATGTCCAAGCCGCGCGCATCGATCACGCGCTTCGGTTTCCAGAATCGAAAGAAGATAACCAGAGCAGCCATGGTGGCAACCGACGCGGCAATGTCCACGAGGCCTGGACCGGTCAAGAAGGCCACAACCAATTGAGTAAGCGCGAATGTCCCCCCACCCACCAGCAGCGCGGGCCACACCTCGAACATGCCGCGAAAGCCGGCGTAGATGGCCACCAGCCAGAATGGCACCAGTAGGCAAAACGGCACCAGCAGGACGGCGATCACCCTGGAGAGCAACAACGTATCTGCGCCCGTGACCCCATGAAGCGCAATAATCGGGATGCCCAATGACCCGAATGCAACGGGAGCTGTGTTCGCAATCAAGGAAAGGCCCGCAGCCTGGATGGGCCGAAAGCCAAGAGTGATCAGGATTGCGCCGCACACGGCCACGGGCGCGCCGAAGCCGCCTGCCCCTTCAAGGAACGCGCCAAGCGCAAACGCAATCAGAAGCAGTTGCAAGCGGCCATCGTCGGTAATGTTCGTCAGGCTGTGCTGCAGTTCCTGGAACCGGCCGGTCTTCACGGTGAGTTGATAGAGGAAGATGACCGGCAGGATGATCCAGCAGATGGGAAAAAGACCGTATGCAGCGCCGTATGCCGTGGTGGTGAGCGCGAGCCGAATGGGCATATGGTAAATTGCGATAGCCACCGCGAGCGCTGTGAGCAGACCGATTACGGCGGCGATGTGCGCCTTGAGGCGCAGAATTGCCATGGCGGCCAGCAGCACAACTACCGGCAGTGCCGCCAGCAGCGCTGAAATCCACCAGCGCCTTGCCGGATCGTAGGTTTGCGCCCAGGTTCCTGTCGCGGGGTTTGTCTTGAAGAGATAGATTGCGCCACCGGCCAGCGCGGCCGCGATCAGAGCAATCGAAGCCGTGGAAGCAGGTTGGCGACGGGCGGCTGGGGGGGACTGCTGCGCGGAAGGCTCGTTCGCTCGCATTGAACCTCACATGAAAGACCGGACTCGCGGGACAGGACGAGAAAGATAAGGCAAGATTGGCCGCTGGCGATCCCATGCCGGCTGGACGAAACAAGAGTAGCGGCTGGAGGGTCGGACGTCCAACCGAACCTCAATTCTCTGATTCTTCGTTCCCCGTTCTATACTGACGCAAAGCCTATGCGAGCTCGTATCTCTGCCTCAGTCCTGCTTCTCGCCGTTTCGGCCTTTGTTTTCGCCCAAACCCCCGGCCCTGCCAAGAATATGACCGCCAAGAAGATTACCGCCGCTGAGATTGAGAAGTCTTCCATCATTATCGACACGCACGCCGACACGCCGCAGCGATTTGTAGATGAGAACTTCAATCTCGGCGATCCGCTGAACGGCGGAAATCTCAACCTGGAGTCCATTCGCAAGGCCAACCTGGGCGGAGAATTCTTCTCCATCTGGGTCGAGCCAAAGATCTACAAGGGTCATTACGCGCGCCGCACTCTTGTGCTGATCGATTCGGTCAAGCAGCAGGTGGCCAAATATCCTGACCAGATCATGTTTGTTACCACTCCTGAAGGCATCGAGTACGCGCACCGGACGCACAAGTTCGCGGCATTGATGGGCATTGAGGGCGGGCACTCCATTGAGAATTCGCTGGCCCTGCTGCGCCAGTACTATGCGCTGGGCGTCCGTTACATGACTCTTACCTGGTCCAACTCGAATGACTGGGCAGACTCGTCGGGCGACATCGATGACACGACCATTCCACACACCAAAGAGGGCCTGACCGAGTTTGGCAAGGACGTGGTTTACGAGATGAACCGCCTGGGGATGATGGTGGATATTTCCCATGTTTCGGACCGCACGTTTTATCGAACATTGGTGATCAGCCGCGCACCCGTGATTGCGTCCCACTCCGATGCGCGCGCCTTGTGCAATGCGCCACGCAACATGACCGACGACATGCTGCGTGCCGTGGCCAACTCCGGCGGGCCAAACTCCAAGGGCGGCGTCATCCAGGTGAACTACTTCTCGGGCTTCGTTTCGCAGGCCTATTGGGACGCGATGAAGGCCCAATCGGCGGAAGCGAACAAGGCGGTCGCCGACGGCAAAGCCAAAGCGCAGGCCGAGGGCCGCGAGTTTACTTACTCCGACGAGGTCAAGATCCAGCGCAGTTACATGGACCGGATTCCGCGCCCGCCGCTCTCCATGCTGATCGACCACATCGACCATATCGTCAAGGTTGCGGGGATCGACCACGTCGGCCTGGGCTCGGATTTCGACGGTGTAAGCGGCCAGTTGCCGCAAGGACTGGACTCGCCCGCGGATATACCGAAGATCACGCAGGCGCTGCTTGACCGCGGCTATTCCGCTGGAGACATCCGCAAGATTCTGGGCGGCAATCTTCTGCGAGTCTTTTGCGAAGTGGAAGCAGTCTCAAAGGAATTGCAGGCTCAAGACCGGCCCCGCATTACAGAGAAGCAGCCGTTTGACAAGCCGCAGAAATAGACGAGTTCGCGACGACAAACCAGCAACATCAATCCTGGCTCATGGCCCCGACTTTCACTGCTGGAGAACTCGCGATGCGCCTTGCCGGATACCTAACCGCAGCCACATTCTGGGCCGCTCCGATTGCAATACCACATTCGCATTTGCGCAGGACCCAAAAGGATCGAGTACGACTGGTATGAATCCGGCCACACACTCAACTCTTCTCGCGGCGCTTAAAGCCGCAATTCGACGAAATTAATCGATTCGCAAGTCTTTTCCTGCGTCTCTCGGAATATACTCGTGTGCAGCTAGCCACGTGACCGTGAAACGAGGTCATCACCCATGTCGCCTGCCATTCCAATCGTCTTTGTTGTTGACGACGATGTATCTGTGCGCGAATCGTTGGAACTGCTGATTCGCTTTGCGGGTTGGCAGCCGGAGACGTTCGCGTCCGCACAGGAATTCCTCGCCCGCCAGCGAGACCATATTCCGAGCTGCCTGGTACTTGACGTCTCTCTTCCCGGCCTGAATGGTCTTGACCTGCAGAAGCGTGTGGCCTCCGAACGGACAGACATGCCGATCATCTTCATCACCGGCTACGGCGATGTGCCGACGACGGTGCGGGCCATGAAGGCCGGAGCAGTTGAGTTCCTGACGAAGCCGTTCAGCGACGATGTGCTTTTGGGCGCGATCCGACAAGCCCTTGAACGTAGCCGCGTTGCTCTGGGCCGCGAGATGGAGATGCAGGCGCTCAGAGGTTGCTATAAGTCACTTACCGATCGCGAACGGCAGGTCATGACGCTGGTAGTCTCCGGCATGTTGAATAAGCAGGTGGGTAGCGAGCTGGGCATCAGCGAGATAACTGTGAAAGCGCACCGCGGAAAGGTGATGCAGAAGATGAAAGCTGACTCCATCGCCGACCTGGTCAGGATAGCCGGAAAGCTCCGCCTCACACGTGCTTCCGGGATCGATGCGCCACGTTTACAGCCGATTGCTACTCCTCGTCCCGAATCCCCTAGCAATCAGTGAAAGCACCCGCAGCCTACGGCGAGATGTTGCACCGTGAAGGAGCCGGCGCCCCTGCGCAAGGCCGGAATGGCGAATTGTAATTTCTCTCTTGACAACCAATAACCGAATGGTTATGGTTTTGTTTGGGACGCCGGCCAATGCCAACTGCGCGCTCCATATTCTCGTTGACCCGCCCCGTCGGGCTATATTCGAGCGGCTGGCCCGCTGGCGGTGCAATGAATCACGATCCATACCAAGACCCCACAACGCAGAGCTGACTCAGCTCAAAGCAGAAAGGAAAACCATGCAAATCAAACTCACGGGCGTCTTTGTGGACGACCAAGACAAGGCGCTGAAGTTCTACACCGATGTTCTGGGCTTTCAGAAGAAACACGAATTCTCAGCCGGGAAATACAAATGGCTCACCGTGGTCTCCCGCGAAGATCCAGAGGGAGTGCAACTGGTTCTGGAGCCCAACGACGGCTACAACCCGGCGGCGAAGACGTATCAACAAGAGATTTATCAACACGGTATAGCAGCGGCCAATTTCTTTGTCGGGGACGTTCAAAAGGAATACGAGAGGCTAAAGCAACTCGGCGTGACGTTCACCAAGGAGCCAACCAAGACGACGGGATCGACCATTGCTGTGCTTGACGACACGTGCGGAAATCTCATTCAGATAACTCACCTGGATTGGTAACACGGCTCATGGATTGGTAACACGACTCATTCCCGAGGGGGGCTCTGCATGCGAGCTGTAGCTAGCGATGTTTTCAGGGCCCTCGCAGACCCGACTCGCAGGGCGATCTTCGAACGCCTGGCTCGCGACGGGGAGCAGACGGTTCACGCCTTGACGAGCCGCGCCGGCGTATCGCAACCGGCGGTCTCGAAGCACCTGACCGTGTTGAAGAGGGCAAAGCTGGTAAGGCATCGCCACGAGGGACGCGAAACTCACTATCGCGCACAGCCGGACGCGCTGGCGCCGATGGTGGATTGGCTCAATCTCTACGGGGCCTTCTGGCGCGACCGGTTCGATCACCTGGAAAACCTGCTGAACAGGATGGACAAGTGACCGAAACCGCCCCGACACGAACTCTCGTGATTGAACGGGAGATGCCGCATCCTCAGGAGAAAATCTGGCGTGCGCTTACCGAAGGCCACTTGATAACGGAGTGGCTTATGACGAATGATTTCCAGCCGGTGGTGGGCCACCGATTCACGTTCCGCGCCACGCCTGTGCCGGGTTGGAGCGGCGTCATCGACTGTGAAGTCCTGGTGGTTGAACCAAATGCACGACTCTCTTATAGCTGGGGTACTTTGGGTTTGGGGAGCGTGGTCGCCTGGACGCTGACGCCGACCGAGCGCGGCACGCATGTCCGCATGGAGCAGTCCGGTTTTGGCGCTGACCGGGAGGCCAACTACAAAGGCGCGAAGTACGGATGGAACAAGTTCATTGGTAACCTTGAACGCGTGGCAGGAGGTTTGAACGAACCATGAATGCAAAATCCATTGTTTATTGGACCACGACCCTACTCGTAGCCTTGCCTATCGGAAGCGGCGGTGTCGCGCAGATATGGCAATATCGGGCCAACCCCCATGGAGTGGTGCCCGAACTGGGCTACCCGCTCTACTTCTTCGCCGTCCTCGGGTTCTGGAAAGCGCTTGGAGCCATTGCCATTCTCGCGCCGCGTTTTCCGCGGCTCAAGGAATGGGCGTATGCCGGCATCTTCTTTGACCTGACAGGCGCGGCCGCATCCTGCGCAGCGGTTGGGGGCTACGGCGCTTACGGCTTTCATGTCATCGCGCCGCTCATCCTTACTGGCTTTACCTTGGCATCGTGGGCGCTTCGCCCTCAAAGCCGTACAGTCGGCGTTCTGTTTCCGGCGAGAAACGGCGGGGAGATATGAACGCGAGGGCTGCGAAGGTAGCCCATAATCGATTCGTTTCACTCGTAACTCGCCCGGCCAGGCGTGGTGCCCGATATGACAGATGATTCGGGATGCGATCTTTAGAGGGGCGACGCTAGGGAAGCTCTGAATAGGCTACCGGCATTCCCACAGGGGCTAAAGCCCACGGTCATTTTGCGGAACTTTCGGCACGACTAAAGTCGTGCCCTTTCAAAACAGCGACATAATCAGAAGTTCGTTAAGCGGGCACGACATCTCCTTCGCCGGGGGCGAGAAACAGATTCGCTTCGAGGCCATGCTGGCGGGTGTAGAGGTCGTAGTAGCGGCCGCCCATGGCGAAGAGCTCCGCGTGGTTGCCGCGCTCAACAATGCGTCCCTGCTCTACGACGAGAATTTGTTCGGCGCGGCGGATGGTCGACAAGCGGTGGGCGATTACGAACGTGGTGCGGCCTTCCATCAACTGGCTCAGTCCGGCCTGGATCATGGCTTCGGACTCGGAGTCGAGCGAACTGGTGGCTTCGTCGAGAATGAGAATGCGCGGCTCGGCCAGCAGCGCGCGGGCAATGGAAAGCCGCTGCCTCTGGCCGCCGGAGAGCTTGACGCCGCGCTCGCCGACGATGGTGTTGTAGGTTTCGGGAAAGCGCTCGGCAAACTCGTCGACGCGGGCGGTGCGGCAGGCAAAGAGAAACTGCTCTTCGGTGGCGTCTGGACGCGAAAACATGATGTTCTCGCGGATGGAGCCATCGAATAAGAACGAGTCCTGAAGCACCACGCCCAACTGTGAGCGGTAGGTGTTCAGGTCGACATGGGCAAGGTCCACGTCGTCCACCAGGACGCGTCCGCTGGTGGGCGTGTGGAAGGCGCAGATGAGACTGATGATGGTCGACTTGCCCGATCCCGATGAGCCCACCAACGCCGTGACTGTGCCGGGCTCGGCGAGAAAGTCGATGCCGTGCAGGACAGGCTTCTCCGGCTCGTAGGCAAACTCGACATCCTGGAAGCGCACCGTTCCGCGGATGGGCGGCATCTTCTCCGTCCGCGCGGGGCTCTTGTTCTCTTCCAGTTCGCTCATGATCTCGTTGGTGCGGTCGAGGCCGGCAAAGGCTTCAGTCAACTGCGTGCCGATATTCACGATCTGAAAGACCGGCGCCACCATGAAAGCAAGGAACATGTTGTAGCTGAAGTAGTCGCCGATGGTCCAGGTGCTGGCCAGCACGCGATGGCCGCCGAACCACATGACCAGCGATGAAACCAGGCCCAGGACCGTTGTGGAAGCGGCGCCGAGCGCGCTGGTCATGGTGAGCGATTTCATCACGTTTGCAAGGAGACGGTCTACGCCCACTGCGAAGACGCTGGCTTCGCGGTCTTCGGCATGGTAGCCCTTGATGACGCGAACGCCGCCCAAGGACTCAGTCAGGCGGCCGGTAACTTCGGCGTTGATTTTGCCGCGCTCGCGGAAGATGGGGCGGATGGTCTTGAATCCGTATTGGAGGACAAAGATGAATGCGCCCATCACGGCGAAGACAGTGAGAGTGACCTGCGCGCTGAGATGCAAAAGGTAAATGAAAGACAGCACCGCGGTGAGCAGGCCGCCGACAAACTCCACCAGGCCGGTGCCGACGAGGTTGCGCACGCCTTCCACGTCGGTCATGATGCGAGAGACCAGCGTGCCGGTGCGATTCTCGTCGTAGTATGCGACGGAGAGCAGGCCGACATGGCGCTGGACCTGGCGGCGCATTTCGGCAATGAGGCGCTGGCCGGCTTTGGAAAGCAGCTGCGTGAGAGAGAACGAGGTGATGGCCTGCACCACCATGGCCGAAAACACCAGCGCAATGATCCTGGGCAGCAATTGAGGATGGGGATGCTGGATGGAGAGCACGCTGTCGAGCAGGGTTTTCGATGTGTAGGGCAACACCAGCCCGGCAACACGGTTGATGACCATGAGGCCCAACCCGCCAATCAGCAGGCCCATGCGCGGCTTGACCAGGCCCCAGATCTGGGGCCACATCTTCTTCAGATCAGGCTTGCGCTTGGGCTGTTCAGACTGGCCCGCGCGCGCCGAGCCGTGGCGCGGCGAACGCTCAGCCTTTGAGCCTCCCATCCCCAATCCACTGCGCATGGAGCCCAAGAGCTAAACCTTTCCCGAGCGGCGGGCGGCGATGAACGACCGGACGCACAGAATGACGTAGATGAGCAGCAATCCGGCCAGCGTGACCTTGGAGGCAAGGGCGATCTGGT
>Ga0302319_10000927_pt1 | contig 65956 bp, 40 predicted proteins | sample Bog_T0_2_FD_203319 | JGI IMG/M metagenome (GOLD analysis project Ga0302319, IMG submission 203319) | Peat permafrost microbial communities from Stordalen Mire near Abisko, Sweden - Bog_T0_2 | ecosystem: Environmental > Terrestrial > Soil > Wetlands > Peat | place: Sweden: Abisko, Stordalen Mire...
AGGCATCGATGCGGCGGTCGCGCAGAAAGGGCCAGTTGCGGCGAGTGTCTTCAAGAAGTCCAAGGTCGATTTCGCCGAGCAGGATTTCTTCCTCATCGTGCGAGGCCTTGGCGACGACGCGGCCGAAGGGATCGGCCAGGAAGCTGCCGCCCCAGAACTCGAGGCCCGGCCCTGGGGAGCGGTTGCCGAGGATGTCGCCGTGTTCCTTGCCAACGCGATTGACGCCGGCCACATAGACGCCGTTTGCGATGGCGTGTGCTCTCTGAATCGTCTGCCAGGCATCGTACTGCGCCGCGCCGAACTCGTCCTTCTCGGCCGGATGCCAGCCGATGGCGGTGGGATAGAAGAGCACCTCGGCGCCTTCCAGAGCGGTGAGACGCGCGGCTTCGGGGAACCACTGATCCCAGCAGACCAGCGTGCCCACGCGACCGAACGCTGTGTCGACGGCATGAAAGCCAAGGTCGCCCGGCGTGAAGTAGAACTTCTCGTAGTAGAGAGGGTCGTCGGGAATATGCATCTTGCGATAGACGCCGGCGATGGCCCCATCGGCGTTCAACGTAACTGCCGTGTTGTGATAAAGCCCCGGCGCACGGCGCTCGAACAGCGAGGCCACAATGGCCACCCGCGCCTCGCGCGCCACCTCGGCCAGCCGCGCCGTCGAGGGGCCTGGAATGGGCTCGGCCAGGTCGAAGAGGCGAATGTCCTCGCGCTGGCAGAAGTACTGCGCGCGAAACAGTTCCGGCAGGCAAACGATGTTGGCGCCCAGTTGCGCCGCCTCGCGGATCTTCACCACGGCGGAGGCGAAATTGGCCTCCGGGTCGGAGCCCATGCTCATCTGCACGAGTCCTACGATGTACTTTCTTGCGTTTGTCATGGTTGGCCGGTCCATCCTATTTTGTCCGACACAGCGAGGCCAACCCCGCCCCCGGGCGAGATTGGCCTTTTAGGTCGGCTGGATTGAATTCCTACTCTTCTAGAATCAGCACGGCCGCGGCAATGGTGGTGGTCCACTTGCCGTTCTTTTCACCAACGGCCGACTGGGTCACGTTGCTGGTGCGAACGATCTTGTTGGAGATGCGGTAAATCTCCTTCTTCTCATCCCAGCTTGTATCCGGATCGAAGTCCACATCGAGGGTGGTGGCCAGCATCTCGGCGGCCAGTTCCTCGGCGTAGTCCCCAGCCTGATCTTCGGTTTCGCCGAAGCTGTGGTGCTCGCTGAGGTAGCCGTAGGTGTTGCGGTCGGCGGGAATGGCCACGCCGATGCTTGAAACCAGCAGCCGGTGCGGCTCGCGCGTCGAGTTCTCCGCAATCACGGCAAAAACGACTTCGCCGGGGTTCAGGTAGGTTAGCCCTTCCTTGCGCGTTATGACCTTGCAACGCGGGGGGAAGATGGAAGAGACGCGCACCAGATTCTGCGAGGCGATCCCCGCATCCCGAAGAGCCAGCTCAAAGGAGGTCAAGCGTTCCTTGTGTTTGCCAACGCCCTTGGTGAAGAAGATCTTCTGCGGGACCATACTTTTTCCCAATTTCTATGTGTCCTCCGTGGTTTAGAAGATGAGCAGATTTGTTGGACGTACCCGCATGAGTTTATCGCATTTGGCCGCGTGGGGACAGAACCGCCGATGTTTTCATGCGGTGTTTACAGGGCGCGAGCGCTCACTGGGGCAGGAGAGCCAATCCGCTCCAAGGTTCCGTGGGCCCGGCTGTGGTCATTCCATTCAACTTTCATGGCGAAGGGGGTAACTTTTTGCCGCGGACCGCGTTCAAAAGGATATGAAGAAGAGTTTGCTTGCCGCTATCCCTGTTCTGAGCGCTGGACTGACTTGTGCCGTGGCGCTGGCCCAATTGCACCCGCAACCAGTTGAACGGGATGGCGCGGCTGCCGCGGGCGCTGGTCGTGTGGAGTCCGGCCCGGTGGTCCTGGACTGGACGCCCGCGGCGCTGGAGCAACTGAGCTCGCAGGCGGCCATGAAGTCCAGCTTCTCGCTGGACCGAACCCTGCTCGCCGCAGCTGCCGGCATGACGCCGGATTCGGAGCCCGAGACGCGCCAGGCCATCAACAAACTGGACGGCGTCAGCGTTCGCGTGCTGCGCTTCGGCGCCGGCGGCATGGCCGACGAGTCGCTGGTGGAAGCGGTGCGCGAGGCCTATCATCTGCGCGGCTGGAAGCGTTTGGCGACCACTTCTGACACCAGCAAGAGCGGCCTGCACAACGGAAGGACGGATTTGTGGCTGGTGGTGGACGGGGTGACCGTTCGCGGCGCGGTAGCGCTGGTGGAGACGCCAATGAGCCTGACGCTGGTGACTCTGAAGGGGGATCTAAGCCCTGCGGACCTGTTCCATTTGAGGGGTCACTTTGGGATTCCCCGTTGAGAGGGAGACGCGTCCAGAGGCGGCAGGGATCGATAGATTCCTCTCCATAGAGTGAGTTGAATGTGGTATGTTAGCGATACGTATCCTCGAATAGTGGACCGTGATAGTGCTCCTCCGGGCGTTTTCCCGCCTAGATTCCTCACCTACGAAAAGCGACATCCGTCAATCCATATGGGAACTAAACGCCAAGTCGGGACATTAAGAATGTACTTAGGCCGTCGTTCGGTGGCAATTCTCTGGCTCTTGGTTCTGACTACTACAATCGTGATGTCCATGGCACTCCCCTTCGCCGGGGATGCCAAGGTCTATGAAAACACTGTAAAGGAAGTACAATCCGGCACCTCTCCGTATGCCTCCGGTATCGCGCGTTTACAACTCAACAATGCGCGCAACAGCAGAGACCGGACGATGAACTATATTTATCCTCCGATGACGCTGCCGCTGGTGCGTGCAATTGGATTGCTGCCCGCGTGGCTCCGTATCTCCGCTTTCTGTCTGTTCTATTTGTCAGCCGCATGGCTTCTGTTGCGGACCGAGGAGAACTTCCTCGAACCAGGCGAGCGGAAATTCCTTCTTTGGCTTTCTCCGCTGTGCATATTCTTTCCTGGACTGCTGAACGACGATTTTTTCCTGGCCGGCAACATCGCTCCGATCCTCTACGGCCTTGTCTGCGCGGCGGCCCTATGGGATTGGAAACAGCGCCAGTGGAAGTGGTTTTACCTGGCCGTGCTGTTTGCCTTTGTCTTCAAGGCTCCCATGCTTACCTTGCTGGCGATCCCGGTGCTGACGAGGGCGGGAGAGTGGCTGAAGGTGGCGATTACGGGATTCATCGCGTGTGCGTTGATGCTCCTGCAGGGATGGATATGGCCGGGGCCCATGAATACCTATCTTCACATGATGGATATGGAGTTCGTCTACAATCGGCAATTTGGCTTTGGCCCTACCGGGCTCCTGGGAAAGGCGCTCCTCGACCACGGACTTCCTTACCTTGGAGGCTGCGCCGTCTTTTACGTTTTCTCTTCACTGGCGATTTTTCTGCTTTTGCGCACTTACTCACGGCATTATCTGGCTGGACGTCTTTCGATGCGTGAATGGATGCCGGTTCTGCTGATCGGAGTCATTCTTCTGAGTCCACGCATCAAGCAGTACGACGCCGAGGCGGTGACACTTCCTTTGGCGATCGTCGCGTGGCGAGGCCTGGTGGACCGAACAACCGGAAAGAAGCAGGCTGTCTGGTTTGCCATTGCATTGTTAGTGGCCGGCAACGTACTGGCTTCGGTTGCCAATTCCTGGGACCTTATAGAGATGCTGCTGATGGTGACACTCTTCGGCCACGCACTCTGGAGCCTGCAGGAGAAAGTCGTATGCGCGGAAGAAGAGGCACTGGCGATTGCCGTGCTGCAAGACGCTTAAGGCTCAAGACCCAGACGCATACGTTGGTTTTCAGCTCCGCCATTGCCACCCCCGATTTCAAGGTGTTAGCCTCTTCGTGACCGTACGCGGAGAAGGGACACCACCAAAGCCATGCAGAAGACCTACAACGGACTGGAATTGCCCAGCAACGGCCAGCCGATCAAGTATGAGAACGGGCAGTTTAAAGTGCCCGACCACCCCCTGATCCCCTTCATCGAAGGCGACGGCACGGGCCGCGATATCTGGAAGGCCGCGCAGAGGGTGTTCGACGCGGCGGTCGAAAAGGCCTACGGCGGGAAACGCGCCATCCGCTGGTTTGAGATCTTCGCCGGCGAAAAGGCCTATCGCAAATTCAATAGCTGGCTGCCCGACGACTCCGTGGCCGCGGCGCGGGACTTGAGAGTCTCGATCAAGGGACCGCTGACCACGCCGGTCGGCGGCGGCATCCGCTCGCTGAACGTAGCCCTGCGCCAGCTTCTGGACCTCTACGCCTGCGTACGGCCGGTGAAGTATTACCAGGGCGTGCCCAGCCCGGTGAAGCATCCGGAGAAGCTGGACATCGTCATCTACCGCGAAAACACCGAGGACGTGTACGCGGGCATCGAGTTCAAAGAGGGCTCGGCGGACGCCAAGCGGCTGATTGAGTTCTTGAATAACGATCTGCTCAAGGGCGGCAAGAAAAAGGTGCGCGAGGACTCCGGGGTGGGCATCAAGCCGATCTCCATCTTCGGCACCAAGCGCCTGGTGCGCTACGCCATTCGCGCGGCCATCGAGCAGGGCCGCAAGACCGTCACCCTGGTGCACAAGGGGAACATCCAGAAGTTCACCGAGGGGGCGTTTCGCGAGTGGGGCTACGAGGTTGCGGTTGAGGAGTTTCGGGACGAGACGGTCACCGAGCGGGAAAGCTGGATCCTGGGCAATGCGGACGCCAACCCCGGCCTGACCGTCGAAGACAACGCTACGCTGATCGAGCCCGGCCTGGAATTCGGATCGCAGGCATTTCGCGATGCAGTTTGCGCGGAGATCAAGGGGGTGCTCTGCTCCATCGGCCAAAGCCATGGCAATGGGGCCTGGAAGTCGAAGATCCTGGTCAACGACCGCATCGCCGACTCCATTTTTCAGCAGATCATCATTCGCCCCGCCGACTATAGCGTCCTGGCCACCACGAACCTCAACGGCGACTACATCTCCGACGCCGCCGCGGCGCAGGTGGGCGGCCTTGGCATCGCGCCCGGCGCCAACATCGGCGACGGCTACGCGGTGTTTGAGGCCACCCACGGCACCGCGCCCAAGTATGCCGACAAGGACATGATCAACCCCGGCTCGGTGATTCTTTCGGGCGTGATGCTGCTGGACTTCATCGGCTGGAAGGAAGCCGCCAAGCTGATCGAAGTGTCGCTCGAAAAGACCATTCTCAAGAAGTTCGTGACCTATGACTTTGAGCGGCAGACGGCCGGCGCCACCAAGGTAGGCACCAGCGAATTTGCGACGAGGATCATCGGCAATATGTAGTTAGGCAGGGACTAGGGAATAGGGACTAGGGACTGGTTTTTCCCGCCAGTTCCTTGCTTTCTATTCCCTGGTCCCTGTTTCAAAGATTCCCCCGAGGAGAGAAGAAATGCGAAAGAAAGTAAGCATTGTGGGCGCAGGAAATGTGGGCGCTACGTCGGCGCACTGGATTGCGGCCAAGGAACTGGCCGATGTGGTCTTGATCGACGTGGTGGAGGGCATACCGCAGGGCAAGGCTCTCGACTTGCAGGAGGCCATGCCCATTGAGAAGCTCGATGTGCATGTGACCGGCTCCAACGACTATGCGGCCACGGCCAACTCCGACATTGTAATCATTACCGCGGGCATTCCCCGCAAGCCCGGCATGAGCCGCGACGACCTGCTGCACACCAACTACAAGATCATGTCCGACGTGGTGGCGAAAGTGGTTGCGCAGTCGCCGGAGTCGATTCTGATTATCGTCTCGAACCCCCTGGACGCCATGGCGCAGGCCGCTTATCGCCAGGCCGGCTTCAACCGCGAGCGGGTGATCGGCATGGCCGGCGTGCTGGATTCGGCGCGCTTCCGCACCTTCATCGCCCAGGAACTGAACGTCAGCGTGGATAACGTGAACTCGTTTGTGCTGGGCGGCCATGGCGACACCATGGTGCCGCTGATCCGCTACTCAACGGTGGCCGGCATTCCTCTCAGCGAGCTTCTTTCCCAGGAACGGATCGACGCCATCGTGCAGCGCACGCGGGACGGCGGCGCGGAGATCGTGAAGCACCTCAAGACGGGCAGCGCTTTCTATGCGCCTTCGGCCGCGGCGGTGGAGATGGTGGAGGCCATTCTGAAGGACAAGAAGAAGATTCTGCCCTGCGCAGCCTATCTGCAAGGCGAGTACGGCATTGAGGGCTACTACATCGGGGTTCCCTGCAAGCTGGGGGCCGGGGGACTGGAGCAGATCATCGAGATCAAGCTCACAGAAGAAGAAGACGCAGCGCTGAAGAAAAGCGCCGCCGCGGTGAAGGAACTCTGCGCGGTCATCGGCGTGTAAGCATCGCCGCTACTGAACCCTGGGTTCTCCCAAGTCTCGCTGTATGGGACTTGGGAGAACCTTTGACCGCCAGCCGCCTGCTTTTCCCTGGACGCCCGCTTCCGTTTTTCAATGCCTCACATCTGAAAAGCGCTGACTTCCGCGTGAGGCGCGTGCGGATTCGGAGTTCGCTCAGCCCTTTGCCGGGGGCTTCAATCCCAGTTCGCGCATGGCAATCTGCAAGTCGGCCCAGGCTTCTTTTTTCTGGCGGGGGTCGCGCAGCAGGTAGGCGGGGTGATAGGTGACGATGAGTTGTGTGCCGCGGACCGAGTGGACCCTGCCGCGCAGCCCGGCGAGAGGCTGGCGCTGGCCCAGCAGCCAGGTGGCGGCAGTGGCGCCGAGGGCGACCAGGACCTGGGGCCGCACCACGTCGATCTGGCGGAAGAGGAACGGCGAGCAGGTGGCGCCTTCTTCGGGCTCCGGCACGCGGTTGCCGGGCGGCCGGCACTTGACCACGTTGGCGATGTAGACCTCTTCGCGCTTGAGACCCATGGCGGCGATCATGTTGTTGAGCAGTTGGCCAGCCTTGCCGACAAAGGGCAGGCCCTGCGCATCCTCGTCCGCGCCCGGGCCCTCGCCGACGAACATCAGCCGGGCCGAAGGCGAGCCGTCGCCGAAGACCAGCTTGTTGCGGCCGACGTGGAGCGGGCAGCGGGTACAGTCGCCGATTTCGTCGCGAATGAGTTGCAGGGCGGCAGCGCGGTCGGCGGCGGGAACGATGGCGGCGATTGCCGGGGGAGCGGGCATTGACTTGCGGGGCGGAATGAGGTGTTCCTCCTGGGAGTGGGGCGGGGCGTTGACCCCCCAGTTCGCAGCCGGAACCGCAAATGAATTCTGGAAACCGGATGCCGGTTGAGTGGGGTGATTTTCCGCCTGATTCGCAAAAGAGAGCGGCGAGGCTGGGGCGGCCGGAGCCGGTTCGGCGGCAGCGGGTTGCTGGGGCTCGGCAGACAACTGGGCCAGCAGGGCCGGGTCCACGGGACGCCGGTAGAGTTCGGTGAGGCCGAGATCGCGGTAGAAACGGACGCGGGCCAACAAGGCATTGCGGGTTGCGGAATCGAGCGTTCGCGCCAAGTTGGCTTACTCCACGATCAGTTGCCGGCGGGAAGCGGCGGGCGGAAGAGTGTCGTTGAGGACCTGATCCTGGCGCGATTGCAGATCCTGATGCTCGTCGAATTCGAGGACCAGGGAGCGGGGGCGTCGCAGGGTGAGAATCTCGTCGAGGATGCGGTCGGCGAGCTTGCGCTTGGGCATCTCGGGCAGCTCGATGGCGGTGGTGAGAGTGAGGAAGGTGGCGGCGTTGAAGTCCGAGTCGAACCCGATGCCCTCGGCGTTCACGTCGTTGACCACGATGGCGTCGGCACCCTTGCGGAGCAGCTTGGCGCGGCCGTTTTCCATGCGGTTCTCGGTCTCGGCGGCAAAACCGACAATGAGTTGGCCGGGGCGGCGCTGGCGGACCACTTCGGCCAGGATGTCCTCGGTCGGCGCCAGTTCCAGGGTCAGCGGGCCGCTGCGCTTGAGCTTTTGGGGAGAGACGATGATGGGCCGGTAGTCGGCCACGGCGGCGGCCTTGACGATGAGCGTGGCCTCTTTCATCCGCTCCAGCACGGCCTCGCGCATCTGGTCGGCGGTGGTGACGTGGATCAGTTCGCAGTGCGGCGGCGGATGGAGGGCCGAGGGCCCGCTGACGAGGATGACTTTTGCGCCGCGGCTCTGCGCCGCCTCGGCCAGCGCGTAGCCCATCTTGCCGCTGGAGCGGTTGCCGAGAAAGCGGACCGGGTCCAGGGCTTCGCGGGTGCCCCCGGCGGTGAGCAGCACAACTTCGCCGGCCAGGTCGTGGCGGCGGCCCAAGGCGCCCAGTACGGCTTCCGCAATGGCTTCGGGCTCGGCCATGCGGCCGGCGCCCACCATGCCGCAGGCCAGCTCGCCGGTTCCCGGTTCGATGACCCGGACACCGCGCTGGCGCAGAATGTCGAGATTCGCCTGGGTGGCGGGGTGCTCCCACATGTTGACGTTCATGGCCGGAGCCACCAGCACCGGCGCCTGGGTGGCAAGGTACATAGTGGAGAGGAAATCGTCGGCGATGCCGTGTGCAAACTTGGCCAGGATGTTGGCCGTGGCCGGAGCCACCACCAGGGCCTCGGTCCATTGCGCCTCGCCGATGTGCTCGATGCCGTTCTGCGCCCCCGATGCACCGTAGGAGCTTTCGCCCGCGCCGGTGTCGTCCCACAGGCCGGTAACGACTTTATGGCCGGAGAGGGCGGCAAAAGTGAGCGGCTGGACGAATTTCTGTGCGGCCTCGGTCATGACCACGTGGACTTCGAGGGCCTGACGCTGCAAAGCGCGAACCAGTTCGGCCGCCTTGTACGCGGCAATTCCGCCCGAGACTCCCACGGTTACTCTCATGTCTGGATTGTAGACGGTTTGGATTGGGAAAGGCGCGAGCGGGAAGGACGGCCGCGAGTGCCGTTCCGAGGCCGCGCGGAAATGCGGGTCCACTTTTGCGCTGCACAGGGCCGCTCAGGATGACAAGTCATTTGTGATGGAATAAAGGCCCACCACGCTAGCTGGGAAGGATCGGGACGCCGGACTCCGCCACCAGCGGCTTGACCACCGGCACGTCGGCCTTGACGTAGGCGATCTTGCCGGCATCGATCTCGTCCTGGGCGATGCGGCAGGCCTTGGTGGACTGGGTGGAAACAAGGGCATGAGAACCGCTCTGCAACTGGCGTGCGCGGCGGGCGGCCACCAACACCTTGCGGTAGTTGGAGTCGAAACCGGTTTCAATCGTCATCGGAGTCCTCTTCAAACAGCAGTTCCTGCTGGCCTGGGGGGTTGAGAATCCCGAAGGCCTCGAGCACGGGTTTGAGACGTTCCTGCGAGTTGACCTGCAGGCAGCCTGCAGCCACCTCCAACACCCGGCGCGAACGGAAGGCGATGGGCTCGTCGTTGCGGTAGAACCGCTCCGCCTGCACTATGGCTTCCAGTTGCGCGACCGCGCGGTCCAAAATGTCGTTGACCAAAATATAGCCGTACTCGCGATAATTCTCAATCTCCTTGCAAGCTTCGCTCAAGCGGCGATAGACTTCCTTTTCGTTGACCACGCCCTCGGCGCGGCTGCGGTTGCGCAGACGGGTGCGCAGCACGGTGGGATTGGGCGGCAGGACAAAGATGCTGACCGCCTCGGGCATGGAAGCCCTTACCTGCGCGGCGCCCTGCACGTCGATGTCCAGGACCAGGTCGTGACCATCGCGGCGGGCCTGTTCGAGCGACTGGCGGGCGGTGCCGTAATAGTTGTCGAATACCTCGGCATGCTCCAGGAACTGGCCTTCGGCGAGCATGCACTCGAACAGCTCGCGGGTGGTGAAGTGGTATTCGCGCCCGTCCTGCTCGGAGCCGCGTGGGGCGCGTGTGGTATAGGAAACCGAGAACTCGATCCCGCTCAACTGCTTGCGCACCTCGTTGACCAGGGTGCTTTTGCCCGATCCCGAGGGCGCCGAAATGATGAAGAGAATGCCTGCCACGGTGCGTTTGTCCTTCTTGGCTGTTCCATTGAGGTTTCCGCTTGCGCGGTCCAGCTATTCGACGTTCTGAATCTGTTCGCGGGCTTTTTCGATCTCGGCCTTCATGGCCAGTCCCAGCTCGGTGATGCGGGTTCCCTTGCCGCCCACGCCGCCGGTTTTGGACAGCAGGGTGTTGGCTTCCCGATTCATCTCCTGGAGCAGGAAGTCGAGCTTCTTGCCGACTTCTCCGCCCGCTGTGAGCAGTTCGCGGAAGTGGCCGATGTGGGTGGTCATCCGTGTGAGTTCCTCGGCAATGTCGGAGCGCTCCACCAGCACGGCCACTTCCTCGAGCAGGCGCTGGCGGTTGAAATCCGGGCCGGTGGCGGTGATGAGCCGCTGGGCGAGCCTCTCGTGGTAGCGCTGCTCGACCTCGGGACGCAAAGTTGCTATGCCCTCGTTGGCCACCGCCAGCCGGTCGAGAGTGCCATGCAGGATGGCCTCAAGAGACTCGCCTTCGCGCGCCCGCATGATCTTCAACTGTTCGAGCAGCGGTTCGATCTCGCGCTGAACGCTGGCCGAAAGAGCGTCCAGGTCATCGTCGCCGTTGGAGCGGTTTTCGCTCAGAAATGCGCCGGGCAGACGCAGCGCGGAATTCAGGTCCGGCTGGCCGCCGAGGCCATGCTCCTCGCAGGCCGCGGCGTAGGCGGCGACATAGCCGGCCACCAGTTCGCGGTTGTAGCCGACCCTCTGCTGGCTGGAGCGGTCGACCGACAGGGCGAGGTCCACGTGTCCGCGCACCAGGTTGTCCTTGAGCGCCTTGCGCAGTTCCATCTCCAGGGCGTCGAGGCCCGAAGGCAGGCGCAACTGCACGTCGAGAAAGCGGTGGTTCACGGTCTTCACACTGAGCGTGTAGCTGAGCTGGCCCTCGTTGGGGAGCGGCACGCGAACCTGGACGCGCGCAAACCCGGTCATCGAATAAATCGGCATTGTCTTCCTTTGCTCCCTGTTCCCTAATTCCCTGTTTCCTGCTCTTCCGGCACTTCCATGAACTGCAACTGATAGAGCCGCTGATAGGTGGGCGAGGTAGTCAGCAACTCCTCATGGGAGCCGATGGCGGTGATGCGCCCGTCCTCGAGCACGGCGATGCGGTTGGCGCGACGAATGGTTCCCAGGCGGTGGGCTATGACCACCACGGTGCGATTCTGCATCAAGTTGGCGAGAGCCTCCTGCACCAGGTTTTCGCTCTCGGCGTCGAGCGAGGAAGTGGCCTCGTCGAGAATCAGAATGGGCGCGTCTTTCAGGATGGCCCGGGCAATGGCCAAGCGCTGGCGTTCGCCGCCGGAGAGCCGGAAGCCCTTTTCGCCGATCACCGTATCGTAGCCCTGCGGCATGCGCAGGATGAATTCATGGGCCAAGGCGTTCTTTGCGGCCTGCTTGACCAGTTTCAGGTTCACGTCGGGCCGGCCGTAGGCGATGTTGTTGCGCACCGTGTCGTTGAACAGGACGGTCTCTTGCGTGACCTGGGCCACCTGGCGGCGGAGCGAACCCAACGAAAGGTCGCGCAGGTCGTGGCCGTCGATGAGGATGCGCCCGAAGGTGACGTCGAAGAAGCGCGGAATCAGATTCACGAGCGTAGACTTGCCGGCTCCGCTGGGACCGACCAGCGCCAGCACTTCGCCGGGCTCGACGCTCAGATCTACGTGGTGCAGAATCTGGTGCTCGCCTTCCTCGGTGGAGTAGGAGAAGCCCACATTCTCAAATCGGATGGAATTCTTGAAGCCCTTGAGCACGATGGGGTGCGCCCGCTCCTTCACGTCGTCCTTGGTGTCGAAGAAGCCGAAGATGGAGGTGGATGCGCCCATGGCCTGCTGGAAGCTGTTGTAGAAGTAGGCGAACTTGCGCACCGGATCGTAAAGCTTGAACAGCGCCAGGATGAAGGTGGCGAAGATGCCGATGGTCATGCGCCCGTGCTTGATCTCATCGCGGCCGATGTAGAGAAACATGGCGATGGCGACGGCGCCGATCGAGTCCATCAGAGGCGAGCTGATGGATTGAATGCGGACGCTGCGCAGGTTGGCGCGAAACAGCCGTGTAGCCGCCCTCTTGAAGCGAAGGATTTCCCAAATTTCTGTATTGAAGGCCTTGACGATGCGATTGCCGGTCACCGTTTCATGCAGGATGTTTTGAATTTCCGCCAGCTTGTCCTGCCCGGTGCGGGTGCGGGTGCGCACATTGCGGCCAATCTTGCGCGCCGAAATCACCACCACGGGAACAAACAGGAAGAGCGCCAGGCTGAGATGGCCGCCGTAGTAGATCACCACCGCCAGGCCGCCCAGGAAGGTGAAGAACTGCTGCAGGAACTCGCCGACCACCGAGCTGACCGCGTTCTGCACCCGGTCCACGTCGTTGATGAGCGTGGAAAGGATGGTTCCAGTGGCGTGCTTGTGAAAGAAGCTGGAGGAGCGGCGCAGCGTGGTCTCGTAGAGGTCGTTGCGCAGATCGGTGATCATGCCGAAGCCAGCGTAGTTCACCAGGTACGTGCCGGTGTAATCGCAAATCCCCTTGAGCAGCGTGGAGGCGATCAGCGCAAAGGCCACCACCGACCAGTCGTTGTGCAGGTGCAGGTAGGAGAAGATCACGGTCTTCATGCCGCTGTACCAGGCGGCTTTGCCGCCGATGGCAGTGAGCGCGTTGCCTGCCGCGCCGGGATGCAGCACATCGTCGAAGATGGGCACAAACAGCAGTAGCCGGAAGTTGTCCAGCAAGCCGACCATGGCCAGCAAAAACACGCCGGGCAGCGCCTGGAGCCAGTAGGGGAACCCGTAGCGCAGAAGCCGCAGAAATCCCTTCATGCCGGTTTACCCGCTTGAGGGATAGTGAAGCGCGCGACAAGCCGCGGGCGCTGGGTGCAAAACTCCATCCCCGTATTGTATCCGGCTCCGCATGGGCTAGTGATCAGACTGCATGATTTGGTCATCCTCGCCGGACAAGCGCGGGCAGGGATGCCGGCGCTACAGCCGGCCAGGAGGCCGGCGCTACAGCCCTTCCATTACCAATTCATGCGGTCATGGTGCTAGTAGGCGCGCAGGTCGACGATGGCCTTGAGGATCGAGTCGGGCTGGGGCAGGATGGCGTCTTCGAGGACCGGCTGGTACGCCACAAAGGTGTCCATGGAGCCGATGCGTTTTACCGGCGCGTCGAGGTCGTCGAAGAGTTCCTCGCCAATGCGGGCGGCAATCTCGGCCCCGTAGCCCCAACTGAGCATGTCCTCGTGGGCCACGATCACCCGGCTGGTCTTCCGCACCGAAGTGGCGATGGCCTCCCAGTCGTAGGGATTCAGAGTCCGCAGGTCGAGGATTTCGACTTCGATGGCGTGCTCGCGATGGGCGCGGTCGGCGGCCTGCAGGGCACGGGGCACCAGAGCACCGTAAGTGACCAGGGTGATATCGGAGCCGGGGCGCACAATCCTGGCTTTGCCGAAGGGGATGGCATAGTCCGGGCCGGGGTAGGGCGCGCGGCCATAGGTCTCGCGGTATAGCCGCTTATGTTCCAGAAACAAGACCGGGTCGTCGCAGCGGATGGCGGTGCGCAGCAGGCCGTTGGCGTCCAGGGCGTTCGACGGGAAGACCACGCGCAGGCCGGGAATATGGGTGAAGACGCTTTCGCCCGATTGCGAGTGGTAGATGGAGCCGCCGGTCAAGTAGCCGCCGATGGGCACGCGGATGACGGCTGGCGAGGCCCAGACGCCGTGGGAGCGCCAGCGCATGAGCGCGAGTTCATTGTGGATCTGGTGATAGGCAGGCCAGATGTAGTCGAAGAACTGGATTTCGACTACCGGTTTCATGCCCCGCGCGGCGTAGCCCACAGCGCGGCCGACGATGTTGGCCTCGCTGAGCGGTGAGTTGAAGACCCGCTCGGAGCCGAATTCCGATTGCAGGCCGGCGGTGAGCTTGAAGACTCCGCCCTTGCCCTTGACCTCGGCCAGGGCGGCTTCGCGGCTGGCATCGGCGACGTCTTCGCCGTAGACGACGATGCGCGGGTCGCGGCGCATTTCGTCGTGCAGGCAGGCGTTGATGAGGTCGGCCATGGTGCGCGGGCCGCTGCCCTTGGCGCTGGCCGATTTTCCCGGCGCGGAGCCGGCCTCCTGGACCTGCTCGGTGGCGAAAGCGGAGCTGGTGGGGTCCAGGTCTTCGGAGTAGATGTGGGCAGCGATTCCCTCGACTTTGGGCAGCGGAGCCGCGAGGGCGCGGTCGGCTGCTTGGGCGGCCTCGGCGTCGAGCGAGTGCTCGAGCGCGTTGATTTCTTCCGCGGTGAGGATGCCCTCGCGCAGCAGGCGCATCTGCAGCTTGGTGAGCGGATCGCGCAGGGCGTCGGCCTCGCGCTCGGCAGCCGAGCGGTAGAGGCGGTCATCGTCGGAGAGCGAATGGGAGTAGGGCCGGATGCAGTGGCCATGGACAAAGGCCGGTCCCAGGCCCGCCCGGCAGTGCGCAACGGCGGCCTGAAATGCCCTCAGGCAGGCCTCGGGATCGGTGCCGTCCACCTCTTCGAAGTGGAAATTCGGGAAGTTGGCGACCAGCCGGGAGATGTTGCCCCCCGGCGTGTTGACCTCGACCGGGACGCTGATGGCGTAGCCGTTGTCTTCGACGCAGAAGATGACCGGCAGCTTCTGGTTCGAAGCCGTATTGAGCGCCTCCCAGAACTCGCCCTGGGAGGTGGATCCCTCGCCCAGGGAGGTGAAAACCACCTCGTCGCCGTTGAATTTGACGTCGCGGAAGGCGCGGTAGTCGCCCATGGCCCTGGCAGCAGCCTGGGGATGGCGGCTGAAGTAGCGGCCGGCTTCGGCGCAGCCCACGGCGTGGAGCAGTTGCGTGGTGGTGGACGAAGAGGTGCTGACGATGTTGAGCGCGCGGCTGCTCCAATGGGTGGGCATCTGACGTCCGCCGCTGGCCGGATCGGTCGCGGCGCCCACGGCCTGCAGCAGCATGTCGGTGACGGTGACGCCCAGTCCCAGGCACAATGCGCGATCGCGGTAATAGGGGAAGAACCAGTCGTAGCCGGGGCGCATGGCCAGGGCCGCGCCGAGTTGCAGGGCCTCGTGGCCGGCTCCGGAGATCTGGAAGAAGATCTTTTGTTGCCGCTTGAGCAGGATTTCGCGGTCGTCCACGCGGCGGGAAAGGTACATCAGCCGGTAGATTTGCACCATCTGCTGAGGGTTAAGGCCGCCTGATGCGGCAGAGGTCGCGGGCTCGCCAGCCCTGGGCACTGCCAGTTCCATTCCCGTCCCCCCAGAATGTGTGGTTTTTCTTTCTAAATCAACCCTGATTGTACCAACCGGGCCCGATCCGGGACAGTGGAAACGCCACCATGTGGTCCGGCGCCGGAGGCGGGAATCGTCGTGGCTATCGGATGGGCTATCGAACGATCAATGGAGGAGTGAAAGGGTGCTGGTAGCTCGGCGCGCCCTGTTCGGGATAGCTCATCTTGTCTTTCACGTTGTGCGCCAGCTTCTCAATCTCGGCCAGCTTGCGAAGTTGGAACGGGGAAAGCGAATCGGGGCCGGTGCGGGCGATTTCTTCGTCCAGTTCGCGCGCCAGGCGGAGCAGTTTGTTGGTGTCGGCGACAATCGACTTCTGCCGCATGGCGTTGAGTTCCCGCAACTGCTTAGTCTTCTGGAAGACATCGCCTTCCGCCGGGTCGTTCTGCGGGCTCAGCGAGCGCTGGCCGATTGACTGCTGCAACGTTCCCCGCGTGGAGTTCTGCGCGCCGCCCGCGATGGTCAGCAGCAGGGCCAGGCCCAGAGCCCAATGCATGGACGCCCGGCGCATGGAGAGAGGATGCGCGCGGCTGGTTGGGCGGTTTGGCCATTGAGGGCGCGATTCGTTGCGGGCATCGCCGATGGGAGCCAAGCTCACCTCCGGCGCGGCGCTGGGGCTGGCAGCCATCTTCAGTCGGCTCCTACCGTGAGCTTCATTTTTTCCTTGACGCTGTGGGCCAGGCGCTCAATCTCGTCGGCCTTGCGAACCACGTTCAGCGAGAGCGTGTCTTTGGTGGTTTTGTCCACCTCGGCTTTGAGATCGGTGGCCAGCTTGAGCAGTTTGGCGCTGTCTTCGGAAATCTGCTTCTTCCGCTCGGCGTTGGCCACCTCGAAGTTCCGCTTTTTGGTTTGCTGGTCGTTGATGTCGTTGACCTGGTTGTTGTCGGGGATGCGAGTCATTTCCGGGGGAATATGGGGATAGGAGTTTTGCCGCATCCCCTCGCCGGCCATCGGAGCAAAAGCAAAGGCGGCCAAACCGGCGAGGAGGCAGGCCCAAGGCAGCCGGGCCCGAGGCGGGCGCGGAGTCACGGCGGGGCGCGCTTGCTCCGCTTTCATGGCATGACCTCCTGGGTTGTCGCTGGAAGGTGCGGGAAGGGTGGTCAGAATATCGCAATGAAAGCCAAGCCGCTTCCCGGACTTTCCTGGGCACAGTCTAGTCTAGAAAGAGGAGTTTGGGATGTGTCCTTTTTTGCTTGCGGTACGACCCGGCTGGTTTGCCGAAGGCCGGTTTCTTGGCAAGGTGCTCGACGAATGGGCGGTCGATGCCCAGGAATTCGTACGCCTGAGGCTTCCGCACCTGCTGCTGGTGGCGATTATCGCCTTTCTTCTCAGCCGCTTGCTGCGCCTGATCACGACCAGGATGATCCATGTCGCCGAGCAGCACGCGCCGGGACCGGTCCGTGTCTCGCAGGTCAAGACCCTGGCCGGGGTGATCCGCACCACCGGCCTGGCGGTGATCGGGCTGATCACCGGCCTGCAGATTCTGGACGCCGTGGGCGTGAATCTGGCCCCGCTTCTGGCCTCGGCCGGAGTGGCGGGGATCGCCATCGGCCTGGCCGCGCAGAACATCGTCAAGGATGTTCTGAACGGCATTCTCATCCTCATCGAGGACCAGTTCAATGTGGGCGACACGGTGCGTCTGGCGGGCCTGGCTGGAACCGTCGAGGCCATGACCCTGCGCAAGACAACGGTCCGCGACGCCGACGGCACGCTCTATGTGATTCCCAATTCGCAGATCGGCACAGTGGCCAATCTCAGCGTGGGCTACTCGGTGGCCACGGTCAACGTCAGCGTGGACTTTTCGGCCAATCCCGACCAGGTGCTCGAACTGCTGACCAGCATTGCCATGAACATCCGCAACAGTGAGGAGTTCCGCCCGGTGTTCGTCGCCGACCCGCAAATCCTCGGGGTGGATGCCGTGAAGGGGTCCGAGGTGATCTTCCCGGTGGTGTTCAAGACCCTGGCCACCCGGCAATACGCTCCGGTGCGCGAATTCCGCCGCCAGGTGCGGCTAGCCCTGGAGCAGCATCACCTACTGCCCGGCGACCCCAACCGCGTCTTCAACACATTCATGTCCGGGGCCGGCAGCGGGCACAGCCGCGTCGCCGCTGCCGAGCCGCCCGCGCACGACCCAACGCTGCTGAAGCCGCAGGACGGAAACCCGTTTTCCGGGGGATAAGGGGGCTCCAGCGGGGAATGGGGCGTTCAAGAGTCTGTCAAAATCGCTTTCTGGCGCGCGGTCTAGCCGGGGCTGACAGGTTGCGAAGCGGCTTATTGGTTTGAGAAGGCGCGGCTACTGGCACGCACCCACGCTGACGGCGGATTGGAGAACCATACGATTGCGGCCAGCGGCTTTGGCCACATAGAGGGCCTGGTCGGCGACAGCAAGGAGGGATTCGGCCGTGCTGAGTTCCTTGCAGGGGTCAAAAACCACGGCTCCCATGCTGCAGTTGAGCTGGAACTGCGAGCCGCGCGCCTGGATTTCGAGGTTGGAGATGGAGGCATGGAGATCGATGAGCCTCTGTTCGGCCGCGAGGCGCGGAATCTCGGTAAGAACCAGCAGGAATTCCTCGCCGCCGTATCGTCCGGCGTGGTCGTAGGCGCGGATGGCTGCGCCCACCGCGACGCCGAACCAGCGCAGCGCCTCGTCGCCGGCCAGGTGCCCGTAAGCATCGTTGATTCGCTTGAAGTTGTCCAGGTCCACCAGGGCCACTACGACGGTACGGCTCTCCCGCCGGGCGCGTTCCATCTCCGCCCCGAGAGCGCGCAGAATGGCGGTGCGATTGAGCATTCCAGTGAGCCCGTCGTGGGCAGCCTGGATGCGCAACTGTTCGCGGCTCTCCTCCAGTTCCCTGGTGCGCTCGTGGACCAGGCACTCCAGTTCCCTGCCCCTGGCGCGCAGATGCCGCGCGTAGAGCCGATTGAGGGAAGTCAGGAGGAGCAGCAGGGCCAGACCGCAGAGCGCATAAGACCAGTTGCTTCTCCACCATGGAGGGAGAATGCGGACCGACACCTGGACCGGCGCGGAATAGGCGCCCAAGCCCTCATTGGAAGCCTTAGCCTCAAAGACATAGTCGCCCGGCGGCAGATTGGAAAAGACCGCTGCGCCATCCTGGGATTCAATCCAGTCCGGATGCAGGCCGACCATCCAGAATTTGAACGCGAGTTCGCTGCGGTTGCGCGTGGCCGGGGACGCTACCTGGAAGGTCAACGGCAGGTGGGCCCAGGGGAGCGTAATCCGGGGCGCAAACGGGTAGTGGTGGTCTCCCCGCCCCATATCCGTGACCGACACCGCAAGGGGAACCGTTTCGAAGACATGCTCGGGATGGAGCAGGTGAGACAGGCCGCCGCTGGTTCCAATCCACAGCGAGCCATCGGGACTGGTCTGGAGCGCGCCTTGATCGATGTCGTTCCAGATGAGGCCGGTCTCCTGGGTCAGGTGGCGCCAGTTGCGTCCGTTCCAGACCGCCAGGCCGAGATCGGTTCCCAGCCAGACCCAGCCCCGCCGATCCACCAGGATGGCCAGGGGCGTCAGCGAGCTCAGGTCGGCGGGCAGAGCCAAGCGCCAGGCCTGCAGGCGGCCGCTTCCCGGGGTCAGCCGCCATGTGCCGGACTGTTCGCCGGTTACCCAGAGCGCTCCATCCGGGGCGCACGAGAGGGCCAGCAGCGAGCCGCGCAACCGAGGCAGTCCGTCGATGGGCGGTTCGGACCACTGGTCGTCCTTGAGGCGCAGGAGGCGGTTGTTGGCGAGAAACCAGAGTTCGCCGCCGGGGGCCGCACAAGCCGCCTCAACCCGGTTGGGCAGACCGAGCAGGGCATCGACCGCCGCGACCCGGTGGGTCAGGACGGGCGACGAGGCATCTTTGCCTTGGGCCGACGGCCTTTTCCTGATAGCGGAGGGGTCCAGAACATACATTCCCTGCTTGGTGGCGAGAAAGACCCGGCCGGTGGAATCAGGGAGGGCTTTGATGATGAATGCCGGCACTTTTGCCGTCTGTTCGGCATGACCGGTGATGGTATCGATGCGGACGATGGCCCCGGAGAAGGTCCCTGCGAAGAGGGAGCCGCGGCGGTCGAAGAACATGGTGGAGATCTGGCCATAGGTCCAGGCGGTCCCCGAGGAAAGCAGGCCGGCCGCGCCGGTGCGCGGGTCGATCCATGCGGGCCCGGCCTCGGTACCGATAAAGGCGCGCTCCTGGCGCGATGGAACGATGGCCCAAACGGCGGCCGACGGCAAGCGCTGGCGGTCGTTCCAGCCCTCCCAGTCTTCATAGCCGGCCCAACTGTAGAGGCCTTGACCGCGGCTGGCCAGCCACAGGTCGCCCGCCGCATCGATGGCCATGCCGGCGATGCGGCTGGTGCGTTCCAGTCCATTGTCCCGGCCGATCATCCGCCAGGCGGCGCCGTCCCAGCGGGCGATTCCGCCTTCGGCGGGGGCCAGTATCCGGCCCTCCCGGTCTTCGATCAGGGGCGCGTGCCCGGAGACGTTGCCGGGGTCGGAACTGGGGATGTTGCGATCCCAGAAGCGCGCCGACCCGCGGGGCAGGGCAGCCACGCGACTCTGTCCCGCGGCCCACAGTGTGCCAGAGCGGTCCAGAAGGACAGCTTCCCAGTTGTCCGCGGCCAGCCCTTTGTCCTTGCCCCATTCAGCGACCGCGCCGTCACGGGGTTGCGTCGCGCCGGTGGAGGGCGAGCCGGCCAGGGAGTAGAGCTTGCCTCCCCCTCCCATCCAGATGCGCAGCCCCCGCGGGGCCTCGCGGACCACGCTGACGCTGACGATCTGGCTCAGGCCGGGAGCGGCTGCCGCCATGCGGTCGGAAACCACCGGCAGGTAGGAGAGCGTGCGGCCCGCTCGATCATGCTCCAGCCGGTAGAGCCGGGCACCATCCACCACCAGCAGGTGGCTGGCATCTTCGACCGCCATGCGCTGCGGCCCCCGGACGTGAACTGGACGATCTCCGGCAGGGGAAAATCGCTGGCCGTCCCAGCGGTAGACATTCTCACCTGTCCCCACCCAGACCGCGCCGTCCAAGTCGGCGACCACGTCGTGAGTATCCACTTCCCCGATCCCCTGTTCCGGCCCGAACCTCTGGAAGGTGGAACCGAGAAAACGGTAGACGCCGTTCTCCGTGGCCAGCCAGAGAAACCCGTCGCGGTCGGCGGTCATGGCATTGACGGCAAGGTTCTTAAGCCCTTCGGTCTGGCGGTAGGCGCGGAAAACATACTGTTGCGCCGGGCTTGCGGCCGACAGCGCCAGCCAGCAAGCCAAAACCCGAATTGCACCGATGCGTCCCAAACTAGCCCCTGGGCGGAACAAACCCCCGCACCAGGAGTATCGGCAGTTTGGGGCAGAAACTAGACTTTTTCTTATTGAAATTCAATTCGGAAACCATTCCGGGGAAACACATTATCCTCAGCCTGCACGGTTTAGCACGTGGCACGATGAGGGAGCGGCTTGGGGGGGGTGGTCAGACCGCCTGCTCCAGGGCGTCAAGCAGGGCCTCGGCGCCGGTGATGGGCGGCAGGCAGGTGTGTCCGCGGCAAATGATGGCCCAGACCTCAGCGCCGGGTGGGGCCGGAACCCGCAGCAGCATCTCGGCCAGCGCCTCGGGAATGCCGCCAGGGACGAGCCGGAAAGGCGCGATGCGCATGACGGTTTTGTTGACGGCGTAGCGGGCCACGGCCAGAGCCTCGAGCCGCGCGGCCTCGGGCCCGGAGCCCACCACCACCACTTGCACCGGGTCGAGCAGCAGGCGCTCCAGGGCCAGCCCGTAGCTGCCCGCGTAGAGGCCGAAATGCTCTACAACCCCGGCAAAGGAGCTGAGAGTGTCCTCGGCAATCTCGCGATAGAGCTGACGCCCGCTGAGGGCCTCCAGGCGGAGCAGGGCCGAGGCGGCGGTGGGATTGCCGGCCGGGGTGGGCGAGTCCTGCATGGGCTTGCGCCGCGCCGCCAGGGCGCCCAGAGGAAGAGACCCGTCCAGAGGCAGCGCCGCATCGTAAAAGGCCCCGCCCGAGCGGTCGTAGAAGCGGGCAATCAGGGCATCGGCCAGCCTCACGGCGGCATGGTAGTACTCCATCTTGCCGCTGGCCAGCCAGGCGTCGATGGAGGCGTGGATGGTAAAGGCATAGTCGTCGAGCGTGCCGGGCACTTTTTCCCGCGGCCGCGTTTCCGGTTCGGGCCCGTCTCCGTAAGCGACCACGTGACCGAGGACTTGAGCGCCGTCCCAGGCCTCGGCATAGATACGGTTGAGGGTGCGCAAGGCGAAGTCGCGGGCGGGCTCCATGCGCAATACCCTGGCTGCCTCAAGGTAGGCGGTGACAGCCATGGCATTCCAGCCGGTGTAGATGGTTCGGTCGATGAAGGGGGTTGGCCGCTCGGCGCGCGAGGCCAGCAGCCTGCGCCGCGCCGCGTCCAGCAGCGGGCGCAGACGGTCCAGGGGCAGTCCGGCCTCGGCCGCGAGTTCCCCGAGCGTACGCTTCACATGCAGCACGTTACGGGCGGGGTTGTGGTGCATGTCGCCCAGTTCGCCGATGTCCCAGTAACGCAGCACCAGGTCCAGCTCCTCCGGGGCGAGGCGGGCCGGTTCCAGGGCCTGCCGCGCTTCGGCCACGGTCCAGGTGAAGTAATCGCCGTCGTCTTCGAGGTCGATGTCGGCGTCCTGGGAGGCAAAAAAGCCGCCGCGTTGGCGATCGGTCATCGAGTCGTCGAGCCAGCCAATGATTTCCAGAGCGGTGGTGAGAAAATTCTCCCGGACCAAGCTTTGAAAGCCATGCAGATAGTTGCGCAGCAGCTCGGTGTTGTCGTAGAGCATCTTCTCGAAGTGCGGCACCACCCAGCGCTCGTCCACGCTGTAGCGGTGAAAGCCTCCGGCCAGTTGGTCGTAGACACCGCCCTGGGACATCTTCTCCAGGGTGACCGAAAAGGCCTCGCCGGCCGGCCCGTTGTCGCGGTTCATGGCGACTTCCAAGAGCAGGTCGAGCGCCGCGGGGTGGGGAAACTTGGGCTGTGCGCCGAAGCCTCCGTTGCGAGGGTCGAACTGCTTGACCACCGCGGCAGCGATCTTGTCCACCAGTCCGAGGGTCAGGTCCGAACCGCGGCCGGAAAAGGTCTCGTTGTGCTCGATGGCGGCCATGACGCTCAAAGCCGACTCCAGCGCCTCGTCACGCCGCTCCCGCCACACCTGGGCCATGGCGGTGAGCACCCGTCCGAACCCCGGCCTTCCATAGCGGTCGTCGCGGGGGAAGTAGGTGCCGCCGAAGTAGGGCCGTCCATCGGGGGTGAGAAACGCGGTGAGGGGCCAGCCGCCCTGGCCACTGATGGCGGAAACCGCGGCCTGGTAGCGCGCGTCGACCTCGGGCCGCTCGTCGCGATCGACCTTCACCGCCACGTAGTTGCGGTTGATGATCTTGGCCATCTCCGGGTCCTCGTAGGACTCGCGGTCCATCACATGGCACCAGTGGCACCAGACCGCGCCGATGTCAAGCAGGATGGGCTTGTCCTCGGCCTGGGCGCGGGCAAAAGCAGCCTCACCCCACGCCTGCCACAGCACGGGTTGATGGCGCGCGGAACGCAGGTAGGAAGAGGCAGAATGCTGCAACTGATTGGTGACGCCGGGCGTTGGGGAGACGTCCTTGTGCATGGGCTGAGAATACATCGCCCACGCCCCGGACGGCCAGTGAGAGGGGAACCGGGCCCCAGGGCGTGTTTCGCGATGGGAGAGGCTAGGTCTTCGCCAGTTCCGTCTCGATGGCGGCGACCAGGGCAGGCGCTTCGGGCTCGGTATCCGGAGCGAACCGCTCCACCACTTGGCCCGAGCGGCTGACCAGGAACTTCTCAAAATTCCACAGCAATTCGGGCTCCGGGTTGGGCTCGATGCCGTAGCCCTTGAGCTTTTCGCTCCACGGCACATCGGAGACGCTCACCGCCTTGGGCTGGGCTGCGATCAAAGCCGCGTAGAGCGGATGCTTGTGGGGGCCGACCACGGCGATCTTGTCGAACAAGGGGAACTCGACGCCGAAGTTGGTGGTGCAGAAGGTCTGAATCTCTTCGTTGGTGCCCGGCTCCTGGCCGGCAAAGTCGTTGGCCGGGAAGCCGGCGACCACCAACCCCTGGTCGTGATAGTGCTTGTAGAGCTTCTCCAGCCCCTCATACTGCTTGGTCAGCCCGCACTTCGAGGCCACGTTGACCAGCAGCAGGACCTGGCCCTTGAATTCGGCCAGCGACGTGTCCGCGCCGGTAATCTTGCGAACCGGAATGTCATAGATCGATGCGCTCATGGCGATTTTTCCCTCCGACTTTCCCCATCATATAAGCCTGGAGCGCGGGGGCGGCAAGCGCGAAGCGAATGGCGCGGCGAGCGAGAGCCCGAGGGCGACGACGCGATTCGCGCGCACCAGCAAGCCCGCTTCAGAAGCTTCATTTCACAGCATTCTCGCCAGCCATTTTCCGGTGTGCGAGAGCAGGTTAGCCGCGATCTCCTCGGGCGGGCCTTCGGCCACAATCCGGCCGCCGGCTTCGCCGCCTTCAGGGCCCAGATCGATGACCCAGTCGGCGCATTTGATCACGTCCAGGTTGTGTTCGATGACGATCAGCGAGCCGCCGCCGTCGATGAGTTTGCGGAAAGCGGTGAGGAGCTTGGAGACGTCGTCGAAGTGCAGGCCGGTGGTGGGCTCGTCGAGGATGTAGAGGACGCGGCTGGCCTGGGAGGGCTTGGCGTTGGCATTGGCGGCGCGCACCTGTGCCAGGTGGGCGGCCAGCTTGACACGCTGCGCCTCGCCGCCGGACAGCGTGGTCGCGGACTGGCCCAGCCGCAGGTAGCCGAGGCCGATCTCGTCCAGCACGGCGAGCTTTTCCAGCAGGCGCGTCTGACCGGCAAAGAAGCGCAGAGCCTCCTTCACGGTCATCTGCAGCACCTGGTGAATATTCTTGCCCTTGTACTCGACACCGAGGATTTTCGATTGGTAGCGGGTGCCGTTGCAATCCTCGCAGGGCAGCTCGACATCGGCGAGGAACTGCATTTCGACGGTCACCGTGCCGTCGCCCTCGCAGGTGTTGCAGCGGCCGCCGGGCACGTTGAAGGAGAAATGCCCTGGGGTGAGCGAAAGCCGCTTGGCCTCAGGCTGCGCGGCAAACAGTTCGCGGACCAGGTCGAAGCCCTTGATGTAGGTGATGGGGTTGGAGCGGGGGGTGCGGCCGATGGGCGTCTGGTCCACCAGCACCACATCATTGAGCCGCTCGACTCCGGTGAGCGACTTGTAGACGCTGGAGGGGTCGGCGCCGTCGGACTGGCCGAGGGCGCGCGCCACGGCCCGGTAGAGCACCTGGTGGACCAGCGTGGACTTGCCGGAGCCCGAGACCCCGGTGATGGCCACCAGCATACCGAGCGGAATCTCCACGTCGAGGCCGTGGAGGTTGTTGGCCGTGGCGCCCTTGAGCACCAGCCTCTCCTTGCCCGGGGAGCGCCGCCGCGTGGGGACGGGGATGGATATCTGGCCGGAGAGATAGCGGCCGGTGAGGGAATTAGGGTTGGCCTCGATCTCGGCCAGTACGCCCTCGGCCAGGAGCTTGCCGCCAAACTCGCCCGCGCCGGGGCCGAGGTCGAGCAGGTGGTCGGCGGCGCGGAGCACGTCGGCGTCGTGCTCGACGACGATGATGGTGTTGCCCAGGTCGCGCAGTTCCTCAAGAATGTGAATCAGCCGCGCGGTATCGCGGGTGTGGAGGCCGATGGAGGGCTCATCCAGGACGTAGAGCGCTCCCACCAGCCGCGAGCCCAGCGAAGTGGCCAACTGGATGCGCTGGGCCTCTCCGCCGGAGAGCGTGGAGGCCAGACGGTCGAGGGTGATGTATTCCAGGCCCACGGCGTCGAGGAAACTGAGCCGCTGTCGCACCTCTTCGAGGATGGGCCCGGCAATCTCCTCCTGCATGGGGGAAAGCTTCAGCGCGGCGAAGAACTCGACCGCCTGGGCGATGGTGAGCGCGGTGGCCTGGCAGATGTTCTGCCCGTTGATGCGCACCGAGCGGGCTTCGGCGCGGAGCCGCTGGCCGCGGCAGTCGGGGCACTCGGCATAGCCGCGGTACTTGCTCAGCATGACCCGCACGTGGAGCTTGTACTTTTTCTTCTCCATCTGGGCAAAGAAGCCGAAGACGCCCTCGAAGCTGCCCTTTCCGCGCAGCACGATTTCGCGGGCCGCCTCGGGCAACTCGCGCCAGGGGACGTCCAACGGGACGCCTAGGCCGGGGGCCTGTTTGCGCAGCTCCGTGAACCAGGGCCGGTACTTGGGCCGGTTCCAGGGGTCGATGGCGCCGTCGGCCAGGCTGAGGCCCTTGTCGGGGATGACCAGGCTGAGGTCGAAGTCCACGGTGTTGCCGAAGCCCTGGCAGCGGGGGCAGGCACCGAAGGGATTGTTGAAGCTGAAGAGGCGCGGCTCCGGCTCCTTGCCGGGCCGGTGGCAGCTCTTGCACTCGTAGGCTGCGGAGAAGCGGTGTCGCTTGCGATCGGCGGTCTCGTCGCGCGGGACTTCCTCGAAGATGACCTCGCCGGCCTCGCGGTAGGCGATCTCGGCGGCATCGACGATGCGGGCGCGGTTCTCGGCGCTGACCACGACGCGGTCCAGGAGGATGAAGACCGGAAGCGTGAAGTCCAGGTCCAGGAGCGACTCGGGAGTGGAGAACTCGAAGATGCGGCCCTGTTGATAGAGGCGGTTGAAGCCGGAGCCGCGCAGCTCGATCAGGCGGGCTTTTAGGGATTCAGTGAGCGTGGATTCGACGGACGGTTTGGCGGCGGGCTTGGCGGTCTTGCGGACGGGCTTGGCTTCGGCGGCGGGGGGCGCGGGCTCGGCGTTGCGCACCGGGAACAGCGCGTTGAGGCGCGTGCCCTCATCCAAGGCCAGCGTGGCTTCGGCGACCTCGTCGATGGAGTCGCGCTTGACCAGGCCGTCGCAGTGGACGCAATGGACCGTGCCGCAGCGGGCGTAGAGCAGGCGCAGGTAGTCGTAAATCTCGGTGGCCGTGGCGACGGTCGAGCGTGGATTGCGCGTGGAGTTCTTCTGTTTGATGGCGATGGCCGGAGCGAGTCCGTCGATGAGGTCCACGTCGGGCTTCTCGATGCGTTCCAGGAACTGGCGCGCGTAGGCCGAAAGCGACTCGACATAGCGCCGCTGCCCCTCGGCATAGATGGTGTCGAAGGCCAGCGAACTCTTGCCCGACCCCGAGACGCCGCTGACCACCGTCAGCTTGCCGTGCGGGATGTCGCAGGAGATGTTCTTCAGGTTGTGCGTCCGCGCGCCGCGGATGACGATGAAGTCGTTCGATGAGATCAAAGGGAAGGCACCGGGAAGAATTTGGCCTGCCGCGACCCAGTCCCCTCAGCGGGGCTCAGAGCGCAAACAGCCATTCTTCATTATAAGGCGTTCGAAAAGGCTCGCTTTTTGGACAAGAAAGGGCACTTTTTGGCCGAAAAATGGGGGTTTTGGGGGCAAAATAGGGGCAAAATACGGGGTTTCCAGTCACCGAAACGTCAATATGTAAAAATTACAAGTTATTTATAAACAGCCACTTATTGTCATGGAAGGGGGTGAAAAAGGCCTCAAATTGGGTAGGGGGGTGGGGGTCTGGCTGGAAAACAGGGGTCAGGGAACAGGGATCAGGGGTCAGGGACCGGGGAACAGGGGCAGAAATGGCTGGTTGGTGGAGGCTTGGCATGGAACCAGTGTGCGCTTTCGGGGCTGAATTTTCGGCAAGAGAGGCTGGACACCGGGCGAGAACCCCTCCGGCGGCCTGTTTGCCGCTGGAGGGGTTCGCCGCATCCGGGATCAGAAGGTCAGCTTGAGCGCCAATTGAATCAGGCGCGGATTGTTGACGGTGGAATTGACGGCGCCGAAACCGCTCGCACTGATATCGGCCACGGGCATGCCGTACTCCGGGTGGTTGAAGAGGTTGAAGAACTCGGCGCGGAAGTTCAAGCCCATCTCTCTGCGAGGCAGGTTGAACTGCTTGATGAGGGAGAAGTCGGTGTTGACGAAGTCGGGCCCCACGACCGGCACGCGCGGAGCATTCCCCAACTCGCCGCCGACAACCACCACGCCGTTGCTGTCCTTTACTTGTGCCTGAGGCGTTGTAAAGCAGGCCTTGTTGATCCACTGGTACTTGCCGTGGTCGGCGGCGTAAGGGTTGCAGTTGGCGACCTGATCGGGCCGGTTGTAGTTGAAGCCGTCGCCTCCGGTATTGAAGGTTGTGCCCGACTGGTTCGTGCTGTCGATCAAGGGAACGGGGAACCCGGACGAGACCCTTTCGATCAGCGTGGCCTGCCAGTCGCCGAGAATCGCGTTGGCCACAGGGCTCCAGTTGTTGGCGAAGGCCTTTCCCTTTCCGAACGGCAGGTCGTAGATGACGCTCGCGGTGAAGCTGTTGTCGAGATTGATCTGCGAGAGGGACCAGTCGAGATTTTGCCAGTTGGGCAGCCCGAAATAGGGAGCGCTCAGTTCCGAGCCGAGGCCGTCGGATAGACCGTTGTCGTAGGTCTTCGAATAGGTGTAGGCAACCAGCGCGTAGAGTCCGTATTTAGGCGTCTTGGTCTCTGCTTTGAGCTGCATGGAGTTGTAGTGCGTTTTGCCCACATCGCCGTACATCAGGACGTTGTTGAAATTTGCGTCATTGTTGTAAAAGGTGAAGGTGCTGGTATACGAGTAAGGAGCGCCGCCTGACAGGCAGCCGATGGTGTAGCCGGAGACCATGCCGCAGGCCGAAGGGCTGCTGGTATTGAGGGCGTTGCCGATGACCAGCAGGTGGCCGCCGACCGAACCGGCGTATCCGGCGGTGAGCAGAACATTGCCGGGCAACTGGCGTTCGACGTTGGCGTTATATTGGTGAACTCTGCCGGGCTGGAAGTTGGTGGGCTGGTAGACGTAGGTGCCGACGAAGCTGGCCACATTTTGCGGTGTGGAGAGTTGGGGAAAGCCGCCGGTGGTGGTAGCGGGGGAATACTGCGCATCAAACTCGCCGAGCGTGACGGCGCAGTATGAAGTCGCATAGGGGCAGCCACCGTTGAATGTATCGGACTCGCCGAGGTTGGGCGGATTTTGCCACAGGCCCTGCGCGCCCTGATTCCAGGACGAATCGTGAAACATGCCAAAGCCGAGGCGGAGAACGGTCTTGTCGCTGCCCAGAATCTTCCAGGTAGCGCCGAGGCGGGGTTCGTATGCGCCCCAGAACATCTTGATGCCCGCCGAGTTGCTGACTCCGTTCTGGCCCGCAACCAGCAACGTTCCTCCCGTTAATGAAGGGACATAGTCCGCCATGCGGTTATGGGCTTCGGTGATGGGAGTGGTCATATCCCAGGCCAGGCCGAGGTTGAGGGTGAGCGACGGGGTAACGCGCCAGTCGTCCTCGACGAAGGGCCTGTAGATCTTCCAGCGGCGGCCGGTGGTGGCGCCATTGTAGGTCTGGTCGTGGATGGCTCCTCCGACAATTCCCATCAGCAGGTCCGCCTCGGGATTGCCGGGGACGACGGCTGCGCCGACGGTTGCGCCGGTGAAGTTTCCGACGGTGCCGACGAGCCAGTAGCCGGATCCAAAGGCGGCTGTGCCGACGTTCATCTGGTTGCCGCGGAAGTCGATGCCGGCGTGGATTTCATGCTTGCCGCGGATCAGGTCGAGGTCGTCCTTGAAGGAATAGATGTTGGTCCCACCCTGGAAGGGAGAGTAGCCGCGATCGCCGAGGGCCCAATAGCCGCTGGTAAATTGAGTGGAAACCAAGCCTTCACTGTATGAAGCGCTGGAGTTAGAGGTACCGCCGGCAGAGCAGCCGAGATCGGCGTTGGGAATTCCCAGAATGGCCGATTCGCAGGTGTAGTTGCCCAGTGAGGCAATGTAGTCGAAGATGCGATCGTAGCCCACTGTGGCCTGATTGAGCGCGCGGGGGGAAAACACGTGGCTCCAGCCGACGCCGATGTTGCGCCCGTGATTGATGAGGTTCTCATTGCTGCCGAAGGAGCTGGCCTCGGCAAGCCCATAGAACACGCCAGACTTGGGCGCGCCGCCGGGGACATAGGAGGATGCCTGGTCGTAGCTGTACCGCGCGAAGAGGTTGTCGGACGCGCCGAGCGTTTGGTCCAGCCGGACATCGAATTTCGTTTCGTTCAGGGTGCGGACCGGTTCGCTGACGTAGTTATAACTCGCGTTGGGATTGCCCTGGTTGACGAGGTTGGTGGGGTAGATGCCGATCATCGTCTGCCCGGCCTTGTCGAACAGGTTGGAGGGAATCTTGGCGCAGTTGACTCCCGGGTCCTGGCTCCCGTCAGCTTTGGCGGTTTCTGCGTCGCCGGTGGAGGGGTCGCACTGGAAGTAGGGATTCGCCGCCCCTAACATGTTGGGGTTGACAATGGGAATGGGCACAACATTGCCATTGGGATCGAGCACCGGAGTGCCGAACGGGTTGTCTGTGAAATCTCCGCCGCGCATGGCCAGCGAAGGAAGCACGCCGGTGAAGGTAATTCCCTGGCGCTGAAACTTCTGTTCGCCGTCCACGAAGAGAAAGGTCTTGTTCTTGCGAATCGGTCCGCCGAAGGAACCGCCGAATTGGTTCAGGTTGAACTTCGGGGTTGTGGTGTCAAAGTCGCCCTTGGCGTCGAAGGCGGTGTTGCGGACGAACTCGAAGAGCGAACCATGGTATTCGTTCGATCCCGATTTCGTGGTGACCAGCACGGTGGGACCCGCTCGGGTGCCGTATTCGGCGGAGTAGGTGTAGGTGAGAACCTTGAACTCCGCAATATCGTCGATGGAAGAAAAGACGCCGATGCCGCCGGCGGTGAGTTCGTTATTGTCGACTCCATCGAGCAGCCAGTCGGTGCTGTTGGGGCGGGAGCCGCCGACCGATAGCGAGAAGGAACCGCGGGCGGCCACTTCGCTGTCGGTGCCGGAGGTGAAGAAGCTGTTGGGGTTGGTCTCCGCCGTGGCGCCTGCGGTGAGGGTGGCGAGCTGGACGAAATCGCGGCCATTCAGGGGGAGTTGCGACACCTCCTGGGAGGTGATGACCTGGCCGAGGGAAGGATTGGCCGACTCGACGGCGACGGCGTAACCGGTGACCGCGACGTTGGTGACCACGGCGGCGGGCACGAGCGAAAAATCGAGTTCGCGGGATTCATCCACCTGGAGGTGCAAATCCCGGGACTCGGCGCTTTGGAAGCCGGTGGCATCGACGCGCACGGTGTAGGTTCCGACCGGAAGCAGCGGGATCAGATAATGTCCGGCACTGTCCGACTTGCCGTCGCGAGTGAGGCCGGTTCCCTGCGAGGTCACGATGACGGCGGCTCCGGGGATGGCCGATCCGAATTTATCGAGGATGTTGCCGGAGAAGCTTCCGACGGCCTGGGCATGCATGGCCGGAGGGATCATGATTGCGAGAACGCAGACAACCACGAGAAGTATGACTTTGTGGAGTTTTGCATCGGCTGGAACTCTCACCGACCCCGGACACTTTGCGTCAACCATCAAGCGTTTCATAGACAAACCCCTTTCGACAATTCGGCCAAGGTGGCTCTTGCGTCGATTGCGCTGCACTGGATTATTTCGACTGTATGAGACTGTATGAATTTGCCGTTCGAAAGTCAACGCAGGGTTTGGGCGATTCCACGATATCGCGGCATTTTCAGACGCCTTTTCCACAGGGAGCCGGTGAATATTGGCGGTCAGGGAGACTTGTGGAAAGAGGTCGAGCCGACGGCGCGGATCGGGAACAGCGGACGCGAAGGACGACTGGGTTCAGGCGGGATTGGATTTCAGATCGCGGGAGGGGGCGGGATGGCGCGGGAAGAGTGAACCGTGTTGCCGGGTGACGGCGGGGAGCGAGCGGCGTGAGGGGGCTAGAGAGTATCCGACGAATCCAATGGGCTCGACCCATCGAGGGGAAAGAATGCCACAAGGCCCGCGGGCCCCGGCTTGCTGAGGCGGCTTGATGCCGGGGTTGAGCAGGCTGCGGAAAGAGGGCGGTTTCCAGGCGAAATGGCTGAAAAAACACCCCTCAGGGGCTGAAGCCAACGCCCGAATTCGCCGCACTTGCGGCACGCGACCCAGAGGACGCCCCGGTCGTGCCCTTTCAAAGCAACGAGGGTTTCCGCAGCCTGTGAAGCCCTGGGCCCACATCGCGTTGAGTCTTTTCGCTGCGAACCGATTATTTTGAAAACAGGTTGTTGTTTTCCTTGTCAAAGTGCTTTTCGGTCTTTGCGGGCTTGACCGCGAGTTCTTCCGCGACTTTGTCGATCCGCTTCCGCGCGGAGGTGTCCGAAACGGTTTTGTCCTGCACCTTGGTTTCTGCCGGGTTCTCGAATTGCTCAGCCATGGTCAATCTCCTGCTGCCACTATGGACCTTGCTCGACTCGAGTAGTGGTCAGTTCTGCTCCCCCAGTGGGCGGGCGACCGCTCGGGCGTATAAGGCCTGGGCCTGAAGGCTCCTCCAATTCGCGCCGTTTTCGGGGCTGAGCAGTCTGCGGAAGGGGGTGGCTTCCAGGCGAAATGGCCGAGAGGCATTCCTCCTCCGCAGTGCCAGCAGGGGTTGATTTTTCTGGCTTTATGCGAGGGTTAGTGCGAATTTCCTACTGCAGTACACCGAAAACGCGCACTGAAGCGGGTTTTTCCGCAGCCTGAATCGCCGCCCGTTAAACTGTTGATTGAGGTCATCCGTGCATCGTATCGCCCTTTTCGTTCTCCTATTGGCTCCTGTCGCCGCATTTTCGCGGGCCGCCCAACAGAATTCTGAGAATCAGGCTCCGGCATCCGCCCGCGCCGACGCTGCTGAGCCGGTTTCCGCGCAGGTGGCGGAGGCCGAGGCGGCCATCGCCAAATCCGACTGGAAGGCAGCGGAGGCCAAGCTTGAGCCGTGGCTGGCGGCGCATCCCGGGGATGGGCGGGCACTGTTCGACGCCGGCTACGCGGCCGACGCCCAGAACCGGCAGGACGATGCGGCCGGGCTCTATCGGCGGGCGGTGGAGGCCGATCCCACGTCGTTTGAGGCGCACGTGTCGCTGGGGCTGCTGCTGGCGCGGCAGGGCAAGATGGCGGAGGCGCGACCGGAACTGGCCGCGGCGACGGACCTCAATCCGGGAGAGGCCGGACCGGGCGCCAAGGCTCGCGCCTGGAGGGCATTGGCGGAGATCGACCGCGCGGGCGACCCGGCCCAGGCCTCGAACGATTTGCTGGAGGCACTGAAGATTTCGCCGGAAACCGCGGCCGATACGCTGCTGGCGGCCACGCTGGCCGACCAGTCCGGGCAGTACGAGGCAGCCGAGCAAGCCTACCGGCGGATATTGGCCAAGGACGCGAAATCGGCGGGAGCCAACGCCGGGCTGGCGCATTTGCTGATTGCGCGGAAGCAGTATCCCGAAGCCGAAACCCTGCTGAGGACGGCTCTGGAGCAGTCGCCGGACGACCCGGCGCTGACCGCGCAGATGGCGACCGTGCTGGCGGCGCAGGACAAGGCGGAGGCTCTGCCGCTGGTGGAGAAGCTGCATGACGAGCACCCCAAGGACGCCGCCGTTACCCGCATGCTAGCCGAAGTGCTGGCCGAGGCGGGGGACGCGGCGGGCTCGGACCACTTCTACGTTGGGCTGCTGGCCGCCAATCCGGATGACACCGCGCTGCTGATTGGGCACGGACAGAACCTGATCCGGCAGCTCAAGTACGCGGCGGCGTTTGCGGTCTTCGACAAAGTGACGAAACAGGACCCGGCGAGCGCCGACGGGTGGAGCGGGCTGGCGTTTGCGGCGTCGCGGACGAACCAGCCTACGATTACGCTGCACGCACTTACGATGAGGTCAAAGTATCTTGCGGAGGTTCCGTCGACGTATTTTCTATGGGCAACGGCCTACGATGCGCTGAATAACAAGGCCTCGGCGGCAGCGTATTACCACCATTTTCTGGATTCGTCGGCCGGTAAATTCCCAAATCAGGAATGGCAGGCGCGGCAGCGTCTCATTTTGCTCGAAAAGAAATGAAAAGCAGGGAGATGATGCGAGGAACAGATGCGGTGACGGTGGGAAGGCAAGGCCGCGCAAGACGAGCTGGCGAGAGGCTAGTCTTTTTGGACTTGCGGAATCGCATTAACAGCTCCTATAGTGGCGGCGTGGGGTGTTACCGCAACGGCGGAGGTTCCTCATGCGGACTCGCGTACCAGCGCTGCTCGTTCTGCTCACCGTGACCGTACTACCAGTTCGCGCGTCCGGATTCGACGACAAGATCCCCGATCAACAGAGCATTGACGCGCTGGCCGCCAGGGCCAGCCAGGCGCAGCCGCGCGAACAATGCTTCCTCTACGCCGAACTGGTGCATGAAATGACCGAGTTCAGCCTGCGGCGGTATGCCGCCGGGGACGTGGAGAAAGCCGCGGACCTGCTGCGGCAGATCCAGGAGCTGACCCGGAAGATTCACCTCTCGGTGGCGGAAGACAACAAGCGGCTGAAGAATGCCGAGATTCTGCTGCGGCACACCACTTTCCGGCTGACGGAGATGCTGCATTCGAGCGCGTTTGAAGACCGCCCGCTGGTGCAGCAGACGCTGGCCCAGGTGTCGCAGGCGCAGACCGAGGCCATGATGCAGGTGTTCCGGAAATAGGACTTGGCAGACGCCCGGCAAACTCCTTGGGTTGGGAGTTGCGCCACTTCCCTGCCCCGCACTGATTCGCTGCCCTGCGAGCTGAAATGGTTCGCCCGCGGCGGTGGGCTTGTGGTTGAATGGGAGGCCTGGAGGGTGATGCTGTGCGTTCGATGCGCTGTTTCGCCGCGATTCTGGCAGGCCTGATTCTGGCCTCGCCGTTGAGTGCACAGAAGGAGAAGCGGGAGCCGCTGACCGAGGTCCAGATTGAGCAGATTCGGGAGGCCGGCATCGACCCGAACCAGCGGGTCATCCTGTACACCAAGTTTCTGAACGAGCACGCGGAGGTGATCCATGGACTGGCCGGGCGCGTGCATTCGGCGGCGCGCAGCCGCCGCCTGGACGACGAGCTGCAGGATTTTACCGCGCTGATGGACGAGCTGGGCTCCAATCTCGACGTGTACTCGGACCGCAGGGCCGACACCCGCAAGGCGTTAAAGCCGCTTCCCGAGGCGGTCGAGCACTGGCTGGGGATTCTGCGCGCTCTGGCCGGGGAGCCGGGCTTCGACCTGGCCCGCAAGGAGGCTATCGAGAGCGGCCAAGAGCTGGCCGAGCAGGCCACTCGGATGCTGAAGGAGCAGACCGACTACTTCGAGCTGCACAAGGACGAGCGGGGGCAGGACAGGGCGGAGCCGAAGGGATGAGAGGGAGGGAACAGGGGTCAGGGGTCAGGGGTCAGGGATTAGGGGTTAGGGATTGGGGGTTAGGGACTAGGGACTAGGGGCTTTCTGGCGCCCAGTGGCTGCGCTGTGCTGGCCCAGGGCTGTAAGCTGTAGGGAGTGGCCGCTGATTTTGTTCCGATTTTTCAGGAGGAGTACCGGGCGTTGCGCCCCAGGGCGCCGATGCCGCCCATCGCGGTTCGTTTTCGCCGGTTTACGTCGCTGAATACGACCATCCGGCTGCGCGAGGGAGAGCTTCACGTGAGCCTTTCGGACCTTCTGGAGGGCGCGCCGGAAGCGGTGGTACGCGCCATCGCGCACATTCTGCTGGCCAAAATCTACAAGAAGCCCATCGACGCCATGCAGAACCTGCGCTACAAGCGTTTTGCATCGAGCGCCGCCGTGACCCGGCAGACGGAGTTGATTCGCAGCGCACGTGGCAACAAGCGGTTCTTCGGACCCGAGGGACGCTACTACCACCTGGAAGAGGTCTTCGACGCGCTGAATCTGCGGTTTTTCGGCGGGCTGCTGGGGCGTCCGGAGTTGACGTGGAGCGAGGGCATGGCGAAGCGCTCGCTGGGACACTACGATGCCGCCCACAACACCATAGTGGTGAGCCGGGTGTTCGACCGCCCTTCGAGCCCGCGCTATGCCGTCGAATACCTGCTCTACCACGAGATGCTGCACCTGAAGCACCCGGTGAGGATGCGCGGGTTGCGGCGCTGCGTACACTCTCGCGAGTTCAAGGCCGATGAAGCCTGCTTTCCGCAACTGAATGAGGCGCTGGCGTTCATCCGGCGGCTGTAGTCCCGATGCACAGTATCGGACCGCTCCGGGTCGGCAAAGAAGAGCTTTCACCGAGTTGACCGAGCCAGCCGCCGAAGCAGACCCGCGCCTTCTTGCGCAAGTCTTTCTTGCCTGGCGATTTTGCAGCACTGCGCACCCTACGCTCTGGAACGCGGCAGGACGGGCCGCATGAGGCCGGGGCTTTCTCTCCTATACTGCTCAAGAAGCCACCCGGAGACGCGGCGGGCGGCGTGTTGCCGGCGGCAGGGCACCGAATCTCTCGGAAGATGGAAGGAGGTCAGGATGGGGATCAAGCGGTACGGCGTGGACGGCGGCACGGGGGCGGGCGGGCAGCATCTTCCCTTTGCGCGGGCAGTGGAAGCAGACGGATGGCTCTATGTGTCGGGGCAGATCGCGATGGTGAAGGGCGAGGTGGTCGGGGGCGGCATCGCGGCGCAGGCCCGCCAGGCGATTCAGAACCTGCTCACGATTCTCGGCGAAGCGGGATACGGGCCGGAGCACGTGGTGCGCTGCGGCGTGTGGCTGGACGACCCGCGCGACTTTGCCGCCTTCAACGCCGTCTTCAAGGAATTTTTCGGAGAGCATCCGCCGGCCCGCTCCTGCGTGGTTTCGAGCATGGTGGTGGATTGCAAAGTGGAGATCGATTGCGTGGCCTACAAGTCGCAGAAGGCCTGAGCGTTTCTCCTTTTATCGAATGGGGCGACTCAACCGCCGGGGCGGAACGGCGCCGATTGTGAGCCAATGATTGTGAGCCTATGATCGATCATCACAGCGTGTTTCTGCTGGTCTCAGCTTTCGTTTCGGTGGTCGGGCTGATCGTGCTGATCGCAGTATTCAAGCTGAATCCTTTCATCACCTTGTTTCTGACCTCGCTGTCACTGGCGGTGGTGACCGGCATGCCGGTTTCGACCATTGTTCATTCTTTTGAAGCGGGGGTGGGCGGAACGCTGGGACACATCGCCATCGTGGTGGCGCTGGGCACCATGCTGGGCAAGATGATGGCCGAGTCGGGCGGCGCGGACCGCATCGCCTATACGCTGATTCGGCTGTTTGGCGAGAAGCGCGTGCATTGGGCCATGGTGACGATCGGACTCGTGGTGGGCCTGCCGGCATTTTTTGAAGTGGGATTTGTGCTGCTGATTCCGATTGCGTTTACGGTGGCGCGGCGGACCAAGACTTCTTTGATTCTGGTGGGGCTGCCGATGCTGGCCGGACTTTCCGTGGTGCATGGGCTGGTGCCGCCGCATCCGGCGGCGCTGCTGGCGGTGACGATTTACCATGCGGACGTGGGCCGCACCATTTTTTATGCGCTGCTGGTGGGACTGCCCACGGCGGTGCTGGCTGGGCCGCTTTATGCCAAGCTGATTGCTCCGCACATTCAACTGCCGGACGAGAACCCGATGGCCGCGGAGTTTGTGGATCACGGCGCGGAGCGCAGTTTGCCTGGATTCGGACTCACGCTGTTCACCATTCTCTTTCCGGTTTTGCTGATGCTGATGGGCACCTGGGCAGACGCGTTCAGCGCGCCTTCGACGGCTCTGAACCAGACCTTGCACCTGGTGGGCAACGACGATATGGCGCTGCTGATCGGCGTGCTGCTGAGCTTTTTCACGCTGGGGCGGCTCAGGGGCTTCAGCCGCGAAACCATTCTGCGTTTCACCAATGAGTGCCTGGCGCCGACGGCCACCATCACGATTTTAGTGGGCGCGGGCGGAGGCTTTGGACGGATTTTGCAGGATAGCGGCGTGTCGGAGGCCATCATCGCGGTGGCGCTGAACAGCCACGTCCCGCTGCTGCTGCTGGCCTGGATGCTGGCGGCGATGATGCGGCTGGCCACGGGTTCCGCCACCGTGGCCATGACCACCGCGGCCGGCATTGTGGCTCCCATCGCGCTGAACAGCCCCGGAGTTCACCCGGAGCTGCTGGCCATTGCCACCGGGGCGGGCTCGCTGATTTTTTCGCATGTGAACGACGGCGGATTCTGGCTGGTGAAGGAATATTTCAACATGAGCGTTGCGCAGACGATGAAGACCTGGTCGGTTTGCGAGACGATCATCTCGGTGACCGCGCTGGGGCTGACCGTTGCTTTGTCGTTTGCGGTTTGACGGCGCGGGTGCATTGGCTGGGCTAACTCCTTGAGGACGGATTCAATGACAGAGAAAACGTTGGCATCGGAGATTTCGCGGCGGAGTTTTCTGGCGGGCGCGACGGCTCTTGCGGCTACGCAATGGGCTTCGGGCGCGGCGCTGGCTGAGGGTCAAGGCGTGAAGGAAGGCCGGGTTTTCGCTTATGTGGGGACTTATACCGGAGCTATGGGAGCCGGAAGCAACGGAGAGGGAATCTATCTGGTAGAGATGGATACCGAGAGCGGCGAGTTACTGCGGCCGAAGCTGGCGGCAAAGACTCCGAGCCCATCGTGGATCGCGATTCATCCTTCGCGGAAGTTCCTCTATGCCGTGAACGAAGTGGGGAGTTTTGGCGGCGGCAGCGGGTCGGTGAGCGGCTTCGCGATCGAGCCGGCCACGGGCGCATTGCGCGCGCTGAACACGGTCAGTTCCGAGGGCGCGGGCCCGGCCTATTTGAGCCTTGACGCCAGGGGCAAGTTCGCGTTCGTGGCCAACTACGGCGGCGGAAGCGTGGCCGTGCTGCCGGTTCTTGACGGAGGACTGCTGGGCGAGGCGGTGGATACGCGCCGCGACAGCTTCTCCGTGGGCGGCACGCACGCGGCCGATGCGCCACCGGGGAGTTTTGCCGTGAGCGGACATGACGCCGCTCATGCGCACATGATTGCGCCGGACCCTGGAAACAAGTTTGTGCTGGTCGCCGACCTGGGCCAGGACCGGATTTATTCGTATGGCTTCGATGCGGGAACGGGCAAGCTGGCCAAGGGCGGCGCGACTTTCGCTTCCCTGCCCTCGGGCGACGGGCCGCGCCACTTTGTCTTTCACCCCAACGGGCATTGGCTGTATTCGATTCAGGAAGAAGCCTCGACCGTCGTGTTCTTCGAGTACGACGCCGGGGCGGGGACGCTGGCCGGGCGGCAGACGGTTTCCACGCTGCCCGAGGGCTTTGCGGGGACGAGCTTTGCTTCAGAGATTTTGGTCTCGCCGGATGGGCGCTTTCTCTATGCCGCGAATCGGCTCGCCGACACCATTGCCGTTTTCGCGATCGATGGACAGGGAAGGCTGAAGGCTCTTGGCGAAACATCGACCCACGGGGATTATCCTGGGCAATGCAGAATCGACCCCACCGGTACTTTTCTGTATGCCTGCAATCGGCGCAGCGATCACATTACGTGCTTCAGGATTCATCGCGACTCGGGGCTGCTGAGCTTCACCGGGCGCTACACGCCAGTAGGAAGCCCGGCGAGCATTACGTTTCTGGCGTGATGCCTGTTTTGCGCCTCACCCAGGAAGGAGCAAGAATGCAGGTTCAACAAATCATGGACGCCAGGAAAGTGTGTGCGATCCCACCCATTCCGCAAAGAGCGCGGAATGGATGGGGCACCCAAGGCTATTGGTTGTGAGTGAAAATGCTGTGGATGCAGAACGCTAGGACCCGTCGGAGGGGACCTCGAAGGTGACCAGTTCGGCACGGAAGCCGCGGGTGCGAATGGCTCCGTACGTGATGCCGGCAGCCATCCACACAAAGCCGAGCACCTTCGCCGGCAAGCTGAGATTGAGCCAGATGAAGGCGCAGATGAGAAAGCCCAGGGCCGGCACCAGGAAGCCGCTGAGATTGCCGGGCTGGTCCGGCGCTCCGCTGCTTCTGGTTCGCAAGTAGTGGACGAACGCTGCTCCATTCACGCCCATGAAGGCGATAAAGGCTCCGAAGTTGAGGCACTGCGCGCCGATTTCGTAGGCCCCTCCGCCGAGGCGGCTGGCGAAGAACTCGAGCAAGCCGGCTCCGACGAGCGCGAAGGCTCCGACGGCAATGATGTTGTTGCGCGGGACGCGGTGCTTGGGCTCGATGACGCCGAAGAACGACTTGGGCAGCGCGTTGCCGCGGCCCATGCCGTAAAGCAGACGTCCGGCGGCCAGTTGCGAGCCCATTCCGGAGCCCATGTTGGCGATCAGCAGGGTGAAGTTGACGATCTGGAAGAGGATGATGCCGCCGGCCTGGCCGGAGACCAGGGCAAAGGCCGATTCGACGTTATCGCTGGAGAAGGGCTTCGATCCCCAAATAAGTTGCGCCGCATAGACCTCCAGCCCGGAGAGGACGCCGGTGATGAGGCAGACCAGGACCGTGGCCAGCAGGATGTTGCGGCGGGGGTTGCGGACCTCTTCAGAGAATGTGGAGATGGCGTCGAAGCCGATGTAGGTGAGCACGGCCACCGAGGTGCCGGCGAAGATGCTGGAGGTGTGGAAGCTGGCCGGGTCATAGAAGGGGTGAGTGAAGAATCCGGGATCGTGATGGATGTGCCAGACAGTGCGAACGACGCAGCCCAGGAAGAGCACCACCACCACGACCATGCCGGCGCAGAGGGCCTCGTTCAATTGCGCCGAGGTCTTGATGCCGCGCAGGTTCATCCAGGTGAAGAAGGCGGCGAAGAAGAGAATCCAGACGTAAAAGGAGAGGCCGGGGAGGATGTTCATGGCGGCCTTGGCGCAGAAGGCGGTGCAGATGAGGGGATTGATGAGGTAATCCATGACCATGCCCCAGCCGACCACGTAGCCGAGAGCGGAGTGCATCTCCTGGCCAACGTAGGTGTAAGCCGAGCCGGCGCTGGGATAGACACGCGCCATGCGGCCGTAACTAATGGCGGTAAAGAGCATGGCGACCATGGCGATGAGGATGGTGGTGACGACGTGGCCATGGGCCTTGTTGCTGATGACGCCGTAGATGCCCATGGGCGCGGTGGGCTGGATGATGACCATGCCGATGATGATCAGGTTCCACAGGCCGAGGGTGCGATGAAGGCCGACGGAGCCGGGCGGATTGCTTGCTGAGGCGGTTGCCATGCTGATCCTGGGTGTCAATTTGCCGTGACGGCAGAGGTTGGAGTGATGGTTTCAGAGGCCACATTCCAGCCCTCGATCTGAACCATGGGCGTGGCGGGGGCGCTTTCCGGCAGCAACGCCGTCAGGGTGCGGGATTCGCCGGGGGCGAGTTCAATCCAGTTGTCGGACCAGAATACAGGAGCGATGAGGCCGCCGTCCGCGGTGCGAACGGCGGCACGAATCTGAAAGGCCAGCGCAGAGGACCGATTATCGAGAACCATGCGCAGTTCGCGGCCCTGCGCGGTGGTCCGAATCTGGGCCTGAGCCGCGACTTTGGCGGCGGGGAGTTTGGCCAGAGCGGTCAGGTTTTCGTGGCGCGCGGCGGGGGTGTGGGTGTAGTCGGTCTTGGCCCAGTCGAAGGCGGTGAGCGTGCCCGGCACCCAATAGAAATTGCGGCTCACGACGCGGCCCGAAGCGTCGGACAAGGCCAGGTCGATGAAGAAGATTCTCTCCGCGCCGGAGTACATGGCTTCCGGGATGGAGAGAACCTGCTGGGCGCTGTCGACGGCGGCATCGAGGGTGGCCTCGGCGCTGAAGAGTTCTTTCCACGCCAGGTTGTGCACGTGGACGCTGGCATGGAGCCCGGGAACGATCTCATAGGTGCTGTTGACCACCACCACCGAGCCGTCGTCGTAGGAGTACTGAATGTGGACCGGCTCGCAGGCCTTCCTGGCTCCGAAATAGCCCGCGCCGGCATCGAGGTAGTAGTCGTAGAGGTGCCAGAACATGGAGGGCCAGGCATTGTTGAGCATCCACTGAATCACGCCCGTGGAGACATACTTGTTTCTGCCGTAGGCCTCGAACATGGCGCGCTCGGAGTCGTACTGCATGGTTTGCGCGATGCGCTCGTATTCGGCGGCTGAGCCGGGCTTGGCGTAGACGGCTTCCATGGCCTGATCGAAGACCTGCATGACGGCGAACTTGCCGCCGCCGTAGTGGAGGCTCCAGGCAGCGGAGGGCGGCCAGGCCTCGGCGTCGGGGAGAAACTTTTTCCGGCTGGCGAGCGACGCAATGGCCGGGCCGGGGCTGGTTTCGGTGTTGAAGCCGTAAGCGCCGCCGTTTTGCCGGTCCACGTACCAATAGCTGGGCGCGACGTAGTCGTAGGGGCCGGTCATTTTGACTCCGCTGGGTCCGGTGACCGTGGTGGGCGTGGAGGAAGCCGAGGAGAGGACCGGGTTGGGCCAGCGGGTCTCGGACTCGACCTGCAGGTAAGCACGCTCGACGTCGGCGGGTGGCGGATTGTCGCTGCCATTGAGCCAGACCAGCAGGCTGGGGTGGGCGCGCAGGCGCAGCATCTGCGCACGGAGCGAGGAGGTGGCAATGGCGAGATCCTCCGGGGTCCAGTCCTTCCATTGCTCCCAGTGGTCACAGCAGCACCAGCCGAGCATGACCAGGATTCCCTGCTGGTCGGCGAGATGGAAGAAGGAGTCGGTTTCGAGCTTGCCCTCGAGGCGGATGGCGTTGAGGTTCATATCGCGGACCAGGCGGAACTGGTCTTGCAAGCGGGCTTCATCGGTGCGCAGCAGCATGTCCTGTGACCAGCCCGCGCCGCGAATCAGGATCGGCTTGCCGTTGACGCGAAACAGGCGGCTGCCGGTTGCTGTCAGTTCCGAGGTCACCTCGCGGATTCCGAAATCCACGCTTTGCTGGTCGGAAACCTGGCCCTCGAGGCTGAAGCTCACCGTCAGCCGCTCCAGGTGCGGGTCGCCCATCTGGCGAGGCCACCATGGTTTGGGATTGCGCATTCGCAGCGCGGGAAACTGCTCGGTGGAGAAGACGACAGTGCGGTCTTGATGGGGCGCGAGTTCGACCGATTGCTCGAATCGGACCCCGGCGGCGGAACCTGTGGCCAGGCCCTTGACGGGGGCGCCGGTGGAGTTGTGCAGCTCAGCGTAGACCGTGAGGTCGGCGGAGCTGAGCTGGGCGTCTTTGAAGTGGGTGACCGCGAGCGGCGAGCGCACGGTGACCGCGCCGGTGGCGACCAGATCGACCGCGCCCCACAGGCCCATGTCCTTGTCCGGGGGGCAGGGATTCCAGTCCACCCAGTTGATGCCCAGGTCCTTTTCAGTGGGCGCGAAGGTCTCCACGGCCAGCACATTTGCCTTGCCGGGCTTGAGCAGTTGGGTCACGTCGAAGTCGTAGCTGCGATAGGCGCCTGCCACGGTTGAGGTGTCCGCGATCCGGCGGCCGTTGAGCCAGATATCGGCGCGATAGTTGATGCCGGCGAAGTGGAGCCAGAAGCGGCCTTCCCTGAGCGACGCCGCCGGAGCCGTGAATTCGCGGCGATACCACCAGCCGCAGCGGTAGGGGCTTTCCTGGGGCATGGGCAGTTCGGCAAAGTTGTGGCCGACGGGATAGGTTGTGCCGGGAATCTGGCGCAGGTTGGCGCCGAAGTAGGGGTCGGGAACTGCTCCAGCAGCAGCCTGTGCGGCCAGCACCGTGCTTGGGACCTCGGTTTTCAGCCAGTCCCCGGCGGCAAATCCCTCTTGGGAGATGGAGTCGCCCGCAGCCTGGAGTTTGCAGGCCGATTGCAGGCGCCAGTCTTCGCGAAGCGGGGTTACGGTTCCCGCCTGGAGCGCTGCCGGCAGCGACCCAAGCGCCAGCAGCACGATGGTGAATCTTCTTTGCAAAAGCACCGGAACCTCCTGCTCGGCGGGCCTGGGACTTGACGCCAGGAGACCGCGAAGGGAAATGGGAGCCAGGAAAAGCGGCGGATAGAAGTCCTGAGGCAAATAACCTGGCTGTATCCTGGTTCAATTCCTGGTTCGATTCCTAGTTCAATCGTTTGAATCTTGAAATATCGTCCCTGTTCCCCGGCCTTGTCAAGGAGGTTTTGGCGCCGGCCCGGCGTTGTTTTTGCTGCAGCGGCGGACAGGTTGTTGACATGCGCGCCACCAGTTGCGGCTGGGCCAGGTGGAGCCGTGGGGCGAGAGCGCCGCCCTGCTCGCGGGCCGCCACGCCCTCGAGCACCCATTTGGCCGCCAGCAAGCCCATCTCGCGGGTGGGCTGGCGAATGGTGGTGATGCCGGGAGTGGCCACCGCCGCCGGCTGCACGTCGTCGAAGCCCAGCACCGAGCAATCCTCCGGCACCCGCACGCCGGCGGCGGCGAGGCCGCGGACCACGCCCAGGGCGGTGAGGTCGTCAAAGGCCAGAACCGCGGTGAAGGGCTGTCTCGAGGCCACCATCCGGGTCGCGCAGTCGATTCCGCCCTCGAAGCCCGAGGCCGGGTCGACCAGGCCGGGGAGTTGGAGAACCAGCCGTGGGTGGAAGTCGATTCCGGCCTCGGCTGCCGCGGCGCGCACCCCGGCCCAGCGCGGCGCACTGTCGAACAGCTCCTCGGGGCCGCGGATCACCGCGATGCGGCGATGGCCCAACTGGAGCAGATGGCGCAGGGCCATTGCGCCGCCCGCCTGGTTGTCCACCAGCACCGAGCTGATCCCCAGCGAGCTCATGTCGCGGCTGACAATCACAATCGGGACGTTGTTCTTTTCGATGTCGCCCAGCAGGTTGGTCTCGTCGAAGACCCAACTGGCGATGACGATGACCCCTTCGGCGCGACGCTCCAGGATCATCTGCAAATAGCTGTCGAAGAGATCGCGCTCGGTCTGCGCGTCCATCAGCAGGGGGAGGAAGCTGGCGGGCTGCAGGCCGGCCTGGATGCCGCGAACGATGGGGATGCAGAAGGGGTCGGACAGGTCGTAGGCCAGCACCCCGATGGTCTGGCTTCGGCGGCGGCGGAGGGAGCGCGCATAGGCGTCGGGATGGTAGCCGAGGGTCTGAGCCATGGCGCGGATCTGCTGCCGGGTGGAGGCGGCGACATTCCGCGAGAGGGGCGCCTCGCTGAGGACAATGGAGACCGTGGAGACGGAGAACCCGCAGGCGCGGGCAATATCGAGCAGCGTGACATGGCCGGATCTTCGTTGAGCCACTTTGCCCTCCCTGCCGGGTTGGTGCGGCGAGTTTTCGCGGCGCGCGGCAACCCAGCGATATTCTGCCACAGCCGGCGGGCCTTTGGTTCGGTTGAGTTGAGTTGGGGAGGCGCTCCGAGTGGCTCTTGTGCGCCTCTCGGGGAGCTTTTCGAGGGCTGACGGGGCGGTCCGATGCGCGTCCCGGTTTGAATCCTGCAATCGGTTGATTCTATGTATTTTACATGTCTTAATGAGGGGGCGATCCCGGGGCCGCGGAGGTCCTTTTTGGAGCAGCATCAGGTTGAAGGGGGAATCGAGTTTGCGGGCGGTCCGGGGGGGTGCGAGTTTTCGCTTGACAGGGGAAAACCGTGGTCCTACATTTTTCATTCTGGAGATTCAAACGTTTGAATCGCTCGAATTCTCAGGGGGCTGCCATGAAAAACAGCGCTGAACGCACCAGGTCCATGCGCCATCTACTGTTCGTCTGCACGCTCCTTCTGAGCGCCGCGGCGGCCTTCGCCCAGGCCGGCCGAGGGGGCATTAGCGGGCTGGTGACCGACCCCACCGGAGCCATCATCCCCGGGGCCAAAGTCACGGCGCTGAATCACGCAACGGCCATCAAGCTCACGACCGTCTCAACCGCGGCGGGCCTGTACTCCTTTGTGTCGCTGACGCCGGGCGTTTACGAAGTGACCGCGAGCCTGAAAGGGTTTGAAAGCGTTGCTCAGGACAATGTGAAAGTGACGGTGGATCAAATCAGCACCGTGAATATTGCGCTCCGGGTGGGCAGTGTGAGTGAAGTGGTTACGGTGACGGAAGCCACCTCGCTGGTGGAGAGCAGCAACTCGACGGTGGGCCAGTTGATCTCGGCCGAAACCATCGAGCGCGTTCCGCTGTTGACGCGCAACGTTTTCGACCTGGTGCAACTGAGCGCGGGGGTGACGCCGGCCAATGGATCGCCGAACTCTTCCAATTCGCAGGCCATCATCAACATATCCAGCGGACGGCCCGGGGTGGATGTCTCGTCGTACACCATCAATGGCGCCATCCAGGGCTCTGTGTATTACATGCTGGACGGCAGCCCGCTGGGGGTGGCCGAAAACAACGTCGCCGCCGTCATTCCGGCGATGGAGATTCCCGAGGACGGGGTGGAAGAGTACCGCGTGGAGACGCAGAACACGCCGGCCTCCTATCAGAGCGGCGGCGCGGGCGTGATCAGCCTGGTGAGCAAGTCGGGCGGGGATCAGTTCCATGGCGACGGGTTTGTGGTTTTGCGGCCGAATGTTCTGGCCGCCAACGAATACTTCAACAAGCAAAGCCAGGTTCTGGCCGGCGCGCCCAATCAGTCGCCAGCCTTTCACCGCTATCAGGAAGGCGGGGCCATCAGCGGGCCTATCCTGCACAAGAAGCTCTTTTTCTTTGGGGATTATGAAGCCACGCAGCAGGAATCATTCGATGGTTCAAGCATCTTCACGGTACCCACCAGCGCGGAGCGGATCGGGGATTTTTCCGCCGACAGTTATACGATCTATAACCCGATGGTTCCCGATTTCGGGGCTGCTGGCGCACCGGCCGGCAGTACGGCAAATCCCGCCGGGACGCGGCAGCCGATCGCGGGCAACATCATCGCCAACCCCAATTCCATTGCATTGAAGTTTCTATCCGAATTTCCCAAGTGCAATTTTCCCAACCCGGCCACGTGCGATGCGGCCACGGACGAACACCTGAACAACCTTTATGTTCCAGGACTGGACCCGACGACCGCACAGCGGTTCGACATTCGGATGGATTACTACAAGGGTGAGAAGCAGAGGCTCTTCGGGCGCTTCTCATTTGACCGGCTGTTTACCTCGGGAGTGAACGCCTTCAACAACGATTGGGATCTGGACTACGCGCAGAACATTACCAACGGGCGGAACTTCCTGATTGGGGACGATTACACGATCAATCCGACAACGGTGCTGCAGTTGCGCTACAGCTTCACGCGCCACTATGAGGCCCAGGGAGGCGACCCTCGGCAGAATGGCTTCGACATCACCACGCTGGGATTTCCCGCCGCACTGGCCGCTGACGAGGCGTACAAGACGCTTCCCTATGTGACCTTCAGCGACGTGGGCGGGGGCATCGGCGGCACCGCCAACTACAACACGTTCCTCTATGCCAGCGAAGACAGCGACGTAAACGCGACCGTGACCAAGGCCTGGGGCAAGCACGAGATCAGCGCCGGCGCGGAAACCATGAAGCGATTCCTGAATGTGGGCCAGCCGCCCGCGCCTTCCGGCAATTACCAATTCGACATCACGGCCACGAGCCAGACGGCAATCTCGGGCGGAGGGGGCAGCGACTTCGCTTCCTTCCTTCTGGGCATGGGGAGCCCGAGCGAATCGACGAATTTCACCCAGGACCTATTTGTCGCGGAAGCCAGTCCGTATTACGCCGCCTTCATTGAGGACACCTACCATCCCCATCACGCTCTGACCATCACCGCGGGCGTTCGCTGGGACATCTTCGGGGGTAAAACGGAGCGGCATAACCGGTTGGAATACTTCGATCCGACAGCCGCGGGCACTGATCCGGTCAGCGGCGCATCGTTCACCGGGGGCGAAGTGTTCTCGACGAGCGGTCATCGCTCACCCTTCACGACAAACATGAAGGATTTTGGCCCCCGGCTGGGGGTCTCGTGGCAGCCCGTGAATCACCTGGTGGTCCGCGGCGGCGGAGGCTTCTACTTTGGACCGAGCGCGGAGATGGTAGGCGGCGCAACTCTCGACAGCGATGGCTACTCGACGAGCGTGAACTGGAATGCTATCGCCTGGAACAACGATCCGAATACCATCGCATTCGACGGCGGCGCCGCGAGTGGGAGCCAAGGCAACACGACGATTCTCAATTCCCTGAGCAATCCATTCCCAACGGGCCTTGTTGCCCCGTCGCAGTTGAAGCCGAGCGGATTGGCGACCGGCCTGGGTGCGAATTTGAACGCCATGCTGCATTCGCAGCGCACGCAGGAGACCTATAACTTCAACTTCGGCCTGGAATACGAACTCCCGCACAGCGTCATTGTCAGCGCCGGCTATGTGGGCAGTAGGGGCCTGTTCCTGCCGCTGTCGGGTGTGGATCTGAATCAGCTCACCCTGAGCCAGATCGATCAGTTCGGCACCGCGGGAGACAGCATCGCGCAATTCCTGGCGGCGGAGCCTTTCCCGCAGTTCACCACGGGCAGCATCAGCGTGACCAACCAGACCAACGGCGTGATGGTGCATGGGTATCCGGGCGGCGATTCGGAGTACAGTTCATTGCAGACCAAGGTGCAAAAGCGCATGACCAAAAGCTTCACCACGCTGGCCTCTTTCACCTGGGCCAAACTGATGACGGACGATGGGAATCCTCCGCTTGGTTTTGTGGGTTCTCATGCCGGTTCGATACAGGACTGGAGGGACATGCGCTTCGAACACTCGGTGAGTCCCCAGGATGTGAAGTATCAGTTCACATGGCAGGCATCGTACGATTTGCCGGTGGGCAAGGGCCGGGCGGTGAATTTGAGCGGGGTAGCCAATGCCGCATTGGGCGGCTGGACGACCAACGCCGTTTTTTATCTGAGCAGCGGCGTTCCCATCGCGGCGCCCATGATCTGGACATCGCCGGTGTACCTGAACCAGAGGGCCAATATGGTTTGCGATCCGAGCAAGGGCGCTCCGCACACGACGGCGGAGTGGTTCACTCCAGATTGCTTTCAGGCGCCCGCCAGTTCGTTTGTGCCTGGAAATGCCCCGGCCTATCTTGACCACGTCCGCACCATGGGAGCCGACGACCTGGATCTCACCCTTTCCAAGGGCTTCAAATTGGGCAAGGAGCGGGATCTGCACTTTGATGTATCGTCCTACAATGTTGCCAACAAGGCGCAATATGCCTCGCCGGGCGTGCCCACACAAAGCAGCGGGTGGACCACGGCGAATGGCTTCGGCCTGATCTCCTCGACATCCAATTCACCGCGCCAGTTCCAGTTCGGGTCGAGGTTTACGTTCTGAAGGGTCGTTGGGGGGGCGGGGAGATCGACCGGCCGCGACGGCCACGCGTCCCACTTTGCGGTTTCTGGTTGGGGCTGACGGTTTGCAGTCGAGGTTCCCCCTCGGGGAGCGACAGCGCCATTTCTTGTCCCGCAGATTCGGATTTCCGCCCTGAAAACGGTGCAGGGGAGGGGCCGGGCGGAGGCTGAAACTGCGTTCAAGGGCATGGAGGGCGCAAGGAAGTTCAGACGGATGATAAAATTTTCGTTATATTAGAGACTTCAGACAAGACCCAGACGCGGCCGGGCCTGCCAGGTAGGCCCTCACAAGAAGGACAGGGCGATTTCCTCAGGGGGAATTGCACCGCATTTGTGTATTCGGCCAAGAACGCCACTCTGCTCGGAAAAAGTTCATCTGGAAGGTTGCCATGAAAACACCGGATCGTTGTCTTCGCACTCCTCAGCCCCAGGGTCTTTATCATCCACGCAATGAGCACGATGCCTGCGGCATGGGCCTGGTGGCCAGCATCCGCGGCGAAAAGAGCCACGACATTATCCGCAAGGGGCTGGAGGTTCTGATCAACCTAACCCATCGCGGCGCGGCGGGCTGCGACCCGGAGACGGGCGACGGCGCGGGGATTCTGATCCAGATTCCGCATGTCTTTTTTGCCCGCGAATGCGGCGAGCTGGGGATGCAGTTGCCGGAGCCGGGCGCCTACGGGGTGGCCATGTGTTTTCTGCCGGTGGACAAGCAGGACCGGCTGCAATGCGAGGGGGTTTTCGAGCGCATCGCACGGGAGGAGGGCCTCAGCGTCCTCGGCTGGCGCGACACTCCGGTGAACGGCATCGCCATCGGCCGCGAAGCCCGCGCGTCACAACCCTACATTGAGCAGTTTTTTGTGGGCAGCCCCGAGGGACTGAGCGAGGACGCCTTCGAGCGGCTGCTCTACCGGGTTCGCCGGCGCACGGAAAACGAAATCTGCGCCTCGGAGATCGAGGGCAAGGACGATTTCTTCGTCCCGTCGCTTTCCTGTCGCACCATCGTGTACAAGGGCCTGATGCTGGCGCCGCAGATTGAGAAGTTTTATTTTGAGCTGGCCAATCCGCTGGTGACCAGCGCGTTGTGCCTGGTCCATCAGCGCTTTTCTACCAATACATTTCCGAGTTGGAAGCTGGCGCATCCTTACCACTATGTGGCGCACAACGGGGAGATCAACACCATCCGCGGCAACGTGAGCTGGATGAACGCCCGGCAGTCGGTGCTGGAGAGCCCGCTCTACGACGGCAAGATCGACGATCTGTATCCGGTGATCATGCCCGGAGGGAGCGACTCGGCTTCGCTGGACAACGCGGTTGAGTTTCTGTTTCAGTCGGGCCGCACCCTGCCTCATGTGATGGCGATGCTGATTCCCGAAGCCTGGTCCGGCAACCCGGACATGGACGAGGAGAAGCGCGCCTTCTACGAGTACCACGCTTCGCTGATGGAGCCCTGGGACGGGCCGGCGGCCATCGCCTTCACCGACGGCCGCGTGATCGGCGCGACCCTGGACCGCAACGGATTGCGTCCTGGCCGCTACGTGGTGACCAAGGACGATTTGGTGGTGCTGGCCTCGGAGGCGGGCGTGCTGGACGTGCCGGCGAAGGATGTGCGCAAGAAGGGCCGGCTGCAACCGGGGCGCATGTTCCTGGTGGACACGGTGGAGAAGCGCATCGTCTCCGACGCCGAGATCAAGAAGCAGTTGGCCACGCGGCAGCCCTATGGGGCATGGCTCAAGGAGCAGCAGGTGACGCTGGACCAGTTGCCGGAGCCGGCGCGGGTGATTGCGTCGAATCCCGAGACCCTGCTGCGCCGCCAGCGGGCCTACGGGTATAGCGAAGAAGACCTCAAGGTGCTGTTGACTCCGATGGGCGCGACGGGCGCCGAGCCGATCGGCTCGATGGGCACCGATGTGCCTCTGGCCTGCCTTTCCGACCGCCCGCAGCCGTTGTTCAACTACTTCAAGCAGCTTTTCGCGCAGGTCACCAACCCGCCCATCGATCCGATTCGCGAAGAGATGGTGATGTCGCTGATCAGCTATATCGGCACGGAGCGCAACATTCTGGACGAGGCACCGGACAACTGCCACACGCTGAAGCTGCCGCATCCGATATTGACCAACCGGGACCTGGAGAAGCTGCGCCGCGTCTCATCAGGAGATTTGCTGGCCACCACGCTGCCGGCGCTGTTCCGCGCCGCCGATGGCGAAGCCGGTTTGCACCGGAGCCTGGACGAGTTAAGCGCCCGCGCCGCACACGCCGTGGCCTCCGGCTACACGCTGCTGATTCTTTCCGACCGCGGCGTCGACGCCACGTATGCGCCGATTCCCAGCCTGCTGGCCATGGCCGCGGTGCACAACCGCCTGGTGAGGGAAAAGACCCGCACCCAGGTGGCGCTGATTATCGAAAGCGGCGAACCGCGCGAGGTGATGCACTTTGCCCTGCTGATCGGCTACGGCGCGAGCGCCATCAATCCTTACCTGGCCATCGAGACCCTGCACGACCTGAAGCGGCGCGGATTGCTGCCTCACAACGTCACAGGGCCTCATGCCGAGAAGAACTTCATCAAGGCCATCAACAAGGGTCTGCTGAAGACCTTTTCGAAGATGGGCATCAGCACGCTGCAGAGCTATCGCGGCGCGCAGGTCTTCGAGGCCGTGGGCCTGAACCAGGCGCTGGTGGACGCTTACTTCTCCGGCACCGCTTCGCGCATCGAAGGCGTGGGCCTGGAGGTGCTGGCCCGCGAAGCGCAAATGAAGCACGATTACGCCTACCAGCCGCTGACCGAGTCCGAGACCGAGTTGGTGGTGGGGGGGCAATATCAGTATCGCGAGGGCGGCGAGTATCACCTGCTGAATCCGGCCACCATCAGCAAGCTGCAACAGGCGGTGCGGCAGAACAACCCGGCCACTTTCCAGGAATACACCGACCTGCTGGACGATCAGAACCGCCATCTGTGTACGCTGCGCGGGCTGCTGCAGTTGAAGTACGCCGATGCGCCGATTCCGATTGAGGAAGTAGAGCCGGCCAAGGAGATTGTGAAGCGCTTCACGACCGGCGCGATGAGCTTCGGATCGATTAGCAAGGAAGCGCACGAGACGCTGGCGATCGCGATGAACCGGCTGGGCGGCATGTCGAACACCGGCGAGGGCGGCGAGGACGAAGAGCGCTTCAAGCCCGACGCCAACGGCGACTCGCGCCGCTCGGCGGTGAAGCAGGTGGCGAGCGGCCGTTTCGGGGTGACGACGAATTATCTGGTGAACGCCGACGAGTTGCAGATCAAGATGGCGCAGGGCGCCAAGCCCGGCGAGGGCGGCCAGTTGCCGGGCCACAAGGTGGATGAGGTGATCGCCCGGACGCGCCACTCGATTCCCGGGGTGGGCCTGATTTCGCCGCCGCCGCATCACGACATTTACTCCATCGAAGATCTGGCGCAACTGATCTACGACCTGAAGAACGTGAACCCGCAGGCGCGCATCGCGGTGAAGCTGGTTTCTGAGGTGGGCGTGGGCACGGTTGCCGCGGGCGTCAGCAAGGCGCACGCCGACGTGGTGCTGATCTCCGGGGACAACGGCGGCACCGGCGCATCGCCACTGAGTTCCATCAAGCACGCCGGCCTGCCCTGGGAACTGGGTCTGGCCGAGACGCAGCAGGTGCTGTTGTTGAACGATCTGCGCGGGCGCATCAAGGTGCAGACCGACGGCAAGCTGCAGACCGGGCGCGACGTGGTGATCGCGGCCCTGCTGGGGGCCGAAGAGTTCGGCTTCGCCACCACGCCGTTGATCACCATGGGCTGCATCATGATGCGCAAGTGCCACCTGAACACCTGCTCGGTGGGCATCGCGACCCAGGACCCGGTGTTGCGCGCCCGCTTCACCGGCCAGCCCGAGCACGTGGTCAACTTCTTCTTCTTCCTTGCAGAACAGGTCCGCGAGCAAATGGCAAAGCTGGGCTTTCGCACGGTCAACGAGATGGTGGGCCGGGTGGACAGGATTGACGCCGCCCTGGCCGACGCGCACTGGAAAGCCAAGGGCATCGACCTTTCCTCCATTCTGTATGCGCCCACCGTGCCGTCGCGCGTGGCTCGCCGCAGGGTGCAGGCGCAGGACCACGGCTTGGACCAGGCTCTCGATCACAGGCTGATCGAAAAGGCCGCGCCGGCCCTGGAGTTCCAGACTCCGGTCACCGGCAGCTTCGCCATCCGCAACGTACACCGCACGGTGGGCGCCATGCTGGGCGGGGAAATCGCCCGGCGCTACGGGTCGGCTGGATTGCCTGAGGGCACGATTCACTACAAGTTCACCGGCTCGGCGGGCCAGAGCTTCGGAGCCTTCGTGCCGAACGGCGTGACGCTGGAACTGGAAGGCGACTCGAACGATTATCTCGGCAAGGGGCTCTCCGGCGGACGCATCATCGCGTACCCGCCCAAGACCTCGAGCTTTTTTCCCGAAGAGAGCATCCTGGTGGGGAACGTGGTGCTCTACGGCGCAACTTCCGGCGAGGTCTTCCTGAACGGCATCGCCGGCGAGCGCTTCGCGGTCCGCAACTCGGGCGCCACGGCGGTGGTGGAGGGCGTGGGCGACCACGGCTGCGAATACATGACCAACGGCATGGTGGTGGTGCTGGGGTTGACGGGGCGCAATTTCGCCGCCGGCATGAGCGGCGGGCTGGCCTTCGTCTACGACGACCAGGGAGACTTCTCCACACGGCGCTGCAATCAGGCCAGCGTGGACCTGGAGCCGCTGGTTACAGATGCCGATGTGGCGGAAGTCCGCGGCCTGCTGGAACGGCACCGCGACCTGACCGGGTCGCCCCGCGCCGCCTGGATTCTGGAGCACTGGGCCGACGCGCAGCCGCGATTCATCAAGGTCTTCCCGCACGAGTTCAAGCGCGTTCTGAATGTTCCGCGCGTCGAAGAGATTTATTCCTCTCCCACAAATTCGTCGCCTCTGGTGGCGGCAACAGAGGTGCAGCATGGGTAAGGTGACAGGGTTTCTGGAGATCGATCGCGAACAACCCGCCCGGCGCAAAGTCGAGGACCGGCTTGAGGACTGGTTCGAGATTTACGAGCCCTTCCCCGAGGAAAAGCAGCGCGAGCAGGGCGCACGCTGCATGGACTGCGGCGTTCCTTTCTGCCATACCGGCTGTCCGGTGAACAACCTGATTCCGGACTGGAACGACCTGGCGTATAACGGCCGCTGGGAAGCCGCCATCCGCCGCCTGCACGCCACCAACAACTTTCCCGAGTTCACAGGTCGCATCTGCCCCGCCCCGTGCGAGGCCGCCTGCGTGCTGGGCATCGACCAGCCCCCGGTGTCGATCAAGCTGATGGAGCGCTCCGTCGTGGAGCGCGGGTGGGACGAAGGCTGGATTCATCCCGAGCCGCCGGAGACGAACACCGGCAAGAGGGTGGCCGTGGTCGGCAGCGGACCTTCGGGATTGGCCGCCGCACAGCAGTTGCGCCGCGCCGGGCACTCGGTGACGGTCTACGAGAAGAACGACCGCATCGGCGGCCTGATGCGCTATGGCATCCCCAACTTCAAACTCGAAAAGCATGTTCTGGACCGCCGCATCCATCAGATGAGGGCCGAAGGCGTCACTTTTGTGACCAACGCGCACGTGGGCGTCAACGTCCCTGTGGAGGCTCTCACCGGCCACTATGACGGCATCCTGCTGTGCGGCGGCTCGGAACAGCCGCGGGACTTGAAAATCCCCGGCCGCGAGCTGAAGGGCGTTCATTTCGCCATGGAGTTCCTGCCCCAGCAGAATCGCCGCTGCGAGGGTGACGCGCTCGATGCGGCCGCGGACATCCTGGCCACCGGCAAGCGCGTGGTAATTATCGGCGGCGGCGACACGGGCGCCGACTGCCTGGGCACCAGCCTCCGTCAGAAGCCTTTGAGCGTCCACCAGTTCGAGATCATGCCCAAGCCGCCGGCACAGCGGGCCGCCTCCACGCCCTGGCCGCTCTGGCCCTTGCAGTTGCGCACCGAGACCTCGCACGAAGAGGGCGGGATCCGCGACTGGAGCATCAATAGCGTGCGATTTACCGGCGACGAGAACGGCCGGCTCAAGCAGTTGCACGCGGTGCGCGTCGGTCCTCCGCCCAAGTTCGAATCCATCGCGGGCTCGGAGTTCACGCTGGATGTGGATCTGGTGCTGCTGGCCATGGGGTTTCTGGGGCCGGTGCGCCCGGGCATGATCGAGCAATTTGGAGTGGCGCTGGACAGCCGCGGCAACGTGGCCACCAACGGAGACTACCAGACGTCGGTGGAAAACATCTTTGCCGCCGGCGACATGCGCCGCGGGCAGTCGCTGGTGGTCTGGGCCATCTCCGAGGGGCGCAAGGCAGCGGCAGCCGTGGACCGTTACCTGACCGTGAATGCCGAAGAACTCACGCAGCGCCAGCGGACTCTCGCCTGAACATCTTTTGAACCTCATGGGGGAATGCCCGGAGCGGGTCCACAATTCACGCGCCTTTTGTGGAGTTGCTCAAGATGGCCTTTCCACGGGAAAGGCCATCTTGAGAGACCGGCCTTCGGGATAGGGCTACCCTGGTTCGGCCCTATCCGCGCTCAAGTTGTGGATGCAGCTTCCCGCATTTCGCCGAAGAACGGCGTGTTCCGCCGCAGCACACACTCGGCAGCGTACAAGTACATGGCGGCCGACCAGGTTTGCCAATCGCGGCCGCTGGGCTTGCCGGTTTGCGCGCGAATCCACTCGTTGAAACCCCACTCCGCCTCATCTTCGTGCCATGGCTTGACGAGTTCCGTCAGCGCCAGCAATTTGCGCTCGGCCAGATCCATCTGCCCTGCGGCTACGCAGGCCGCGACATAGAAGCCGCAGATAAACGGCCATACGCCGCCGTTGTGATATTCGCCGGGCAGATTATAGAGTTCGTATCGCGGATGCCAATCGGCATGATGCGGCAGGATAAACGGGAACAAGCAGGGCGGCAGGCCCACCGCCAGTTCTCCGCGATGCCGCATGGCCTCGCACTCCTCTTCAATCCATGCCACCAGATCCCGCGCCCGTTTAGGCGAAGCAATGCCGGTTAAAATGGCCAGGCTATTGCCCAGCAGATCGAAACGGTCGCTGTTCAGGACCTTGTAGGAGTAGAGCGCGTAATAAGGCTTGGATGGCACAACGAGACCCTCGTGCTCATGGGGGTTCTTGGCCTCACCGCAAACTTCCAGACGGTTCATCAGTCCGCACAGTTGAGCGGCGGACTGGTGTTCTCCATACAGCTTGAGGTAGGCATAAACCACTGTGTTCACGAACAGCCCATAGCCCATGACCCACTGCTCGTCGCGCCAGTCGCTGGGTAGCTGGGAGACCATCACCCGGTCGTCGGGGCTTTGGTAGAGCATCCAATTGAGGGCCTTTCGCGCTGCCTGGTCAAGAAACTCCGGCTGCTTTGCCGCCTTCCGATAGAGCGCCAAGCCAAACAAGAACAGTGGCGTCGTATCACTGGCGCCGCGGTCATCTGGATCGTGCGCCAGGGATGGAATGTGGCCGTGCGGAGTCTGATTGGATGAGAGCGCCACCAGGGTGCGCCGCAGCGCGTCTTGGAGTTCCTCGTTGCCGGTGGCCAGAGAGCCGAGGGCTGAAATCATCAGGTCCCGGGTGTACGGCTCTGGGTATCCCCAACCGGCGGTTCGGGGCAGTCCCTGGAACGGTCCGTGCGCGTTATGCAGCAGGATCTGGAGGGCGGCTTCTTTAGCCTGCTCGATAGAATTCAGAGACTTATCGTCGAAAGACATAACTCCTCGATGGCGTGCCGGGTTGAGGGGGCGAATGCTTGCGCCCGTTGCTTTCTACTGGATACCCAAACGGCTGGAAACGATCTCCACGAAGTTTCTGGCGACCTGGCGATAGTCGAACAGCTCGACCACGCGTTTTCGCCCCGCTTCTCCCATGCGCTGCCGCAGAGCTTTGTCCTGCATGAGCAGCAGAAGGTACTTGGCGATGTCGGGCACGCTGGCGCGGTATTCGGCTGTTCGCGGATGGGGAAACACGATACGATGACTTGTCTCGTAATCATGGGCTTCGCCGTAGAGCGCCTCGGTGATCTTTCTTTCCTCCGCCACCTTCGCCAGGAAAGCCGTCTCGCCGTGGATCATGGTATCGAGAAACGCCATGGCGTCGATCGCGATGACCGGCTTTTCGCAGGCGTTGGCCTCCACCTGAATCATCCCGAAACCCTCCAGCCGGGACGGCGCGGCATAGATATCGCAGGCGGCCAGCAAGTAAGGCATGAAATTCTGCGACACGATGTTGGTGGAGTAGATCACCTTCTTTTCGATGCCCAGGCGCGTGGCCAGTTCGAGATCGAGCGTGTTCTGCTGGATGGTGCGGGGCTGCGGCCAAACCTTGCAGACATACCTCCAGTCGGGGACCTCTGCATCGATCAGCGCCAGGGCCTCCATGACCTCTCGCGCACCCTTGGACGCCCCATCGCCGCCGGCGGTCAGAATCATCAACTGGTCCTCGGACACTCCCAGGTCCTTGCGGATCGATTTGACCTTCAAGTCATCCCGGCTATGGGGCACATAGCGGTTGGTGCCGCAACCGACGGGAAGCACCACGATGTTATCTCCCTTGATGCCGTCCCTGACGTAGACCTCCTTGACCCAGTTGGAGGTGACCAGGATCAGCGGCAAAGCGTTCAAGACATCCCGATACTTGGCGATGAATCCATCCGCCACCAGCCATGGGACGGCCAACATTCCAAACTTCTGCGGGTGCAGGACCAGGTCCGGAACATAGCCCCAATACCCCACGCCCACCACCACGTCAGGCCGAAACCAGCGGTAGTACCATTCCTTTTCGAGATGCGATTCCAGATGTACCGGGTGAACGTCCACGCCGATCTCGGCCAGGCCCCTGCACAACAGGTCGCCTTGCATCGCCAGGCCGCCCGGGGGCGGTGGATAGTCGAACAACACAAGAACCTTCACGCTTTTCCTTCCAGCAATGCGGAGCGTTCTATCGCTGCCTGCGCCGAGAGGAAGCACCAGAATCCTTCTTCCCGTGGCGTGGCCCGCGCTTCCCAACTGTCGGGTCCGTACCCGTATACATCCGTAATCAGCCGGTACTTTTCAAGCCACACGGTCTCTGTCAACATGTCCCTCCGATCGGCATCGTCGCGAACCCGCGGCAAGTAGGCGTGGCCGCCATCCTCGAAAGCAAAGAGCCATAATTTCTCAGTTTCGATACGGCCCGATTGCCAAAGCTCGACGACTGAGCGGCTGCATTCTTCGTGACGGCTATGGTGTGTGTACTCGCCCTTCGGGCCATGGGTGAGCATCAGGTTGTAGCTGTTTTGAGCCAGCAGCCGAAGGATGGTGCTCTGAAGCTGCTCGACGGGCAGCGGCGCCTGGGCGGGCTGGTCATCGAGATCCGCCATCTCACCCTCTGCCCCCAGTTGTTCGAGGACCCGGCGGAACTTCGGCGCACGGTCTGTGTCCGATGCCCTGCACAGGGTCACTACGCGCCAATGAAACTCCGGATGGGCGAGTATGTAGCCGCCGCACCAGAGGATTTCGTCATCCGGATGGGCGACGACAACCGCGGCCCGCAGGCGAGGAACGGGAATCACCTCATTGAGTTCGACGGGGGGCATTGTCCTCCACGGAAAGCGCTGGATTGCTGGTTATCGCTTCGAGCGTCTCCGGAATCCACGGGCCACTTGCGGAGTCGATAAAGGTGGATTTTTCTTGAGGAAAAAGCCACTTGAGAGCGGTGGCTCCGGGGTACGGCAATTGTGGAACCGCTCAATGTTTCAAACCGAGCGACTCCGGTTGATTTCACATTCCGGGAGATCAGCAGGCCAAGCAGTTTGGATGCGATTCGCCGCTTGTGGGCGCTACCCTGATTGGACTACTCACTGGCCGCATCCTCTGCTCTCTTTTGCTCATTTCATCCCCTGTCATGGCTGGAGACGGCGGGGAAAGGGACCCATTTTCACGCAAATCGACACGGAAAGCTTGCTATAAGCTGTCAACGGGATCACTACCTGCCCGCCCAGTCCGAACATCCGACCTGCAAGCCGCTGAATGGCCTTGGCAAGTCACGATGCCCGACAGACTACCATGCCCCAATTCGCGCTCATAGGCGCGAAGTTGTTTCAGTGGTGGGTAGTCGGGGTCGGCGTCTTTCCACACGGAAGCTACCTGCTGGTAATGGCGCTCCGCGCCGGGCCGGTCGCCGGCAAGTTGCAGGGCGCGACCGAGTTCGAGTCGAGCGAGGACGATGTAGGGCGAGTTGGGACTGATGGATGCGTGGTCGAGCACATGCTGGAATTCACGGGCGGCCTGATCCCAGTGCCGGGCCTCGAGATAGCTCAGGCCGCGGTTGTAGGCGGGCGTCAGTCCCATGAAGGCATTGAGGTCGTAAGGGCGTGTCTCTTCCAGCGCCTGGATGGCTGCCTCCGAATCGTGCTGTTCAAGCCGGATTTGGGAGCGGACCACGGCGAGCATGGCCGAGTTGAGAATGGTGTTCCTGGGGGAAAGAGCGTGGACATTGGCGGCTTCGGCCTGGGCGCGGGGAATGTCGCCGATGCGCGCGAAGATGTAAGCCGCGGCGGCCCTAATGGTGGCGCTGTGCGGTGCGAGTTGCAGTCCACTCAGCGCATCCTGGCGCGCCGGATAGAAGCGCCCGATATCGGCCTCCAAAGACGCCTCGTCCAGGCAAATTTGCGCGGCGAACTCGGCAAGATTGCTCTTGAGCGCGCTTTGCCGCGCCGCGGAGAACTGGCGGCGGGCCTCCTGGAGGCGGCCGCGATAGAACTCGATCTCAGCTTTGGCGCTGAGCAGGGCGCTCTGCTGCGGATTTCCGGCGGTGATCTGTAACTGGCGTTGCATGGCCGCTTCATCGTTCTGGGCAAATGCGCCCTGAAAGCAGGCCAGGTGAAACACCATGGATTCGGTCTTGCCGTGGAAAGGGTCGTTACAAAGCTGGTCGAGATCGGAGTAGTCGCCAGTTTTGAGATATGCCTCTGCCAGCGAAGAGTATGGAAGGCTGACGGAAGGATCGAGACGGATGGCCGCGCGGGCCAGTTCTATCGCCTTTTCCGGCTGGCCGAGGATCGAATACAGGGTGGCGAGGTTGTTGGCTGGAATAATGTCGCGGGGATAGACGGAGCGCCACAACTGGTAAGCCTCGATGGCGCGCTGGATCTCTCCAGTCGCGTAACTATAGTAGCCGGAGGTGATGTAGAGCTTTTCACGTTCGGTGGCGCGCTCGCGCAAATCGAAGGCCCTTTGGTAGTACTGCTGGCCGAGGGTGAATTCTCCAGCATTGAAGTAGCTGGTACCCAGGCGGGCGTAGGCGAGGGCGAACTTTGGATCGAGATCGATGGCCAGTTTGTAGTCGGCCAAGGCCTCGGATTCGCGGCCGTCGATGTGCTTTTCTTCGCCTTGGTTATAAGCCCACAAGGCTGCCAGAGAGCCGGTGGTTGCCTGAGTGACCGGGACATTGAATTTCTTGAGCGAGCTGTCCGGCTCTCCGAGGCGCCTGCGCAGCTTTTCCGTGGCCATGTCCATGGCGGTGAGGACATCGGTGTGAAGGTTGGCATCGGCGGTTTGCGCGGTCAACTGGCGGCCATTGGAACATCGCCATGCGGCCAGTTGGACCGTGTAGTTCTGGCTGTTGGCCGCGATTTGGCCTTGAACGAGGATTTGCGCGCCCAACTGAGCGCAGGCATGGAGTTTCTCTGCCAGCGTGGCGTTGTCCGGCTCCTTGATCAGGCGGCGGAACTGCTGGTCGGAGATCACGCTCAGGTAGGGGGATTCTCCGAGTTTGACACGAAGGGGCAAGGACAGAGTTCCGTCGTAGGCGCGGTCGCCGGTAAGGTTGGCGAAGCTGCCAATGACCAGCCTGTCCTGGCTGGTGGCGATGGGGCGGCGTTCGTGATTGTATGCAATATAGGCTGCCATGGCCGCCGCTATGACCGGAACGGCGGCCAGCAGAGCCAGGCCAAGGGCCTTGGCCGTGCTTCCCGGTTTGTGGATGCCCAGGCCGATTCCGCGCAATTGGGATATCCAGGATTCCACGCCGATCCGCGAAGTTGCCGGCTCGGCGGCGGGAGATTCTCCGGGATGCTTGAAGGTCGCAGACACGTCGCCCATGAACTGATAGCCCTGGCGGGGAACAGTGCGAATGAAACGGGGTTCGGAAGCAGCCTCGCCGAGGGCATCGCGGAGTTTTGCGGCGGCGACGTGCAAGCCATTATCCAACTCGCCGAATTTCTGCTCGTTCCACAGGCGCTGGCGCAATTCTTCGCGAGAAACGAGCTGACCAGGCTTCTCCAGCAGGGCCAGCAGCAGGCGAAAGGGAAGTTCCTGGATTTTCACTCGGCGGCCCTTGCGGAGAAGGGTACCCTCCCCGACCTGGACCTCGAAACAGTCGAACTGAAAGGCCTGGTATTCTGCGCGATGCATGTTCAGAATTTAACATGGGTTCTTTTTTGGCTATCCGGGCTCGGCGGATTTTTTCGCTTTAAATAGCTCATTAAATTCATGTTAGTAGTTAAGAAATCAGTTAATGCGAATTATTTTGACAGCAAAAGCGGAACGGTGTTGTTTAAATAGATATGGCCACATTGTCTCATTTTGGGAATCTCCAGTCGTGTGCGCGGCGCATCTACGCGCTTGCCGCAGCTCTTGTTCTTTTGCCGCTGGCGGCCGTGTTTCCCTTGCCGGCCCACGCCCAGACGCCGGCAACGGAGTCCATCCTGTACTCCTTCAAGGGGGCCACGGATAGCCAGGGTCCGGCGGCGCAACTGATCCAGGGTGCTGACGGCAATTTTTATGGGACGACGTATGGCAATTTTTTTACCGACTATGGTTCGGTCTTCAATATCTCGCCGGCGGGAACCCTGACCACGCTTTACAAGTTCAACGGCTTCACGGACGGGGGCACGGTCCTGTCGAGTGTGATTCAGGGCAGCGATGGCAATTTCTATGGAACCAGCTATGGGAATCTACTCACGGCTGGGACGGGAACGTTGTTTCAGGTGGCGCCTTCGGGCGCGGAGACCACGATTTACAGCTTCCCCGGCGGCTCCGGCGGCGGAAATCCGGAGAGTGGCCTGATCGAGGGCAGTGACGGCAAATACTACGGGGTGTCGGGCGATGGTTCTTTCAACGACGGTCTGGCGTTCAACGTTACCAGCGGCGGAACGTTCACGCCGCTATTCACGTTTGAGGGGTTCAATGGCAATGGCTCCACTGCGCCGCTCTTGCAGGCCAGCGACGGCAACTTCTATGGAACCACTACGCAGGGCGGAACGAACGGGCTTGGCGAGGTCTTCAAGCTAACGCCGTCGGGCACGTTGACGGTGCTTTACAACTTTAGCGGCACCGGAGATGGAGCGTCGCCGGGAGGAGCGCTGATCGAGGGCAGCGATGGGAATCTCTATGGCGCGACCGGTGGGAATGGAGCGGTGAGCGCGGGGAATGGGGGAGACGGAACCATTTTCGCCATCACGCCCGCGGGAGTATTGACGACGCTGTATCTTTTTACCGGCGCGAGCGATGGCTCGTCTCCGCTGGGCCTGGTGTGGGGCAGCGACGGCAACCTTTACGGCGCGACCATGTCGGCTGGCGCACAGGGGCACGGAACGGTGTTTCAAATTACCCCCAAGGGAAGCCTCACGACGCTCTATGCCTTTGCCGGCGGCAAGACGGACGGGTCGAGTCCGCAGGCCGGGCTGGTCCAGGGCAGCGACGGAAACTTCTACGGAACGGCCGTGCAGGGTGGCGCCGGCTGCGATGGCATAGTGTTTCGCCTCAACATGACGCCTGCGCTGGCTGCGCCGGTGCAGGTGACATCGAGTGTGGCAACGGCGGATGCGGGAGAGCGCATAACGCTGACGTGGCAGGTGTTGAACGCCTTCTCTACGACCTTGCAGCAGTGTTATGCGTTTGTAGAGGGGGGGCCGGCAGATGCCGTATGGACAGGGTTGCAAAGTGGAACGTACAGCGCGACGACGCAGCTTTATACCGGCTCGGCGGCAGTGATACCGGCGACCTCGGGGACGTTCACTTATGCGCTCACCTGCGGTGGCATGGAGTCGGGCAGCGCGACCGTCGTGGTGGGCACCACTCCGACCCTGCTGGTATCGACCGGCAGCCTGGCGAATGGCGAAGTTGCAGCGGGGTACTCGCAGACGCTGGCAGCTTCGGGTGGGATTCCGCCTTATACATGGAGCATCACCTCGGGGAGTCTGCCGCCGGGACTGGCCCTGGCGCCCAGCACGGGTGTGATTTCGGGAACGCCCACGACAGCAGGTATGGAGAGTTTTGTGGCGCAGGTTGCCGACTCTGCCGCTACGCCCAACAAGGCAACTGCCAGTCTGGAGATCAGCATCGCGCCTGAACCGCCGGCAGTGACGACTGCGACCCTGCCAAACGGGCTGGTGCATTCGGCGTACTCCGCGACGCTTGAAGCTGAATACGGCGTTCCGCCTTACACGTGGAGCATATTGACCGGCGCGTTGCCCGCGGGGCTCTCGCTTTCCCCCTCAACAGGCGTGATCTCCGGCACTCCCACAGCGGCCGGTACGTCGAGCTTCACGGTAAAGGTGGCGGACTCGGAGACGGCGCCCGCGGCCGGGGAAGCGACTCTGAGTATCACCATCAATCCGCAGCTTGTGCCCGTAGGCGTGGTCAGTATCAGTCCCACTAGCCTGGTGGCGGGGCAAAGTGCGACGGCGAGCGTGACGGTATCTCAACCGTCGGGTTCCATCGCGCCAACCGGAACGGTTCAGTTTCTGTCCAATGGCGTGAATCTGGGTTCTCCGGTAACGTTGGTGAATGGCGCAGCCAGCCTCGATAGCCAGGTTTTCTCCGCTACCGGGACGTTTGCGATTACCGCGAATTACTCCGGGGATGCTCTGTTTGTCGCTCTCGACTTTGCTCCCGCCAATCTTACCGTCAGCGCGGCTCCGCTGCCGAGTGTCACGGCAAGTCCGACAACGGTGTCGGTGGCATCAGGCGGCACGGGAACTTCAACTCTGACGGTGGCGAATTTTTCTACCAGTTCGATTCACTTCACCTGTTCGGGATTGCCGGCGGATGCGGCCTGCAGCTTTGGCCCGCTGAGCAGTGCGGGCGCTTCGCAGTTGACGATTACAACGAATGGCGCGATTGCGAGCGCGCGCGAGCATGATCCGGGCTCGCGCGCGATGTATGCCATGGCACTCCCCGGACTCATCGCGATTGCAGGGTTGTTCATGACGCGCAGACGGCTTCCGCAGTGGCTGGCGCTTTTGCTGCTCTTGTCAGCCGGCATCGGGATGACGGCTTGCGGAGGCAGCAGCGGCAGCAAGGACACTCCGATTGGAACGACCACGTTTACGGTCACAGCCAGCGGCGGCGGACAGACGGCTACGGTGAGCATGAAATTGACCGTGGAGTAGGAAGCTGTTCCCGCGCTGAGTGATCGGTGCATGGAGACTATCGGCGCGCGAGCGCATTCTAACCCCCGGCTTTGAGGATGGCTTATGGCGAGTATTCGGAATGGTTTCTTGAAGGGCTGTTTGTATTCCCTCACGGGCGTGCTGTTTGCCGCCTATGCACTGACGGCGCATGGTCAGCAGGCAGCTCGGCGCATTGCCGGCGCGGTGGATGACAGCCATCAAGTCACGCTGCGTGGGAATACTCCGCCGCAGGCGCAGGCCCGGTATGACCAGGGCGCGGTGGACGATTCCACTCCCCTGAACCGGATGCTGCTGGTGTTGAAGCGGTCGCCGGATCAGGAGATCGCGCTGAAGCAGTTGATGGCCGACCTCCATAACCCGAAATCCGCGCAGTATCACAAGTGGCTGAAGCCAGCCGATTTCAGCAATCGGTTCGGGCTCGGCGACGCGGACGTGAAGACGTTGACCGCGTGGCTGCAAAGCAAGGGATTCACGGTCAACAACATCAGCAAAGGCAAGACAGCTATCGATTTTTCAGGAAACGCGGGGCAACTGAGGAACGCGTTTCATACCGAGTTACATACCTATATCAAAGATGGAGTGACGTTTCACGCCAACAGCAGCGATCCGCAAATTCCGGCGGCGCTGTCTTCCGTGGTCGCGGGTCTTGCTTCGTTGAATGACATCCGGCCGGACTCGTATGCCCAGGTGCTGGGAAAGGCGACTTATTCCCCTCGGACACACCAGTCAACGCCGCAATGGAGTTATCCGGCGGATAACGGTGGCGTCTATCTTGTCTTTGCGCCCGGCGATTTTGCGGTGCAGTATGACCTGAATCCCGTGTACAAGGCGGGCTATACGGGAAGCGGCGAGACGATCGGCATTATCAGCGCTTCGGGCGTGGACAATACGGTGATCGGCAATTACAGGAAGTTGTTTGGCCTCTCGGACAATCTGCCCTCCGAGATTGTCGTCGGCAACGATCCTGGATCGAATGGCGAGGCGGCCGGCGAAGAAGCGGATCTCGATGTGGAGGTCAGCGGCGCCGTGGCGCCGGACGCGCGGGTCTACCTGTATGTCGGCGAGGATACTGACTTAGTGCAATTGACCGGGCTATATGGCGCGGCGCTGCGGGCTGTGGACGATAACGCAGCCGATGTGCTGAGCTTGAGCTATGGCATCTGCGAACAGGAACTCGGACTTTCGACCAATCTGTATATGAATAACTTGTGGGCGCAGGCGGCGGCGCAGGGCCAGTCGGTGTTTGTGTCTTCAGGAGATAGCGGCTCGGGCGGCTGCGACAATGGCCAGGAGCAGGTGGCTCACGGGCTGGCTGTGAATGGTTTCAGCTCCACGCCGTATAACGTGTCGGTCGGCGGCACGGATTTCTTCTACAGCGACTACCTCGACGTGAGCGCAGCCAAGGCGCAGGTGAATACATACTGGAACACCACGGGTACAGTGACGCCGTCCACTTCGTTGCTGTACCCGGTACCGGAACAGCCGTGGAACGATGCTTTCGGCTTGAATGTCGGCGGCGCGGTGTCGAACCTTACGACATCCAGCGGCGGAGGCGGCGCGAGTAGCTGTGTGCAAGGCGTCGAGGATCCGGCGACGGGGTATTACATCTCTTGTACCGCGGGCTACGGGAAGCCGAGCTGGCAGAAGGGCGTGGGCGTGCCGCAGGACGGAGTGCGCGATATTCCCGACGTAAGCCTGTTTGCCGCCAACGGAGCAAACTTCTCTTTCTACCCCATCTGCGCCGCGGTGACCGACTGCCTCGCGACGACTACCGATCCGACGACCGGCGCGGTAGTCATTACCGGCGTTGGCGGCACCTCAGCGTCATCGCCGGCGATGGCGGCAATCATGGCGTTGGTGGATCAGTCGCAAAAGGGACGCCAGGGCAACCCCAATTTCGTTCTGTATCCGCTGGCTGCGCAGGTCCCCTGGGCCTTTCACGATGTCAGCGGCGGCAGCAACAACGTTCCCTGTACGGAAGGGACCCCCAATTGCACGCTGGATACCAACGGTGATGGTTTCTATACCTTGCAGGAGTATGCGGCAGGCGCGGGATACAGCCAGGCGAGCGGCTTGGGTTCGATCGATGCGAATAACCTGATCGCCAACTGGAACAAGATCAAATTCACCCCGACCACGACCTCGCTGGTGCTGTCCTCGACCAGTTTCGCGCACGGGACGGCGGTTACGGCGACTTCGTCGGTGGTGGTGAACGGGGGTGGTACCGGCACTCCCAGCGGCTCGGTTGCTCTGATTCAGTCGTCCGGTGGC